>Ga0302319_10004597_pt1 | contig 28206 bp, 27 predicted proteins | sample Bog_T0_2_FD_203319 | JGI IMG/M metagenome (GOLD analysis project Ga0302319, IMG submission 203319) | Peat permafrost microbial communities from Stordalen Mire near Abisko, Sweden - Bog_T0_2 | ecosystem: Environmental > Terrestrial > Soil > Wetlands > Peat | place: Sweden: Abisko, Stordalen Mire... | reverse complement strand
CCCGCGTCGGACCCTTTGCGCCGGTGATGAAATGCGTCCCGCTGAAAAGATGGACAAAAAGATCCCCCGCTACTCCGCTGCCGTAGGCCTTCCACTTGCGCCACTGGAAGAAGTGCTCGCCGTTGAAGGGAATCTTCGGTGCGGTGCCCAAAAATCGCGGCCAGTCGCAGGTTTCCGTTGAAGCATCGGGCGGCACCGTGTAATTCCAGGCTCCAATCGAAGAATTCCGATCCCAAAACGCGCTCACCATATTGAGCTGCCCAATCGCGCCCGCCGCCAGCAACTCCTTCGCCTTCGCATAAACAATGGAGCTCACCCGCTGGCTGCCGACCTGCAGAATCCGATTCGTCGACTGCGCCGTCTCGATCATCGCCGGCCCGTCGGAATAAAGGTGGATCATCGGTTTCTCGCAGTAGACATCCTTGCCCGCCTTCATCGCGTCGATCGACGCCTGCTTGTGCCAGTGGTCCGGCGTCCCGATGATCACCGCGTCGATGTCTTTGCGATCGAGAATCTCGCGGTAGTCGCGCGTCGTGAAAACATCCGGCCCCCACAGCTCCTTGCAATGCGCAAGCCGATTGTCGTAGCAGTCCGCCGCACCGACCACTTTGACCCCAGCAACGCTGGCCGCAATCTTCGTGTCGTACTGGCCCTGCCCGCCCGCTCCGATCAGCGCAATCTGGATATGATCGTTCGCGGCGACCGGCTTTTCAGGCTCCTGCTGCGGCTTGAGCAGCGTTCCTGGCTGGCTCGGCCCCGCCATCCCCCGCAGACTCGTTGCCAGCAGTGTTTGTGTCGTTGCCGTCCCTGCCACTTTCAGAAAGCTTCTGCGATTCACGCGCGATACCCCGATTCCGAAATGAATAGTCCGAAACAAATTGCCCCTGCCACCATAATCCTTTTTCTTCAGAATTTGCGTTGGAGCGGAGCGGCATACGATTTTCCCGGATTCCTCCGGTAGAATTCTGGCAATGCGGGCCGCTCATTTGCTGATCCTCGCTTTGCGCCTGGTGGTACCGGCACTGGCGCTTTCGGCCCCCGCACAGCTCACTGTGCAAATCGCTCGCATCGCCGCGGAGGCTCATGGGCGCGTCGGTGTCGCGTGTGCCCTGCCTGGCAGGGCTCTTGACTGCAATCTGCACGCTGGCGATGCGTTCCCGATGCAGTCGGTTTACAAGCTTCCCATCGCCATGGCCGCTCTCCACGCCGTCGAGCAGGGGCGGCTGAGCCTGGATCAGCCGATCCGGTTCCTGCCCTCCGACCTCATCGCGCCCGATCAGGTTAGCCCGCTGCGCGACGCGCACCCCCACGGCAACGTTGGTGTTCCGCTCGAGAATCTGCTGCGCCTCGCAGTTTCGGAAAGCGACGGTGTCGCTTCGGACATTCTGATGCGCACCCTGGGAGGCGCAGGCGCGGTCGATGCATATGTGCGCGGTCTCGGCATCGCGGGCATTCACATTGTCGATACGGAGCAATCGCTGGGCCGCGACGTGAAGCTCGAAGATCGCAATTCCGCTGAGCCGCGGGCCTTAGCAGCGTTGCTCCGACTGCTTGCGGATCGTTCGCCGCTTTCGCCGGAGCACACCCAGCTCCTGCTCGGCTGGATGACGGCGTCGCATACCGGCGACCGCAGGATCAAAGCGCTGCTGCCATCGGGTATGGCGGTCGCGGACAAGACCGGGACCTCTGGCACGGGGCGAAACTTCACCAATGCCACCAACGACGTCGGCCTGATCACGCTGCCTGATGAACGCAGGCTGGCGCTTGCGGTGATGGTGGCGGACTCAGCCGCACCCTCCGCCGTCCGCGAACGCGTCATCGCGGAGATCGCAGCAGCTATTTCCAGCGCCGCCCAGACCTCAGGGCATTGAGTGACCCCCGCCCGCGCGGGCCTTCGATTGAATTCGCTTCCCCTTCGCCGTAAACTTGCTATACGGGCAAATTATGCTCAGGCTCACCAAAAAAGCCGACTACGGCCTCATGGCCCTCAAGTTCCTCGCTGAGCATTCCGACCAAACTTCGCTCAGCGCCAGGGACATCGCCGAGGCGTACCACATTCCGCCGCAGCTGCTCGCCAAGATTCTGCAGCGGCTCGCGAAGGTCGGCATCCTCCGCTCGCACGCCGGCATGAGCGGCGGCTACTCCCTCATTCGGAATGCCCGCGAAATCTCCGCCTTCGAAGTCATCTACGCCATCGACGGGCCGTTGTTCATCACCTCCTGCGGGACCAGCGACAGCTCCTGCGACCTGACCGATAGCTGCACCATCAAAGAACCGTTGGCCCGCGTCAATGACTCGATCTCCGGGCTGCTGCGCAGCATCAGCATCGCCGACCTCGCGGAGCCCAGCGCCGACGCAGCCGTCCGAACCAAACGCAGCGCCGACCTGGTGACGATCCAGCTGTAGCACGAGGCGAGAGACGGATCCCGATGCAACTGCCCATCTACATGGACAATCACGCCACCACGCGGCTCGACCCGCGCGTGCTGGAGGCGATGATGCCCTGCCTGACCGATGTCTATGGCAACGCCGCCAGCCGCAGCCATTCGTTCGGCTGGGCAGCGGAGCAGGCAGTGGAAGTCGCCCGCGCCCAGGTAGCGAAGCTGATCGGCGCATCGCCGCGGGAGATCGTCTTCACCTCCGGCGCCACAGAGAGCAACAACCTCGCCATCACAGGCGTGGTTCAGGCCCATCTTGCGAGCGGCGGCTCCGGGCACGTCATCACCCAGGCTACCGAGCACAAAGCCGTCCTCGACCCCTGCGCCTGGCTGGAGATGCGGGGTTGCCGGATCACGGTTCTGCCGGTCGACAGCGAAGGCCGTATCCGACTCGACGATCTGGGCAGCGCCCTTGACGAGGAAGACAGGCCCACCCTGGTCACCATCCATTTTGCAAACAACGAAATCGGGACCATTCAGCCTATAGACGAGATCGGCGCACTGTGCCGCGAACGCAGCGTGCTCTTCCACACGGACGCAGCCCAGGCTGCGGGCAAGATCCCCATCGACGTGAATCGCGCCAACATCGATCTGCTTTCCATCTCCGGGCATAAGATTTATGGGCCGAAAGGTGTTGGCGCGCTCTACGTCCGCCGGCGTAATCCTCGGATCGAAATCGCCGAGCAGATGCACGGCGGCGGACACGAGCGCGGCCTGCGCTCCGGCACGCTCAATGTTCCGGGCATCGTCGGCCTCGGCGCGGCCTGCGAACTTGCCGCAACCCGGATGGAATCCGAAGCCACGCAAATCTCCACTCTGCGCGACCGCCTGCAGACGAAACTGCTGACCGGTCTCGACCGCGTCCGCGTCAATGGCTCGCAGGAACACCGGCTCCCCGGCAATCTCAACATGACCTTCGAGCATGTGGATAGCGAGACGCTGATGATGGGCCTCAAGGATGTAGCTCTGTCGAGCGGGTCAGCCTGTACTTCGGCAAAAATCGAGCCCTCCCACGTGCTTCGGGCTCTGGGTCTGGACGAAGAAGCAGCGCACAGCACCCTGCGCTTCGGCCTGGGCCGCTTCAATACGGAACAAGAAATCGACTTCGTGGCAGAGCGGCTGGTAGACGTGGTGAAGAAGCTGCGCGAGATCTCGCCGGCCTACGCCGACTTCACCTGAGCAAATCAACCTCAGGTGGCAAGTCCGACGAACGCGGAGCCCAGCTGAGGCCTGCGCCCTGAGATCTGATCACTGTGCTACTCCGCTTCAAGAACCACGCACTTCAGATACTCCGTCTCCGGAATATTCAGCACCACCGGATGATCCGGCGAAGCGCCGCGGACTTCCAGCAGACGCACGCGCCGCCGAGCATCGCCGGCAGCCGCACGCAGGGTCTCCATGAACACATCCAGCGAAACGTGATGCGAACACGAGCAAGTGAACAGCCGGCCGCCGGGCCGAAGCATCTTCAGCGCCCGCAGGTTCAGCTCGCGATACCCGCGCATCGCCCCCTCGACGGCACGTTTGGACTTCGCAAAGGCCGGCGGGTCGAGGATGATCGTGTCGTAGACCGAGCCTGCATCGCTCCAGTCGCGCAGCAAGCCAAAGGCGTCGGCCTCCACCCAATCTACTGCGGTTTGGCCGAGAGACCCACGGTTCAGCTCCAGATTCTTCTCCGCTACTTCGAGCGCAGCCCGCGAAACATCGATCCCCGTCACCCGTGTGCAAATCCGCGCGAGATGCAGCGCGAACCCCCCCTGGTAGGTGCACACATCGAGGGCCTCGCCCTGCGCGTAGCGCGCCGCAGCCGCGTAGTTCTCGTGCTGATCGAGGAAGGCTCCCGTCTTCTGTCCGCTCGTCGCGTCGAAATGGAAGCGCACCCCGTTCAGGCGGAAAACCGTGCTCGTCACGGGATGGTCTGCGTCGCGTGCGTACAGCGTCGCCGACGCGGGAACGCTCAGCTGCTCCAACTCGCGAATGCGCGGGTCTTCGCGCTCCAGAATCGTCTCGGTGCGGACCTCTTCACGAATCGTCTCCGCCACAGCCGCCCGAACCGCGTCGCTGTCCAGCGCCTTATTCCGGAGCTGCACGATCACCAGCCCGGCATATTGGTCGACTGTGATCCCCGGCAGCTCGTCGGCCTCGCTGAAAACCAGCCGGCAGGCATCGTTGTTTTCGTCCAGCATCCCCCGCCGCCGAGCAATTGCCGCTCGTAGCCGCCCGTGCAGCAGCTCCAGCCACGCGGCCTCGTCCGCAACCCGTCCCGGCGAAATAAGCCGCAGAGCAATCTCCGATGCCGGGCTATACAACCCCGTCCCCAACAGCTCCCCGCGCCGGTCGGTGACGGGGACCAGCCCCGCGCTCAGCTCGCCGGGTGAAGTCTCCAGATCGGACCGGTACACCCAAACATGCCCTGCGCGCAGCCGATCCGCCGCTCGCCGCGAAATCCGTATTGCTCCCTCCATTTCCGGCGCGGAATCAATGCCTCGAGACGGCGATGCGACTCCAGCCGATGCCGGTTGCGCCCCCGCGTGCGCTTTTGGCGCCGGCCGTGCTGCTTTTCGGTTAGCTTGTTTCTTTCCGGAGGATTCGCGTTTGGGGTGGGTTGGCATCAGAGTTTTTGAGCAGCGTGTTAGGCGAACAATTGCGGTTTCGCAGTAAGAAGCATCTTCGCACAGCGGAAAGGAGCGTACTTGTCAGGCCAACTCCGGCGCGGTATCCGGTTTCCTCTGCTCGTGCTGCTTCTCGCAGCGGGAGCGCAGGCCCAGACACCGCCGGCGATTCAACCCGCGCAGGTTCCTGCGGGCCAACCTGCGCCCTCGACGCGCCTCACCCCTGCGCCCGCAACGCCCGCTGCACCCGCGCATGCTGCCGCATCGAGCCCCGCACCGGCATCGACCGCGACTCCCTCTCCTCCGCCCGCGCCGCCGCCAGTTGCTGTCCAGACCGAGACCGGCAAAATCGACGGCGCATCCTTCCGCATCGACATCCCTAAAAACTGGAACCGCGGCCTGGTCCTCTACTTTCATGGCTACGAGCCAACCCCGCAGACCTTCGATCCCAAATATCCGCCCGGCCGGGTTCTTGAGGAAATCCTCAATCGCGGCTACGCCGTTGCCCGTTCCGGCTATGCCGTCGGCGGATGGGCGCTCCCTCAGGCTGCCACGGAAACCGAAGCTCTCCGCCGCTACTTCCGCAAAAAATACGGTGCGCCCCGCGAAACCTTCCTCATGGGCCACTCCATGGGTGGCCTGCTCACCGTCATGGGCCTCGAACAAGACCCAAAGGATTACGCCGGCGGCCTCGCCCTCTGCGGCGTTCTGGCCCCCGCCGACCTCGTGATGCAGCGCGCCTTTGCCAACCGAGTCGCTTTCGATGCCTTCTTCCCCGGCGTACTGCCCGACGTCGAACACATCCCGCCCAGCTTCATGATGAACGACATCCCCACCATCACCAGCGTCCAGAAGAGCCTCGACGCGAACCCCGACCAGGCGGCATTGGTCCGCGAACTTGCGAACATCCATACCGACCGGGGGCTTGCCGACGTCCTCGTCTTCAACACCTTTTTGATTGAAGATCTCCGCCTCAAATCCGGCGGCAATCCATTCGACAACCGCAACCTCGTCTACAACGGCACCGCGAACGACGCCCTGCTCAACCAGCGCGTCCACCGCTACTCCGCCGATTCCAACGCTTACCGCTTCCTTGCCGACTGGTATTCGCCCACCGGAGCCCTGCACCGCAAGCTGCTCGAGGTTCATACCATCTACGATCCACTCGTCCCCGCCTCCACCACTGGCTGGTACAACGAGCTCACCCGCCGCCTTGGCAACGGCGATCAGTTCGTCGAGCAGTATGTCGACCGGGACGGCCATTGCAACATCACCGCCGACCAGACCGGCGTTGCTTTTGACGAACTGCTGTCCTGGGTCCACGACAACCAGCAACCCACGCCCGGCCTGCTCCCCGGCAGCCCTCCGCCCCCGGAAAAGAACCCGCCCAGGCCGAAGAACCCGGGCAAACCAGAGTAATATAAGGATTCCTTGTTTTACGGAATAGCGCTATACTTACTTCATGCTGGCGAAGAAGACATCCAAGAACCAGATCACGCTGCCCAAGGCTGTCATCACCCGTTTTGGCGAAGTCGACTATTTCGACGTCAGCACAGACGGCGAATCGATCGTGCTCCGTCCGCTGCGCCGGAGCCGCGCTGACGAGGCGCGCGAACGTCTCGCCCAGATGGGCATCACGGAAGCGGACGTCCGGGACGCTGTTGAGTGGGCTCGCAACAATCCGTGAAACTGCGAGTCGTCTTCGACTCGACAACGGTGGTCTCCGCCCTCTGCTTCCGACGCGGGAGGTTGAGTTGGCTGATCCAGCATTGGCGAGACCTCGCCTGCACGTCACTTATATCCCGAGCAACCGCGGCGGAAGTTACGCGTGTTCTCGCTTATCCGAAATTCGGGCTACCGGCTGATGTTCGATACGAGTTCCTCGCCGAATATATTCCGTTCTGCGAAACGGTTGAAGTCGCGGAGACTTGCCCATTCATCTGCCGCGATCCCCGCGACCAGCCGTTTTTGGACCTGGCTCAGAGTGGGACGGCCGATGTCCTGGTAAGCGGAGATTCAGATCTCCTGGCACTTGCGGGGAAGACAGAATTCGTCATCGAAACGCCGAAGGCCTATTGGCAGCGCGCAGTCGTCGAGTGATCAGCTTCACAAGCCCCTGGGCCGTCGCAGTTCAAGCCCCTCCTGCATCTTCCGCCTATAATGGATTATGGCGGTCGTCCAGTCCACCACGCTCCCCGTCGAGCGGGTCCCTGACCTGTTCCGGGAGAAGTTTGGCCGCCTTCTGGACACCGTCCACACCAACCGTCCCTCCGACGATCTCGACATCATCCGCCACGCCTGGAAGTTCTGCCTCGAGCACCACCACGGGCAGCTCCGTGCCTCGGGCGAACCCTACGTCCTCCATCCGCTTGAAGTCGCCCTGGTTCTGGCCGAGATGAAGCTCGATTCCACCGCCATCGCCGCCGGTCTGCTGCACGACGCGGTCGAAGACACCCCCGTCACCACCGAGGACATCGTCGCGCAATTCGGCGAGCAGGTCGCCCACATCGTCGAGGGCGTCACGAAAATCGACAAAATTCAATTCGCGAATCGCGAAGACCGCCAGGCCGAGAACGTCCGCAAGATGCTTCTGGCAATGGTCAGCGATGTGCGCGTCGTCCTCATCAAGCTCGCCGACCGCCTGCACAATATGCGCACCCTCGAGCACCTGGAGCCCGAGCGCCAGCGCGCCATCGCCCGCGAAACCCTCGACATTTACGCGCCCCTCGCGCACCGCCTCGGCATGGGCAAACTCCGCGGCGAGCTGGAAGACCTGGCCTTCCGATGGGTCGATCCCATTACCTGGGAACAGCTCCACGAGGCCGTCGAAGCGCGCCGCTCCGAGGGCGAGCAGTTCCTCGCCGGCGTCGACGGCCTGCTCTCTGAGCGTCTGCACGAGAACAACATCAAGGCACGCGTCGAATGGCGGATCAAGCGCCTCTACAGCATCCACAGCAAGCTGGTGAAGTCGCAAACCTCCATCGATCAGGTGTACGACCTTCTGGCTCTGCGCGTCATTACTTCCAGCGTGCAGGATTGCTACGCCGTCTTCGGCATCATTCACAGCATCTGGCGCCCAGTCCCCGGCCGCATCAAGGACTTCATCGCCATGCCACGCCCGAATTTGTATCAGTCGCTGCACACAACGGTGATGGGCGAGGGCGGCCACCAGTTCGAAGTCCAGATTCGCACCGAAGAAATGCATCGCATCGCGGAAGAAGGCATCGCCGCGCACTGGAAATACAAATCCGGCGGCTCGCCCGTCAGCGCCCGCGACGAACAGCGCCTCGCGTGGGTCCGTCAGCTCGTCGAATGGCAGCGCGACATGACCGACCCCAACGAGTTCCTGTCGACGCTCAAGATCGATCTGTATCCGGAGGAGGTCTACACCTTCACGCCCAAAGGGAAAGTCGTCGTCGTCCCTCGCGACGGCACCCCCATCGACTTCGCCTACACCATCCACACCGAAGTCGGGAACACCTGCGTGGGTGCCCGCGTCAACGGCCGCATGGTTCCGCTGCGGACGAAACTCCGCAATGGCGACATCGTTGAAGTCATCACCCAGAACGGCCACACGCCCAGCCGCGACTGGCTTACCTTCGTTAAGAGTCCCCGGGCCCGCAACAAGATTCGCCACTGGCTCAATGAGCATCAGCGCGAGCGCGCCATCGAAATCGGCCGCAAGCTGTTGGAACGCGAAGCCCGCAAGTACAAAGTGAGCCTCTCCCAGTTTGAGGAGGCTGACTACGCCCGCGTCGCTGCGGATTACAGCGTGGCCACACCCAACGATCTATGGGCCGCCATCGGCTTCGGCAAGTATTCCGCGCGCCAGGTTCTGAACCGCCTCGCCCCCGGGCTCATCCATCAGCCACAGGAGACGGAAGCCACACCCGCGACCCCCGGCGCCGATGCCGTCCGCCGCGTGGCCGCCACCAGCGGCTCCGACTCGCTCATTGTCGAAGGCCAGAATGAGCTGCTCGTCTATCGCGCCCGATGTTGCAACCCCATCCGCGGCGAGGAAATCATCGGCTACGTCACCCGCGGCAAGGGCGTGGCCGTCCACGCGCGCAGCTGCCCCAATGTCCAGAACCTGCTTTACGAGGCCGACCGCCGCATCTCCGTCGAGTGGGCCCGCGCGGGTGAGGACGCGCCAGGCGCGAAACAGACCTACCCGGTCCGCTTCACCGTGCATTGCGACGACCGGGCCGGCATGCTCAAGGAACTCACTGCCATCATCAGCGACGAGAACACCAACATCCGCACCATGGAAACCCATCCCGGCGATTCAGGCGATGCGACCATCGAATTTGTTATCGATGCCGAGGATGTGCGGCACCTGACCCGCCTCGTCCAGGCCCTCCGCAGGCTCCCCGGCGTACGCGATGTTCAGAGGTCGCAGAAGTTGTAAGCCCCTAAATCTGCGCCACCGGCGGAAGCATCTCTTCCATCTGCGGAATCTCCGCCTTCTCTCCACGCCCCACGATCCACACGCCCGCCAACACCAGCGCCCCGCCAGCAATCTCCATCGGTGACATACGCTCGCCGAAAATCATCCACGCAAACACCGCCGTCATCGGCGCAATCGTCAGCCAAAGGATCGAACTCACCGTCACCGGCAGGTGGCCCAGCGCGTACGTCAGCCCGAAGTAGCCGCCCACCTGACAGACCAGGCCAAGTCCCAGCAAAGCCCACCACGAACCAACGCTGGGCACCGTAAGGGGAATCCCTGCGGCGACTGACCAGACGAGCAGAGTCGCAGCGCTCGCTGTCGTCGACAGCGCCAGGAGCATCCCCGCATCGACGCGTTCTCTCAGCCGGCCTGTGATGACGAGATATAACGCGAAGCAAACTGCTGCCAGCACCGCCAGCCCATCCGCCGACGAACGCGACACAGCGTGCCGCAAGTCACCGGCCACTATCAGACAGCTCCCCGCCAGACCGACGCCCAGTGCCGTCCAGAATCGGCCCGAAGGCAGCCTCCGCGTCAGAATCCAGCTAAAAAGTCCCACAAACAGAGGGGAGACATTACTCAGGAAAGTCGCATTCCCCGCAGAGGTGTGCATGACCGCGACGTTCCAGAACCCTACGTCGCCGGCGAAGAAGACGCCTCCTGCCGCCGCGATCCACATCGTCCTTAGCGAAATGCTCGGCCGAACAGCGCGCCGCAAAGCAAGCACCGCCCAAAGCACCGGCAACGCGATGGCCATCCGATAAAACGCCGAGCTGACGCCCGGCATCTTCGACCAGCGAACGAAAATCGCCGACCACGAGATCGCGATGATCCCACCGCTCAGCGCCAGAAAAGCGGCCAGCCTCCGTTCGCTCCGCATACAGCCATGGTACGCAACGCTTCGCGCACCCCCGCGACCCACCGGCAACCGCCCTTCCCTATTCCCTATTCCCTGTCTTTCCCCCGTGTGCCGTCACCACCACCTCAATATTCCCCCGCGTCGCATTCGAGTAAGGACAAGTCCGATGTGCCGCCGCCACCAGTTCCTCAGCGCTCGCCTGGTCCTGCTCGGGAATCGTCACGTCCAACTCCACCCGCAAGGTGAACCCCTCGCCCTTTCCCTCATCGAACGGCCCAACGCCGACCTGCGCGCGCACGCTCACCACGCCCGTCTTTTTCTTGGCCTGCTGCGCCTGATACTCGACAGCGCCGCCGAAGCATGCCGCATAGCCCGCGCCGAACAGCTGCTCCGGATTCGTCTTGTCGCCACGCCCGCCCATGCCCGGCGGCAAAGCCAGATCCACGTCGAGCAGCCCATCCGAGCTGCGCACATGCCCATGCCGCGCGCCCTCCGCCGTAACGTCCGCTGTGTACAGCACCTTCATCCCTTCCTCCTCCTCTTTTGAATGGTTGTTCCTGAGCCCTGAGCTCTGAGCTGTGTGCCCTGTGTTCTCTCCAGCGCCGCCAGAAAACTTTCCAGCTCCCCCGGCAACGCAGACCTCAGATGCATTTTCTCCCCCGTGCGCGGATGCGCGAACTCCAGCTCCGCAGCGTGCAGAAAATTCCGCCCCAACGTCAGCCCGCCCGCCTCTGTACCTTGTTGCCGTCCGGGCGTATCCGTCAGCCGCGCCGGCGCGCCGTACACCGTATCCCCCACCACCGGATGCCCCAACGATGCCAGATGCACGCGAATCTGATGCGTGCGGCCCGTCTCAATCCTCACCGATACCAGCGTGAAGGGCCCAAATACGGAGCTGATCCTCCGCAGCACAGTGTAGTGCGACACCGCCGACCGCGCCCCTGTCTGCCGCCGCGTTGTCATGCGCGTCCGCCGCACCAGGTCCCGCGCGATCGGCGCGTCAATCGTTCCACGATCCAGCTTCACATGGCCTTGCACCAGCGCCACGTACGTCTTGCGCATCTCTCGCTGCGCGAACATCGAGGCCAGCCGCACATGCGCTGCATCGTTGCGCGCCACAATGACCAGCCCGCTTGTCTGTTTGTCCAGCCGATGCACGATGCCTGGCCTCTGCTCCCCACCCACTGCGGAGAGCGTCCGATACCGATGCAGCAGCGCGTTCACCAGCGTTCCGTGCTCCGTCGCGCCCGCCCCCGCATGCACCGTCATCCCCGCCGGTTTATCGATCACTGAAAGGTCGTCATCCTCGTACACCACGTTCAGTGGAATATCTTCAGCGAAGGCCTTCAGCGGAGGTCGCGTAGGATCGCCCAGCACCTCGACCGCCTCGCCGCCCTGCAGCCGGTACGACGCGCGCGGGGACTTGCCGTCCAGTCGGACTTTTTCCTGCTCGATCAGCAGCTGCACACGCTCGCGGCTCACCCCGTCCAGCTGGGCAGCCAGCCACGCATCCAGGCGCTGCTTTGCCGCCTCGTCCGGAACCGTATAGGTAACCGTCATGGTGTCTTATTGCGCAGGCTTTCCCGGTCCCGTCAGCCCCGGTATCCACGAAGGCAAATTTGGTGCAGGCGGAGGCGGAGGAGGCGCCGTCGATGGAACCCATCCACGCTGTACCAGCCAGCTTCGCAACAGGGCAGGCCACGTCGAAAGCGGCACGATCGACCCGCCCAAACCGCATCCGTGATTGGCAAAATCGTAGAGGTGGAGTTCGGCAGGAACGTGCGCCTGTTCAAGCGCCCGGTAAAAATCAACGCTGTTCGCCACCGGAACCGTCGGATCATTCGTGGTTGCAAAGGTGAACGTTCCCGGCGTCTCCGCCGTCACCGCCAGTTGATTCGAATAGCGCCGCTCCAGCGCCGGATCCACCTCTGGCCCCAGCAAATTCATCCGCGACCCCGCATGTGCCTCCGGCAGCGTAACGCTGATCACTGGGTACGCGAGCACCATGAAGTCCGGACGGCAGCTTTGCGAATCGGCAGCATCCGGCGTCTTGGCCGGAACCGCATCCGTATCGCAATGCGTGCCCAGCGTCGATGCCAAATGCCCACCCGCCGAGAATCCCCACACACCGATCCGATGCGGATCGACCCCGTACTCCGCCGCATGCGCGCGAATCAGCCGCATCGCCCGCTGCCCATCCTCAATCGGCGCAGGGTAGTGATACGGTGCGACCCGATAATCGAGCACGAACGCCGGAATGCCCTGCGCATTCAGCCATTGCGCAATTTGCACGCCCTCATACCCGATCGCCACATGCTGGTAGCCGCCGCCGGGAATCACCAGTACCGCCGTACTCGTCGAACGTGTCTCCGGCAGGAACGGATACAGTCGCGGCTTGTCGGCCTCTGTCTCTCCCAGCGCTCCCGGCGCACCGTTCGGCCACAGAAACACCGGCTGCGGCAAGCCCGCGGGAAGCTGCGCTCGCAGCATCAGAGAAGCCATCGTCATCAGCAGACCGAGATACAGTCGCCTCGTCATTGCCCTCAGTATAAGCAGCTGGCTGCACTCCTCACGATGCACGGAACGCCATTGCCTCACCGGCCCGCCAGCATGCGGCTCAGCAGACCGTGTCCTCCATTGTCAGCCTTATCATTCGAATCCTTAGCGCCGCCCTTGTCTTTCCCCCATGTCTGGTACAGGCCCAGGTACGCATAATTCTCCGTCTGCCCCCACACCGAGTGCCCATAAGCAAACAAAATCTGCAGCCCAGGATTTCTGATGTAGTAATTCCCGCCCACATCGACGAGGGTCGACGCCTGCGTCTGCGGCGTTGCCAGCCCTTCATGCGCATGCCCGAACAACTCGCCGCCGAGCGTCCACTTCTTGCCGATGTTTCTCTGCAGCAGCCAACCCGCATACGGAAAGCTGCTGTACCCGGTCTGATGGATGAGCGTATAACCCGCGCCGCCGTAGGTAGTCCACTCGCCCCAGTCCTTCTGCACCCACACCGGCAGCCGATACCATACACGCCCCACTCCCAGGCCCTTCGCGGAGCTCCCCGTCGGGAGCTCCAGCATCGTGAACGACCCGATCTCCGGCCTGTGCTTCGTCTGTTGGATGAACCGGATCTTCGCACCCAGTTCGGTATCCACCAGGCCATACGCACTGGGCCCAATCCCGGCCGGCGCATAAACTGCGCTGTTCGACGGAATCGCCTCGCCCCATCCAAAGATCGCGTGCAGCTGCACATTCGGCACCACACCCCAGTTGAACTCGAGCGCTGGCCCGGTTGGATCGGTCTCCACCGGCGTACTCGACAGGCTGCCGAATTGATAGAACTCGTAGTGGCGGAAGTCCACCGGCTCCGGATCGTCGGTCTGGAACGGCGGCCCCGCCCACGCCGGCGCCGCCGCGATCAGCGAAAGCGCGCTCAACAGCGCCCATAACCGCACGCTGGATTTTATCCTGAGCATTCGAAGAATCCCGGCCCCCAGGACCTAATGGACGTAGGATGCCGCCGGTTCTTCCACCGGCTTCGGCTTGGGAGCGCGCCCCAGCCACAGCACACCACCCACCATCACCGCCCCCACCGCCATCGCCTGCGCCAGCGTGAACGCCCCGTTCAGCAAAGGCTCCCGCGCTGGATCGCCGCGCAGAAACTCCAGAAAGAAGCGGCACACCCCATACAAAAATAACCAGGCCCCGGCGATTTCTCCATCTCGCAGCAAAACCCTGTCTTGTCGCGCCATCCAGAGAAGCACCGCGAAGATCGCCAGCGAAGCCGCCGCGTCATACAACTGCACCGGATGCACCTTAACCCCCAGCGGCGCCCGATACCACAGGTAGGCCACCACGCTGCGATAGGTCACGCCCCACGGCAGATGCGTCGGCGTGCCCCACGCCGATCCTCCGCAAAATGCGCCGATGCGGTTGATGCAGAAGGCCAGCGACGCCGCCGGAGCCATCGCATCCAGCGTCTTGAGAATGGGTAGTTCTTCAGAAAACGAGTACAGCACCGACGCCAGTACGCCGATCGCCACCCCGCCCAGCGCGAACCAGATGTTCGGCAGGCTGGCAAGCCCCAGCAGCCAGAACGGGTGCCTCCGAAACAGCCATGGGTGTCCGAACCAGAGCAGCAGCCGCGCCGTAACCAGCGACGTCAGAATCGCCAGCAGCTCCAGGTTCCAGACCTTGTCCGCCCTCAATCCGGCGCGTTTCGCTGCCCGCATGGAAACGACGAGGGCCGCCAGCAGGGCCACTGCTGTGCAGACGCCGTAGGTGGGGATCGCAATGTGGCCGAAATGGAAAAGAAGAGGGTGCACGCGTCTAACGGAGCAGAATCAGAGCACACATGTACGGGGGTAGTAAAAGACCGGCCCGCTTGGCCGTGGGACGATGCGCTGGTGAACCCGTCCTAAGACGGTGGGAACTCTCCGCGGTTCTTTAGGCATTCCGGACTGGCGGACACTGCACACCGAACCGATTGTCGAGTCGAGCTCCCTGTTCGCATGAATGTAGGTTCATCCAGCGTTGATCGCCCTCACCTGCTTTGCAGGCCGGTCTCTTGACTGGATGCTAACGGTACCTGACCAACTTGGCAAGCGAACCCAGGATGCACACCACTCCCCCGGACGGGTGAGCCAGTACTTCTGCCCTCGTGGCGGTGGCAACGGCGTAACTTGGCATCCCCCTCACTTCACGCCCTTGTTCGGGTCCCATGCGCCCTCCAGCTTGCGGACGTACAGAATCTGCCCGAGGTGGTAAGCGTCGTGCGCTCCGACGTGCGCGATCAGGGAAGCATTCGTCGCCAGCTTCTGATCGTCTGCCCCCTCAACAGCCTTTTGCCAATCCGTCATCACCTGGTCGAGCTTCTTCTGGAGATCGTCCCATTGCGCGGCGTTAAAGTCGGTGAACGTCTCGTTGTTGTTCCCGTCGAACGGCGCCTGCTTCTCTCCCTTGAACTGCTGCAGCGCCCGGTTGTCCCAGTACCAGATGTGATAGGCGAGCTGCCCCACGGAATGTCCGCCGCCCGGCGGCATCCACTTTGCCTGCTCCGCCGTCAGGCCCTGCACAGCGATGCTCGCCGGAACGAACCAATCTTCCTGGTTGTGCGTCGTCCGCAGCTGCTCCAGCAGAACGCCGCGCAGCGTGGTCGGTGGTTGCTTGCTTTGCGCTATCGCGCCGAGGGGACAAACCGTGAGCAGGAGAATTACGAGTTTCTTCAAAGTGACGGTCCTTGCAGAGATTTAGGTCGGGGAGGTCAGGTGCTGCGAATGTATCATCCACCAAGGCGCGCCGCCCATAGCCAAGTACCCAATCTCTAAGCAATCAGGCTCGGCAGTCTTGTTCCGCGCCTTCCTGGCTGGAACAGGCAGCCTTGCGTTTTCCGCCGCTGTTCTGAACGCTGATCGCTGAACGCTGAACCCTGTCTTCACCCGCCCAGCACCTCGTCCAACAAGCCGCTCAGCGAGTGCGCCCGGCTCCGGATCGAAGCAACGCTTTCTCCGGCGCCTGTCACCGCCGCGCACCGCTCCTCCAGCCGCGCCATCTCATCGGCAAGATTCAGAGCCGCCAGCACGGCCACACGCAGCGAATCTACTGTGCGCCCTTGAGCTGCTACCGCCCGCATCTTCGCATCCACCGTCGCCGCCAGCCGCTCGACGTACTCCCGGTCGTTGCCATGCAGCCGATACGTCTGGTCGTAGATCTCTACCGTGATGGCGGTGTCATTTTCGGCCATGGTCTTCAGGATGCGATCTCGTCAATCTGCTTCAGCAGCCGTTCCACCCGCTGGCGCACCTGTTCGCGCTCCCGCTCCAGCGTCCGCAGATGCTCCTTCGCCTGTTCCAGCTGCGCCGCCTGTGCCTCCATCTGACTCTGCAGCCGCGCGGCGTTGCGCTCGGCCTCGGCCCGCGCCGCCCGCTCGCTCTTGACCAGCTCCACCGCGCGCAGGATGCGCTGTTCCAGTGCGCTGAAGTCGTCTACTGCCATGGGCAGTTCAGCTTCCTGCACGCTCAGCGTTGACATTCCGGATCACCTCGACGTTTCTCCGCGCAGTATAGCTCTCTTCGCAGAGGGAAACGCGTCCACTCCGGGATATCCCTCGCCCGTTCGCGAAGGTTTCCCGGCGTCCCTGTTTTTGCCAGCTGATTTTTCGCTGCCCGCGTCTCAGCTTCTACTCAGGCGCCTAGTGCGGAAAGGGCCGTACTTTCACGAGCACGAAGATCGCCGTCGCGGCCAGCGCCAGGAACATCAGTATCAAAACGCCGACTGCAAACTTCACCAGCGACCGCATGGAGCGAACATCTTCCGCCAGTTCCGTCACTTCCAGCGCGTTCCGCTCCGTGGCCTCGCGCGTCCGCGCCACTGTCTCTTCCATCCGCTTCAGCTCCACGGTCTGGTCCTGGACCACCAGGCACAGCTCGCGATGCGAGCTCTCCAGCGCCCCTGTTGTCTGCCGCATCTCGTTCCGCAAATCCGTCGTCAGGGCCGTGGAGGGCTGCGACGGGCTGTGCATCTCCAGCATCCGCGCGATATAGGGCAGAAATGCCCGGAACTGCATCAGCGCCTTCCACATTGGATTGTGCTCCAGCTCTCTCGCCGACGGCAGGCCCAGCGGCACGGGCTCCAGCTCAGTCACCTCGCTCATGTCCGGGGCGTCTGGCTCGCTCGGCCTGTCCTGCGCCAGCGCGATGAGTCTGTCGACCGCCGATTCGCTCGCATTCCGATTCATGGAGAGTTCCTTCGATCAATATAGTCAAAGGACCCTACCCGCTCCATGCTTCTTTTTCGGGAGTGAACAAGGAGGTACCGGGGTCAATAAGCCCTCCCAGACACGCCTGTGTCGCGTCCTCCAGGCTTCTACCCAGCTCTGGTGGTGCATAATGACAGCAGGGACCTCACCCCCCGTGAACCTCCCCAACTCCATCACGATGGGCCGCATCTTCTGCGTTCCTGTGCTCATCTGGATGCTTTCGCCGCATTTTCCTCATCGCGGCTGGCATGGGGAACAGGAAATCGTCGCCTCTCTTTGCTTTATCCTCGTCTCGATTTCCGACGGCATCGACGGCTATCTGGCGCGGCGGCGCGGCCAGATCACCACGATGGGCATGCTGCTCGATCCGATCGCCGACAAGCTTCTCATCACTTCCGCCTATGTGGCGCTCCTCGAGTTCAACCCCCACGTCGTCAAACCCTGGATCGTCGTCGTCGTCATTGGACGCGAATTCCTCGTTAGCGGCCTGCGCTCCATTGCCTCCACCGAAGGCTTCACTATCGAGGCCAGCGACATCGGCAAGCTCAAGACCGTGATTCAGATCGTCTCCGTCGTTGCGGTGATCCTCGATCACGGCTGGCATGAGTGGCGCATCGGCTGGTTCATCCTGCCCGTGCATTTGTTCGCCGTCGTCGGCATCTACTACATGGCGGGCGTCTCCATCGTGTCGGGATTGGATTACTTTGTGGCCTTCTGGCGCAAGATCGACAAAGCATCGGCCACCCAGCGCACCCGCGATAACGAGTTCGTGCTGAGCCGCCGCAAGAAACGCGCCGCGCCCGCCGCCCCCAACGTCACCCACCCCTGACGCGGGTTCCGTTCAGGGAGCTTGACTGCATTTTTGTGGAGTATCCTGATCTTCACCTCAACGAATACGGCGCGCGTGGCATCGGCGAAATTGGTTTAGCCGGAGTAGCTCCGGCCCTGGCCATGGCCGTATACCACGCAACCGGCGTTCGAGTGCGCAAGCTGCCGGTGCGCATCGAGGAATTGATTGCCGGGCAGCAAAACAGGGTCGCCTGAACGGAATGTCAGAACTGCGGCAAATCCTGGACCTGGGGAAGCGCGCCAGCGCCGCCGGCGAGGAAGTTTGCCTGGCCACCGTGGTCGGCATCGAAGGCTCGGCCTATCGCCGTCCAGGCGCTCGCATGCTGCTCACGTCGTCCGGTCTGCGCGCAGGCACCGTCAGCGGTGGTTGCCTTGAAGCCGAAATCGCGAAAAAGGCCTGGTGGCTCACCACCAATGGCCCATCGCTCCAGCGCTACTCGAGCTTTTTCGACGACGACGGCGATATGCCCTACGGCCTCGGCTGTGGCGGTACCGTCATTGTCCTCCTCGAACGCGGCGAGCCCGCTGCCCAGGCCCTCGATGCCCTCCGCCGCAGTGTTGAAGACCGCACCGAATCTGTAATTGTAACCAACGCCGGCACAAATTCCCCCGGCACGCAGCTCGTCCTCAACGAAGCTGGCGAAATTTCCTATTCGCGCGACTCGAATCCCGATGCATTCAGGCTGGCCAACGAGGCCTTGCGAGCCGGCGAATCATCGCACGCAGGCGATTCCTTCATAGAATTGATCGCGCCGCCACCGGCCTTGATCGTCTTTGGCGCGGGCGACGATGCCCAGCCCCTCGTCGACTTCGCCGCCGCCCTCGGCTGGCACGTGACTGTCGCCGATGGCCGCTCCCACCTGGTGCGTCCCGACCGCTTCCCCCAGGCAGCGCAGGTCCTGAACCTCGATGCCGCCCTCACCCTCGCCGTTCCGGACGCGGCCACCGTCATCATGACCCACAGCTACGAGCAGGACCGCAGGATTCTCACCGCGCTCCTCGCAACGGACATCCGGTACATTGGCGTCCTCGGCCCGCGCCGCCGTACCTTCCGCCTCATCGACGATGTCGCCCGCCCCCTTGGCCTCACACCCGCCGAATGCCTCGCCCGCCTCCACACCCCCGTGGGTCTCGATCTTGGCGGCCACTCGCCCGCCTCCATCGCCCTCGCCATCGCAGCCGAGCTCCAGGCCGTCTTCGCGGGACGCGAGCCCCGCAAACTCTCCGCTCCACCGGTTCATGTCTGATTTCCGTTGCGCCGCGGTCCTCCTCGCGGCCGGCGCCTCCACCCGCCTCGGTCGGCCCAAACAGCTCATCCTGCTTCAAGAAGAATCGCTCCTCCATCGCACCGCCCGTCTAGCCGTCGAAGCCGGCTGTTCGCCTGTCCTCGTTGTCCTCGGTTTTGAAGCAGACCAATTGCGCCCCCAACTGGCTGATCTCCCGGTCGAAATCGTTCTGAATCTCGAATGGCAGCAGGGCATGGGCTCTTCTCTAAGGGCCGGCATGAATGCGCTGTCCTCAACCCAACCAGATCCCCGTCCGGCTCTCAGTGCCGTTCTCGTCCTCGTCTGCGATCAGCCTCGATTGACCCTTGACCACCTGCGTGAGCTGCTGACGCGCCATCGGGGCGGCGCGCCGCATGCGGCCATTACGGCTTCGAGCTATGCAGGCAGAGCCGGAGTTCCTGCCATCTTCGCAGCGCCACTGTTCCCTGACCTGCTCGCCAGCGCCGGAGACCGCGGCGCCCGCGACCTGATCCTGGCGCATGCTGCCGCCGTGCAGCGGATCCCCTGGCCCGATGGGGAAACGGATCTCGACACCCCCGGCGACCTCGGGCATCTGATGCAGCGGAAATTTTAGTCCTCCTCACCCGGAATCCGAGGACCTCGTCGGGTATTTCCACAAACCAACAATATATTTGACCATATGAAAGTGACTTTGGATGGCCACGCTCACCTCCGTCATCTTGCGCCCCGCCCCTGTTGCCAGTCCTTTACATGCGGGTCTAGCATACGTTGCAGTTTGATCGTTAACTGTTTATCTGCCATGTCCATCCCCGAAACGCTGATCTTCCAACCTCGTTCACAATCCAGCATGCGGAGCGACCTATTATGGCGTGGTATGCCTACTGCATCACCGAAAGACAGGCCTTTCCCGAACTTCTTCGTCACCGAAAGCCAATTCCAATGGAAGCAGTCACGGGAATTCAGGGAAACCAAATCTTCCTCTACCCGGCCAGTGATTTAGCCGTCATCGTCAGCGAATATTCATCCTCTGAAAACCTCAACCAGCAAGCCGGCGTCGAACATGCTCGCGTCATCTCAGACTGCTTTAAGATGTCCACAGTTTTACCGTTCCGTTTTGGAACAGTGTTTGCCGACGACGAAGCCCTGCGCCGGTCCATCCGCTCCAATCAGCGGCAGTTCATCACCAACATCGAACGTCTCCGCGGTAAGGCCGAGATGCACCTTAAAGTGATGCTTGACGATTGCTGCCGCGAACAGGTTCACCGCTACACCGCGGAAGCCCCGCCCACTGTGGGCAAGGCCTATCTCTCGAACCTGCGCGAAAACGCCGCCTTGCAGCGCGAACGGCAAACCAAAGCACGCGCCGTGACCGTCCAGATGCACCGTATGTTCCTGCCGCTCGCCGAAGAGGTCAGCTGCCGCCGTGTCGAGCCTGGCAAGATGCTGCTCGATATCGCCCACCTGATCGACTCCGCCGCCGTCGAGCGCTACCAGAACAAATATTCCAGCGCCAGTGTGCTCATGAAGGATTGCCAGATGCAGTTGTCCGGACCATGGCCGCCCTATCACTTCGTGCACCGGCTCACGCATCACACCACAGTCTCATCGGTGGCGAACAGTGCCGCCCGGCCGGTGGCTCTCGCCGCCTCAGCGTAGTTCAAAAAAGAAAAGCCCCGGCGGACCCACGAACCACCGGGGCTTTCATGGAGGGCAGCAAGGGGCGTAAGCATTTCGGCCAGCGCCCCGCGCGCCTCTCCGTTATAGACGCACCAGGGTGGCAGAAAGTATCTCTATCCGTACCGAGCCGCAGTTTTCCGGTCGCGCCGGGACCTGAACTATTTCCCAGCCGAGACCTTTTCTGAAGGCCCGCGATTCAATCGCAACCCCCTCCAAATCATGACGAAACTCGCTTTTCTTTTTCCCGGACAAAACTCGCAATATACCGGCATGGGCCGCGAGCTCGCCGAAAAATTTCCCGCCGCGCGCCGCACCTTCGAAGAAGCCGACGACGCCCTCGGCTTCTCCATCTCGAAGCTTTGCTTCGAAGGCCCCGAAGACCAGCTCAAGCTCACCGAATTTCAGCAGCCTGCCATCTGCACCGTCTCCGTCGCCGCTCTGCGCGTGCTCGCCGAGAAGGGAATCGCGCCGGCGCTCGTCGCCGGTCATTCGCTGGGCGAGTACGCCGCCAACGTCGCCGCTGGCTCGCTTGCCTTTACCGATGCAGTCCGCACCGTCCGCCAACGTGGCCGCTTCATGCAGGAGGCTGTGCCGCAGGGGCAGGGCGCGATGGCCGCCGTCCTCGGCCTCAGCTCGGAAGCGACCGCCCGAGCCTGCGACGATGCCGCCGCCGAAACCGGAAAGATCGTCTCCGCCGCCAACTTCAATTCTCCCGAGCAGACCGTCATCTCCGGCGAAGCCCCTGCCGTCGAACGCACTGCCGAACTTTGCAGGGATCGCGGCGCTAAGCGGGTCGTCATGCTCCAGGTCAGCGCTCCCTTCCACTGCGCGCTGATGCAGCCCGCCCAGGATCGCTTGGCGGAGCTGCTCCGCTCCCTTACCTTTTCCGCGGCACGCCTTCCCGTCGCCGTCAACGTCGACGCAGCGCTGGTCACTGACCCCAACCAGCTTCGCGACGCGCTTATCCGCCAGGTCACCGGCGCGGTCCGTTGGGTCGACTCCATCCGTCTGCTCATCGCCCAGTCCCCAACCCACTTCATCGAGGTCGGTCCGGGCAAGGTTCTCAGCGGCCTGATGCGCCAAATCGACCGCAGCCAGACTTGCCTGAATGTGGAAGACGAAGCCAGCCTCGAAAAAACGCTGCAGGGCGCGGCTCAGGCAAAGGGCTGAGGACAACAATCCCCTCGCCTGTGCGGCAAACTACAACGGGTGCTTGTGGAGGTTCAGCCGCGGTACCGGCTGTTTCAATGTTTGATCGAACATTCCCGGGACCAGCGCTAAATCCTTCACCCGCGCATGGAGCGAATCCAGGTACCACCGAATCGATGTGACAAATGACTCGATTTCTTTGTATTCATCCTTGCCCAGCCGAAAATGGAGCGCCGGTGCGATCTCTTCGACTTCTCTGACGCTGCGCAGTCCCACAATGCTCCCCGTGACTGCTGGATGTTGCAGTGTCCAGGCGACCGCCACGACCCCGGGACTGACCCCGTGCGCGTCACCGATCTCACGCAGCAAGTCGACAAGACGCAGATTGCGTCCCAGCCGGGGCTCGTGAAACTGACACATGTCGCGCCGGCAGTCATCTGGCGGCAATGCAGCGACCGTTTCTGCGTTAAAGCGACCCGTCAGAAGACCTGAACCCATTGGAGCGTAATTGATCACACCGATGTTGTTGGCCTGCGCGAAGGGCAACACCTCTGCCTCCACTGCTCGGCGCAGCACGGAGTAATGGGGTTGCAGGCTCGTGATCGGCGCGATTTTTATCGCGCGGCGCATCTGGCTGACCGAGAAGTTCGACACACCGATCCATCGGATCTTTCCCTCTTCGCGCAGCCGGGCCAGCGTCTCCCAGCCCTCCTCGATCTCACTGTCCGGCTCTGGCCAGTGCACCTGACAAAGATCGATGGCCTCGACGCCCAGGCGTCGTAGCGATCCCTCCACCTCTTCGGTTACAGATTCTGACTTCAGGCTGTTGTACAGGGACCCATCCTGCCGCCAGCGCACAGAACATTTCGTAAGGACACTGACTTTATAGGGCCAGCTTTTCAGCGCTCGCCCCACGACGTCTTCCGAATGGCCGAGACCATACGCAGGCGCCGTGTCGATCCAGTTGATGTCCAGGTCGAGAGCACAATGGATGGCTGCAATGGATGCTCTGTCATCCTGCGCGCCCAGAGAGTAATGCCACCCACCACCGCCGAGAGCCCAGGCCCCAAAACCGACGGGGGAGAGAGCCAGATCGGAATCTCCGAGGACGCGGAGCGTGCATCGTTCAGTCAGCGCGTGCATAGTTGAGACCGGGAGCTGACGCGCCGGGACACAAAATGCTCCCTGATATGTCAGGCTCGGGCCGAGTCACGCGCAGCGATGTGACTTAGCCCACTCTCAGTCTGCTTTGAGCGGTTCGATCAGAAACTAGCTCTTTGGTGCCAGGGGTGTGGCTCGGAAGTACTTTTTGTTGCAAAGCGGGACGGCTCTGCGCGTTTGCCCTGTACCCGGTGTTGAGCTCTGAGACCTGTGCCCTGTTACGGCCCCGAATACAGCTCCACCGGCGAAAACCCTATCGTCTTCGTCGCACTGTCCACACGCAGAAACAGCGGCTTGCTCCTGTTTCCATTGATGTAGATCCCAATGATCACGCCGTTCCCGGCCCGATGCGAGACGAAAATCTCGTGGCTCTTGATCGTGCCGTAGTCGCTCGACGGACCCCAGTCCTTGGTGAACTCGTTGATCCCGTACGGCTGGTACTGCTGCGGATGCTGCTGCCAGTCGGCGTCGTTTTCCCACAACCCATAGGCATGGTTAAGGTCTCCGCTCTCGACGGCCGCCATAAACTGGTTCACCTTGTGATCCGAAGGCCAGTGCCAGAACTCCCACGGCACCTGCAAAACCCAGAGAATCGTCCCGGCAATCGCGACGACCACGAGCACCACGCCCGCGATCGACAAAACGCGCATCCGCTGTGCACGGCGTGCATTAAACGCAGGAGCATCCATCAGGGTCATCGAAGGCGATTCCTTTCACGTAAGCGGCCAGCGGATTCATCCACTCGTCCCCTCTTATTCTGACACCTCAGATGCAGTCCCGGTTCCCACCACGCAGACATCATCTCTCGCTCCAGGCTCCCAGTTCTCGGCTACCGGATCCCCGTCACAGGCTGTATCGATTACGATCCTTATCCGCCCTGCGCTCGAGTGCCAGCTCAATCAGCCGGTCGATCAGCTTCGGATACGGTACCCCGGAAGCTGTCCACAGCCGTGGGTACATGCTGATCGACGTGAAGCCGGGCAGCGTGTTGATCTCGTTCACAACAATCTTTCCCGATTTCCCAGGCTCCATCAAAAAGTCGACACGCGCAAGCCCCGCGCAATCGCATACCTGAAACGCCGCCAGCGCCATTTCGCGCACCTGCTTCGTCGCCTTCTTCGTCAGCTTCGCCGGCACAATCAGATCCGAGCCTTCGCTCAGGTACTTCGCCTCGTAGTCGTAGAACTCCTTCATGGGAACCACTTCCCCGACCACGGACGCTTCCGGCGCATCGTTGCCCAGCACCGCCACCTCCAGCTCGCGCGCTCTGCCTTTGCCGCCCACTCCCTGCTCCACCACAATCTTGCGATCGAATTGCGCCGCCAGCTCGATGGCCGGTCCCAGCTCCTTCGCATCGTGCACCTTGCTGATGCCCACCGACGACCCCAGATTCGCCGGCTTCACAAATACCGGATACTTCAGCGCATCTTCCACCCGCGCGCGGACCTTCTTCGGCGTCCGCTCCCACTCCCCGCGCAGCAACGTGACCCATTTCACGATGGGCAGCTTCACCGACGCGAACAGCCGCTTCATCGTGTCCTTATCCATGCCCGCGGCCGATCCCAGAACGCCCGACCCAACGTAAGCTATCCCCGCCAGCTCAAACAGACCCTGAATCGTCCCATCCTCGCCAAAAGTGCCGTGCAGGACCGGAAAGATCACGTCGACACTCAGCACATGTTCCGAGCCCGTTTCGGTGAGCTCCGCGGCGTCCCGCTCAAACGGCACCAGCGCCTCGCTCGGCACTGGCGGCACCAGCACCGACTGTCCTTTACGCAACACCGCTGCGGCCATCGTCGCGTCCGGATCGCCCGCGCGCAGATGCTTCTCCGATTCGCCGGGGTTCAGCAATTGCTCCGCGTGCCCCGCCGTCACCCAACGGCCTTCTTTCGTGATCCCGATCGGGATCACCTCATATTTATCGCGATCGACAGCCTTCAGGACCGAAGCTGCCGACAACAGCGAAACCTCGTGCTCGCCGCTGCGCCCGCCGAACAAAATGCCAACTCGAATCTTTTTCATCCGCCTGCCATTTTAGAAGGTTGCGCGCCGAACCGTGCGAAGCCACGAACAATGCTGCTTCTGAGCCCTGGCCATTTCCGCCAGCTTCTCCTCAGTGCCCGGCGCCCCGCACCTCGTCTCCGGAGCGCGTAGTGGTCCAGGTCTTGCCGTCCGGCGATTGTGCCGACTCGAAGTGGATGCGGTCGGTTCCGGTGAAATCGTTCAGCGTTCGGTACCAGGTCGTCTTGCCGTTCTCCTCGTCGTGCCCCAGGTATATCCAGTGGTCCCGTTCGATGGTCAGTTCCCCTCTCCCCCTCGCCCATCCTTCCGGCTGCACATTCTGCGTGTAGTAATGGCCAGGCGTGTCCGCTGGAACAAAGATGACCAGCCCGCCCGCTTTGCCGTTCACCGTTTGCTGGCAAATGTAGAAAGGCTTGAGGAGCACGCACGCATTTTCCAGCGTATCCGTGTTGGTTTTCCCGGAACTGGCGTCATGCATCGTGATCGTCCAGGGGCCGTCGTAAAGCCGGAGCGACCTGTAAGGATCCGCCGGAGCTGGCGATGGATTCGACGCAGCAGGCGCTTGGGCAAGAATGGCGGTGAGGATCGCAGCGAGAATCATGGTTACCTCTGGGAATCGAGGAGGAAGTGTAGCAGAATCAGGCCGACCCCGGCGGAACCACGCAGAATCGGCCCTTTAGTTTTAATGACTTGAGTCTTTGACAAAACGGAAACCCAGCGCGTCTTTCAGCCCTCGGTGAGCCCGTCAGGTACCAATCCGTGCCACACCCACGGCCCCTGACGCGCTTTGCTGTTGCATCGCGAGGCAAACCTCTTTAATATGCGTCAATTACGGGTATGAAAGCTAGTACGGCGGTCGAACGCGCCGCGCCTCCCCGCGTCAGCGTATCCAAATCGCATGGTTTGAAGGCTCCCACGCCAGGCCCCGGCCCTTCCGGAGCCACCAAAATTTCTGCGCCCACGAACGGCAATGCCCACCGCGAAGGCCCTGCCGTCGCCTCGACTCACTTCATCCGCTCGCGCATCGGAAAAATCTGCGTCGCCATCACCGGCGCTACGCCCGCCGACATGATGCGCAACGCGGAAGAGATCGTCCGCGAGAACCATTTTGTCGAATTCCGCCTCGACTATCTGCCCGCGCCCGCGGCTATTCTTCCCAAACTCAAGCAGTTCCTTTATGAGCGCGGCGAAGTCACCGCGGTGGCGACCTGTCGCCGCGTTGCCACCGGCGGAAAATTCAAAGGCACCATCGGCGCCGAACTGGAGATTCTCGAAAAAGCCGCCATGGCCGGCTGCCATCTCGTCGACATCGAACTCCAGACCGCGGAGCACACCAAACCTGGTCAGATGAAAAAGCTGCGCTCCCACGGCGCGGCGCTCATCATCAGCTATCACGACTTCGAAGGCACGAAGAACCTTGACGCTATTTTCGATCGCATCCAGCCCTTCCAGCCTGAATTCGTCAAAATCGTTGCGACCGCAAAGACCCTCGCTGACAACGTCACCATGATGCGTTTCCTCGACCGCCGCCGCGACGAGGCCAACCTCATCGGCATCTCCATGGGCGAGCAGGGAACCATCAGCCGCGTTCTCGGCTTGCGCGCCGGCAGCGTCTTCACCTTTGCCGCCGCCCACGCCGGCGAGGAAACTGGCCCCGGACAAATTGAAGCGCGCACGCTGCGCGAAACCTGGCGCATCGATCACATCGATGCCTCGACGAAGGTCTACGGAGTCGCCGGCAATCCCGTGCGTCACTCCCTCTCGCCGCTCATGCACAACATCGCTTTCCGCCGCGAGACCGTCAACGGCGTCTTCCTGCCGCTCCAGACCACGCGCATCAACGACCTGCTCACGCTCACGCGCGAAGTGCCGCTGCACGGCCTCGCCATCACCATGCCGTTCAAAACCGAAATCATCAAGCACCTGGCCAAGACCGATGTGCTTTCGGAAAAGATCGGCGCCTGTAATACGGTCGTCCGTTCGCAGGATGGCAAACTCTACGGGTTCAACACCGATGTCGCCGCTGTGATCCGTCCGCTCGAGCGCCGCTTGCCGCTGCGCGGCGCAAAGATCCTCGTCCTCGGCGCAGGTGGAGCGGGGCGCGCTGCCGTCTTCGGCCTGGTCGAGAAGGGCGCTGAGGTTTTCATCTGGAACCGTACTGCGGAAACCGCGAAGAAACTCGCGCGCCAGGCGAAAGCCAAAACCATTCGCCGCGAGCAGATCGCTAAGTCGAACTTCGACGTCATCATCAACACCACGCCCGTGGGCATGCGCGGCGTCAAGCCCGCCTCGCTCCTCGAACCGAAGGAACTCAATACCCGGCTCGTCTTCGACCTGGTCTACAACCCCATCGACACGCCGCTGATCCGCATGGCGCGCGAAAAAGGCCTGCCCGTCATCACCGGCGTCGAGATGTTCGTGCACCAGGGCGCGCGCCAGTTCGAAATCTGGAGCGGCAAGCCCGCACCCGAAGAGGAAATGCTCCGCGTAGTCATCCACGCCCTGCGCCAGGAAAGCGCAAAGACTTCATCCTGAGCGAAGGGCCGCCAGTGCTCCCTTCAGAACCTTGTCATCCTGACGCGCAGCGGAAGGATCTGCGGTTGCTTTTCTCTCCGCAAAATTCATTACTTCCGGTTTGCCGGTCATACGTCAGCAACATCAAAGTCGGGTAACTCGAAACGATCAATGCTGGGCCCATCACCTCGACATTGCGGCTCGGTTCATCCCGCGGCGCTTCAATATTCGCTGAGCTACTATTGCCAAAAGCGCGTAAGCAAGACCGTTTGCTAACGGCACCAAACGAAAGACTATTAGGATAGGGTCGCCATGAACGCCACCCGCGACCACATAGGCTGGGGCGAGAAGCACAAACCCAGGGATCAACAGCCACTGAACAGGCCAGGGCACCTTCATCCAAAAGCTGGACAAGCTCGAAATCAGGAAAGCCCCGCCCATGATTGCGCCAACGACGAAAAAGAGCGTTGGCAC
>Ga0302319_10004596_pt1 | contig 28209 bp, 29 predicted proteins | sample Bog_T0_2_FD_203319 | JGI IMG/M metagenome (GOLD analysis project Ga0302319, IMG submission 203319) | Peat permafrost microbial communities from Stordalen Mire near Abisko, Sweden - Bog_T0_2 | ecosystem: Environmental > Terrestrial > Soil > Wetlands > Peat | place: Sweden: Abisko, Stordalen Mire... | reverse complement strand
GCAGCGATTCGGCGGGCTGGAGAACCTGTTTCAACCGCCACCGCCAGCGATGCGTCCGCTGCAGGATAAAACTCGGCGCGTCGTCGTCGTCGCCGAATTCGACAAAGTAGCCCATCGCGTTGAGCAGGTGTTCCATGCCGGAATGCGCATAAGTTTGCGTCGATCCTTGCGGGGCGAGAAAGAAAACGCTGCTACCGGTCGTCGTGCGTTGACTGGCGGCGAGCAAGCCGTTCGCGCCCGCGCCGGGACCGCATACAAAAGCCAAATCGGAACGGCGAGCGAGATGATCGGGAACGAAGGCTGAACTTGTGCGGAAGTTACCGCTGGCATCGGCATAATCCTGGTAGGGTTCGAGCGTGGCAGAGGCGAGATTTTGGGCCACGGTCTCAAAGGCGTTTTGCGCCTCGGCATAGGGATCCGTCGCGCCGGATTTCCAGGCTTGATCGATGTCGGCCATGTATTGCAGGACCGCGACCATGATAATAAAGAGAACCGCGAGGGAAACCAGCACCTCGACGAGGGTGAGGCCGCTATGGCGCTGCCTGGAATACGACGGCATAAGTCCGCACGCGATCCGGCGCACCCAACGGCGTGACCCGAAGCGTCATCTGGGTGAGCGCCGCATTTCCCTGGTAGGGCGTGATCGCCGCACTCTGCGCGGTATAGGCGGCCATCTGGGCGGAATCAAGGGGAGTGCCTTGGATATCCAGATAAACCGTCCCCGTTGGGAGAGTCCCCTGCCTGGCTTCTTCGATCAGCGTCTGGGCGATCTGCGCGGTGGCCCGGTCATCGCGCGCCAGCCGGGCGCTTTTCATGCCCACGGCCAACAAAGGGGCCAAAGTCAGGAACCCGCAGCTCATCAGGCCGATGGAAAATGTCGCTTCCACGAGGCTGAATCCGCCTCGCTCACGCCTTTTGTCTGGATGGAATCGAAATAACTTCATTTTTGGAAAACTCCGCCGATATCGGTTAATTTCTGTCCGTTAAAATCTAATTAACAACTTATCCCGTCGCGTCACCTCATTTCTTGGAAAATTTTTTAGCTGATACGCTCGCCGCGCTCGTTGAGAAGGATGATCTCCGTCGAAACGGCAGGAGCGGGAAAAAGCAGCGCGAACCAACCGAGCGTTTGACCGACGGCGTAGGTCAGGGGAATTAACGGAGCGATGAGCCCGGCCACCATCCGCTGCCCAATCCGCAAACCGGGCTTGCAGCTGATGGTAATGATGGCGGAGGCGACCAACCAAAGGATGACGAATTCGACTTCAAGGCGGCAATAGACGAGCGCCGCCAAAGTCGCCAGCACCAGCAGGGGCAAAAATTGATGGAAGGTGGGACGCCAGCCGCTGACACGAAACTGCCGGGTTCGCCCCATGCCGTAACGCAGGAGCGTGAGACCCATTTGCCGGGGCGAGTCCCTTTGCGGGCGAAAAATCTGGAGGTTCGGATCGTAGTAAGCGCCGACGCCCGCCGCATGAGCGCGGTCGAGCCATTCGTTTTCCTCGTTGGGATAGAGGTCGCTGGAAAGCGGGCCGATTTTTTCGAAGATGGATCGGCGAACGGCGAGATTGCAGAGGATGAGATCAGTCTGGGTTGCCGCGCGAAAATCGCCGACGGGCGCATAGCGAGCGGAGACGGTTCCGACAATCAGCAGGTGGGTGAGCAAGGCATGAAAAATCTCTTCCCAGAACGTGGCCTGAGGGCGCAGCAAGGCCGGCCCACCCACGATTTCCACTTCCGGCCGGGCGAAGTCGGCGTCGAGTTGGTTCCAATAGTTGGGGGCGAGCGCGCAGTCGTTATCAAGAAATACGAGGAGGTCTCCGCGCGCGCGGGCCAGCGCGGCGTTGCGTTGGCGGGCGGGATGTCCGCCTTCGGCGACGATGATCTGCAAGCCCCCCGGCGGCGGCGGGGTATCCCGCAAACTCACCAACGCCGGTTCGTCGGCGCGGTAATGGGACATGGGCAGAATGACGGTGTAGCGGGGCGAATCCATGAACGAAAGCTGCCGTCACAATGGCTCAATAATCTTCCTTTGACCAAACGATAGTATTGCAACAACTTGAGGGCTGTCACCCGTCTTATTTCAAACAAAAACTGCCATGTCCACGATTCTTGTCCTCACTGCCAGCCCTCGCGCCGAACGTTCGGTTTCACGCGCGCTCACCAATCAATTCGCCGAACTGTGGGCGCAAGAGCACCCTGAGGACACTGTTCTCCTGCGCGACATCGGCCATCATCCCGTGCCCCACGTGACGGAGCCATGGGTGGTGGGGGCTTTCGCTCCGGCGGATGCGCAAAATACCGAATCGAAAGCTGCCATCGCGGTTTCGGACCAACTGGTCGAGGAATTTCTCGCCGCGGATCGCTACATCTTTGGCGTGCCTATGTACAATTTGAACATTCCGTCGACCTTCAAGGCCTATATCGACCAGATCGTGCGCGCCGGGAAGACCTTTGCCGTCGGCCCCAACGGTTACGAAGGGCTCGTGAAAGACAGGAAGGCGCTTTTTATCACGAGCAGCGGCGGCTCTTTTCCACTGGGAACCCCGATGGGGGCCTATAATTTTCAGGAGCCTTATCTGCGGGCGATCTTCGGTTTCATCGGCGTGACCGATGTTCAGTTTGTCACGGCCGACAGCATGAATCAGGGCGAGAGCGCGGCGAAGCAATCGAGGGAAAAAGCGGAAAATATGCTCAAGGAACTGGCGACAAGCTGGTAAGTGAGTAGGTTAAGGGTCTATGAGCACGATCAACGAAAATGTAAAGAAGCTGGCACCCGATTTGACCAAAGGTTTTCCCGCCAGCCCCCATGCGATGCTGGGCGGTTATATCCTGGCCAAACGAGCGCTGGATAAATGCCGGGCCGAACTGGCCGGCACGGTCGGCGAATATCATTTCGATTGTCCACTGGACAATATGTTCCTTGGCTTTGCCGGACTGAAGGGCGCGGACTTAAAGGAATTTGTTGCGACCGGCGCGGATGACGCCGCCGTGGCCAAATGGATCGAGGATCACGCGACCAAGCGCCCCCGCATTGAGATCATCAAGTGGAACAATGACCTGCGTTACAAGCGGCTCAGCGAATGTCCCGACAAGATGCAGGAATTCATGGAGGATTATATCCCCCAGAATGTGCCCGGGGCAGTCATCCACCACATCCGCTATTTCTTCGATATCTTCGATGCCGAGGAGAAAAGATTCTCGCACTAACACGGGTTCCTTTTTCTTTGCACGTTTGGCGCGAAGGTTGTGTCTTTCCTGCCGGGCAAGTCCGGTGTAAGATCTCTGCCTCAGAAGACGATTTACAGAGATGCGCGCCAAATCATCCATGCCATTGTGGACGCGGGGATTTTTCCTCGGGCTGGCTCTTTTGGCGGGATGGGCGCGGGCGCAGGACGCAACCCAGGCCGCCGACAGCCCCACGGCCTGGCAACAATACGACTGGCTGAAGCCCGCCGAAGAGCAGCAAAGCCAGGTCGCCTCGGGCGAAACCTTTCACTCGGACGCCAGCCAGGACGTGTCGGATCCCTTTACCGTTTTGTCGACGGGAGCGCTGTGGCAGGAGAAATATGGCCAGTTTTATTCGCGGCGGCTGGATGACGCACTCACGCTTTCTTGCGAAACGAGTACGGTCACGCTGGATGAAGACTCGGACGACCTTTCTCGAAGCCAAAAATTTGGCCTTTATTTTCAGCCGCTCGAAGGATTGTCCCTGGGCGGCGATCTCCACGACACCACGAGCGACGCCCCAATCCTGGGTGAAACGGCGACGACGAGCGGCGCGGGATTTTCGGCAGAAAGTCATCTGCCCTTCCATTCGACTCTGACTCTTGACGGACAATCGGACCGCACGGCCAGCGATGCGCCTTCCGGCACCGAAACGCAAATGAGCGCTTACGATGCGGAAATCAGGCAGCCGATTGGTCAATTGCCGCTCTCGGCCATACTCAAGGGCCATTACGAGGGAACGTCCACGGGCGGCGCGCCCGCGACGAGCCTGCCGTCGCTGGAGCAATCCTTCATCTGGAAGCCTTTGCAGACCACGACGCTTCAGATGGGTTTGCGCCAGCAGCAATATCAGGAATATCCCGGCATCGACCATGAACTCAATGAGGCGCTCTTCGCCGACTGGTCGCAAAAAATCGTGGAGGACGTGAGTTGGCACAGCTACGCGGAAGTGCTCAACTCGCGCGGCCTGCTCGATCAAGCCCCCGCCGCGCCCATCGCGTCCGGAGCCAACGGCACGCCGCAGGCGACGACGCCGGGCAGCAACGCAAACCTGACCAGCTCACTGCCCCTTTCCATCGACGACCAGACACTGACTTTTTCCACCGGCCCCTCGTTCAAGGTGGAGAAGGACATTTCGGCCAGCGTGGAATACAGCAATCGCTGGGACAAAAACCCGGCGCCCGGTGGCATGGGCGACGAACAGCGGGTCTCCGTTTCGCTGAAGGGGACGTTTTAGGTCCTGCGGACGACTTTATTTGGCGAGCGGATTGATCCCCTTGAGCTTGAAAAGAGAAGCTGCCGCCAACAGATGGCGATCATTCGAATAGATTTCGTTCATGCCTGCCTCAGCCGCTGTCGCGAGATGAACGGCATCACCGGCGCGAAGGAAGACTTTGACAGGCAAATTCAGGAATGCTTCCTCCACGCGATCAACAACTGAGGGCGTCAAGGTGATGAAGACGATCCGGCCTACCTCGATTTCCCGAAGAAATTGTTCGTGCGCCTTGAGGAAGGCCGCATGGGTCGAGCCTTCGCGAAACTTGCGATGTAAGGCCGCCACCACTTCCGTTCTGGCAGTAACAGAACTGACGACAACCTCATTCCTTTTTCGGACAAATTCCACGATCTTCGAGGATCCCGGTTCATTGATGTGAAGTTTCACCAGAAAAGTCGCATCGAAATAGATCATTCGTCATACCCAGCTACGCTATTGTCCCGCGAGGTACGATCCGCCGAAATGCCAATACTCGAGTCGGTTTTACTCTTCAGTTTACCTGATTTTAGATAGGCGGCGTAGCCTGGGACGAGGTCGCGATGCTGCCAGTCGATTTTCATCTTGGGCTCCAAACTCAGAGGCCGGATACGCGCGATGGGCACGCCCCGATCCGTGACGATGATTTCCTCCTCCTGATTGACGCGCCGAACCCACTTCCCGGTGTCATTGTGCAGCTCGCGGAGTGAAATCGTTTTCATTGTGTCACATGTTACACATGGACGCCCGAAGAGTCAACGCAAGCGACCCCTTTGGGCGCTCGCTTAAATATCCACGCATCTGGATATGTTCATATTTTTAGTTGCAGCATGACGCCTTTCTGACGTATTGTTCCAAGCATGGCTAAATCTTACATTTTTTCCTCCGAGTCGGTGACTGAAGGTCATCCGGACAAAGTCGCCGATACAATTTCCGATGCGGTGCTCGACGCCTGCCTGTCCCAGGACAAGAACAGCCGCGTCGCCTGTGAAACGATGGTGAAATCGAATCTTGTGGTCGTCGCGGGCGAGATCACGACGAAGGCTGATTTCGATTACAACAAGGTGGTGCGCAACGCCATCCGGGAAATTGGCTATACCGACAAGGGCGAATCTTTTAACGCCGATGGCGTCCATATCATGAACGCGCTGACCGCGCAAAGTCCCGACATCGCGCAAGGCGTCGATGAAAAAGCCGCTGAAGGCAAGGCGACCGCCGAGCAGGGCGCGGGCGACCAGGGTCTGATGTTCGGTTTTGCCTGCACGGAGACGGATCACCTGATGCCGGCGCCGATTTATTACGCCCATGCGCTGGGCGAACGCCTGACCAAACTGCGCAAGGGCAACAAAGTCGGCTGGCTGCGCCCCGATTGTAAAACGCAGGTTTCGCTGCAGTACAACGGCACGAAGATCGAACGCATCGACGCGGTGGTCGTTTCGACCCAGCACCGCGACACGGTGAAGCACAAGGAGATCGAAAATTTCATCATCGAGCACGTGATCAAGGACGTCCTGCCGAAGGAACTACTCGACGCGAAGACGCGCTATTTGGTCAATCCGACGGGCCGTTTTGTCATTGGTGGGCCGGAAGGCGATTCGGGCCTGACTGGACGCAAGATCATCGTGGATACCTACGGAGGCATGGGGCGCCACGGCGGCGGCGCGTTCTCGGGCAAGGACCCGAGCAAGGTCGACCGCAGCGCGGCCTACATGGGCCGGTACGTGGCGAAGAATGTCGTCGCGGCGGGCCTGGCGGACCGGTGCGAAATCCAGTTCGCCTACGCCATCGGTTATCCCGAGCCGGTCTCGGTGCATATCGATACGTTCGGCACGGGCAAGGTCGATGACGACAAGATCGCCGACGCGGTGCGCGCGGTGTTCAGCTTCAAGCCCGCGAACATCATCAAGCAGCTTAATTTGCTGCGCCCGATTTACAGTCAGACGACGAATTACGGCCACTTCGGCCGCACCGATAACCTCGACGCGCTGACTTGGGAGAAGACCGACAAGGCCGCGGATTTGAAGAAGGCGGCAGGGGTTTAGTTTATGCCGATGAACACGCGAGGCACGGTCCGATTCAGTAAGGCGAATGCCATTTTTCGCTTACTCTTCGGCCTTACTTTTGCTGGCATCGGCGCAAGCCAATACCTGCACGGTGGACCCCACCTGCATGCCGCAATGGTCTCCTTCGTCATCGCGGTTCTATTCATCGGTTACGGTCTATTCGCCCTTTTCTTCAGCAAGAAGATTGGATCGAGCATCGAACTGGAAACCGCAACGCCTACGGAACGCCTGAACGAGCTTCAGAAGATGAAGGAAGGCGGTCTCATTTCAGAAAAGGAATTCAATTCGAAACGGCAGGAGATTTTGAAAGACCTCTAAATTGAGAAATTACTTGGGAATGAGGAAGAATTTTGACAGGAAAACATGAAATCATGAAATACATGAAGAAGGCATTTGAAGTCAGAATGGCCTGTTTTTAATTTGTTCATGTATTTCATGTTTTCCTGATTTCCTGTTAATAAAAATTCCATAATAAAATTAAAATATGACGTACAGAACTGATCCCGTCACACGAGTCCAGGGAAGCCGTTAATTTCGCCAGCACTCCATAATTCAGACAAAAAAATTTAAAACGCAAAAACAAAGAAAGAAAAACATGAGCAACGACTACAAAGTTAAGGACATCACGCAGGCGGAATTCGGACGCAAGGAAATCACCATCGCGGAGCACGAGATGCCCGGTCTCATGGCGTTGCGCGCCGAGTACAAGGGCAAGCTACCGCTCAAGGGCGCGAAGATCGCCGGATGTCTCCACATGACCATCCAGACCGCCGTGCTGATCGAGACGCTGGTCGATCTCGGCGCGGAAGTGCGCTGGAGCTCGTGCAACATTTTCTCGACGCAGGACCACGCGGCGGCGGCGATCGCCAAGGCGGGCATTGCGGTCTTCGCCTGGAAGGGGATGAACGCCGAGGAATTCGACTGGTGCATCGAGCAGACGCTGAAATGGCCGGACGGTTCGCAGCTCAACATGATCCTCGATGACGGCGGCGACCTGACCAACATGGTCCACGACAAATACCCGGCGCTGATCGCGGGCATCCACGGCCTCTCCGAGGAAACAACGACCGGCGTGCATCGCCTCTACGAGCGCGTCAAGAAGGGCACGCTGAAAATGCCCGCGTTCAACGTCAACGACTCGTGCACGAAGAGCAAGTTCGACAATCTTTACGGCTGTCGCGAATCGTTCCTCGATGCGGTGAAGCGCGCGACCGACGTGATGATCGCGGGCAAGATCGTGGTCGTTGCGGGCTATGGCGATGTCGGCAAGGGCTGCGTGCAGGCGGCCAAGGGCCTCGGCGCGCGCATCATCGTCACCGAAATCGATCCGATCAACGCGCTGCAGGCGGCGATGGAAGGTTACCAGGTCACGACGATGGATGAGGCGGCGAGCCTCGGCGACATCTTCGTCACCACCACCGGCAACATCGATGTCATCACGCGCGAGCACATGAACGCGATGAAGCACCAGGCCATCGTCTGCAACATCGGGCATTTCGATTCCGAAGTGCAGGTCGGCTCGCTCTACAACGACAAAACGCTGCGCAAAGTCGAGATCAAGCCGCAGGTCGACCAGTTCACCTGGCCGAGCGGCAAGGTCATCACCGTGCTGGCCGAAGGGCGCCTGGTGAATCTCGGTTGCGCGACAGGCCATCCGAGCTTCGTCATGTCGGCCTCGTTCACCAACCAGACCATCGCGCAGATTGAGCTCTGGGAATCCCGCGGCAAGGGCAAGTACAAGAACGAAGTTTACGTTCTGCCCAAGGCGCTCGATGAACGCGTGGCGCGGTTGCACCTCGACAAGCTCGGCGTGAAGCTGACCAAGCTGACAGCCAAGCAGGCCGAGTATCTCGGCGTGTCGGTGGAAGGCCCCTACAAGGCCGAGAATTACCGGTATTAATTCCCTGGAGGGACGCGCTCCTGCGCGTCCGCGGACGACCGGGAGGTCGTTCCTCCAGAAATTGAATTATTACAGCTTGACGACGTTCAGCGCTTTAAGACCTTTGTCGGATTGGGTGACCTCGAATTCCACGCGGTCACCCTCGTCGAGGGTCTTAAAACCTTCCCCGCCAATGACGGAAAAGTGAACGAATACATCCTGGCCGCCTTCATCTTGGGCGATGAAGCCAAAGCCCTTCTTATTATCAAACCATTTGATTATCCCATGAGCCATAGCGTGTGCCTTAAGTTGAATTGATTATGATCGCCTCGATATGGCGTGCAATCAAAAAATATACGGCTACCGAAATACCTCTTTTCAGCGAAAGTCTTCCACCGCCAGCTCCCACGAGCCGCCCGAGGCCTCAATCTTCAGGTAGAAATTTCCCGGCCCGATCAGCTCGGTGGAATCGCCTCCCGTGCCCACTTTGGCGCAAACTTTTTGCGGAATCGTATCCGCCTTGGGAAAGGCATTGATGAACAAGGCGCTCGTGTTTTGATAGGTCTTTCCGACCGGGTCCTGATTGTGCCAGAACACGCGCCAGTTTTTTCCCTGGATTTGAAACAAGCCGGAATTCTGGCCTTCTGCGCCCTTGAGCGTCAAGAGGCGGTGCCACGACTTGGTTCCGGGCGGACCCTCCGGCTCCGGTTCGGGCAGATAGGTGGATGGAGGTGGCGGCGGTGTTTCGACAATCGGCGCGGTTTGCATTGGCGCGGCATTCGTGGCTGGAGGCGGTGTGCTGTTTCCCGCGCTTGGAGGCTGCGTGCTCACCGCCGGACGAACCGCAGCTTCGGCCTCGAGATTGGCGATCTTGTTTTGCAACTGGGTATTTTGAAGAAGGGACTCTTCGAGGCGTTCCTCGAGGGATTCGATATGGCGGCCTTGCTGCCGGCGATCAAACTGGATGTCCTCGAGCACGGATTGCTGTTGCTTGAGCAATTCGAGCAAATCAGCATTCGATTTCGTCAGCTGGTCCACGGTCTTTTGCAATTCGGCTGCGGTCATCGCGGTGCGCGACAGCTTGGAAGAGGACGCAGTCTTGGCGGGCGCGGTCGCAGATGACGCATTGGTCTGGGCCAAAGCGGCGCAGGGCGGCAACAGCAGGGCAAGGAAGAGAACGAGTCTCATAGGTTAACCGCGTATCTTTACCACGCGGACGAGAAAATAAATCAGCGAACCGAGCACGGGGGCAAGCACGACCAGGAGCAGCCACAAAACTTTCTCGGTCGAATTTTTTTCGCGCGTCGCGCATTCGTAGATCATCCAGATCCAGAAGAGCAGGCCGAGGACTTCCAGGCCGCGGGAGCTTTCAAAGAAAAAAGGCAGCGCCAGAATCATGGGCATCAAAGCGAAGGGACTTCCATTTTGAACGGCGGGATGCGGGTGAAGACACGCTCGCCATCCTCGACCTGACCCAGGTAGGCGCCTTCAGCCACGCTGTCGGAGGCGATGAGGTGGTAGCTCTGGTAATGAAACTGCGTGCCAGGCGTCAGGCGGGGGCACTCGCCGACCACGCCGTCGCCCTCGATCACCAGCTTGGAGTTGTCCGAATTGGTGACGACCCACTTGCGGCCCTTGATGGTGACGACGCGCGGGCTGTCATTATGGATGGTGATGTGGTAAACAAATCCATAAGGCCGGTCCGGGGTGCCCTCCTCGTGGGGATTGAATTCCACACGATCAAGGCTCACCCAAAGCCCGGGTAATTCGCGAATAGGTTCACCTGCCACCTCTCTTAAATAAATGATTCGCTCCCCCCGGCAAAGAGAAACTTCATCGGCATCACGTCGAACGGTGCCCGTTGTGCTCACCATCGCGGGCTCGGACAACAGCGGCGGGGCGGGCCTCCAGGCCGATTTGAAGACGTTTACCACGCTCGGCGTCTATGGCGCGACGGCGGTGACCTGTGTCGTGGCGGAACACCCGGGGCGCGTGCTCAACATCACGCCGCTTCCGCCCGGACGCGTGGCCGACCAGATCCGGCTCGTGCTCGAGGCCTTTCCCGTCGCGGCGGTGAAGACGGGTATGCTTTACTCGGCGGAGATCATCAGCGCGGTGGCGGAGGCTATCCGGCCCGCGCTGGAGCAAGGCGTGCCGTTGGTGGTCGATCCGGTCATGGTCGCCAGCAGCGGCAAAGTTCTCCTGAAGAAAGATGCGATCCGCGCGTTGCGGAAATTCATTGCCGTGGCCACGGTGGTCACGCCGAACCGGGATGAAGCGGCGCTGCTTTGGGGCCACGCGATCACGAATTTGGCCGCGCTTACCCAAGCGGCCTTTGCGCTGGCGGAATGTTTTCGTCATCCCCATTTTCTGGTCAAGGGCGGGCACCTCAAGACCGGCCAGGCGGTTGATGTGCTCGCCTACCCCGATGGCCACACGCGCGCATTTGGCGTGAAGCGCCTTCCGGGCGTCGATCCGCACGGCACCGGCTGCACTTATTCGGCGGCCATCGCGGCGGGACTGGCCAAGGGCCTGACCGTGACGGAATCGGTGGTGCTGGGCAAAGGCTTCATCACGCGCGCGCTGCATCGGCGCTTCGAGATCGGGCCGTACCAGTTGCTGAATCATTTGCCTGCGGGGTGGTAGAGCTTTTGGCTGGCCAAGCGGTCAAGTGGGCTAGCCGATAGAGTCCCCTCATTCGTCGCCATCACCCTCAACGCCCCTTTGTTTGTGTAGACAAACTTTAATTGTTGACAGCGATCTCCTTCGTGCGCACAACATTTGACCGTGAAGACCGATAGCCTATCCAATCCCGTGTGGCGGCGCACCGGCGGCGGGGTTTCACTGCCCGAAGTCAACCGCACCATTGGCGTTCCCGCCGGGGCATCCTTCTGGAAGAAGATGGCGGCCTTCTCGGGCCCCGGCTATATCGTCGCGGTCGGTTACATGGACCCCGGCAACTGGGCGACCGATTTGCAGGGCGGCGCTCAATACGGATTTTTGCTGCTCAGCGTCATCCTGATCTCCAATTTCATGGCGATCCTCCTTCAGCATCTCTGCATCAAGCTCGGCGTGGCCACGGGACGCGACCTCGCCCAGGCCTGCCGGGACCACTATCCGATGCCGGTGGTCTGGTTTCTCTGGATTCTATGCGAGATCGCGATTGCCGCCTGCGATCTGGCCGAGGTGGTCGGCTCGGCGATCGGACTCCAACTCCTCTTCGGCATCCCCTTGATTTGGGGTTGCCTGATCATGTGCGCTGACGTGCTGGTCGTGCTCTACCTGCAAAACAAGGGGTTCCGGTACATTGAGGCGCTGGTCGTCACTTTGATCGCCACCATCGGCGTTTGCTTCGCGGCGGAACTCTTCTGGGTCAAGCCCAGCCTGACCGGCGTGATGCTCGGTTTTGTCCCGGGCACCGCCATCATCAAGGATCCCCAGATGCTTTATGTCGCCATCGGCATTCTCGGCGCCACGGTCATGCCGCATAATCTCTATCTTCACTCCTCGATTGTGCAAACCCGCAAATTTGAGCGCACGCCGGAGGGAAAACGGGAGGCGATCAAATTCGCCAGCATTGATTCGGCCACGGCGCTTATGTTCGCCCTCTTCATCAATGCGGCCATCCTGATCCTGGCCGCGGCGGCCTTTCACTGGTCGGGCCATGCCGACGTGGCCCAAATTCAGGATGCCTATAAGCTCCTCAGTCCCATTCTCGGGGTGGGAGTGGCCAGCATCATCTTCGCCAGCGCCCTGCTTGCCTCCGGGCAAAACTCGACCCTCACCGGGACGCTGGCGGGACAAATTGTCATGGAAGGATTTCTCAACATCCGGCTAACCCCCTGGCTCCGGCGCCTGCTGACCCGCGGTCTCGCCGTGATACCCGCTGTCGCGATCATGGGCTACTATGGCGAAGGCAAGGCCACCGAGTTGCTCGTCGGAAGCCAGGTGGTGCTCAGCATGCAACTCGGCTTCGCCATTTGGCCGCTGCTCCGGTTTACCAACAACAAAACGAAGATGGGCGAGTTCACTAATGCACTCTGGCTGAAAAGCATCGGCTGGTTGACGGTTACGCTTATCATTGTACTCAACATCTGGCTGATCTTTTCCTCGCCGCTGATGCCCGGTTCGGTCCAGGATCCTGTCTTCCGATTTTTCGGCTGGCCGCCACCTGCCTCGTGATCGGGAAAGAGCATGGCATGTATAAAACCATTTTAATTCCACTGGAAAACAGCGCTTCGGATCGCGCCATTCTCCAGCACATCAAGCCACTGGCCCAAATGACCGGGGCGAGCCTTTTGCTCATGCACGTCGCCGACGGCTGGGTGGCGCGCAATTACGAGCAACTCAAACTCGCCGAAAGCGAGGAGATGAAGGCCGACCGCGCCTATCTGGAAAGCGTCGCCCTGTCGCTGAGGGACGAGGGCTTTGAAGTCAGCCATGTGCTGGCGATGGGGGAGCCTTCCGATGAGATCATCAAATTCGCGCGGAAACACCAGGTGGACCTTATCGCAATGTCGACCCACGGCCACCGCTTCATCAGCGATGTGCTCTACGGCAGCACGGCGGACAAAGTCCGGCATCTTGTCGATATTCCGGTGCTCCTGCTTAAGGCCAGGAAAATTTAAAATGTCCTCGTGGCGGACTGCGGTCGTTTCGCCCGGCCGATTTGCCAGAGAAGCCAGGCGACGAGGCCTCCGCAGGCGATGGACAAATCATCCATGGGATCAACCACGCTCTGATGCAGGACAATCGGACCAAACCATTTAAAGAAAACACACCACACGGCAGCATGCAAAGCCACTTCCCACCAGCGGGGTGCCTCATCATCGGGACGCAGGCCGATCCATCGATAAACGAGAAGGTAAATCGGCAGCGCCACCGGAACCGTCAGGCCGTCGTTAAGATGACCGTGAAAAAAAGCTGAGTAGTGATGGAGGTTCGGCTTGATCAACGTGCGATTTATGGCGTAGGTGGCCACGCTGATGAGGAACACCGGATCGCGCCAATAACCGAATCCCCTGACCCGCTCAGCTGGCATAGAGAATTACCAGATTGGCCGCCGCCATAAAACCAGAAGCGGCAAGGGCCTTCAGCGCCAGAACCAACCAGGCGGCGGGCGCGCCGGTAATCGTGGGCAGGATAGGAATCACAGGGTTAAAGTCCCAGATTCGGCCCGCGTGTCAAATCTCCGGTAGCTTCCCCTTGGCTTTGAGCATCTTTTTTGGATAGCTTTGGCGCACGAGTCGTCCCTATGCCCGTCACCAGCCCAGAGATCGGTATGTTTTTGCCCTGGATCGGCGTGGCCGTCGCCCTTTTTTCGCTCTTTGCCTCGCTGCGCGCCTGTCGGCGCAAAAGGCTGATCGATAATCTGCCGACCTCAAAAACCCACGGTGTTTTCATCGGGCTGGTCGAATTGAAAGGCACGGCCCAATGCGAACAGCCCCTGGTCAGCTATCTGGCCGGGACATCGTGCGTTTATTATTCCTACGACATCGAGGAGCGTTGGTCGCGGCTGGTGACCGAGACGGAAAGCGACGGCAAAGGGGGCACACGAATGGTCACGCGAAGGGAAAGCGGCTGGACCTCCGTGGGCGGACGAACGGAGATGACGCCTTTCTACGTTCAGGACGATACGGGCAATCTTTTGGTGCGGCCGGAGGATGCGCGGATCGAAGCCCTGGGCGTTTTTGCCCAAACCTGCTCGATGTTCGATCCCCTCTATTACGGCAAAGGCCCCGCGGGCGGAATCATGGATTCGGATCACGTCCGTCGCTTCACCGAGCAGGCGATTCCCGTCCAGGCACCACTTTTCATTGTCGGGCAGGCCCGCGAGCGGAAGGACATCGTCGCGCCCGAAATCGCCGCCGACCCGAAAGCGTCCGAATTTCTTATCTCCGTGCGCTCGCAGGAGGAGGTCAGCAGTGGACTCGGCTGGCAAATCTGGCTCTTCTTTTTCCTCGGGGCCGTCACCGCGCCAGGCGGTCATGTCGGGTCAACCTTCGCTTTGAACGAGGAGATCACGCCGGACCTGATCGCTATTTTTGTCGGCGAATTCTTTCTCTACTTCGCGTTGTGGAGCATCGGTTGGTTCATCACGGTCTACAATAGCCTGGTGGAGTTGCGCCAGCGCGTCGAGCAAGGCTGGGGCCAGGTCGATATCCAGCTCAAGCGCCGTCACGATTTGATCCCGAACCTGGTCGACACGGTGAAGGGCTACCGCGATCACGAAGCCTCCACCCAGCAGGCTCTCGCCGGGATGCGCAGCCAGCTTTCCGCCACGCCGCCGGGACAGGCAGGAGACGATTTCCGTTCGGTGCAAAACCAGGTCCAGATCTTGAAGGAGGCCTATCCTGAGCTCAAGGCCGATACGAATTTCGTGGCGCTGCAACAAAGTCTCAGTGATACCGAGCAACGCATCGCGCTCGCGCGTTCCTATTTCAACAGCATCGCGACGTTCTACAACACGCGACTGCAAGTCGTCCCCGACCGCTTCATCGCCGCCCTGGGCGGGATGAAACCTCGCGCGTTAATGGAGGCCAACGATTTCGAGCGGGCACCGGTGCAGGTCAATTTCGCGCCGCCCGCAACGGAACCAGTGGCTTAGGAAAGAGGTCGCGTCAGGAAAACTTGAGATAACTCAAGTGCTTATCCACAACTTCTTTGTCTTCATCGGTGAGGCTGTCGTAATTCTCGATCAACCAAGCCTTCGCCTCCATCCGTCGCTCCTGCCTATCCGCAGCGGTTACGGCGTTGGCGATGGCCCGGACAAACCCATCGAGCTGATTCGTCTTGGGCGCCTTCTCATCCAGGAGAGCGAGGATCATGTTCTGCCATGACTCAGAGGCATTATTGAGGAGGTTTTCATGGATTTCAAAGTGAAGGTGGGCCACGCCCAAGCTGTGCAGTTTGACGACGATGGGAAAGTTCAAGGCGGCCAAAAAGCCCAAGCCTAAAAAAGGAATGGTGCGGTAATCGATGAGGCTGACCTGGTCGAGCGAGAGGATGAGGCCGAAGACCAGCAACTCGACCGACAAACCAACCAGGACGGTATTCGCCACCATCAGAAACATCCAGGCGACCAGGCAGGATCGTTCACCTATGGCTCGGGCAGCTTGGTAAGACGTTTGCATGTATTCAGCCGGATTCGACAGGGCGCGCCACTCAGGGAACAAGTGATTTTAGTCCAATATAAGATAGTTTTTAGTGAATACAATGGCCCGACCTGCTTCTCATTTCACATTATCGGGTGGCTTTAAAAATACCTTAGCACAAATCGACATTTGTGCTTTTGGGCCGGGGAGTTTTTTTACCGGGAAAATCATAAGAGCCCTACGAATCGAAGGTCCTTATCTGTAAGACACAACGCAGACGGAATAGCGCATGACAATTTCGTAAGGTCACAAACGGCGCCTGCTTTCGGATGGCATGAGCTTATTTTTTATCGCCGGCTGACAAGGGCGGCGTGGTGGGCGCGGCGCTGAATTGCCACGCCAGATTGCCCGAAAAAATAAAGCCGAGCAGAGCCAGGAGGATGAAGACACCTGAAACGTAAAAGAACCAGTTGTGGTGGAGATGGTTCCCGGCCGGGCGAGAGGGCTCACCGCTGCCGTGACCTTCGCCCGGGTGGTGATGATGTTTGCTCATTGCCATTACTCTAGTCGTGTCTTTCAGGAAGACGCATTCCTGATCACCTTTTCAATCGCCTCACGGGTCTCGCCCAGCTTCTTCTGGATTCGACCGATCAATTCGTCGCTCTTGCCTTCGCTGTATTGGAGATCATCGTCCGTCAGCTGGGACCACTTTTGTTTGAGTTTGCCCTTGGTGATATTCCAGTCGCCCTTGATTGCGAGTTTATTCATATAGGTCGTTTTGATTTTACTTGGATTCGTCAGCTTTCCTTCTCTATGACCTGCGGCCAATATTTCCCGTAAGAAACAGGACCAGCAGAATAAGCAGGATAAGGCCAAATCCGCCCCCCCCGACCAAGGGGCCGCCTAAGTAAAATCCACCGCCGCCAAACAGGAGCATCAACACGATTAAAAGAAAGATTAGATTCATAATCATTAGTGTAGTTCTCGCGGGCGCTGACGCCAGTGGGGTGAACACCCCATACGGAGCCGACGCGATAGGCCCTGAATGCAATTACGCATCAACCGTAACTAATTGGGAAAACACGTGTCTTAGCTTAATAGCTTTAACTGATAGATAAATTTTATCACCATACACCTTCCCATGAAATTGATGCAACGCCTGCTGGTTCTTTTGTTGGTGGGAACAGCCGCCAGCCCATTCGTCCAGGCGGCCACCGACGTACCTGTCACCCTCACCGAAGACGATAAAAGCTACATTCTGGCCAATGGCATCGTGAAGGCCAGGATCTCCAAAGACTCGGGCCGACTGCTTTCGCTGGTCTACAATGACATCGAAACCCTTAACTTCGGCTACTGGTCGCACAGTCCTTCCGTGAATGTGACCAACTCGGTGACGATCGATCCGAAAACCAACGACGGCACACGGGCCGAGGTTTCGGTGAAGAGTGACTCGGGCGGCGCACGGCAGGGGAACGGACCCGGCGGGGGAGCGAACTGCGACATCGAAATTCGCTACGCTTTGGAGAAGGGAGTTTCCGGCCTCTACACCTATTCGATCTTTAGCCACAAGGCCGATTTTCCGGATACCGGCATCGGTGAGGCGCGCTTCGCGGTCAAGCTCAACGATAAAATCTATGACTGGATGACGGTTGATGCCAACCGGAACATGAAGATGATCACGGCCAGCGATTGGGACCACGGCATACCGCAGAACATGAAGGAAGCGCGGCTGATGACCACGGGCATCTACCAGGGACAGGTGGAGCATAAGTATGACTATTCGGCCAACCAGTTCAGTGTCCTCGCCTGGGGGTGGTCGAGCTCGGACAAGCAGGTCGGCTTCTGGTTCGTCAACCCCTCGGACGAATATCTCAGCGGTGGCCCGACCAAGATGGAACTGTCCGCCCATCGCGACGCCACTTTCGGGACCGATCTCAACGCGCCCGCCCCGCCGACTTTGCTGAATTACTGGCGCGGCAGCCATTACGGCGGGAGTAATTGCACGATCGCGCATGGCGAGGACTGGACGAAGGTCATCGGGCCCTTTCTGATTTATTGCAATTCGGGCCAGGATCACGACGGCCTCTGGCAGGACGCGCTGGCCCAGGCGAAAAAGGAAGCGGCGGCGTGGCCGTATGATTGGGTTGCGGGAGTCGATTATCCCCACAAGGACGCCCGAAGCACCGTGACCGGGCAAATGGTCCTGGACGATCCGGGCGCGCCTGATACCAAGTCAAGCAGTGTCCTTACCGTGATGAGCAACCTGTTGGTCGGCCTTACCGCTCCTGATTATCTGCCCGGCGGCAAGCCGGGAGGCCAGGGACCGGGCGGAATCGTCGGGTGGCAGGAAGATGCCAAGCACTACGAGTTCTGGGTGCATGCGGACGATCAGGGCCACTTCTCCATTCCGAATGTGCGGCCCGGCACCTACACGCTTCATGCCATCGCCGACGGCGTGCTCGGAGATTTTTCCCAGGACAATGTGGCGGTCGAACCGGGCAAGGCGCTCGATCTGGGAACCGTCAAATGGCAACCGCTGCGCTATGGCAAACAGGTGTGGGACATCGGCATCCCGAATCGCAAGGCCTCGGAATTCCTGCATGGAGACCACTATTGGAAATGGGGGCTCTACAACGAATATCCGAAAGATTTTCCAGATGATGTCAATTTCGTCATTGGTAAAAGCGATTATCACAAGGACTGGAATTACGCCCAGTGTCCGCGTGCGGACCGTCCCGAGGGCACGACTTGGACGGTGACCTTCGATCTTCCCACTGACGAGCATGGCAAAGCCATTTTACGTCTGGCTATTTGCGGAGTGGCGGCCAGGCATATTATGGTCAAGGTCAACGATCAGCCTGCGGGCAGCGTCGATGATCTCCATTACAACGCCACGATCAATCGCGATGGGATCGGCGGCTTCTGGAGCGAGCACGACGTGGTCTTCGATGCCAGCATGTTGAAAGCGGGGACAAATACTCTGAAGCTGACCATTCCACCCGGCAACCCGATGGCGGGCATCGAGTACGACTATGTCCGCCTGGAAGTCAATGAGTCGGGCACGGGCACGATGCCGCAAAATAGCAGGCCGAAGAGCGATGACGCCCCACCCGTCGAGACCAGCAGTCCCTAGAAATAATCGAGGGCGTCCGGCAATTTCAAGTCGCGCAAAGAAATCATTTCCTGAATGATTCACATTGGAATGAGCACGTTATGAAAAGTCTTCGAATTAGCGCGCTGGCGATGGGCCTGGGCGTGACGGCACTCCTCGCCCTGGCCGATGGACAAGCCATTGCCCCCGCACCGGCACAGGCCCATACGGCCACGGGACGCACCACGCTCTCGTTTGATCCAGACTGGAAATTTCTAAAAGATGATGCCCAGGGCGCGGAAGCGACCGATTTCGACGATTCGACCTGGCGTTCGCTAAGCGTGCCGCACGACTGGAGCATTGAAGGCCCCTTTGATGAGCATAGCCCGACCGGAGGCGCCGGGGGATTTCTCCCCGCCGGGATCGGATGGTACCGCAAACATTTCACCCTGCCCCAGGACGATGCGCAGAAGCGGGTGTTCATCGATTTTGATGGCGTGATGGCCAATAGCGATGTCTGGATCAATGGCTTTCACCTCGGGAAACGGCCCTACGGTTACGTCAGCTTCCGCTATGAACTCACGGGCCATCTCACCTACGGCGACACCTCGCCGAATGTCCTGGCCGTGCGGGCCGACAACTCCGGTCAGCCCGCCTCCCGCTGGTATGAAGGTGCGGGGATTTACCGTCACGTCCGGCTGGTGGTGACCGATCCGGTCCATCTCGACCACTGGAGCACCTTTGTCACCACGCCCAGCATCACGGCCGACAAGGCGACGGTCCATGTCCAAAGTACCGTCGTCAACCAGTCCGACTCCCCGCGACAGATCACTCTGCAACTCACCGTGCTCGATCCATCCGGCAAGACGGTGCAGAGTGTCCAGTCCAATCAAAGTGTCGCGGCGGGCCAGTCGGTCGATTTTCAGCAGGACATCCCGGTGAGCAATCCCCAAATCTGGGACCTCGATCATCCGCTGCTCTATCATCTGCTCAGCCAGGTATCGGACGGGACCACGACGCTCGACAACGAAACGACGCCGTTCGGCATTCGCGAATTCCATTTTGATGCCGATACCGGCTTCTGGCTGAATGGCAAAAATTTCAAAATCAAGGGAGTCTGCCTGCATGGAGATGTTGGCGCGTTGGGGACAGCGGTGCCGTTGCGCGCGTGGGAAAAACGGCTGAGCGCCCTGAAGCAACTGGGGGTCAATGCCATTCGCACCAGCCATAATCCGCCCTCGCCCGAGTTCCTCGACCTCTGCGACCGCCTCGGACTGTTGGTCATGGACGAGATGTTCGATTGCTGGACCGTCGCCAAGAACCCCTACGATTACCACCTCTATTTCAAGGACTGGTCGGTCACCGATCTCACCGACACGGTGCGCCGGGATCGCAACCATCCTAGCATCATTCTCTATAGCGCGGGGAATGAAATTCACGACACGCCAAAAGCCGAACTGGCCAAGGGCATTCTCAAGGGCCTCGTCGATGCGTTTCATCAAAACGATCCCACCCGTCCGGTGACGCAGGCCTTATTCCGGCCCAATGCCAGCCATGACTATCAGAATGGGCTGGCCGACATGCTCGATGTGGTTGGCCAAAACTATCGCGAAGAAGAGCTGGTGGCGGCACACGCCGCGAAGCCTGACATGAAAATCATCGGCACGGAAACGGGTCAGGATCGTCCCTATTGGATCATCATGCGGGACAACCCGGCGTTTTCGGGTCAATTTCTTTGGACGGGCGTCGATTATCTCGGGGAAGAAAAGAAATGGCCCATCATAGGACCAAGGTTTGGGCTGTTGGACCGGACCGATGCGCCGCGCCCCCTGGCCTTCCAGCGGCAGAGTTGGTGGGGCGATAAACCGGTGATCTGCATCGCTCGCGATAATGGAAGTGACGATACCGGCAACCAGCAGGGTGAGCCGCAGAAACTACCCAACCGCTCCTCCGACTGGACGCCCGCCGACACCAACCCGCATGATGAAAAGGTCGAGGTCTACAGCAATTGCGACGAGGTGGAGCTTTTCCTCAACAACCAATCCCTCGGCTCGCAACAAAAGCCGGCGGATGATGCTCCCCGAACCTGGAAAGTGCCTTTTGCAGCAGGCACCCTGAAGGCTTCCGGAAAAAACAACGGACAGGAAGTTGCAACCCAGGTGCTGCAAACCGCAGGGGCGGAGGCGAAGATTTTGCTCGAAACCGACCGCGCTCAACTTTCCCCGGTCTGGGATGACATATCCTATGTCCGGGCCACCGTGGTCGACGCCAATAATGTGGAAGTGCCTTCCGCCTCCGATCTGATCACCTTCGCCGTGACCGGACCGGGTGTCGTCGCGGCTGTCGATAACGCCGACCGCACCAGCCACGAGTCGTTCCAGGCATCGGAACGCCATGCTTACCGGGGCTCATGCATCGCCATCATCCGGGCCACGGCAGCCACCGGAGACATCAAGATCACGGCCACCGCGCCCGGTCTGACGGATGGTTCCGTTTCGATCACGGCGGTGGCACCAGCCGCCGCCCAATAGTTCAAAACCGGGCTTTGATCGGTAATAGCACCATGCTGCTGTCTCCCACTTTGGGCGCTTCAAGCTTATAGAGATCGCCATGGGTAATTTCCACAGGTGCATATTTGTTTAACAGCTTTTCCTGTACCTGTGTAAATTGTCCTTGCGTAAGAATATTGCGTTCCTTTTCTAGCTCTTGTTCTTCATCGGAGGTAGGTCTCCCTCCCGATTCATACAACCCACCTCGTATCAAAATATCATGAGACAAGGTAGTCATAAAGTCCCTATACTTAAAGTCGGCGTGCAGCAGCCACCCCATATTTATTGAAACAAAAATTTGCTTTCTCTCTCCTGGCTTTAAAACCAATGGAGAAGAATGATAAGCCATTCCGTAATCAAAGTTGCCAGGCCAATTTCCCATAACTCCATCTACATATATTGTTATTGCCGGCCTATAATAGTCACTTGTCATTTTAAAGAGCATAGGATCATCGTTGTAATAATGTCCATTTAGCGAAGCCATTTTAACCCAAGGTTTGGGATAGATGTTAATGTTCTTATCCGAAACATTTGCGAGTCCCAATTCCACGGTAATTTGATTTTTGTCGGTAAGCTTTACGCCAACAATCTCAATGCTTGCCGGGGAATCGGCCCGCAAAATCGAAACAAAAATTAGCCACGCAAAACCCGCGAACATCATGCTGTTGATGGCATATTTCATGAGCTTATTTTGCTATCGATGCCATTTTAACTGGAAGATAGGAAATCATGAAATACACGAAAGGTTTTACACAGCGGTCGTCTTTGCCTTCTTCATGTATTTTCTGTTTTCATGATTTCCTGTTGAAAAAATATTGATCCGGCGGAACAAGCTTACATCTAAAGCAACGCCCGGCATAGGGGACGCGTGAAAATCAGTCTACGGCATGGGCTGCAATCCCTCGTAGCGGACTTTCCAGTTCTTGGGAAATCCCGGCGCGTGGCTGGTGTTTCCATCCCAGCCAGCGGCCATCATCGCGACGGCGGAAAGCCAGCCGCCATTGGCGGGCATATACATGGGGGTCTGCTCGGGGCGACGGATGGTGTAACCCGAGGGCCGGAAGGGATTCGGGTTCGGATCATATTTTCCGACCAGCAATTGAATGGCCAGATCGGGTTCGTTGAGACGCGCGGCGCACATGGCCTTCATGGCCGTGACCCAGGTAATCGTCGCCTGGGGTTGATCGACGCCCGCCACGCGATCCAGCGTGTTACGCATCGCCTCCTTATCAACTCCCCTGCCGGGTAAAATGCCGTACATGAAGGTGGCCATGGCGGAAGGGCTAGTCGTCACGGGAACCTCCAACGCCGGGTAGATGCCGTCGCGCACCGTGGGCGGGGCGAAGTTCGCGATGACTTTTGCCCAGAGCGGGTCGGGCGGCAAACCGAGCCGCACGCGCCATTGCTGCGCGGTTTCAAGGGCCCACTTCCAATAAGCGACCTCGGCCGTCGGGTTGAGATTATGGGCATAATCGAGCTGTTTCTCATCCATCGTATTGATCCCCGGGCCAAGGACATATTCCTTCCGCTGCGGATCATAATCAACGAAGGTGGCCATGTAGTCGGCGGTCGCAAAGACGATGTCCTTAAATTTATCGAGCGTGGCGCGATCCTGATGCGCGCGCCAGACCAACTCCGCCAGGTAAATGGGGTGCGGCTCCTGCCAGACCAGCGCCGGGCCGATACCGGAGGGGCTTTCGTCGCCCTCCGGGTCGGTCATCTTCGACCACTTCACGCCCTTGCAGCCCTCGAGTTTGGCCATCGCCTCGCCGGGTGGCATCATGAGTTTCAGATGGACCAGGCTTTTTTCCAAAATCTCCGGACGCCCCCACAGCGCCCAATGCGCGGCATGCCACCAGTACATCTCCATGTGAAATTTCCCGAACCAGGAATTCGCGGCCAATCCGGTTTCCTGGGGAGGCAGCGGACCGGAGTCGTGCACCGCCATGACGTATTCGGAAAGGACGATGCGCCGTTCGAGTTCAGCCGCGCGCGGATCGTCGTTGCCGGAAAGATCAATCGCGCCCCCGCTCATCCAATACTGTTTCCAATGCTCGCGCGAAGCGGCCTGCAGGGCATCGACGCTGTCTGGATCGGATGTAATTGCCGTGGGGGAAAACCAGGCCGAGAGCTCGATGCTCTTGGCGCCGCTGCTCAGGAGAAATTGATGCTTGTCCGTTTGCTTGAGGGTGGCGCCATCCGACCATTTTACCCGAACGGTGTAGTGGGTGGAATCGAGCGTCCGGTCGAAATCAGCCGAGTCGGCGCCCCGTGGAGTCATCACGGTCTGATGCGCATCGGGATGGGTCCAATCCTGATAATCAGGCCCGAATGAATTCGAGACGTAAGGAAAGGCGATGCGCACTTTCAGCCGGCCCGAGGCAATCAGCGGCGATTCGATTTTAGTCGCCACTTCATCACGATCGGGATGCGCTGCGGTCTCGACCCGAACGGGCACTCCCTCCACCTCGAACGTGCTGGTCAGGATGCCCGTCCAGATATCGAGCTTTTCATCGATATTCTTCAGGTCGGTGATGGCCACTTTCGAGCCATCGGCTTTTGTCATTTCCAATCCGATGCGGCCCAGGCCGAAACGCTGGGGGTTCTCCCGCAGGTAAACCGCTGCGGGGTTCTTGGGACTGATCATGCCGGAGGCAGGAAAGACAAACTCGCGGTCGTATTTCTTGATCCTGCGCATCGGAAAGTTCGCGATGTTATAGCCGTTCGGGTTGGGATAACTGTGCCAACCCCAGTCGCTGAGCATCCCGAGAGGCATGGTTTTTTCATAATAATCGGGGAAACTTTGCAGCCCGGTGACATCGAAATTGAAAGCGAAATCGCCGTTACCGACCGCCATCGCGCCCGTCGGGTCAATCGTGCGGACCTCGATGTCATGCCGCGAGACCAGGGCGTGCCGGTCGATCGGTCCGACATCATTAGCGCTTTGCGCCCGCCCGCGATCCATCCCCCCGGCCATCGCGAGTAAGGTAACGACTAAAATTGGAATTGTCCGCCCGGTTGCGTTTTGGATACGACTCATAGTTACGATTAGTGGGTGATCGCATAAACATAGATGTTGATCATCATCTTCATGCAGTTGGTACAGTGGATTTGGTTGCGAATGATCCCGGCCCAACCACATTGGAGGCCGCTGACACTCATGATACTGACCAGCCGGTTTTTGGAATAGATGGCGGTAAGCCCTTCCGGCGGCCAGTCGGGCTTGTCATCTATGCGCGTGTTGGGCAGCTCATCCATGTCGAAGCAGTTATGGAAGACTTCATGGTCGGGCGGGATCGGCTCCGTCCGCATGTCGGGCAGGATGTCATGCAGCGCGTCCATTTGCAGCGCGATAAATTCATCCTCGCGCCGGTTGACCTCCGGGGCGATGCAGGAATCGATGAAAAGGAAGCCGCCGCGCTGGATGTATTCGCGCAAATTCTTCCGGCCCGCCGCATCGACAAAACCGAGCCCCTCGGAGAAAAGAAAAGGATAGGCGCACATCTGGTGGATGTCCCCGACGTCAGCGGCGCGCCAGACTTGGTCGATGTTGAGCGTGGTGGAACGGCGGATGTATTCGAGCAGCAAATGATCACTCGAGGCATGGCGATTCCAGCTCGGACTCGGGGTCTTCAGCCGCGCCCATTCAACTTTTCCGCCCGCGATATCGGGTACCGTCTGGGCCGCCGCTGGTGTCAATAAAAGCGCCGTGACCAGCAAAAAGCGCAATAACATGCATCCCTTTTATCTTATAAGCTTCTGCAAGTGCAAGATTTCCACGCAAAACAAACAACTCGGGCGTGTTTTCAAAATAGGGCAAGGCCGCGTTGCGCGTCGATTCGTCCTATTTTGAAGACACGCCCAAACGACCTTAAATTTCATTTTCCTTCTTGTACTGCCATGCTAGCAACCTCTGTGCGCCTTAGCGTCCTCATCTTCAACCTTGCGCTGGTTGCCTTGATTGCGGAACTCATGCCTGCGCAGGCGGCTACGACTCACGTCCTGATCGTCTCTGGTCTGGCGGGAGATCAAAAGGAGAGTGATCGATTCCAGACGCTGCGCGAACGATTCGTGGCCGCTTTCACGGCACGCGGCATACAGGGGGGCAACATCGAGCAGGCGGGTGATTTGAACGGTGTCACCCTCCTCGCCCGAGTGGCGGAAACTGCGGGCAAGCTTCACCCGGATGATTCCTTCTGGCTGATTCTCCTGGGCCATGGCGAAGTGCGTGATGACGGTCCTGTTTTCGAGGTCAGTGGCAAGCGGCTGACGGCACAAGACCTCAAGACGGCTCTGGCAGCCATTCCGGCGCGGCAGTTCGTGATCCTCACCCCCGAAAACAGCGGAGCCTTTGTCCCCGATCTGGCCGCACCCAATCGCATCATCCTGACCGCCACGGAGGCTTCCGGGGAAGTGAACGAGACCTATTTCCCCGAGGCCTTTGCCACGGCGCTCGAAGACCCGAAAAATCGCTCGCTGCTGCAATTGGCCCAGGCAACGGCCAGGAATGTCAGTCAATACTACGACGGGAATGGCCTGGTGCAGACGGAACACGCGATGCTGAGCGATCCGTCGCAGCAGGAGCCTTTGCTGGAGCCGTTTGATAAAACCTCCGGCAAGCTGCTGGCCGATGCATCGGTTTTTTCCGGATCGCCGCAAGTGCCCCCGCCCCCCATGAGTGCGGATCAAAATGCGTTGCCCGAGTATACCGATATTCCGCCTCCCACGACCGAGGCCGCACCGGGTCGCCAACCGGCCACGCCGGAAACGCTCGCCATCGTCAAGCAGGCCAGGACGGCCCCCGATGACGGTTCTCCCGCCATCATCCTGGAGAAAGATTTGAACTGCCTCGTCAATAGCGACCTGAGCCAGGTCGTCACCACCCACCAAATCGTCCTGATCAAAAAGGAGTCGGGCGCAAGCTGGGGCGATCTCGAATTCAGCTCGATGCCTCCTCTCGATCAAGTCAGCGTGGAGAAGGCCCGACTGATTTTCCCCGATGGCTCCTACCTGGAACCCGGCACCGATGCGCGGAGCGAATTCACCTCCGGGGATTACCTCTCCGAAAAGAAAATGGCGGTGCGGATGCCAGCGGTAACTCCGGGCTGCATCATTGAGTACACCGTCCACGAGGAGAGGGCGGCGGACCAGGAATTCTCCGGTGTCTACCAGGAAATTCCCATCACGGAGGCCGTGCCGATCCTCGCCTGCCAGGTCACGCTTCGCTTGCCGAAAAAACAGTCGATCCACTACCGCGTGCGCAATCTGCCGGGCGATCCGACCATCGAGCAGCAGGCCTACTCGCAAGCCTATCACTGGACCTGGAAGAATCTTCCGGCGCAGGATCACCTCCCCAACGATCCGCCCTTGCGCGACGTCCAAGGCATGGTGCTGATCTCCTCCTGCAACTCCTGGAACGATTTCGCGGCCTGGTACAAGCGGATCGCCGCTGGGAGCGACGCCGTGAGCGACATCGTGAAAACGCGCGCCGCAGCGATCACGGCCGGGCTGAAGACCGAGCGCGATAAATTGCGCGCCCTCTTCGACGCCGTTTCGCGAATTCACTATGCCGCGATTGAGATCGGCGTCGGCGCGTTCCGGCCGCATACGCCGGAATGGGTGCTCCAAAATAATTACGGCGATTGCAAGGACAAGGCCAACCTGCTGCTGGCGCTCGCGAAGCAGGCCGGCATCGAGGGCAAATTTGTGTTGCTGAACCGGACCAGTTCCACCGACCGCTCCTTTCCCGGTTTTCAATTTAATCACGCACTGACCTACTTTCCCGGCATCGACGGCGGACTCTGGCTGGATGCGACCGACGAAATCACCGCCTTCGGCCAGTTGCCGCCGGGCGATGTGGGCCGGGATGGGCTCATCATGGACGGCTCACCCGCTGGCCCGGAATTCAAGACGATTCCCATCCCGCCCGTGCAGGCCACGCAGCTCACGGAACACATCATCCTCGATGTCACCGGGAAAACGGCGGGCCAAATGACGATCAAGACCCAGGGCATGACCGACTATGAACTCCGCGACGCCTTGCGTTATCTCTCGGCACGCCAAACCGATGCCTTTTTCCGCCAGCAACTCGGCGCTTTGCTGCCCGGTTCCACTTTAAAGAGTTATTCCGTCAGCAATCTGGATCAACTGGACAACCCGGCGCAGGTCGAGTGCGTTTTCGATCCCTTGGCCGCCCCGGAAATGGCGCGCCTCACTCCGCTGCCGATGGAGTTGCTCGCTGCCGTAGCGACACCGGAACGGTCGCTCGCGCTCGTGCTCAACGACAGTCAGCCCTTCCGCATCGAACAGACGCTCGATCTCACCGGTTTCACCCCCGGCAAAGCGCCCGATAAGGTTGAGTTCTCGGCGCCGGGCTGCGACGCATCGCTCACCTATTCGATTCAAAACGGCACTCTAACCCGCGAATTGGTCATAAACGTCACCCAGCCGACGATTACTTCCACGGACTATCCCGCCTTTCGCCAGATGATTCATCAAATCTACCTCGCCATCCTCAACACCCCCACTGCCCAGCCCTAAGCCGTATTTATGCAAACTGAAACCTCACCCGAAATCGAATCGATCGAGAAGCTCCGCGCCGCCACCCAAAATCTGCGCCAACAAATTGGACGGCGCATCGTGGGGCAGACCGCCGTGGTCGACGAGATTCTTATTTGTCTCCTGGCCCGGGGTAATTGTCTCATCGTTGGCGTGCCCGGACTGGCCAAGACGCTGCTCATCCGCACGCTGGCTGAAATCCTCGACCTGCGCTTCAATCGCATCCAGTTCACGCCTGATTTGATGCCAAGTGACATTACCGGCACGGAGATCATCGAGGAAAATCCCGGCACCCACGAGCGGAGCTTCGTCTTCATCCCGGGGCCCCTTTTCGCCCAGGTGATCCTGGCGGACGAAATCAACCGCACCCCGCCGAAGACCCAGGCGGCACTGCTCGAAGCGATGCAGGAGCAGCATGTCACCGTCGCCGGGAAAACCTATCTGCTGGAGCAGCCCTTCTTCGTGCTGGCCACGCAAAATCCAATTGAGCAGGAG
>Ga0302319_10004592_pt1 | contig 28221 bp, 25 predicted proteins | sample Bog_T0_2_FD_203319 | JGI IMG/M metagenome (GOLD analysis project Ga0302319, IMG submission 203319) | Peat permafrost microbial communities from Stordalen Mire near Abisko, Sweden - Bog_T0_2 | ecosystem: Environmental > Terrestrial > Soil > Wetlands > Peat | place: Sweden: Abisko, Stordalen Mire... | reverse complement strand
CGGCGAAGACCGCTTTACTGGAGTGGCGCATAGTACCCGGTGCGAGCATAAACGGTGAGCGGAGGCAATCCCGGTGGAGGATTGACCTTCACCTTCACTTTACGCCACTTGCCGTCGCGGGTCAGGTCCTTGGGCTTGTAGCCGATCACATACTGGTTGCGCAGCTCGGTGGAGATCTTCTCGGCGATATCGCTCATCTCGTCCACATCGTCCACGCGGAACATGCGGCCACCGGTGGCGGAGCTGATGTCGTCGAGCAGTTGCGGACCGGTGCGCTCCTCGGGAGTGGGCGCGTAGGGATCGAAGATGCCGATGGAGTATATCTCCACATCGGCTTCGCGCACTTGCGACCGCACCTCGCCCTCGGTGTAGCGCGAGCGGTTGTCGCCGCCGTCGGAGACCACAAGCAGCGCCTTGCGTTCGTGGTGGGCGTCTTTCATTTTCGCGAGGCCGTAGTAGATGGCGTCGAGCAGCGCAGTGCGGTGTGCAGCGTGCACCGTGGCCAGCCGCGCCTGAATCTCTTCGACGGAGCTGGTGAAGTCCTCAATCAGCTCCGGCCGGTCGTTGAAACCGATGACGAAGAACTCATCCTGGGGGTTGGCGGTTTTGATGAACTGCAGAATGGATTCCCGGGCGCGGACCAGCTTCGAAGTCATGGAGCCGGAAAGGTCGAAGATGATGCCGATGGAGACCGGGGCGTCTTCACTGGCAAAGCTCGCGATGTGTTGCTCGCCATTGTTCTCGTAGACCTGGAAGTCTTCTTTTTCAAGGCCGGTGACGAGGCGGTTCAGCGGATCGGTAATGGTGACGGGAACGAGCACCATATCGACGTTCATGCGGATGAACGATCCGGGATGAATGCGCAGCGCGGCGGGACCGGATTCGGGGCCGGCTTCAGCGCCTTTGGGCTCCGCGGTGGGCCCGGACGTGCTGGCGGACGGCTCCACGTGGACCTTGTTGAGGGGATCTTCCTGGGCACGAGCTTGGGCAAGGCACAAGACGAAGCACGAGGCGAAGCACGCAATCCGGGCCAGCACACAAAAACCCAGTCGCCGGCAAACCCGGGAAAGGTCGCCGTCCCGGTTGTAGTTAACCCGCTTTTGGGGAAGCGTCTTCATGCGGCACCATGAGCGATTGAAGGCGATATTACCACTATCGGCGCGCCTCTGCTGTCAACAGAATGGCCTTCCGATGTCCTCAGTTCAACATGCGCGAACGCCAGCCGTGCAAGGCGCTGCGATACAATCAAGCCTGAACGCCCCGCGCTCCCACTGCCAGTTACGGCATGGCGGGGTACAAATTACCCCTAATCAACGGCGGAGCACGACCTTCCTCATGGCTCGCATCTATCCCTTTCGCGCCTGGCGCTACAATCCCACCACAGTCCGATTGGACGACGTGGTCACGCAGCCCTACGACAAGATCTCGCCTTCCATGCAGCAGGCCTACTACCAGCGCAGTCCGTATAACCTGGTCCGGATCATCCTGGGACTGCCTGAGCTATTTGACGCAGAAAAGGGTGAAAACGTCTATATGCGCGCGGCGCGTGATTTTCGCGCCTGGCGCGAGCAGGGTGTGCTGACGCAGGAGCACGCCCCCTGCGTTTTTGCCTACTCGCAGCGCTTCCGGGTTCCTGGAACCGACATTGTGAAGGAACGGCGGGGGTTTATCGCGCTGGGCAAACTGCACGATTACTCCGAAAAGGTGGTTTTCCGGCACGAGCAGACACTTTCGAAGCCCAAAAGCGACCGGCTGAACCTGCTGAAGGCCACGCGGGCGCATTTCGGACAGATTTTCATGCTCTATTCCGACCCTTCGGGCAGTGTGGAGAAGATTCTCTACGACGGCAATGGAAACGCCGACGGCGAAGTGACCGACGAGTACGGCGTGGTGCACCGGCTGTGGCGCGTGAATAATCCGGCGACGATTCGGCTGCTCTCGACGGCCATGGACGACAAGAAGCTGATCATTGCCGACGGGCATCATCGATACGAGACCGCGCTCGGCTACTCCAAGGAATACGGGGCCAAGGAGCACGGGCAGACGTCAGCGCAAGGCGAGACAAGCGCGACCGGCCTGCCGCAGCCGCCGTATCCGGAAGCTGCCGTAATGATGACGTTTGTAAACATGGATTCGGATGGGCTGGTGATTTTGCCCACGCATCGCGTGGTGCACAGTTTGGCGAGTTTCGACGCGGCGGCATTTCGCAAGAAGGCCGAAGAATTTTTCGCCGTCGCGGCGCTCGCGCCGGGCGATGCGCAAAGTTACATGGCTACGCTGACGAAGGAAAGCGGCACGGCTTTTGCGGCGGTTACGCGCGGCGGCGATTTCCTGATGCGGGCCAAGCCGGAAGCGATGGCGAAGGCGCTCGCCGATGTGCCCGAGCGGCAGCGGCAACTCGACCTTACGCAGTTACACTCGATCGTTCTGGACCGGCTGCTGGGACTGGATGCGGAAAAGGTGCGCGAGCAGACGAATCTGCGCTACCTGAGGGACGCTGGCGAAGCGGTGGAACAGGTGCGCAAGGGCGAGGCCGACGTGGCCTTCCTGACCAACCCCGTGACCATGGAGCAACTGCGCGAAGTGGCGTTTGCGGGCGAAGTGATGCCGCAGAAATCCACTGACTTCTTCCCCAAGCTGCTGAGTGGTTTGGCAATTTATGCGCTGGAGTGAGGACAACGGCGGGCGCCACTGCGCTACGGAAAACGCCGGGGGCGAAGGTCGATGCGGCCGCGATGAGGTTTCCGCAGGGGCTAAAGCCCCCCAGTCATTTTGTGCCTCTTGCGGCCCTGCTGAAGCCGTGCCCTTGTTACAAAACATGATTGCCGCAGTTCTTCAGCGAGCTGTGAAGTCGTGCCCTTTCAAAACTGACTTTGGCCGCGGGTTGTCAGTCGTTACACTCCTGCTCGCACTCTTCACATCCTTCCCTGTGGTTGCGCAGGCGCCGCCTGTCACGGCGCCCCGCTTTGTGGTGGTGCTGGACGCGGCCCACGGCGGCGACGACCTTGGCGCGAAGCTCGGCAATCAGACGGAAGCGGATTTGACGCTGGCGCTGAGCGTGAAACTGCGGTCGCTGCTGGTGGCGCGCGGAATTTCCGTCGTCACTACACGCGAATCGGGCGCCGACGTGGACGCGGATCGTCGCGCGGCGATTGCCAATCGATCGAACGCCGCGGCCTGCCTCAATCTGCACGCGGCCCTGGCGAGCGAGAAGAGCGGACCTGCCGTGCACCTGTTCATTTCTTCCCTTCCCGCCGCGGCGGATGCGCGCTTTGTGCCGTGGCGAACGGCGCAGTCGACGTGGATGACGCGCAGCACCGAGTTGGCAGGCGAACTGAATTCCGCGCTTACCCACGCCGGCATAGCGGTGACTCTGGGCCGCACGGCGTTGCCCGCGATCGACAGCATGACTTGCCCTGCCGTCGCGATTGAAATTGCGCCGCGACGCCAAGCCGGCGCGACGGGCGCGGACGATGACGCGTTCGAGGCGCAGGTGGCGGACGCGCTGGCCGCCGCGCTGGTGGAGTGGCGCGCGGATGGCGGACAAATTGGAGAACGGCGCCCGTGATTCCTCGCCACCAAACCGTGCTGTTCGTGATTCTGCTGCTGGCCTCGGTCATCATGGGCGGCGTGCTGTGGAACCAACTGCGGCGCACGCACGAGCGCTTGCTGCGCGGTGAGGATTCGTCGCCGACACGGGCGCCCGAAGTGGCTCCGACGGAGCAGGCGACACTGATGGTGGCCAACGATGCGGACAATTCCATCGAACCGCGGATTCTGACGCTGCCTTTGCCTGAGAATCCCGAAGCCCGGGCGCGCGCGGTGCTGGGCAAACTACTCGATCTCGACGCAGCAACCGATGCCACGCATCCGGTTCCCGGCGGCGCCAGCTCCATCGCGCAGGTGTTTCTGGTGCCTATCGCGGAGGGCGGCGGAAAAGCACCGGCCACAGCGCCGCAGCTTGCCGTAGTGAACCTGACCGGCGCATTTGCCGCGGGCCATCCATCGGGACTGCAGGCCGAAACGCTGACCGTCTTCTCCATCTGCGCGACGCTGAGCGCCAACCTGCCGCGCGTGACCGAGGTACGATTTCTGGTGGATGGCCAGACGCGCGCTACACTGGCCGGACACGTCGACCTGATGCGCACTTATCTTGCCGCAGAAACGGCGCCGCGGCCCTGATCGCTGCGCTCGGCCATGACCATTTCCATTCCGCTGGAATCGCAGTATGATTGAGAAGTAGACATGCCCAAGTCGGTAACCATCACGGCACCCTGGCCCTCCTTGGAAGAGATGGAGAAGAGCCTCGGTATCTCCAAGGCTCGCAAGAGAGCCTTAAAGCCACTTGTGGACAAGCTCAAGGCTGAACTTTCCCATTGGGAAGAAGCGACTGTAGGCTCCGTCGAACGGGAAAAGAGGCGCAAGCGTGCCTCCGCTGCCTGACCCAAAGGGCGTATTCCTCAACGTCCCTTACGACAAAGAATTCTCCAAGTTGTACGTCGCTTATATTGTGGGGCTCATCCAACTTGGTTTGGCTCCGCACCTTGCTTCCGAAATCCCGGGCGGGAAGCGCAGACTCGAGAGAATCTTTGAACTCATCCAGAGTTGCCGCTATTCCATCCACGATCTCTCCAGAGTGGAAGTGAGCCCTGGGCCCACGGCGGCGCCACGGTTCAATATGCCCCTCGAATTGGGCATGACCATCACCTGGGAAATGCTCAACCCTGACCGACATACCTGGTTTGTGTGGGAGTCCGAGCCTTGGCGGCTGCAGCGGTCACTCAGCGATTTGAATGGCACCGATGCCAACATTCACAGAGGCACGCCGGAAGGCGTTTTCAGTGGACTCCGCAATGCTCTTGGACGCGACCGTCCTCCGCCCGTGCCGCAAATGCGAAAAGTTTACGACCTTGTCGTTAGCTCGCTCAATTCAATTTTCCTGAGAAACGGGACGCGCAACCCATACGACAGAAGCGTCTTCCTCGATTTATGCTCGATGTCTTTGAGCCTTGGAAATTTCTATCCACCGGCCAAACCTACGAACTAGGCTTTATGACCACTCCTACCATCGGCGTCTTCGATTCCGGATTCGGCGGATTGACGGTGCTGCGCGCGCTTGTTGAGAGAATGCCGCGCGCGCGGTTTGCTTTTCTCGGCGACACGGCGCGGCTGCCCTACGGCTCGAAATCGCGGCGCACTATCGCGCGCTACGCGGCACAGAGCGCGCAATTTTTGGTGCGCGAGCAGGGCGCGGAGTTTCTGGTGATCGCCTGCAATACAGCCAGCGCACTGGCACTCGATGCTATTCAGGATGCGGTGCCGGTTCCGGTGCTGGGCGTGATTGAGCCGGGGGCGATGGCCGCGCGTGCGGCTTCCGCGACGGGCGATGTGCTGGTGATCGCGACGGAAGCCACGGTGCACAGCCACGCGTATGCGGCCGCCTGCGAGGCACGTGGATTGCGGGCGCTCGAAAAGGCCTGCCCGCTGCTGGTGCCGCTGGTTGAGGAGGGGTGGACGGACCATCCCGTGACCGCCGAGATCATTGACATCTATCTGAACGAGCTGCGATCCGAAGCCGCGGGCCGCGGCCTCAGTCCCGACACGCTGGTTCTGGGCTGCACGCACTATCCGCTGTTGCGGCCGCTGATTGAGCGCGCGGTGCGACCGGGAGTGAAGGTGATCGATTCCGCGGAAGCAGCGGCCGCGCAGGCGGTGGAGATGTTTGATGGGCGCGTCAGGCCTGCGGATGCGGGCGCGAGGGCGGAGACCGAGATTCGGTGTTTCGCGACGGATTCCGTGGAGAAGTTCGAGCGGCTCGGATCACACTTTTTGGGGCGGCCTGTGGGACATGTGGAATTGATCGACCTGGGCGGGTGACCGCGCGATTCGAGCGAAAATCGCTCTGGTATTCTGAAGGTTGGCGGCGCAGCTCCGCTGTTTTCCCCTTTGGACTAGACTCTCGGAGGAACTCTCAAAACATGATTAACCTGGCGGGCAAGACTGCCGTGGTGTTCGGGCTGGCCAACAAGCGCTCGATTGCCTGGGGCATCGCCCAAAAACTTCACGAGGCCGGCGCCACCCTGGCCATCTGTTACCAAAACGAGCGCTTGCGGTCCGAAGCCGAGGACCTGATCAACGATCTGGGGAACGCCAGCGGATTCCAGTGCGACGTGTCGAACGATCAGGAGATCGCAACCCTGTTCGCCGCGCTCAAGGAAAAGTACGCAAAGATCGACATCCTGGTGCACGCCGTTGCCTACGCGCCCCCCGAGGACCTGAAGGGCGAGTTCATCAACACCAGCCGCGAAGGCTTCCGCATTGCGCACGACGTGAGCGTCTACTCGCTGATTGCCGTGAGCCGCGGAGCGCTGCCGCTGATGACGGAAGGCGGCAGCATACTCACGCTGAGTTATTACGCCGCGGAAAAAGTGGTGCCGCACTACAACGTGATGGCGCTGGCCAAGGCATCGCTGGAGTCGGCGGTGCGCTACCTGGCCTATGAGTTGGGGCCGAAGAACATCCGCGTCAACGCCATTTCTGCCGGACCCATCAAGACGCTGGCGGCGCGCGGCGTGGGCGCATTGGGCGACATGCTCAAGGCGCACGCCGAACGCGCGCCGCTGCATCGCAATGTGGACCAGAGTGAGGTGGGCGGCACGGCGCTTTACCTGGCCAGCGATCTGGCCAGTGCGGTTACCGGCGAAGTCATCTACGTGGATTGCGGCTACAACATCATGGGGTTCTAGAGCGGAGCCAGCGGGGTTAGCGGAGCCAGCGGAATGGCTACGGCCGTCTTCACGCGGTGGGAAGAAAACCGAAATTGTCCAGATCGGCGGCGGCCCGTTTTTCTGCCAGGGATTCATCCAGCTCAGGCCGGGCGGAGACGCGGTTGCGGCCGTGCCGCTTGGCTGCATACATGGCGGAATCCGCGCGCCGCATCATTTCCTCCCAGCCGCATGCCGGGTTAAGCTCGGCGACTCCGGCACAGACCGTCATTCTTACCGGGCCGGTTTCGAATGGAACCTCAAGATCGGCCAAGGACTGGCGCACGCGCTCAGCGATGGAGAGCGCTGCCGAGCCCGAAGTATCGGGCAGCAGGATCGCAAATTCTTCACCGCCCATGCGCGCCAGCGAATCCTGCTGGCGGAGCATGCAGTTGAGGCGGCGCACCAGGGCCTGCAAGGCGCAGTCGCCGGCGGCGTGCCCGCGCGTGTCGTTCAAGTGCTTGAAGTTGTCGATATCGACCACGATGATGCTCAACGTGTTGCCGTAGCGCTGGCAGCGCGCGGTTTCGCGCAACGCCGCCGCCTCCATCGATCGGCGATTGAACGCGCCCGTCAAGGGGTCGGTGCGCGCCCACCGTGCCAGTTCTCCCTGCAATTCCGTCACCAGGAACCACATTTCGCAGGTGGCCATGCAGGCGGCAAAAAGCGCTGCCGCGGCCAGCGAGTAGATCCAGCGCGGGTCGCTATGCGCGTTAACAGTCTCCCAGGGATGCGCGTAGCTCAGGTTGGTGAGAGTGGCGCGGTACGCGGCCACGCACATCTGTCCGCAGACAATGGCCGCACTGACGCGGGCCACCGCGACGAACGGCCCGCTGCGGTGATTCCATAGTGTCCATGCGGAATAGCCGCACACCGCCACGAACGGAAGATTGATGACGTTGCCGGTGTAGGGAATTTTCGCGAGGAAGGCGATTGTGTACGCCGCCAGAACCACGCCGATGGGAATCCAGAGGCGGCGATAGCGGAAGGGCTTGCTCACGACAAAGCAATACAGGCCCATCCATTGCATGGCGAACGAAACCAGGTAGAGTTCATTGGCCACCATGCTGCCGAGAAATACGGGGACCCGCCCTTCCAGCCCTTGCAGAATGAGCTTGATTAATCCCACAACCTGCGCGGTGGCGAACCACACCATTCCCGTGACGCGCCGGTTATACCAGGCGAGCACGCAAATCCACACCGTAAACACGGTGACGGACGCGATATTTGTAAAGAAGAATGTCCCGTAGTCCATACCGCGGCACAACTCTGAGTAAATTCTTGTTCCTGATGCATATCGGCGGGAAATCGGTTTTGATCGAGGCTATCGACCAGCGGATCCGTATCGTTTTCAGACAGGGAATCGATGACGTCGCGGGATTCGCGGGTTTTGCCGCGGTTTTGCTGCCGAGACAAGGCATTTCCCAAAGCATGTCCACATTCGGTACGCAATGCCATAAACGGTTTAGGGGTTTGGCAAAAGGTCGCGGCCATCCATACTGGCGCCGCCCGAAGATTCAGCGGGATTCTTGCCGGGTTCCAGTAGCGCACAGATCAGGTTGCGCCCGCGCCGTTTGGCATCGTACATGGCCGCATCGGCGCGCCCCATCATCTCTTCCCACCCGCATGCAGGATCAAATTGCGCAACACCGGCGCAGACCGTCATTTTCATTGGACCGGTATCGAACTGCATTTCGAGTTCTTCTACCATGCTTCTTACGCGCTCGGCGATGACAAGCGCCGCCAGCCCCGGTGTATCCGGCAACAGGATCGCGAACTCCTCGCCGCCCATGCGCGCCAACGAATCCTGCTGGCGAAGCATGCAGTTCAGGCGGCGCACCAGAGTTTGCAGCGCGCAGTCGCCCGCGGCGTGTCCGCGCGTGTCGTTCAAGTGTTTGAAGTTGTCGATATCAATGACCATCATGCTCAGCGCGCTGCCATAACGCTGGCTGCGCGCGGTTTCGCGCAGCACCGCTTCCTCCATCGATCGGCGATTCAGCGCGCCCGTCAAGGGGTCAGTACGCGCCTGCAGGGCAAGCTCTCTCTGCAATTCGGTCACCAGAAACCACATCTCGCACATGGCCATGCAGGCGGCAAGAAACGCCGCCGCCGCCAGCGAGTAGAGCCAACGCGGGTCGGTATGGGCGTCAGCGGTCTTCCAGGGTTGCGCGTAGCTCAGGTTGGTCAAAATGGCACGATACGCGGCCACGCACATCTGCACGCACACGATCGCGGCGCTCACGCGCGATACCACGGTGAACGCTCCGCTGCCGTGCTTCCACAAGGTCCATGCCGAAAAGCCGCACAGCGTCACGAACGGCAGATTGATGACATTGCCGGTGTAAGGAATCCTGGCCAAAAAGACGAAGGTGTACGCCGCCAGAACCACGCCGATGGGAATCCAGAGCCGGCGATACCGGAGGGGCTTGTGCACGACAAAGCTATACAGGCCCATCCACTGCATGGCGATCGAAATCAGATACATTTCGTTGGGGATCATGCTGCCGAGAAACGCCGGAACCTTGCCTTCAAGCCCTTGCAGAATCAGCTTGACCAGTCCCACAACCTGCGCGCCGGCGAACCACGCCGTCCCCGTGACGCGCCGGTTATACCAGGCGAGTACACAGATCCACAGCGTAAACACGGTGACGGAGGCGATATTTGTAAAGAAGAATGTCCCGTAGTTCATGCCGCGGCACAACTCTCTGTAGGTTCATGCCCGCCTAGATTATCGGCAGAAAGGCCGCGTGATTCGAGGCGATCGAACCCACTTTCGGGTCGTTCTCTTAAAAGGCTTCGTTCGCGCCCGGGAACACTTCAATTTTACCGCTGCGTTTGCGGCGCTGGATAGCAAATTCCGCGGTTTCCGGTTACCGTTGGAAAGCCAGAATCTCAGCCCACACGGCGGGCTCGACGGGCAGCCCGAGGCGCAGATTTTCCTCACGGATGCGCAAGGTTTGTTCGCCGGGATAACGCACTTTGCCGCTGGGCGCGGCGGGCTGGGATTTGTGCAAGGAAGCGACGACGCCGTCGGCAATCTTTTCGGCCTCCGCCGCAGTGCCAAAGGCAGCGGGATTGAGAGTCAAGAACATCTGCGAGACGCCGGCTTCGCGCAGCGGATCGGGAGCGATCTGATGCGTGGCGCGGCCCAGCGCCATCATGGCGGCGGCCATGTCCAGCACCACGGCCAGGCCCGATCCCTTCCAATAGCCGATGGGCAACGGCCGCCACGATTTCTCGATGGCCGCGGGGTCACGCGTGAGATTGCCGTCGGTGTCAAAACCGCCGTCGACCGGCAGCATCTCGCCGCGTTTGCGATAGCTCTCAAGGGTGCCGTAGGAGAACTGCGACATGGCCATGTCGAGCACCACCGGGCCACCGGCGCGCGGCACGGCGATGACGAGGGGATTGTTGCCGACGACACGCTCCGCTCCGCCCCAGGGCGGCAGATTGGGCATGGTGTTGGTCCAGCAGATGCCGATCATGCCGGCCTGTGCCGCCTGCCAGCCGTAGGTGCCGCCGCGCATCCAGTGATTGGTGTTGCCCATGGTTACGCAACCCACACCATGTTCGCGGCCCAGAGTGATGGCTCGGTCCATCGCGGACAATGCGTTCAGATTGCCGGGGCCTTTACGACCGTCCCAGCGCTCCAGTGCGCCCAGCCGCGCCGTAGCCTCGGCCTGAGCTCGCGGATCGACGCAGCCATTGTGAATGGTGCCCACAAAACGCGGGAAGCGGTTGATGCCGTGCGTGTAGACGCCGTCGCATGTGGTTTCCGCAAAGAGGCGCGCGCAGGTCCGGGCGCGATCGGGCGCGAAGCCGAGCTTGTGCAGGATGCCGGCGAGAGTGTGTTGAACTTCAGCGAAGGGAATGCGGTTCATGGTTTGCCAGTAAAAGCGGAGTTAGCGGGGTTAGAACGACGTCGAATCCATCCGGTATTACATTCTCTCGTGAGCCGAATCTAAAATCCAAAGAAAAACAACCGCAGATCCTTCGACTCCGTTTGCCGCAAAAAATGCGGCAAACTTCGCTCAGGACGACAAATTCATTGTGATGCGAACATCGGGCGAACTCCGCTAGCTCCGCTACCACCGCTATTGTTTCAGCGTGACGGTGATCTTGCGCGCGTCGCCGCCTTCAGAAGCGATCACGATTTCGCCGGTGGCGCGCTTGCGGATGCTCTTGAACTTGTCGCCCCACTCCACGACCATCAGAGCATCGGGCGAAAGCAGATCGTCGAGGCCGAGGGTTTCCAACTGGCGCTCGCCTTCAAGGCGGTAGACGTCGAGGTGATAGAGCTTGACGGGCTTGCCTTTGCGGGTGCCGTGGAACTCGTGAATGAGCGTGAAGGTGGGGCTGGTGACTTCGTCGGGATCGGCGGCGTCGAGCGCCTGGGCAATGCCTTTGACCAGCGTGGTTTTTCCCGTGCCCAGATCGCCGCGCAACAGCAGCAACTGCGGCGGCTCGAGCAGATCGGCCAGCTTGCGGCCCACAGCGATAGTGTCTGCGCCGCTTTGCGTGTTGAATTCGTACATTCTGCCTTCCGCAATCGTCGTAGCGTCTGTCATCGCTCAGCCCTCAAAGATGCTTGCTGTTTGCAATCTGAGTCTACCGCATGCGAATTGAAGGCTGCATGTGCATTGAATCGTGGGCCAGTTTGATTGATGGCCGGCTCCAGGGGCTAAAGCCCCCACAATTTCTTAGCAGTTTTCGGCACGACTGAAGTCGTGCCCTTTCACGAAATTCTCAAACTGACGCGCTACCGAGCTTAGAGACTGCCGCTTGCGGTGCCCCTTGCAACCAAACATAACCCTTCTGGCCGCCGCTGTGAAATATATGCGCTCGCGAACGAAAGGCGCGCGCCAGATAGGCGAGCGAATCGGTAGCCAGCACGGCGTGCTCATCGGCTTCGCGTACCGCCAGATCGGCGGCCAGGCCATGCAAATAGACCGCGGCCTCCACGGCGTGCCTGGGATCTTGCGGGTATTGTGCCAGCAGGCCGGCGATGAGGCCTGTGAGCACGTCGCCGCTGCCGCCCTTGGCCATGCCGGGATTGCCGCTGGTATTCACGGCCACGCGGCCATCGGGATGCGCGATGATGGTACGCGCGCCTTTGAGAACCAGCGTGACGCCCACGCGCCGCGCAAAACTCGAGGCTGCCTGCAGCCGATTGGCCTGGACTTCGGCGACGGTGCTTCCCAGGAGCCGGGCCATTTCGCCGGGATGAGGCGTGAGCACAAGCGTACGGCCTTTGGCGAACTTGGCAAGCAACGCCGGAAATACGGCGAGAATATTGAGCGCGTCCGCATCAATGACTGCGGGAATCTTTGTCGCCTTCAGCAACCCGACGGTGAATTTCGCGGTTTCTTCGCTTTGCCCGAGCCCAGGACCAATGGCGAGCACGGTTTTTCCGGCGGTGAGCGCGGAAAGCTGCGCGGCGTCGAGGTTTTTTGCCGCCACCTGCCCTGCCTCGGTCGCGGCCAGCGGCCAGGTCATCAATTCGGGAGCGAAGGACGAGACAACCGGAAGAGCCGGCCCTGGAACGGCGGCCGTGACGAGGCCTGCGCCCGAACGCAGCGCGGCCATGGACGTCATAGCCGGGGCGCCGGCCTTGCCGCCGACCCAACCGAAGCTGCCGCCCACCACGAGAACGTGGCCGAAGCTGCCCTTATTGGCCGTGGCGGCGCGAGGCGCCTGCGCGAGGGCAAGCGAAGATCCCGCCCATTCCAAGCCGAGCGCGGAAACGATGGCGTCCGGGGGCGAACCGATGGGCACGACGACGATGGGTTGATCGGAGCGGCGCGTGAGAGATCCAAAAACGTGGGCCGGCTTGGGCGCGGTAAAGGTGATCACGGCGTCGGCAGGGAAAACCGCGCCGGAGACGGATGCGCTGGTTTCATCGGCGGGCCAGCCGGTGGGCAAATCGACCGCGAGAATCGGCGCGCGGCACTTCTGCAGCCACTCGAACGCGGCCAGCGCGATGTCTTTGAGCGGAGGCTTGAATCCGGTGCCCAGCACGGCATCCACGATCAGGTCCGCGGCGAGCGCATCGTTGAACTCGGCCAGTTCCGCGGCATTGTCCGCGATGTGAACCCGACCGTGCATTGGGGTGATCAACTCGCCCCACGCCACGGCCGCGTCGCCCGCGAGTTTCTGGGGGGCGCCCAACAAAAGCGTGGTCACCTCGAGTCCCTGTTCGACGAGCAGCCGCGCCGCCATTATGCCGTCGCCGCCGTTGTTGCCGGTTCCGCAGAGCACGGTGACGCGATGGGCGTGCGGGAACTGCTGGCGCGCGAATGCGGCTATTGCCGAGGAGGCCGCGCGCATGAGGTCGATCGAAGGAATGCCAAAGCGCACCGTGGTCGCGCGATCGCAGGCCTGCATCTCGGCTGCGGAAAGAACGTGCATGGCCTTCATGGTAACGCAGTGGTGAGTGTGAGTGTGAGTGTGAGTGAGGTTGAGTCTGAGCGACACGCTCACACTCCACACTCACCCTGTTCCCTGTTACTTCAGCAGCCGCGCCTGCAAGGAGGCCTGAGAATTGCTGCGCGTGAGGATGCAGGAGCCGTTCCTGTCGCAGTGGAAGTGAATGGCGGCGGGAAACACCTGCCACTCGGCGGTGCGGTTATGCAGCCAGGCCGTGCCCAGATAGAACACACGCCCTTCGCTGGTTTCCACGGTGCCGCGCGAGGGATTGTCGCCTACGATCACGTCGTCTCCCTCAATAGGCGCAGGCAGGTGCTGAAACTGAGTCGAAAGCTCGCCATTGCCTCCATGGCCTTTTCCGCTCAGCACTCCCTGGTGCCGCCGCCACTCCTCCTGCTCGGCAAGCGTGGGGAAATCGGTGGAGAAATCCCACCCCTTGAAGGACGCATAGGCTTTCGCCGGACAGGGCAGCGGGCCGGTCAGATCGATCTCGGAAATCTGCCCGTCCTGGCCCGTCGCATTGTCGATCATGTCGCCAGTCGGGGACAGTTGCGGCCCGGCTGACGGTGCATACTTAGCGCCCCGCGCATGCGGCGTGGGCGGGGGAAAGAGAATCTGCTTCTGGCAGGCTACCAGTCCCTCGGCATCGCGCAGACGAATTGTTACCGAGAACTGGCGCGGCGGGTCGAGGGCCACAGCCGCAAAGCTGGCGACCTGCCCCTGGTCCATGGGATCGAGGAAGAGTTGGTAGGTCCCACTCGTCTCCCATTTGGCGATGAGCCGGCCGCTCAAACCCGCAGGGTTGAATCGCTGGCTGCCCAGGTCGATGTAGGGAACGGGAGGCTTGGGCCGGAACACGTTCGGAACATGAAGCACGAGGAGTACGGCGCCAGCCAACAACGCGAAAAGCAGGAAGATCTTGCCGAAGGGAATGGAAAGGCTCTGCTTTTTCGTGGGCGCGGGTTCCGCGGGCTGCGGGGTCAGGATCTCGCGGAATCCGAACAGATCCTTCTGGTCCATCGTTTTGGCTGGCACAACCTCGAATTTGGCGATGGGTGGGGCATCGCCGGAACCTTCGGACTGGCCACCGCCGGCTGATTGTCGATTGGGCTCGAATTGACCCGCATCACTCATAGGCCTGCAGCACCCGATCTGATCGGTTGGGGGATCGTACGAGGAGGTCACAGCCATTGAAACACGAGAGCGGCAGCGCTGCAATCATCTTTGTGCGCAGGGCGCAGCAGATGGCGCGACTTTGGGATGCGTTCGGGAATGGGAGCCCTGGGGTCTGCTCAGCGACTCTAGTTTTGGCCGAGCGCCGTCTCCACGAGTAGCCATACGTTGAGGCCCGCAATAACGACGGCCGTGGTCCATGCCAGCCCTTGCAGCCAGCGGGCATTCACAAACTCGCCCATGTGCTTGCGGTTGCCTGTAAACATGACCAGCGGGATCACAGCAAAACTCAATTGGAAGGAGAGAATCACCTGGCTCAGGATGAGCAGCTTCTCGGTTCCCTGCTCGCCCATGAACGCCACGACGAGGATGGTGGGAATGATGGCCAGCGTGCGCGTGATCATGCGGCGCAGCCACGGCGACACGCTGAGATGAATGAAGCCCTCCATCACCACCTGGCCGGCGAGGGTTCCTGTGATCGACGAGTTCTGGCCGCTGGCCAGGAGCGCGATGGCGAACAGTGTGCTTGCCGCGCCCGCGCCGAGCAGCGGGCTCAACAGCTTGTAGGCATCCTGAATAGCAGCGACCTCAAAGTGGCCGCTGCGATGAAAGACGGCCGCGGCCACGATGAGAATGGCAGCGTTGACAAAGAGCGCGATGGTGAGCGCCGCGGCCGAGTCGATGTTGGCCAGGAAGATGGCGTCGCGTTTGCCCGCGGACGTGCGTTTGTAATTGCGGCTCTGCACGATGGATGAGTGCAGATAGAGATTGTGCGGCATCACCGTGGCGCCCAGGATGCCGATGGCGATGTAGAGCATGGCGGGATTGGTGACGATGTGCGGCGACGGGATGAACAGATCGTGCAGGGCGGGCCAGTAGTCGGGCCGGGAGAGGAACATCTGCACGCCGAACATCCCGATGATGGTGCCGATGAGCGCAATCACCAGCGCTTCAATGTAGCGGAATCCCCAGCGCTGCAAGAGCAGAATCAGCAGCACGTCGAGGCCGGTGATAAGCACGCCGTAAAAGAGCGGAATGTGGAAGAGAAGGTTGAGCGCGATGGCCGAGCCAACGACTTCAGCCAGGTCGCAGGCGGCAATGGCGATCTCGGCCATCAGCCAGAGCGCAAAGCTCATCTTCGCGCCGTAGTTCTCGCGGCAAAGCTGCGCCAGATCGCGTTCGGTGGCGATGCCGAGCTTGAGCGAAAGGCTCTGCAGCAGGACCGCGATCAGGTTCGACAGCATGATGACGAAGAGCAGCGTGTAGCCGAACTGCGATCCGCCGGCGATGTCGGTGGCCCAGTTGCCGGGATCCATATAACCGACAGAAATGAGGAAGCCCGGGCCGACAAAGCCAAGCAGGCGACGCCAGAAGATGGGCGAGCGCGAGATGCGCACGCTGGAATGCACTTCGGGCAGCGAGGGCTCGGCGAGAGCGGTTCGAGTTACGGCTTCAGTGGACACGGATCTGGGGTGGGAGACCGATTCGATCTCTCAACCTCAGTATGCCACAGAATATTAATCATGGTTAATAAATATTCTTATATTGGATTATGAAGGTTGACCGCAAGGAGCGCCGCCTGGGAGACGCCGCGGTGGAATTTAACATCGTATATGATGTTATATCACTTGTTACGTAGTATCATTTTCGGAGTGAGGCTTGTGCTCGACACCGATGTCGTGATTGCCGCAATGCGGAGCCCGACCGGTGGCTCAGCAGAGCTCTTGCGGAGGATTCGTTTGGGCAACGCAACGATGCTTATGACCGTGGCTCTCGCGTTGGAGTACGAGGCCCTGTGCAGGACGGCAGAACATCGGCTGGCGTCCGGGCTCAGCGCAGCCGAGGTCGACATTTTCGTCGATCGATTGATCTCAATGGCTGAACCTGTCGAGCTCTACTTTCGTTGGCGTCCGCAACTTCGCGATCCCGGCGACGAACTGGTTCTGGAGGCGGCTGTGAACGGGCGCGCATCGGCAATTGTCACCTTCAACGAGAAACATCTGCGCGAGGCGCGGACGAGTTTCGACATCGAGGTGTTGCGCCCCGGTGAAGTTCTGAGGAGGTTAGGAGCATGACTACGCGCGTTGCCACATTTCCGCTGCGCCTGCCTGTTTCGATGAAAGCCGCTCTCGAAAAAATCGCCAAGCGCGACGGAACAAGCTTGAATCAGTTCCTGGTGATCGCGGCGGCCGAGAAGATTTCCGCCATGGAGACGGAGAGCTTCTTTGCCGAGCGGCGTGTACGCGCTGACGATGAGGCCTTCCTGCGCATCCTGAACCGTAAAGGCGGCGAACCGCCGCGACCCGAGGATGCCATTGAGTGAGGAATTGAGGCGGGATCCGTGCCGTGGTTCGTGATTCGTGAACGCGCCGGTAGATTGTGGTTTTTTGCGGTCCGATTCAGCTCATGAAACCTGCGGTAGTGAGTTTTCATTTTGAGACGGGCGAATGCCGGCGTCTGTGTTTCCCGGCAAAGTATGCGATGCGATCGTATATTTTGCAACGGAGCCTGCAATTACGCTGACCGGTCGAGCTTGAGCCAGACCGCATCCGCAGCCGGACGGCCGAGTATGGAGCTTCCCGTGGGCAACTCGATCAGGACGGTTTGATCGTAGTTCTGGCGGACGACTTTCAGAGATTTTCCGGGCCCGATGCCGGAGGCGTAGAGGAATTCAAGCAGTTTAGGATCGCGCTCCTGGAGGCTGACGACGGCGTAGCGCTTGCCCTCGGCGGCGCTCGAGAGCTGAATTTCGCCCTTGCGCTTACGCTCAGCGGGACTGACGGGGAGCACGGCGTTGCCATGGGGACAGGCTCCGCCCTCGCCGAGTTTTTCCTTGAGCTTGGCCTCAAAGGCAGGCGAGACCGCGTGCTCCAGGCGCTCGGCCTCCTCGTGAATCTCGTGCCAGCCCATGCCGAAGACCTCGCTCAACATGCGCTCGATGAGGTGATGGCGCAGGGCGGTGCGATAGGCCGTTTCGCGCCCGGCCTTAGTGAGACGCACGATGCCGTCGTCTCCCACTTCCACCAGGCCGTCGCGCTTGAGGCGCTTGAGCGCCATAGTCACGGCCGGCGCGGAGACCTCGAGCCAGTGTGCCAGCGTGGCAGGAATCACCTGGCGGCCCTCGGCCTCGGCTTCAAGGACGGCCTTCAGGTAGTTTTCTTTGGAAACGTGGATGGAATCGCGCATGACGTGCTCAGATTCAATCTAAATGGTGGACGGCAATTTTTGCGGCGATTCTTGGCGAGATTGAGTTGAAGTTCGTGCCATCCCACCCATTTCCGCAAGAAACGCGGAAATGGGTGGGGCACGGTCGAGGTGAAGGAAGCAAAGGCTTTTCCGTTGCGCGTCCCCATGCGTGTCTGCAAGAATACTTGCACCCCATTTTGCCTGCCTGCAGTTCCCCGCTGCATCCAGGCTAAGCTCGGACATCCGATGAAAATCTGTCCCCATTGCACGACCGGATTCCACGACAGCCTCACGACCTGTCCCACGCACGGCGGCCTGCTGAGCGAGATTCGCGATCTCAAGCCGGGCATGATGATCCGCGGCACCTACCTGATCCAGAAGAAGCTGGGCAAGGGCGGCATGGGCTCGGTGTATCTGGCCACGCAAACGCTTCTCGACGAGCCGCGCGCGCTGAAATTCCTCTCGCAGGATTTGAGCGAGGACGAGGCATTCACGGGCCGCTTCCTGCGCGAAGTGCGCACGCTGCGCTCGCTGCGCAACCGCAACGTGGTGGATTGCGGCGACCCGGAACGCGCCGAAGACGGCTCGCTCTTCTTTTCGATGGAGTTTGTGGACGGCCCCACGCTGCGCGACTTTATGAAAACCGCCCCGAAGCCGTTCGACGTGCGGCTGGCGCTCGAAATCATGCGCGGCATCGCGGAGGGGCTGGGCGCGGCACACTCCAAAGGAGTGGTGCATCGCGACATCAAGCCGGAAAACATTTTGATGGGGCGTGACGGCGCTGTTTGGGTTCCGAAGATCGTGGACTTCGGCATCGTTGCGACAAAAGAGGTCAGCAATCAGACACGAACCGGCAGCATGCTGCTGACCATGGCGTATGCCGCGCCGGAACAGTGGCGGGGGACGCGCGCCGCAGAACTCGACGGCCGCACCGATCTCTACGCGCTGGGCGGCGTGCTGTTTGAGATGCTGACGGGACGCTCGGCCTTCGATGCGGAGAACTATCACGAGTGGGCGCAGAAGCACATGAACGCACAGCCGCCCGCGCCCAGTTCGCTGCGGCCGGATCTCGCGAGATGGAAGGGACTGGACACGCTGGTGCTGCGCCTGCTGGCCAAGGATGTGAATGAGCGCCCGCGCGATGTGACGGAATTGCTCACGCTGCTTTCGGCGATTACGTACGATGCCTCGGCTGGACCGGCGCGGACTGCTCCAGAAGCGGCCACAGTGTTCTACGAGCCGCCGAAGACGGCCACGCAGCGCCCGGCGACCGGACAATCGACGAGCCAGTCTTTTGCTGCGCCCCCAACTCCTGCGCAGCCGCCGACAAGCGTTCCGCGACCCACAACGCCGGCCCAAACTACGGGCGGCAGCGACACCCCGACAGTGGCGGTCACCTCCGCGCGCATTCCCGCGAACGCAAGCACGTCGGGCCAATTTGCCACGACGAGTGGACGGCGGACGGCGACGAGCCAGACCAGCGGCCAGTATCAGACCATGACGCGGGCAACGCGCACGACGACGGGGCGCACAGCAACAGGGCGCACCACGGCAGGCGCGGCCGCGGAGAAACAACCTGCGAAGGGCAGCAAGCTGTGGATCTGGATTGTCCTCCTGATCTTGCTGGGCGGCGGCGCGTATGCGGGCATCAAGTTCTACCAGCCCAAGGAAAAGGCTGTCACGCTCAGGTCCCAGTCGGAGGCGATTCTTTCCGTCGCGTTCAGTTCCGACGGCCAGACCCTGGCCACGGCGAGTCATGACAACACCATCCAGCTTTGGAAGCTGTCGACGGACCGGGCGCTGAATACGTTTCAGGATCACGTGAGCGCCATCGCGTTTTCTCCAGACGGACGTAGCCTGGCCGCTGCCGACTGGGACAAGAACGTGCAGCTATGGGGCATGACCAACGGTCAGATTCTGGATACCATGGACGGCCACACGGGACCGGTGCTCGCCGTGGCGTTCTCGCCCGACGGGCGCATCGTGGCCTCGGGCAGCGGCGACAAGACCGTGCGCCTTTGGAATGTGGCGACGGGCAAGAGCGCCAACATTCTGGCGGGCCACACAGGCGACGTGCGCAGCGTGGCCTTCAGCCCCGACGGCCGAATGATTGCCTCGGGCAGCGCCGATAACACGATCAATCTGTGGGACGCGGCGACGGGGAAATTGGTCCGCACGCTCAAGGGGCATACGCGGCCGGTGAACGCGGTGGCCTTCAGCCCCGATGGGCACACGCTGGCATCGGCGAGCGACGACACGTCGATCATCCTGTGGGATCCGAGTACGGGAGCGGTGCAACACACGCTCCATGGACATACGGATGCGGTGCGTTCCGTGGCGTTCACGCCGGATGGGCGCACGTTGGCCTCGGGCAGCGACGATTCGACGGTGAGACTGTGGAGCGTGGCAACAGGCGCGGCATTGACCACGCTGCAGGGCCATTCGGGCGCGGTCAATTCCGTTGCCTTCAGCCAGGATGGCGCGACCCTGGCGTCGGGCAGCGCCGACACGACGATCCGCCTGTGGGATCTGACGACCGTGCATTATTAGGAGCAAGCGGTGTTGGCGGAGCTAACGGAGCCCGTGGCGCGTCTCTGAAGTTCGAGGTCCGTTTGTTGCCAGTTTCAAATCATGAGCGATAGAAGCGTTCTTATCGCTCATTTGCAAGTCTTGACGATCATAGGCGAGCGCGGGCGAGTACGCCCGCACTACAGCCGGCCAGGAGGCCGGCGCTACTTCCGCGTCGTTACTTCACCGTCACCTTGGGTTCGACGGAAAGACCGGGGCGCAGCTCGTGCTTCGCGTCTTCGCTTTGGAGATCGGTGAAATCGATGCGCACCGGTATGCGCTGCACGACCTTTACGTAATTCCCGGTAGCATTTTCCGGCGGGAACAGCGACAGCACCGAACCGGTGGCGCCGCCAATCTGCGTGACGCGGCCTTTGTAGTTTTTGCCCGTCGCATCCACGTGAATTTCGACGGATTGATTGTTGCTCATATGCTTGAGCTGCGTCTCCTTGAAGTTCGCAATCACCCAAAGATCCTGAAGCGAAACCAGGGTGAGCAGATTCTGCCCGGCGGAAACGTTCTGATCGACCTCAACGCTCTTGCGGGTGATGATGCCGTCAGAGGGAGCAACAATTTTGGTGTAGCTCAGGTTGAGTTTGGCCTGATCGAGCTGGGCCTGCGCCTGCTCGACCTGCGCCTCGGCCTGTTTGGCGCGGGCACTCTGCGCTTTCACCTGTTGCGGACCGGTTTGCGCGGATGTCTGCTGAGCCTGCGCCTGTTTTTCCTTGTCGAGCGCCACGCTCACTGCGTCATTGGCTGCCTGCTCGTTGGCGACGGCGTCGGCCAGCGCGGCTTTGTTGGCGTCGGCCGCGGCCACGGCGGCGTCAAATTGCTGCTTGCTGATGACGTCTTTTTCGACCAGCGGCCTGTAGCGTTCCAGGTCGGCCTGCGCTTTGGTGTAGTTTGCCTGGGCCTGGGCCACGCGGGCGTGCGCAGCCTCCAGTTGCTTTTCCGCCTGCGCCACGCCGGCCTGGGAGCCGCTGACGTCAGCTTTTGCGGAGCTCAGATTACTGTTGGTATTGATGTCGACAATCGGCACGTTCACATTGGCCGCGTCGGCGTTGGCCATGGCGCTGGCCAGCGCGGCTTCAGCGTTTTCTACTGCGACCTGGTAATCGCGCGGGTCCAGCTCGGCGATCGGGTCGCCCGCATGCACGAACTGGTTCTCTGCCACATCCACCTTGAGCACTTGACCGCTGATGCGCGCGCTCACCTGGATAAGATGGCCGTTCACCTGCGCGTCGTCGGTGTCCTCGCTGTAGGTGGAGTGCCACCAGACGCCAAGCGCAATCAACACCACCACGATGGCGGCGACGATGAGAATGCCCCTGCGTCGGGACGGCGGCGCTTCAATTTCTGTCTCCGCGGCCGCATCGTTTTGTTCTAGGTTTGGGGTTGGGTCCGCCACTTTACTTCCCTCCTACGTATTTCTTGTAGTCCGCGCCAGCGCCCAGCGCGCGCGCCAGGCTCAGCTTGGCCACGTTGTGCCGGTAAAGGCTGGCGACATATTGGCTGTCGGCCTGGGCCACGGACTGTTGTGCCTGGCTCACGGCCAGGTTGTCGCTTACGCCGTTGGCGTAACGCTGCTGTGCTTCTTTCAGAGCTTCATTGGCCAAGTCCACGCTCGACTGCGCTACCTGAACTTCTTGTTGCGCCGCGGCGATATCGAGCAAAGCGTCGCGCACATCGGCTTCAACCTGCGCCTGCTTGTCACTTAGCTGCGCCTGCGCGGTATCGAGCTGCGCCTGTGCGAGCTCGGCCTGGCCGCGTAACGCAAATTCCGCAAAAATCGGGACGCTGAAGGTGGCTGTGCCGTCCACAGTGCCGTGCGAGTGGCCGAGCGTGGGGCCGATATCACCGTAATCGGCGGCGGCATCCACAGTGGGGAATCGCGCCGCCGTCGCCGCTTTGCGCTGCTCGGATGCGGCCGCTGCGGCTTCTACCAGCGCGGCGAGGTCTTTACGCTTCTCTTTCGCCTGCTTGATCAGCGCGTCGGCGTCGAGGGCGTCAAAGGGCGCGTAGGGGGCCTGATCCGTCAGATGGAAACTCTGGTCGAGTGGTAATCCGATGGCGCGCGCCAACGCCAGCTTATCTTTTTCGAGAGCGTTCTCAGCCGCGATCAACTGCTGCTGCAATGATTGATAATCCACGCGGGCGCGCAGCTCGTCGAGCAGCGGCGCGGTGCCGGCCTGGTGATTATCCACGGCCTGATCGAGCGAAACCTTGGCCGTGGAAACCTGCGCTTCCACACTGCTCACTTCAGTCTCGTCGGCCACAACCAGCAGATAGGCGTTGCCCACGGTGAGCACGACGAGATCGCGCGCGTCTTCTGCGGACAACTGCGCGGCAGCAAAATTGTGGCGCGCGGCCAGATAATTGTGCAGCGAATTCAGGTTGACCAGCGACCACGTCATGTTGGCGCGCACATCGATGTAGGCGTAGGGTCCGATGATCTTGGGAAAGCCGGGAATGCGCAAGCCTTCGGCGGGCAGATCGGTCTGCATCTCCGCTTCCCTGGCGTTGAAATCCACCGAGGGCAGCAGGGTTTGCAACTGGCTCAAGCGCTGCGCGCGCGCGCCGGCGGTTTGCGTGCCGCTCAAAATGATGCCGAGATTCGTCTGCAAGCCGCGCTTCATGGCGTCATCGAGCGAGAGGCCGACGGGTTGCGCCGTTGCCGTGCCCCTGGGAACGCTGCCCTGAAAGCTCGTGGCCGAAGGCGGCCCCGGCGCGGGCGAAGGCGGAATGGTCGCCGTTTGCGCAGCAATGCCGGTGGGCGCGGAGACAAGAACGCTCAACAGCAGGCCGGCGGCCCAGGGTCGAATTCTGCATGGCATGGAATGCGTTGGCAATTTGAACCTTACTCAGGAACGACAATCGCGAGCGCCAAAAAATGGCGCTATACCCAATAGATGCTTCACGGTCGCCGTTTGTTTCTTGAATCTAGTGTATCGAATGGGTGTTTCGTTTGGCTTGCGGCCCGGAGGAGAGTCACTTCGGGCCGGATTTCGATTCTCAAATCGGCTTCAATACGTTCCCGGCTGGCGGTAGGGCGAGCCGGCGGCATAACGGCGTTCATCGCCGCGCGGATCGCTGACGGTGTGCGGCGTGCTCTCCCAGAACATCGTGTTGCGCCCTTTCAGATCGTACGTGGGCCACGTTGGCAGACCCGGATGGTTGGGATTTCCAGTTGCGGCGTAGTGGATCAACATGCTCGACATGGTGTCGGCGAGCGGCTGCGCTGAAGCCAGTTCCTCAGGCGTGGAGCCGACCTGGCCGGGCGCGGCAGCCAGATTGTCGAACATAAATGGAATATCGATGGTGTGCATGGTGCGCGCGCCGGACGCGTTACGGTGCCAGTTCATCTGATAGACCCATGTGTGCCGCTGGCTCTTTGGATTGCTGGCGCGCCGCTCGGCTTCCATCACCTGCCCCGGCCAGGCGCGAAAGGCAGTGGCCGCCGCGGTCACAATGTCGATGGGCGATTTGTCGGGATAAATCGTGCGATACTTGGCGACCACTTCTTCGGGAGTGTATGGCCCGAGATAGATGGCGACGGCATTTTTTAGAGCGGCGGGCGCGTCTTCCCAGGTGAGCGTGCCGCGCACGGCCACGGCGGTTTCGTCGTGCACGTTGCCGAGAATCATGGGCACGTTTTCTGAGAGCGGCGGCGCATCGGGCGTGAAGGGATCGCGCGAAAGCGTCACGTTGTCGACGACCGGCAGCCAGTCGGAACTGATGGCGATGGCCGCGGCCTGAATCTTTTCCCACGGCATGGTCTTCAGGTCCGCGAGATTGAATTGCGTGATGCCGAGCTTGCCCAGCATGACTTCGGTCCGCCTGGATGCGATTTCGATGGACGCGCCTTTCACCTGCTGGCCGCTCATGGACATCACGCGATGAAACAGTCCGTGAGCGGCGGGGATGGCCATCAGTGCGGCGCATTTGGCTCCGCCTCCCGATTGTCCGAAGATTAAAACCCGGGAAGGGTCGCCGCCGAATTCGGCGATGTTTTCGCGCACCCATTTGAGCGCCAGCACCAGGTCCAGCATGCCGACGTTGCCCGATTCGGCATATTCCTTCGGTGCAATCGCGCCGAGATAGAGAAACCCGAACGCATTGAGCCGGTGATTGACCGTGACCAAGACCACGTCGCCGCGATGACAGAGGCGCTTGCCGTCGTAGAGCGGACTGTTGACCGAGCCGTTGTTGTACGCGCCGCCGTGAAAATAAACCAGCACCGGGCGCTTGCGATGATCGCGCAGCCCGGGCGTGTAGACGTTGAGATGCAGGCAATCCTCGCTCTGCGCGCCGGCTTCGGGCGCTACGCGCGGAGCGACTCCCGCCGGGGGCATACCCACCGAGCCAAGACTGGGCGCGGAATTCGTGCCCTGCGGTCCGTGCAACGCCATCAGTTGCGGCGCGCGCGTGGTGAACGTGTCGCAGACTTTCAAGCCGCTCCACGGCGTGGGCGCGAGCGGCGCCTGGAAGCGCACCGGGGCGGTATCGGCGCCGTAGGGAATGCTGCGGAAGACATTGATGCCGTCTTCGAGGGTGCCGCTGATCTGGCCGTAGCGCGTTTTGGCCTGCGGAGCCGATGTGGAAGAATCGGCTGGGGCGGCGAGGCTCCCCGGAAACGCAAACAGGCTGCGGCGAAGCGCGAGGGCGGCAGCAGCCGCTCCGGTAGAACGCAAAATGGCGCGGCGATTCATAGGGTTCATCGCAAAGTCTCCTGGACTTTCCTGGAACTCGGTGCCAGTCCATCTTACTCCGCGGTTTTTATTGCTTCCTGGGGCGGCGATAGGCCCAGGTATTCTGCTTCTCGCTCTGTTTACTTCTTGAAGAGTTCGCTGTGAGAGCCAAGACGAACGAGGTGCAACGTGCCGTCGCCGATCTTGCGATAAATCAGAACCAAATCAGGTCTTACGTGACAATCCCGGTGGTCCTTCCACTCGCTCCCGAGAGGATGGTCGCGATGCCGCTCTTTAAGCGGCTCATCGTTGGAAAGCGTCCGGATCAGCGTTTCAAAATTCTCAGACAGGAAGTTGCGATGCGGGCCTTTGGCTTCGCGTTTGAAATCCCGTTTGAAAGCGGCAGTCTGCTTAATCTTTCTCATTGAACGCCGCTCGCAGATCATCCAACGTCACGTCTTCCACCCGCCCAGCGCGAGAATCCTCCATCGCCGCCGCGCTTTCGCGGTTGGGGACGCGGATTTCGAACGGCATGGCCTTCTCCACCGCGACGCGGGTCAAAAGAAGCCGCACGGCATCGGAAACGGACAGCCCCATTGCGGCAAGCGCTTTTTGAGCTTTGGCCTTAACTTTTGCGTCCACGCGAATGTGTACCAGGCTGGCAGCCATGAACCCTCCGCTTTCATGAGTATACAACGTATACCTACGAAAATGATACCGCTTCCAAGGACTCAATCCCACAATCGAGAATTTGCGGGCATTTCACACTTTTTTGGACCTCTTCCTGTATTGGTTCCTATAAGTTTATGTGCGGAGCGTAGATCAGCCCCCTCCTGTTCACATGCTCATGGAACGCGATAGACTTTCCAACACGGCTCCTGAGACGGGCATATGGCCAGAAGCACCAAGAAAACAGAGCTATTTAACGGCCGGGACTACTCCTGGATGCAGTTCAACCGGCGTGTGCTTGAAGAGGCTGAAGACGCGACGAATCCGCTGCTCGAGCGCGTCAAATACCTGGCCATTACCGGTTCCAACCTTGATGAATACGTGGAAATCCGCCAGGCCGGCCTGCTGCAGCGCATGGAAGATGGCTACCGCGAGCCCGGCTACGACGGCCTACGCCCCGACCAGTCCCTCCCCATCCTCACCGCCGAGATTCACCGCTTTGTGAAAGCGCAATACCACTGCTGGAACAAGCAACTTTCGCCGGAGCTGCGCAAGCAGGGGATTCGGCTGCTCACGTGGAACGAGTTGAGCAAGGATGCCACCGAATTTGCCCGCAGCTACTTTCAGCGCGAAGTCGATCCGCTGCTGACGCCCATCTCTATCGACCCCGCGCATCCCTTTCCGCGCGTGCTCAACAAAGCGCTCTGCCTGGCGATATTACTGCGCGCCAAGCGACGCAGTTCCGGACCGCAGGTACTGGGCGTGGTCACGGTGCCGCGCGCACTGCCACGATTCGTTCACCTGCCCTCGAATCACGGCCACCACGACTACCTGCTGCTGCAGGATCTGATCGAACAGCATCTGAGCGGCATGTATCGCGGTTACGAGGTGCTGGCAGCTGCCGCATTCCGCGTGACGCGTAATTCGAACCTCTACTTTGAGGAAGAGGAAGCGCGCTCGCTGCTCGAGACCATTCGCGTGGAGTTGCACAACCGCCGCAAGGGCGACGCGGTGCGCCTGGAGATCGAGAGCGATGCCGATCCGGAAATTGTGGAGCGGCTGCGGGTGAACTTCGAGCTCGACGAGGACCAGGTATTCCGTGGCGAGGGACCCCTGAATCTCTCGCGTCTCATGTTCCTCTACGGCGACATCCAGCGGCCCGACCTGAAGTTTCAGCCCTTCACGCCCAAGCCGCTCGTATTGAGCCGCAAGTCCACGGGCATCTTCGACGAGTTGCGCCACCGCGACATTCTGCTGCATCACCCGTACGACTCCTACGATCCGGTGGTCGAGTTCGTGCAGCAGGGCGCGCAGGACCCAGCCGTAGTGACCATGAAGCAGACGCTCTACCGCACCAGCCAGGACTCGCCGATGTTCCAGGCGCTGACTGAGGCCGGCGCAACCAAGGAGGCCACGGTTGTCGTGGAGCTGATGGCGCGCTTCGATGAGGCCTCGAATATTCGCTGGGCGCGCAGCATGGAGGACGCCGGCGTGCAGGTCTTCCACGGCGTGGTGGGCCTGAAGACGCACTGCAAGTTGGCCATGCTGGTGCGCCACGACGAAGATGGCGTCATCCGCCGTTACTGCCACTTGGGCACCGGCAACTACAACCCCGACACCGCGCGCTTCTACACCGACCTGAGCCTGCTTACCAGCGATCCGCAGATCGCCGAACGCGTGCATATGGTGTTCAACTACCTCACCGCGCACGCCGAGCTCGACGACTACTCGCCGCTGCTGGTAGCGCCGCTGACTATGGCGGAAAGTTTTCTGCGCCTCATTCGCCGCGAACAGGAACACGCGGAGGCGGGGCGTCCCGCGCACATCGTGGCCAAGATGAATGCGCTGCTCGAACCCTCGATCATCCAGGCGCTTTACCAGGCCTCGCAGGCCGGCGTCGAGATCGACCTCATCATTCGCGGCCTCTCGATCCTGCGCCCCGGCGTGAAAGGCCTGTCAGAGCGCATCCGCGTGCGGTCGATTGTCGGACGTTTTCTGGAGCACTCGCGCATCTTCCACTTCGATAACGGCGGTAACAGCGAAATCTATCTCGGCTCGGCCGACTGGATGCCGCGCAATTTGTTCGAGCGCTGCGAGGTCGTCTTCCCGGTGCGCGACCCGGCGGCGATCGCGCGCATTCATAACGAAATTTTGCCCGCCTATATGGCCGACACGGTGAAAGCGCGCATCCAGCAGCCGGATGGCAACTTTCTGCGCGCCAGCAAGCTGAACGACGGCGCGCCGGTATTTTCAGCACAGGATTTCCTTCTCTCCCTGGCTGAAGGGAAAGCGGATCTGGACGCGATTCCCGCGTCAGCAGAAGGCGAGCGCGACTCCCCCTCCAGGAAAAACGCGACGGCTGCGGATTAGCGCGATTGCCAAGTCCGATGAGTACGGCAAAATAACTATTAAAAATGTTGGGCTGCGGATTTGTATTTTTAAGCAAAATTGTTTAATATAAGCAGGCTGAAAGCGAAAGACTTAAGGCGGAAGCTGGCCCAGTTGGGAGCGACGTTCGAGTGGGGCAAGGGCTCCCATCTCCACGTGATCTTGAACGGCTACAAATCCGTGATTCCGATGCACTCATCCAAGGAAATCGGCGCCGGCCTGCTTCGGGCTATCGAACGGGACCTTGGGGTCAAGTTGAAGCAGGGGACAAAATGTTAAGTTATCCCGCCAAAATTCGACGCGACGGCGAAACCTTTATGGTTAGCTTTCCCGATCTACCCGGCGTCTACTCTATGGGC
>Ga0302319_10004590_pt1 | contig 28223 bp, 31 predicted proteins | sample Bog_T0_2_FD_203319 | JGI IMG/M metagenome (GOLD analysis project Ga0302319, IMG submission 203319) | Peat permafrost microbial communities from Stordalen Mire near Abisko, Sweden - Bog_T0_2 | ecosystem: Environmental > Terrestrial > Soil > Wetlands > Peat | place: Sweden: Abisko, Stordalen Mire... | reverse complement strand
CACGCCGTCACGCTCGACCACCGCCTCGCCCTGCGCCGGCTCTCGACGCACGCTGATATCGGCGGCCAGGCCGGAGCAACCGCCGGGGCTGACAGCAAGCCGGAAACCACTGGCGGCATCGCCATCGGCACGGATCATCATGCGGATGAACTTGGTCGCCGCGGGGGTGATGGTGAAATTCATCGGACTCGTCCTTATGCCGGTGGCTGGTAGCGCGGGAATGAAGTGTCAATGACGCAGGTATTGTCGACCGGGCATACCGCCGTGCACTGCGGCGAATCGAAATGACCGATGCACTCGGTGCATTTCTTGGGATCGATCACGAAGGTCCCGTTCTTCTCCATGATCGCCACATTGGGACATTCCGGCTCGCAGGCCGAACAGCTGGTGCATTGTGAGGCTATGATCTTCAGCGCCATCGCTTGCTCCTGGGGAATTCGCTCGATTTGTCAGTTCAGGCAGCCGAGATCAGCGCGCCCTGGCGGATTTCGGCATCGCCGCGCTCGACGTGCTCGATCTCGCCGCTCTTGACCTTGTCGAGGTAGGACTTGAACCAGGCGATCGCCGATTTCTCGATGAACTCGTGCGCGAACTGGTCGACGGGCTCGATGCCCGCCTTCTGCAGGTCGGCTTTCGGGCAGCCGCCGATCTTGGCGACGAATACCGCGTGGCAGTCATTGATGGCGCGGATTACCGTTTCCAGACTCTCTTCGTCGCCAAATCCGCCCTGGCAGTACAAATCGACCCGGCGATGGCCGACGAATTTGGCGCCCGCGGTGGAGAGCTCATAGACCTGGAACTCCTTGGCATGACCGAAATGCTCGTTGATCAGGCCCGAGCCCTTGGTGGCGACCGCAACCAGAAGCTTGATGTCACTCATCTCGCCGGCCAGCGTCTCCAGCTCTTCCTGTTTTGCGGCCACCTTGGCGACGCGCTCGTCTTCTACCCTGGCCTGATAGGCCTTGCGGCTGTCGAGGTCGTAATTGACCTCCATCGCCATGATCTTGTCGGTGGTGAACTCGGCGCTGCGGTCTTCGCCGAGCAGCCCCACCGCGTCGGCGCGGCACTGGCGGCAATGCCGCATCATGTTCATCTCGCCTTCGCAGGAGTCCTGCAGCGCCTTCAGTTCCTGCGCCGTCGGGCCGCGCTGGCCGGTGAGGCCGAAAACCGTGCCGTGCTCGGGCGCCGATATCAGCGGCATGATGTTGTGCAGGAAGGCGCCGCGGGATTTCACAGCCTTGTTGACCTCGACCAGATGCTTGTCGTTGACGCCCGGGATCATCACCGAGTTGACCTTGCACAGGATACCGCGCTCGGTGAGCATCTCCAGACCCTGCAGCTGACGGTCGGTCAGCAGCTTGGCGGCCTCGACTCCGGTGTAGCGCTTGTGCTTCCAGAAAACCCAGGGATAGATCTTGGCGCCGATCTCGGGATCGACCATGTTGATGGTGATGGTGACGTGATCGACGTTGAAGCCGGCAATGGTGTCGACGTGATCGGGCAGCGCGAGCCCATTGGTCGAAAGGCAGAGCTTGATGTCGGGTGCGGTCTTGGCGATCAGCTCGAAGGTCTTGAAGGTCTTTTCGGGATTGGCGAGCGGATCGCCCGGGCCGGCGATGCCGAGCACCGTCATCTGCGGGATCGTCGAGGCGACGGCCAGCACCTTCTTGGCGGCCTGCTCGGGGGTCAGCTTCTCGCTGACCACGCCGGGGCGCGACTCGTTGGCGCAGTCGTATTTGCGATTGCAGTAATTGCACTGGATGTTGCAGGCCGGCGCCACCGCGACGTGCATGCGGGCATAGTGATGGTGGGCTTCCTCGCTATAGCAGGGATGGTTCTTCACCTTCTCCCAGATCTCGGTCGGCAGATCGCCCTGCCCCGCCGCGGAGCCGCAACTGGCCTTGCCGCTGCCGCCGGTCGTGCCGCAGCCCTTGTGGTCGGCAATCTCCTGCATCACGTTTTCAATGTTCGCGATGTTCGCGGCATTGCCGGCTGCTGCGGTTCCCTGGTGCGGTGCTGTCGCTTGCATGTCCGTTCCTCGTTGCTGGCCGATCCGATGGATCAGAAGATTCAGACCAAGAAAGATCTCGACAAGACAGGTTAGCAACTCGCGTGCCATGGAGGACGTCCCGGCATTTTCACGAGTTTTCAATGAGTTATAAAATCGCGCGGAGCTGTCGCTTTGCCAACACTGACCGACGTCATCGCGGCTTCGATGTTGGAAACGTTACAGGCCGCGCCGTTGCGGGCGGGGCGGCGGCGCCTTGCCAAGTGCAATGCAGAATAGCCCCGTGGAGCGCCGGAAGGCGCCGGGCCATGCGCGGCCTATGTGGCGTTCAGGCTGCGCCGAGCAGCAACTCGACCGCCCGATCAAGCGGAATTGCGATCGGCGTCAAACCCTGGCCGACGAAGAACTTGACTTCGTTTTTCGATAACGCCTCCGGCTCGACGATCACGTAGTGCGGCGCCGATGATCGCTTGGTGACCTGACGTGCATAGGTCCGCAGCAGCTGGTCATTGAAACGACAGCCGATAAAGACAAAGCTGCGCTCGGTGCGGCGGTCCTTCACCGCGTCGGGGATCGGAGTCTGGATGTCGATTTCGGTCAGCACCTCGACATAATCGGCATCGGAAATAAGAAAGTTCCTGGCCGGAGTGACCGAGCCATGCGGCTTGTAGAGCAGCGTCCGCCAGCCTTCGGCCGCCGAACGATCGGATTCCGCGCCCGCCGCGTCGTAGAAGCGGTACCAGCGGTCTTCACCGATGCCGGCACGGGTGATGCCCTGGATTTCTCCCCAGTCGCGGCGCCGGCCGAGCGCCGTTCGCATCGCGCCATCGTACCAGCTATCGACGATCATCGGCAGCCGCAGCGACGCCAGATGGTGATGCAGGCGCGTCGGCTCGACCGGCGTGGCAAACGCTTCCGACATCAGCGCGGTCACCGTGGAGCGGTGCTTATAGCTTTCGATGTGCTGCGCGGCCGCCCAGGCATTGCCCTTGGCTCGCCGCGGCAGCGCGACCCTGGTGCCGAAGAACGCCGCCAGTGCTTCCGGGTTCATCGGCGCTGCCGGGCTCAGCGTGGCGGCAAGACCGGGACCGAGATACGGGACGATGGTACCGGCGCGCAACCGCATCGCGACGTCGGCCAGCGCCGCCTCGGCATCGGCGTGCTTGATGAATTCAATCGGCGGGATCTGGGCGTTCATCAGTCCTCACTCTCCTGGCCGCCGCGCTTTTTCGCATTGACCGTGATCGGCAGCGCGGTTCCCACGGCCATCTGCGGCAGATCGAGCACCCAACCATTGGCGATGCGGATCCAGCCGCCCCACAGCGACTCGTGTTCGGACTCGACGATCGGCTCTTCCAGGTCCTTTTTCGGCACGTAGATCGACAACCCCGTCTCCGGGGAGCGGCGGATCATCACTTTCATGGGGTCAGCTCCGAAGCTCGGGACGCGCTCGCCGTGATTGGCGGCTGGGCTGGCGAGGTACCCGACAGCGCTCTCAGCCTGGCGACGATCTCGGGAAGCAGGTTCAATATGCAGACGACATCGTCGATGGTATTTTCGCGCGACAGGGAAAACCGGACGGCGCCGCGCAGCGCCGCCGGCGGCACGTTCATGGCGCGCAGCACGTGCGAGGGCTCCATCGAGCCGGAAGCGCAGGCCGAGCCCAAGGAGGCGGCGATGCCGGCCTTGTTCAGGTGATGCAGGATGGCTTCGCCTTCGAGTTGCTCGAAGGCGATATTGCAGGTGTTGGGCAGCCGGTTGGCGACATCCCCCAGCACGATGCAATGGCCGATCCCGAGGATACCGCGCTCCAGCCGATCACGCAGCGCAGCCACGCGTGCCGTTTCATCCGGCATCCGCGCCAACGCCAGTTCGGCCGCCTTGCCGAGGCCGACAATGGCTGGAACATTCTCGGTGCCGCCGCGCCGCCGCCGCTCCTGCGGACCGCCGCGGATCAGCGGATTGAACGGCGTGCCCTTGCGGAGGTAGAACGCACCGATGCCCTTGGGTCCGTGCAGCTTGTGTCCCGACAGCGACAGCATGTCGATCCGCGTTGACTTCAAGTCGAGCGGGATCTTGCCCACGGCCTGTACCGCGTCGGTATGGAACAGCGCGCCGGCGCCATGCGCCATTTCGGCGAGTTGTTCGACCGGAAACAACGTCCCGGTCTCGTTGTTCGCCGACATCACGGACGCCATCGCGGTGCGGGGGCCGAGCGCATGGCGATAGGCTTCAATGTCGAGCCTGCCTTGCGCATCGACCCCGATCCGATGGACCTTTATTCCGCGGGATTTTTCCAGATGTTCCAGCGGCGTCAGGATGGCGGGATGCTCAACCGCCGTGGTGACGATCTCGTCCCGCCCTTCCCTGTTGTGGAGCGCCGACAGAATGGCGGTGTTGTCGGATTCGGTCCCGCCCGAGGTAAATACGATCTCGTGGTCGAAGGCCGCGCCCAGCAGCGCCTGCAGGCGCCCGCGCGCCTGTTTCACCGCGCCCGCAACCTCGCTGCCGAAGGCATGCGAAGAAGACGCATTTCCGAATTGGTCGGAGAAGAACGGCAGCATCGCCGCGACCACGGCGGGATCCGTGCGGGTGGTCGCATTGTTGTCGAGATAGATCGGCCGCACGGACGCCTCTTTAATGCCGCGCTTTGGCAGCTCCAGCGACCGGGATGATGCGGACGAGCTCGCCGAGTCTCTCCACGACCTTGGACTGGATGCCCTCGAGCGTGGCACCGCTCAATTTGCAGAACACGCAGGCTCCGGTGAGCTTGACCATGACCTTGTTGCCGTCGATCTCGATCAGCCGGCAGTCGCCGCCGTCGCGCTGCAGGTTCGGGCGAATTTCCTCGATCACCGCCTTGATGACCCGCGTCCGCTCGTCATCCACCGACGGCGACTGCTCGGGGAGTTCGGATTCCATCAGCATGACCCAGGCTCTTTCCAAAACGGACTCTGTCGTTCGATCGCGACGGCAGGCCGCGACAGCGGTTTCAGGCGAAGGATTTGCCGCAGCCGCAGCTTGCTTTCGCGTTGGGATTTTCGAAAGTGAAGCCCGACCCCTCCAGCGCCACCACGAAATCGATCGTGGTGCCGGCGAGATATTCATGGCTCTTCATGTCGATGAACACCCGGACCCCGTCACGCTCGATCACGGTATCGTCGGGATCAATGGCATCGACCAGGCCCATATTATATTTGTAGCCGGCGCAGCCGCCGGCTTCGACCATGATACGCAGGCCGTCGACCGGCTTGTCGGCCGCCGAAATCGCGTTGCGCACCGCATTCAATGCGCTATCGGTCAGCTTGATCATGGCTCGCTCTCTCGTTTCCACGGGACGGTTGAGCCATCAACTGGCAAGACTTATGCCACGCAATAAACCCATGAAAATGCTAACATTTGAGTTACGAGCCTGTTGGCTTTGCGACGCATGTCAGGTTTCCGACAGGGCTGGCTTGGCGCTGTCCGACCCGTTCAGGCGCCGGCCGCAGAACCGAGATCGATGCCGCGAAACATGGCGCAGCGTTCGAACACGTCCAGCGTCGGCGGCACCTTGCGGTGCTGGCAATATTTGGCGACCAGCTTCGCCAGTCCCTTGATGTCGCGCCCGGACGTCGCCGGAAAGCTCCCGACCAGGGCATCGAGCAATGGCGCATCGACCGCGAGGCCGAACTGGTCGGTCATCACTCGCCATATCTTGCGGCGCGCATCGTCGTTCGGCGGATGGAACTTGATCAACGCGATGCAGCGCGAGACGATGGCTTCGTCGATGTCGTCGATGCGATTGGTGGTCAGGAACAGAAGGCCGTTGAAATACTCCAGCACCCGCAGGAAAACGCCGACCACGGCGTTCATGGTGATGTCATCATCGCGCCGCTTGATATAGACGTCGGCCTCGTCGATCAGCATGACGGCGCCCCAGCGCTGGGCGCGCATCAGCGCCTGCTTCAGCGCGCCCTCCATCGCGGCGGCATTCAACCCGAGCTGGCCGGAGTGCACGCGGTAGAGCGGACGTTCGATGATTTCGGCATAGACTTCGGCGGTCAATGTCTTGCCGACGCCCGGAGGTCCGGCGCAAAGCACCGTGGTGCCCCCGGATTTGCCGGCAACGATATCATCCATCAGCACGTCCATCTCGGCGGTGAGGATATCGATCAGATCGGTCTGCTCCTGCGGCAGGATCAGCTTTTGCTTGAGGTCCGGCCGATAGGGATAGGGCGTCATGTCCTCGACATGGACCCAGACATGGTGATGCAGTTCCAGATGGAACATCAGCATGTAGGGATGGACCGGAATCCGGCTGAAAATTCCCCTTGGAATCGCGGCCCTGGAGACCTCCACCTCGGTCTCTGCGTCGTAGAGATTGCTCTTGGCGGCCTTGCGGAGGTATTGGCCGAGGATGTCGCCGGTCACTTCCAGCGTCAGCGCGCGGGCGCTGAGGATGGCTTCGTCATTGACCAGACGTCCGGAGCCGCCGCCGGACGACAGGATCACCACGTCCTTGCGCGACCAGTCGGTGTCGCGGTGGGAGGAATTCGGATCTTCGGTGAAGAAACCGGTGCCGCTGCCCAGGAACTGCCGGCCACACCCGCCCCGCCACTCGTAATAGCGCGCTTCGGTCGCGTCGTAGGCGCCGATCAGTTCCGGCGTTTCCTTCAGAAATCCCTTGCCGGCAAAGATTTCCGGCACCGTCTTGCCGACGATGTCGGTGGCCGCAATCCGCAACGTGGTCGAGGCGATGGCGCCCTTGGCATTGGCCTTCAATTCGATGAAGACGCGCCCGGTTTCGTCATTCGACGGCGGCGTATAATCAAGCCGGGTCACGACATAGGGCAGCGGCCGGCTTGCCGCGCTCGCCGTGAACACCCAGCCACGGATGGCATCGGCCACCAGATAGCGCGCGATCGCCGGCAGCAGCGACTCCAGGTCTGCCGCCGTGAACCTGATACCATCGGCGCGCAGCGCCCGCTGCAGGGTCACGATCTGGGCCGAGCGGACCTGCATCTCCGGTCCGGCCTGACTGTAGAGCTCCTTGAGAAATCCCAGTTCGGCATCCGACAATTGTCCGAACGCGACCTCCACCCGGTCGCCGAAGCGCAGTTGCTCTCCCAGCGAGGCAAGCGCCGGGAAGCTCGTCGCCATCGCCTCGAAATACCGCCGTTCGATCTCAAGCTTCATGGTCGCTTCGGGTGTCGGACATGCCGTTGGCTCGCATCCGCCCATGCACGGTCCGCGCCAGACCCGAACGGAAGGAAACCGGCAGACAATTTGCATGGCGGCTCGCGGCGGGGCCCTCTCAGCCGGGCTTTGTACGAAATCGGAGAATGTCACATGACGACGATCGAGATGAGCGCACCGGCGTCAATCGATACCACCGCCCTCGGCCGGCTCGACCGTGAAGGGCGCCTGCTCAACGCGGTCTTCAAGGGGCCGACGACAAAGCCGGGCCGGCTCGGGTTCAGGGGTGACATCGCCCTCAAGTTCCAGACCCAGCTCGCCGACGAAAAGCGGCCACCGGACTTCTCGATGGAGCAGGTGCTGACCGTGGTCCAGCAGGGTACTGGCACGATTCCCATCCTGGTCGGGTATATCCACTCCTTCGCGTATCTCGACGTCGCCTCCGAGGTGCTGGATGGGTTGCTGACGCCGGACGGCACCTACTTTGTCTTCTGCAACAACATCGATCTGCTGGCAAAGTATCGCGTCACGCTTCGTGGCGTCACCTTCTTCGTGCTGCCGTGCGACGAATCCACGGTCTGGAAGGAAATGATGGACCTGATGGGCATCGACAAGAACGACGTCAAGAAGCTCAATACCGCCGGCAAGCTCGACTACCTGCTCGACGCCGCCACCGGCTTCGACGAAAACTACGACGTCATCAGCTTCGAGGAAGCCGTGGCCCGGATGGAACCGGTCAAGAACCGCAACGAAAACCGTCCGGTGTGAGCCTCCTCCGCCGCCGGCCTCTGCCCCTTCCGGTCAGGCCTCCGCGCTTTCGGAAGCGACATCCTCGTCCTCGACCAAGGTCACGCCGGTGACGCAGATGTCGTTGTCGAGCACGGCCAGCGCCACCGGCGTGAGGCTCTTTCCCTTGCACGGACCGTCGACGCAGTTGCCGGTGCCGAGTTCGAACAATGCGCCGTGCTTTCCGCACATCAGCCGGATGCCGTTCTGGTCCAGAAACTGGTTGCGTTCCCAATCAAGATTGACCCCGTCATGCGGGCATCGATTGAGATAGCCGAACACCTGCCTGCCCCAGCGGACCACGATGATCGGCCAGGGCCTGTGACTGCCGTCCTCCGTCACGATCATCAGTTGAAATCCCCGCGCCTTCTGGCTCGGGATCTCGTTCAAGCCGCAGATCGCATAGGCCACATGATCCGTCATCGTTGCCTCGCTCATGACGATACGTTGGAGGATGCCTTTGACTTCAGGCGGGAATCTCGCAGATGCGCCTTGGCAACCAGCAGCCGGTTGGCCGACAGCGAGAATTCCAGCCAGGCCGCGGCGACGTCGCGCAGGATCACCTGGCGGTATTCCCTGGACAGCTGATGTTCATCGGGAAAGTTCGACAGCGCACACGAGGTCCGGTTGAAGGCGCTGACATCGTCGAATACCGACTGCATGAGGACGCCGAACGGCTGCTGCACCCCCGGCGTCAACGGCGACCTGCCGCGCTCGACCGCGGTCGAGCTGATTTCGAAGGGCAGTTCGTCCAGCATCCTGAGCGCGCGGTCGAACAGTTCTTCCAGCGATTCGAGCAGCGCGCGCTGGGTCAGCTGCTCGCGTTGCTGGCCCGCGAGATTTTGATTGAGACGATGACGATAGCCGTCGAACGCGGCATCTTGCTGTTCGGCCACCCAGCCGGCGAACCGGGCCAGGCTCGTTGCGTTGACTAACGCAGCACCGCCGCCGGGGCGCACAGTGTCCGGCGAGCCGTGCACCATCTTCATCCACCCGCGACGGAGCGACAACTCGACCCGCCGCGCCGCCTCCAGCGCGCCTTCCAGATAGCCCGCGCCGCTGGCAGCCGTCTCCGACCCCGCCAGATGCAACCGACCATCCCATTGCGGCCGTCGCAGCATCGGGTTGCCGACTGCGACATGTTCGCTGCCGGGCGAGGTGCGATCGAGGCGGCTACAGGTAAAGGGCTCGTTCGCCCAGTCCTGATAGTGCCGCTCGGCCGGTTCGTGCACCGCGCCAAATAGCTGCGCCATTTGGCTTTCCATCAGCAACGGCAGACCGACGCTGAAGCTTTCGCGCAACGCCGGCGACAAGGCCAGAAATCCACCCAGCGCGGCGCGACCGCCATCGCCGTCGCAGCTATCGAATATCTCGCCAATCACCGCCTGTTCGTGGGTGACGAAGGCGTTGCCGGATTGTCCAGCCTCGCGCCAGAAGGCCCGCGCGTAGGGAAAGACCACCTTGGCCTGCGCCGCCATCCAGGTCGCGGTGCCCCGCATCGCCTCGCGGGTGGCTTCGTCGAGCCGCGGCGTGAAGCGAACGCCCTGTTCGATCAGACGCGACGGGACCGCAAGCACCACCTGCCGCGCCTTGACCTCGACGATATCGTCGCCACCGCCAAAGGTCAGCACGACATGGTCCGCGCGGTCGCTCACCTCGGTCAGGACATGGTTGAAATGCAGCAAGCCTGGCGGCAACTCCGTGGCGACCCCATCGATGAGCCGCGCCATGCCATCCGGCAGGCGCCAGGCGCCTTCATGGATCGTGTTTCCGTCGATCCGGTCGGGAACCTGGTCGGGCTCTCTCAGATGCAGCGACGAACCGTCGTCATGCTGCCGGAGGCCGGTCAGTCCGAGTTCGGCGACCAGGCTTTTCATCAGAGGCTGGGTATCCGGCCAGAACCAGGTGGCGCCGAGGTCGACCACGCCTTCGGATCCTGCGCGGGCAACCGACAGAATGCGCCCGCCAAGCCGCTCCCGCGCCTCGAACAAGCCGACCGCCCTGCCCTGCCGGAAAAGACAGCGCGCCAGCGCGACGCCGCATAACCCGCCGCCAACGATCGCCGCATCCAGCATCGGTCTGCCCCAATATCGCGTTACCTGCGCGGGCTCTGCAAGATTCGCGCAAACTCGAAATCCCCGCTGGCACGGGCTGGTCGCGCCGACTGGCGATCAATTGGCACAGAACTTGATAATCCCTGCCCAGAGGCGTGAGGAGATTGGCATGAATGTCACAACGGATCTGGCAGCCTGTTCTGTCGATGAGCTGAAGACCCTGCTGGATGGCGGCACACTGACGGTCTATTCGGTGGCCCGTCCCCCGACCGCGGACCAGCCGGTCGAACGCAGCGGGGTATTGGCCACGTTCACCTTTGCCTCGCCGGCTTTCGCGGCGGCTACCGACGGCGTCGAAACTCCGGTGTTCACGGCCAATCCAATCCCGGCGAGCAGCGTCGGCACACCGGGCTTCGCCCGGGCCCGCAAGGCCGATGGCACCGTGATTGCGGATTTTTCCGCCGGCCCCGGCGATCGCGAGGTCAAGTTCAGCGAGGTCTCGTTCTCGCAAGGCGCGCCCGTGACAATCACGACCTTCAAATTCATCGCCGAGGGCGGATGGCCGGAACGGCCGGAATATTACGACACGCGGCCGCGCACCGGCTATCCGATGCCGAGCGCCTGACATTTGGCGACTTTGTCGGCTTTCCGACACGGAGATTTCACGGAAATGAGTTATGCAAATCCGGAAGCGCTGGTAAGCACCGCGTGGCTGGCGGACCATCTTGGGGATTCCGACGTCAGGGTTCTCGATTGCACCTGGCATCACGCCAGCACCAACCTCGACGGACGCACGCAATATCGCGGGCGTCACATTCCCGGTTCGGTGCATTTCGACATCGACCATGTCGCCGACAAATCGAACCCGCTTCCGCACATGCTGCCCCGCGCCACCGACTTCGCCAAGAAGGTCGGGCTGCTCGGGATTGGCGACGGCGACCGGATCGTGGTTTACGATCGGCTGTGCGGCGGCGCCGCCGCGGCCCGGGTGTGGTGGATGTTCCGGGTATTCGGCTGCGACCAGGTCGCAATGCTCGATGGCGGCTTCGGCAAATGGGCCAAGGAGAAACTGCCGGCCGACATGTCGATGGTGCGGCCCGAGCCGAACTCATTTACGGCAACCCTGCGTCCCGCTCTGGTTCGCAACCTGAGCGACATGACCGAAAATCTCGTGACCGCGGCAGCCCAGGTAATCGACGCACGCGGCCCGGCGAAATTCGACGGCACGCAGCAAGACGTGTTCCCGTCCCGCAAGCTCGGCCACATCCCGCACGCGACCAACATTCCCTGGGGCGACCTGGTTCAGCCCGACAGCGGCGAGTTCATCGCGGCCGACGCGCTTGCCGCGCGATTTGCCGTCGCGGGCATCGACTTGCAGCGCCCGATCGTGACCAGCTGCGCCTCCGGGATCACGTCCTGCGTGGTCGCGCTCGGGCTCTATCTGCTCGGACACACCGCTGCGGCGGTCTATGACGGCTCGTGGGCGGAATGGGGTTCGGCCGAGGATACGCCGGCGGTCGCCGCCTGACTCCCATTGGATCGAAAGATGCGTCGATGAGCGAAACGCAAGCATCGGTAAGCCTGATCGCGGCGGGCAACGACTACGAACTGTTCGCGAGCTCAGACCAGGCATCGTTCGTCCTGCGCTCGAAGGCGGATTTCTATACCGCGCATCTGCAGGGCGAAGACGCCGCCCGGTTTCAGGCCGACTATCAGGCGATCCAGCGGCAATATCCCGACTGGAAGCCCGACCAGACCCTCGCCCAGCTCTGGGACCAGGGCGGGTATAGCTGGCTCGCAGCACAGGACGGAGAGTGACATGGCAACCCTCGTCAAGACAACGCAGGACGGACGAAAGCTGGAAGTGATCGGGCTGGCGATCTGTCTCGACGGGCAACTCGAGGCCTTTGAGCTGATCGAGGTCAAGCTGCATCCGAACCAGCGCGCGATCAGGAAGGCGGTTCCCGACGCCACCCACATGGCAGGACGGGTGGCACTGACCCGCGAGGAAGCGGACACCGTGGTAGCCGCCTTCAAGGAAGCCGAGGCGCAGATCCTGGCCAGCCCCGCCGCCATCAGCGAGCGATTCCGGATCGCGGCGATGTGGAAGGCGCGCGAGCAAGGCATCGAATAAAAGCGATCGGCATCAGCCGGCCTAACAAGGCCAAATAGGCGGCTCACTGCGCCTCAGGCCGCCTACTCATACCCCAGCCAAGCCGGCGCCAGCACCAGCCACTTCCGGCTTACCGCCATTTGATCCGGTTGGTACCACCAGGCGATAACCTCCCGGGGACACCGATGTCGCTGATATGACAAAATGCCAGGTCGAGCAGCTTGATTTAGTCGGTCCGCCAAATTGAAAAGCGGCTAACCGCCCCTCGCGAGCGGGCTTTCTGATTTGGCACACGAGTTGCTCTCATGATCGTCGGCTAGTCCTTGGCAAGCTGACAGCGGCGGCCCAACGGGCGTTTCTGCAAGCGCCCGTAGCAGCTTTGCTGCGTTTTTATGTCAACCATGGCAACAGACCCGCAGGAGCGGACATGAGCAACGTGACATTTTCATCTCCCGTGATGGCGCGGGACATCACCGTCTACGCGGTCGCCGGCGCCCGCGGGACCATCCTTGCCGTCGCCAAGGCCCACAAAATTCCAATTCCGTTCGACTGCCAGGACGGCGAATGCGGATCGTGCCTCGTCGAGGTCAAACATCTAGCGGCCCACAGCCGCAGATACGGCATCGCACTGACCGAAAAAGAAAAGGAAATGCTGCGCCAACTCGGTAAGATCACGAAGGAGGAAATACATGACGCCGAGGTCAACGACATGCCGCCGCGCTACCGCCTTGCATGCCAATGCTTTGTGCGTAACGAGGACATCGTCGTGGCCTTTGAAGGCGACAAGGTGCTGCCGGCGCAGGCGCCGCATCTGACGCCCGCCGCCAGGGTCTACAAGGGCGGCGTACAGATCGCCTCAGTCGAGGAATTCCATGGCTTCGCGGTCAAGGTCGAAGAGGATGCCGCGCTGCATTTCGACAAGCTTTCGGCGGCGATGAAGGCTTGCGGCAATCTCGAGGTCGCCGGGCTGTTCGCGCAACTCGCCAGCTTTTCGCGGCTTCATCTTGCCGAGGCGCGAAAGCGAGCCGCGGCGCACGGCTCCGAACTGGACATCCCGCCGGACTATGCCTGGCCCGATCACGAGACGCCCGAACGCACCGAGCTGTGGGCGGGAGATCCGAAGCTCTCCCGCCTCGACGCGTTGCGGGCGGCACTGGTCGGCGAGCGACGCGGATATGAATTCTATTATTCGGTCGCCGGAACCAGCAAAAATACCGAGATCAAGGCGGCTGCGCGAGAGTTTTACCAAGAGGAAGCGGAGCACGTGGAGGTGCTCAAGGCCTGGATCACGCGAGAAGAGTGGCTGCAGAAGAACCCGTTGGCTGAGCAGTGAGCAGCCATGCAACAATGCCCGTATAAGGGGAAATATCGTCATGAAGTCGGTTGAGGAATTTCTCGCCTACGCCATCAAGCTTGAGGAAGAAGCCACGTTGCGCTTCGGCCAACTGGCCGACGCGATGCAGGGATACGGCAACAAGGATGTCGGCTCGCTGTTTCGGCGATTGTCCGATTATTCGCGATTGCATCTGGCCGATGCCCGCGCACGGGCCGGATTTCGCGACATGCCCGTGATGCTTCCCGACGCCTACAAATGGCCCGACCTGGAAAGCCCGGAAACCGCCGCTATCTGGGCCGCCGATCCTTTCTTGGCGACCAATGAAGCTCTTGAAATTGCGCTGGTCAGCGAAACCGCGGGATATGAGTTCTACAAGTCCGTCCGCGACAGCACCGACGATCCCGAGATTCGCACGCTGGCCGCCGAATTCGTCATTGAAGAGGCCGAGCACGTGACATGGATCGAGAAGTGGATGGAGGAGGAGCGCAACAAGAGCAAACCGATCGAGGCGACGCTGGGCGGGATCGAGTCGAGCTGAAGAGCCGCACGGGAGCGGAGCGATTACGCGTTGACCGATCCGGACAATGTTCGGGTGAGCTGGCCGATGAACTCGCGAGACGTTTTACTCATCGCGCCTTGCGGCCGCCGCCGGCGGCGTCATTCCGCCGCGGCATGGGTCTGGCAATTGGTGGGGCAGACCCGGGCGCAGGCGCCGCAGCCGATGCAGGCCCCCTGGTCGTTCATCACCATAATCTTCTTCTCGACCTCGTCCTCGTCGTCATCGAGATCGACGAACTCGCCCTCGTCGGTGAGACCCTTGAGGGTCATCACGTCGCGGCCGCAAACCTTGAAGCAACGGCCGCAGCCGATGCATTTCTTCTCGTCGATGGCGAGCAGATAGGCTGGCTGCCAGCCGCGTCCGTCCCGGGTGATGTTGGACATGATGATTGCCTTCGGGTCAGGCCGATTCGAGGCTTTTCAAGGCCGCGCGTTTCTGTTCGAGCTCGGCGAAGGCGTCATGCGCCCGCTTTGCCACGCTCGGTATGGTCTCCCATTGCAGCGGGAGCTCCTCGGACAGATCGTGCAGATCCATCTTCGCCTGCGTGGCTTTCGCCGACAGCTTCTTGATCTCGGCTTTCAACGTTTCCAGATCGCTCATGGGCCCCTCAATAATCCGCGACAGGTCTGAACTTCTCGATCATCTCGACGCCGGCCTTGACGTATTTGTCGCCCTCTTCGGCAAGCTTGCCGAGGTTGTCGAAACCGAAGCGGTGAACGTCGCGCAGCTGCTTGTTGACGACGATGAGCCGGCCGCCGATCAGGACCATGCGGCCGAAGCCCTCGTGGCTCATCTTCAGCATCGGCGAGATCATCACGCCGGTAAGGCGCTCGATCGACAGCGCGACCGCGTTGAAGAACAGTTCCAGGCGCCAGATGGTCTCCGGGTCGGGGTCGCCCATGATCGGCAACGCCCGGCGCGCTTCCTTGTCCAGGATGTATGGCTCGAGCAGGGAGAGGTCGCTCTTGCCCTCCCAGGCGCCGTGGCTGTCCTGCGCCCGCCATATCTTGATCAGCTCCTTGACGAAAGGCGCCTCGGCGGCGGGATTGGCTTCAAGCACTGCAGCGGTTTCAGTCATGTTGATTCCCTAATCTTCAAAATCGAGGACCCGTTCCTGGTCCTTTGCGAGTGCCTTGCGCAGCCACGGCGGTGGCGTGCCCCTTAGCACATCCTCAAGCTTGGCCAGGAGATCGGTGATTTGCTCGGGCTGGTTGACCTTCATCGGATGGATGTTGTTGGCGACCACGCGCGCGGCACCGGAGCCGCCGATCGCTGCGACATAGAGGATGGCGCAGTCCTTGATGGCCTCGATCTTGGGCGCCAGCTTGTCCTCGTTGCCGTCTTCCTTGAGGTCACCGTCGAACTGCACCGCCTCGATAAACTTGTGTCCTTGCGGGCCGATTTCATAGATCGCGATATTCCTGGCCCAGCCGAAATGGGCGTCGACGCGTTTCAGGTCCTGGGTCGCGAATGCGATTTTCATCGGTGGCCTTCCTTTGTTCTCTCGCTCAGTGCCTGGTGGCGGCGTCGATTGCGGCCGGGGTATCTGCCCCGGCCGTGCGCCAGGTGTCGGGCGTCGCCTGGTGATTGTCCTCGTGGTCGGCGATGATGAGATTGGCGATGTCGAAGATCAGCTCGCGAGTGCCGCGATAGCCGACCGAGAGCTGGTGCCCGGCGCCGAGCCGGTCGAACATCGGAAACCCGGCGCGATAAAACGGAATTTTGAGCCGCGCCGCGGCCTGGCGGCCATGAGAATGGGTGATCATCAGGTTGCAACCGCGATCCCTGGCGAGGTTTTCCAGATCCTCGAGGTCGCCGAGCAGCACTTCCTCGGCCTTGACCTGTTCCAGCACCGGCGATTGCGTTGTGGTCACCGCCACGGTCACCTTGGCCCCGATCTCGTGCAACGCGCTGGACAGATCGAACAACAGGTCAGGCTCGGCGCCGATCGCAAGCCTGCGGCCGCCAAGATGAAAATGCGCATCCAGCATGGCATCGGCCAGTTGCCCGCGCAGCCGCCGGTATTTCAGCGGCACGGGGCGACCGGAAATCTCGCTCAGGAATACCAGGAATTCGTCGTTGGGGAGCAGGCCGCACAGCCGCTCGAACAGCCGGAACGGCACGCCGGTCTTGGCCTCCATGGCCATGGCGGCGCGCCGCATCTGGGCGCCGATGGCGATCGTCCACGCGGCCTGGCCCATGGTCGCAATCTCTTCCACGCCGATGCCGCCGATCGTAGTCGGCACGAACTCTTCGGGGATATGGCCGTCGAGCGAGCCGGCGATATCGGGCAGGAACGACGGCTCGAGCCCGAAATCCTCGATGATGTTCCTGAGCTCGTCGAGATCCCCCGGGGTGAGATGGCATCCCGGCAACACATTGACCCGAGCGGGGTCGCGGCGGGCGGCATTCTTCGGGGTCTCGACCAGCACTTCGACCATGCGCGCCACGGTCTTCTCCCAACCGTCCTGGAACGCGTCCTTGAAGTCGGGGGTCGAGACATAGACCAACGGGAATGTCGCGAGTTCCGGATGCTGCTGCCGGATCGTCTTGATGTAGCCCTCGACGTCATCGCCCTTGGTTTCGGTGACGCCGGTCGAGCAGATGCCGATGATCTCCGGCTTGGTGCGCTTGTGGATGTTGAGAATTGCCTGTTCGACATTCTCGTAACCGCCGAGCACGGTCGCGACTTCGCTCATCGCCGTGGTCTGCAGCGGCACGGCTTCCTTGAAATGCCGCACGAACAGGGTCAGCCCGAACGAGGTGCAGCCTTGCGAGCCGTGCAGCAACGGCATCGATCCGCGCAATCCCATGAAGGCGAACGCCCCACCGATCGGCTGGCTCATCTTCAGCGGATTGACCGCGCAGGCCTTTTTCCCGACGGTGACCTTTGCCATCGTCTGTCCTATTCCGCCGCCTGGAGCAGCGGCGCCGAAGCCGCACCCGCCGCGGCCGGCAGGGCGGCAAGGATGTCTTCGAGCCGAACCGCGCAGAAGCCGCAACCGCCGGAGGCGTTGGTGTGCTGCCTGACCTCGTCCACCGTGGTCAACCCCTGCCCAATGATCGCATCCTCGATGGTTCCGAGGTCGACCGTCTTGCAATTGCAGATTTTCCTGGCTCGGCGCGCGGCTTCCGCGGCCATCGGGTCGGCGGCGAGCTTGGCTGCCTCGGCGTCCATTTGTGCGATCGCCCTGGCCTGCCAGTTCCTGGCGGTATTCTCCCACGGCGCCGGCCGGCGGAGCTGCTCCCAGACCGGGTTGAACAGCGCCTTGTCGATTTCCTCCATCAGCTTGGCCATGCCGACATAGCCCATATAGGCGTGACTGCGCTCCTGGTTGATATCGAGCCACGGCATCGCGGCCTTCAGGGCGACGAATTGCGACTTGCCGCCCGACAGCATGATGTCGGCCTTGGCGTCCTTCAGCATCTTGTACATTTCGCGCGGGGTCATATCGTCGATCATGTGGGCATCCTGGCCCATCAGTTCCTTGATCCGCTCCTTGTCTTCCTTGGTGGATTTCTTGACGCTGGTGCCCACCAGCTCGAGGCCGGCCTCCTGCAGTGCGGCCACCACCGACCAGGACTTGACCCCGCCGGTGATCAGCAAAACCTTCTTGCCGGCAAAACGCGGCTTGTAGGGCTCGATCGAAGCCCAGGCCTTGGCTTCCTCCCGGGCGATGACCGCCTCGGTGCGGGCCATCAGCTCATCGGGGGCGCCACGCTCGATCAATAGCCGCGCGATCTCGCGCAGCGAGTCGGAGGAATCCTGGATGCCGTAGAACGAGCCTTCGAAGAACGGAATGCCGTACCGTTCCTCCATCTTCCGCGCCACGTTGATCATGGCCTTCGAACACACCATCATCGCCGCCCTGGCGCGGTGTGAATAGGCTACTTCGCGATATTTCCCGTCGCCGGAAATGCAGGAAAAGATCCGGATGCCGAGCTCGTCGAGCAGCGGCTTCACCTGCCACAGTTCGCCGGAAAGATTGTATTCGCCGATGATGTTGAGATCGTAGGGCGTGGTATAGTCCGGCTCCTGGGTGCCGATCACATGATCGAGCAATGCCTCGCCGGCAAGCTTGTTGCCGAGGTTCTTGGGCCCGACGAAGCCCGGGGAGTTGACGGGAATCACCGGCTTGCCGAATTTCGCGCTGGCCGCCTTGCAGACCGCGTTGATGTCGTCGCCGATCATCGCGGGCACGCACGTCTGGTAGACGAAGATCGCGGGCGGGTCGTATTTTTCGATGATCTCCTTGACCGCCTTGTACAACCGCTTCTCGCCGCCGAACACGATGTCGGTCTCGTTGATGTCGGTGGTGAAGCCGGTACGCCAGATATCCGATCCCGACGACCTCGCCCCCCGATTGTCCCAGGAATTGCCTTCGCAGGCGATCGGGCCATGGACCAGGTGCGCGACGTCGGTCAGCGGCTGCAGCGCGATCTTGGCGCCGTCGAAGGCGCAGCCGCCGGCCGCACCGCCCGGCTGCAGCTGCTTGGTACAGCCTTTCTTGCGTTCGGCCTCCGTCTTGTTCGCATTCTTGCCGCAACCCGGCTCGTTGAATACTTCCTGGATGGTGGCCGACAGCGAGCTCATTCGTCTCTCCTGAAAAACGGGGGACTGATTCAGAACGGAAGCCTGTCTTGTTCTTTCCCGGTCTTGATCCGGCAGTCGCTCGCGGGGTCGCGGGCGGCGGCCGCAAGGACGCCGCTGCGCTCAGCGAATGATGTCGAAGCTGTAATCTGTCTTGGCCGGAACGTTGGTGTTCCTGTCGATCTCATCGAAGATCTTGTCGAGGATCGTCACCAGGACGTTCATGCCGCCCTGATATCCCCACACCGGGTAACGGTGATGGTGATGACGATCGAAGATCGGGAAACCGATCCGGATCAACGGCGTGCCGGTATCGCGCTCGAGGTACTTGCCGTAGGTGTTGCCGATCAGGAAATCGACCGGATCGGTGAACAACAGCGAGCGCATATGCCAGAGATCCTTGCCGGGATAGACGTGGCAGTTCTTGCCGAACGGCGAGGAGTCGAACACGGCCTGGACCTTCTCCGCCCACGCCTTGTTGCCGTTGGTGGCGAGCACATGGGTCGGCTCGGCGCCGAGTTCGAGCAGGAACGCGGCGAGGCCGAGGCAAAGATCCGGATCGCCGTAGATCGCGAATTTCTTGCCATGGATATGGGCGCCGGAGTCCGCCATCGCGTCGACCAGCCGGCCGCGCTCCAGCGCCAGCGCCTCGGGGATCTCCTTGCCGGAAAGACGCGACAGCGTCATGATGAAGTCATCGGTCGCGCTGACGCCGATCGGGTGATTGAAGGACACCACCTCCTGGCCGTGTCCGGCGATGAACGGCAGCGTCTTCTCGGTGGAATAATGCTGCATCGATATCGTCGCCTTGGCGTGGATCGCGTTGGCCGCGTCCTCCAGCGTGGTGCCGCCGTCATACATGCGAAACTCGCCGTCGGTCGGGGTGTCGAATACGTCGCTGTTGTCGGCGAGAACCGTGTGCTCGATGCCCATCAAGTCGAAGATGCGCTTGATCTCGCGGGTGTTGCCGACGGTATAGCCGTCGAAGCCGCCGATAAAATTGATCTTGTCGTTGGGCTGCCGCTCGAGCTTGGGTGCGGTTCCGGCCTTGCCGTCCCAAAAATGCTCGATGATGCCCTTGAGGGCGTTATCGTAGCCGGTGACGTGGCTACCGACGAAGGCGGGAGTATGCGCGAATGGAACGTCGAATTCTGCGGGCACTGAACCCTTCTCCTTCGCTGTCTTGATGAACGCGTTGAGGTCGTCGCCGATCACCTCCGCCATGCAGGTCGTCGATACGGCGATCATCTTCGGCTTGTACATGGCATGGGTGTTGGCGAGCCCGTCGATCATGTTGTTGAGGCCGCCGAACACCGCGGCATCTTCCGTCATCGACGACGAAACGCAGGAGCTCGGCTCCTTGAAATGGCGCGACAGATGGCTGCGGTAGTAGGCGACGCAACCCTGCGAGCCATGCACGAAGGGAAGGGTTTTCTCGAAACCCACCGCGGCGAACACCGCGCCGAGCGGCTGGCAAGCCTTGGCGGGGTTGACCGTCAGGGCTTCGCGGGCGAAATTCTTCTCGCGATATTCCGGCGTCTTGGCCCACTCGCGAATGCGCTCGACTTCGGCAGGATCGCGGGGATTCTCGAACATCTTCTTCTTGTTCGCCAGCATCTGCTGGTATTCCGGGCCGCGGAAAAGCTCGAAGTGATCGAGCACATGTTCGGCATTCTGCGTCATAGTGACACCCTTTTCAGATTTCAGGTCTCGTGAGCGAACCGCCGGCTCTCCGCCTCACGGCGAGCCGGCGGGCGGCAGTTATTCCGCGGCCATCAGTGCCGCGGTCGGCACGGCTTTCCACGGCGCCTTGGCTTTCTTCCAGATCGGCGAGTTGATCGCCATGTCCATGTCGCGCGCGAAGATGGCGAAGCCGTCGTAGCCGTGATAGGGACCGGAGTAGTCCCATGAGTGCATTTGCCTGAACGGCACACCCATCTTCTGGAATACGTACTTCTCCTTGATGCCCGAGCCGACCAGGTCCGGCTGGACTTTCTCGACGAATTTCTCGAACTCGTATCCGGTCACGTCGTCATAGATCAGCGTGCCGTCCTTGACGTAATGCTGGGCGGTGCGCTGATAGTCGTCATTGTGGCCGAATTCGTAACCGGTGCCGACCACTTCCATGCCGAGGTCTTCATAGGCACCGATGACATGGCGCGGGCGAAGGCCGCCGACGAACAGCATCACCGTCTTGCCTTCGAGCCGCGGCCGGTATTTCGCGATCACCGCATCCATCAGCGGCTGGTATTTGGCGATGACGCGCTCGGCGCCTTCCTTGATCTTGTCGTCGAAGAACGACGCGATCTTGCGCAGCGACTCGGCGATCTTGGAAGGCCCGAAGAAGTTGTATTCGCACCACGGAATACCGTACTTCTCTTCCATGTGCCGCGATATGTAGTTCATCGATCGGTAGCAGTGCAGGACGTTGAGCTTCGCTTTCGGCGTCGCTTCCAGTTCCGCCAGGCTGCCGTCGCCCGACCATTGCGCGATCACCCGAAGTCCCATCTCTTCGAGCAGGATGCGCGAGGACCAGGCGTCGCCGCCGATGTTGTAATCGCCGATGATGGCGACGTCATAGGGCGACTGCTCGAACTTGGCCGGAGCATCCGGCGCGATCTTGTCGAATACCCAGTCGCGGATCGAATCGTTGGCAATGTGGTGGCCGAGCGACTGCGAAACCCCGCGGAAGCCTTCGCAGCGGACCGGAACGATCGTCTTGCCTTCATATTCCTTGGACTTCTGCTTGGACACGGCCTCGATGTCGTCGCCAATCAGGCCGATCGGGCATTCCGACTGCACCGTGATGCCGTTGTTAAGCGGGAACAGTTCCTGGATCTCGTCCATGATCTTGGCGAGCTTCTTGTCTCCGCCGAAGACGATGTCCTTCTCCTGGAAATCGGAAGTGAACTGCATGGTCACGAAGGTGTCGATGCCGGTGGTGCCGATGTAGTAGTTGCGGCGTGCAGCCCAGGAATACTGGCCGCAGCCTACCGGACCGTGGCTTATGTGGATCATGTCCTTGATCGGGCCCCACACCACGCCCTTGGAGCCGGCATAGGCGCAGCCCCGGATCGTCATCACGCCGGGAACCGACTTGAGGTTCGACTTGACCCCGCAATCGGACTTGCCGGCTTCATGGACGTTGAGGTGCTTGGCGCGGCGCTTGGCGGTCTTTTCCGGATAGACCGCCAATACCTCGTTGATCAGTTCCTTGTTGCGCGCCTTGATCTCGGCGACGCTTTGCGTCTTCGCTAAGCTCATTTTGGTTTTTCCTCGCTATCCGTTTGCGGTGACGGGCCGGCCCCTCTCGCGGAGGGGCCGGGGTGAAACGGCCTCAGGCGGCGGCAATCGCTGCCTCGGCGGCAAGTTCGGCGGCCGTCTTGCCGACGATGGCTTCGTCGACCGGCTTCATGATGCCGTGCTCCATCAGCATGTCCTCGAGCTCATCCATCGTGATCGGCGTCGGGATGATGCCCTTGCCGGCATTGTTGTGGATCTTGTGGGCCAGGCTTCGGTAGTGACCGGCCTGCTCCGAATCCGGCGCATATTCCAGCACGGTCATGCGCCGCAGCTCGGCGTGCTGCACGATGTTGGCGCGCGGCACGAAGTAGATCAGGTGGGTGCCGAGCTTCTTGGCCATCGCTTCGGCAAGTTCCAGTTCCTTGTCGGTCTGCCGTTCGTTGCAGACCAGGCCGCCGAGCCGCACGCCGCCGGAATTGGCGTATTTCAGGATGCCCTTGGAGATGTTGTTGGCGGCATACATCGCCATCATCTCGCCGGACATCACGATGTAGATTTCCTGCGCCTTGTTCTCGCGGATCGGCATCGCGAAGCCGCCGCAGACCACGTCGCCGAGCACGTCGTAGGAGACGTAATCGATGTCCTCATAGGCGCCGTTCTCCTCGAGGAAGTTGATCGAGGTGATGACGCCGCGGCCGGCGCAGCCGACGCCGGGCTCCGGTCCGCCCGACTCGACGCATTTGATGTCACGGTAACCGACCTTCATTACCTCCTCGATCTCGAGGTCCTCGACGCTGCCGGCGGCAGCCGCCAGGCTGAGGATGGTATCCTGCGCCTTGGCATGCAGGATCAGCCGGGTGGAATCCGCCTTGGGATCGCAGCCGACGATCAAGATGCGGTGACCCATCTCGGCCAGCGCCGCCAGGGTGTTCTGCGAAGTCGTCGACTTGCCGATGCCGCCTTTGCCGTAAAATGCGATTTGTCGTAGTGCAGCCATTTTGTTCTCCATGAACCGATTGCGGTTTTGCCGTTGTCACAAGCCGCGCAGCGTGGTCTCGGTGATTCCCGTTACGCGGCGCGGTCACGGACTTTGCTCTTCCGCTTCGAGGATGCAGCCAGCAACCATCGCCTTGCGAAAAGGGGGTTTGCAACGACTGTGCCAGCGCACGCGGCCAGCAAAAATTCCATTGATTCTAGATAGATAGGGATTTGACAGGAAAGTTGGGCGGGTTGTTGCAAACCCGACATGACGGCCTGCCTTCCGACGCGCCGACCTGCGGCTGTCTCAAACAAAACAACGTCACGAGCACCCTGCCGCGTGCGGCAAACAGATCGCACGGGATCAGCAGACCCCGCCGCGGTATGGCGTTTGCTTGATGCGTCTCGCCACAGCAGCGAGGACGACAAAATGCCGATCGATCTGGTACCCTTCCCCTCCGGGGAAGACGACATCATTTTCGTGGTCGAAAGCGACGAGGTCATTCGATCGGCCTTGCACTTCATCCTGGACGATCAGAACGCAACATTTTCGTTTGCGTCCCTCGATCTCGCTTATGCCGCGGCCCGCAAGGCGAAGCCGGACCTGGTGCTGGTCGGCGTCGACATTCTAAAGGACGACGGCGAAGGCGCCGTGGCCGGTATCGCGCAGCGGCTGCCCGGCGCCAAGATCCTGATTGTGGCGAATTCCGTTGACGACCCGGTTGCCTTGAAGGCACTGCGGTGGGGCGCTCTCGATGTACTGGGCAAGCCGATCAGCTTCGATTCCGTTCATCGCCGGGTCGATGGCCTGCTCCGGCACCAGAAGGTAGCCGCGGCCATGCTCGGGCTGCTTCCTCCGTCCGCGGCCTGGTGACCGCAATGCAGCACACGGCGCCGGAGAGCCCACGACAGCTCGAACGAAGCGAACAGGCGACGGAGCCGGGCGTTCCGCCGATCGACGACATCATCGAAAACTTCGCCCTGCTCGACGAATGGGACGATCGCTATCGCTACGTCATCGAGCTCGGACGCGGCATGGATCCGCTGCCGGATATCCATCGCTGCGACGCCAACAAGGTCGCTGGCTGTGCCAGCCAAGTCTGGCTCGGCACCATGGCACGCTTCGACGACCAACAGCCGGTACTGCATTTTTACGGCGACAGCGACGCCCACATCGTGCGCGGCCTGGTCGCCATCCTGCTCGCGGTCGTCTCCGGCAAGCCGGCCGACCAGATATTGGCGGCGGACCCGATAGCCCTGTTCGATCGGCTGGGTCTGCGCGAGCATCTCACGCCGCAAAGGTCCAACGGGTTTCGCTCGATGGTCACGCGCATCCGTGCCGACGCGCAGCAGGCGCTGGCGAACCAGGGTAAGCCCGCCGAATAGCGGGGCCCCCCTGCAGTCGGAAACAGCCGTTCAGCGGCTCGGGCGGATAGCGCTGCGACGCGCGGCTCGCTCCATCTCCTGGCCGCGCATGATGACGACCGCCGACCGGGCGAAGAACTCCACCGTATAGTAAGCCTCGCCGAGGAAATTCCAGCGTTCGCGAACGGCGCCGATATCGCCTCCATCGACCAGCGTGTCGCCGATATCCCGATGCGGATAGATCCCGTCGTTGGTGACCCGCGTCAGGGAACGTACGGCGTCGCCCGGCCTGAACCCGCGCTCGCCGGCGAAGTCAGGGCCTTGCCGATGGCTCCGGCGCCGCGGGTCATGGACGACGCGCGAGAGGATGGCCGGCTTGAGCCGGGCGCTCGGCTGGCTCATGTGAAGAACTCCTGCGCCTTGGTGAGGGCACCAGCCAGAATGTCGATCTCTTCATGGGTGTTGTAGAGCGCGAACGAGGCCCGGCAGGTGGCCGTGACACCAAACCGCTCCAATAATGGCATGGCGCAATGCGTACCGGCCCGCACCGCGACGCCGGCGCGGTCGATCACGGTCGCGAAATCATGGGCATGGGCGCTTTTCATCTCGAACGAGACGATGGCACCCTTTTCGGAGGCGGTCCCGATGATGCGCAGCGAATTGATCTCACCGAGCTTTTGCCGGGCATAGGCGAGCAGCGAGCTTTCATGCGCCCTGATCCGGCTCTTGCCGATCGAGTTGATGTAGTCGATGGCCGCACCAAGGCCGATCGCCTGCACGATCGGCGGCGTCCCGGCCTCGAACCTGTGCGGCGGCGCACCATAGCTGACGTGGTCCCGATGCACCTCTCGGATCATCTCGCCTCCGCCGTTGAACGGCGGCATCGCCGCGAGATGCTCGCGCTTGCCGTAGAGCGCGCCGATCCCGGTCGGGCCGTAAAGTTTATGGCCGGTGATGACGTAGAAATCGCAATCGATATCGCGGACATCGACGTCCATGTGCACCGCGGATTGCGCGCCATCAACCAGCACCGGGATTCCCCGCGCATGCGCGATCCTGACGACCTCCTTGACCGGCACCACGGTACCGAGCACGTTGGACATCTGGGTGATCGCTACCATCTTGGTGCGGTCGGTCAGAAGCTTCTCGAATTCATCGATCAGGAAATTGCCTTCATCGTCCACCGGAGCCCATTTGATCACGGCGCCCTGGCGCTCTCTGAGGAAATGCCACGGCACGATGTTGGCATGATGCTCCATGATGGAGAGCACGATTTCGTCGCCCGGCCCGACCCGCTCACGCCCGAAGGTGTGCGCCACGAGGTTGATGGCTTCGGTCGCGCCACGGGTAAAGATGATTTCGTCGCTGCGGGCGGCGTTCAGAAAGCCCGCGACCTTCTCGCGGGCGCCTTCGTAGCACTCGGTGGCGGCATTGGCGAGATAATGCAGCCCGCGGTGAACGTTGGAATATTCCGACGTGTAGGCCTGGGTCAGCCGATCGAGAACCGCTCTTGGCTTCTGGGCGGAAGCGGCATTGTCGAGATAGACCAGCGGCTTGCCATAGACCCGCAAGCCGAGGATCGGAAAATCCTCGCGGACGCGGCCGACGTCGTAGCTGCCATTGCTTACAGCCGGATGCATGGGTTTCACTCCCGCCGCCCCAGCCAGCTCGCAATAGCTTCCAGTAGCGCGTTGCGGATGCTCTCATGCTCGATCGTTTCGACCACCTCGGCGGCAAAAGCCTGGATCAGCAGCGCCTCCGCCTGCTTTTCCGGAATACCGCGGGCCATCAGGTAGAATTTCAGCTGATCGTCCAGATTGCCGGTGGTGGCGCCATGGCCGCACTGGACATCGTCGGCGAAGATCTCGAGCTCCGGCTTGCCGTCGGCCTCCGCGCCGTCCGACAGCAACAGTGCACGGGTCATCATCTTGGCATCAGTCTTCTGCGCCAGACGCCGCACCGTGATCTTGCCCTGGAATACGGCGCGGGCGTCGTCATCGACGACCGCCTTGAAGACTTCGCGGCTCTGGCAATTGGGAGCGGCGTGCTCGACGGTGAGCGTGGTGTCGGCATGTTGGCGCTCGGCGAGCAGGCTGAGACCGCGCAGATTCACGATCGTGCCCTGCCCCGACAGCAGCACGAATAGCTGGTTACGGACAACGGCTCCGCCGGTAGTGAAGCCCCAGTCGTTGAACGTTGCGCGCGCGCCGACATGGGCCAGCAGGGTTCCGATGTGGATGGCGCCCTTGCTTTCGCGTGTCGCCTTGACGTGATCGACCTGCGCCTCGTCACCGATCACGAACTGAAGCGCGGTGTTGACCTGATAGTCCGCCTGGCCGCGACCCTCATGGGTCTCAATAAAGGTCGCGCGGCCGCCTTTGCCGATCACCACCAGCGATCTGGTGACCATCGCCGCCGGCGCCTCGCCGGTATTGACAAAAGCCAGGTGGATGGGCCGCCCGACGGCGACATCCGGCGAAACCGTGATCACCACGCCGTCACCGGCCAGCGCGGTATTGAGCGCAAGCGCGGTATCATCGGCAGGAACCATCGCCCCGAGCCCCTGTGACAACAGCGGTTCGTCCTGGGCGAGCGCTTCGGCCATCGATCGGACCGTGAGCCCCTGTTCAAGCCCGATCAGATCGGACAGCTCTTCGACGAAGGTGCCATCGACGATCACCAGCCGCCGAAAACCCAAACCGGCCAGCGTTCCTCCGGCATCCCGCGCCGTCTGCTTCGCAACTGCGTCAGGCGGCGCTGCGAGCGGCTTGGCATCGCGCATCAACCGCCGCAGGTCGGTGTATTTCCAGGCTTCGACCCGGGCTGTGGGCAATCCCCCCAACACGAAATGATTGAACGCGGCGGCACGAACCGCGGCGATGTCGCTGCCGCCCGGCAGCCCCTGCCGGGCCGTGGTGAAGACATCGACCAGGCCAAGTTCGGCCTGCGTCCTGACGGGGCGGATGGCGGCGCTCATGACCGTCACGCCGCCACGTTCTGGTATTGGGCGTATCCCGTCGCCTCGAGTTCCATCGCGAGCTCCTTGCTGCCGGTCTTCACGATACGGCCCGCGGCGAGCACGTGGACGACATCGGGCACGATATAGTCCAATAGCCGCTGATAATGCGTAATCACGATCATGCCGCGCTCGCTGGAGCGCAACGCATTGACGCCGTTGGCGACGATCTTGAGGGCGTCGATATCGAGGCCGGAATCGGTTTCGTCGAGCACGCAGAGCAGCGGCTCCAGCAGCGCCATCTGCAGGGTCTCGTTGCGCTTCTTCTCCCCGCCCGAGAATCCGACATTGAGCGGGCGGCGCAGCATTTCGGGATCGATGCCGAGTTTCCTCGCCAGCTCGCGAACACGCTTGAGCAAATCCGGCGACGACAGCTCCTCTTCGCCGCGCTTACGGCGCTGGGCGTTGACCGCGGTGCGCAGAAAGGTGACGGTGGCGACGCCCGGGATTTCCAGCGGATACTGGAACGCGAGGAACACGCCCTTGGCGGCACGCTCGTCCGGTGCCATCGCCAACAAATCCTCACCCTTGAACAGGATTTGGCCTGACGTGATCTCGTAGCCGGGCTTTCCGGCCAGCACGTAGGAAAGTGTCGACTTGCCGGCGCCGTTCGGACCCATGATGGCGTGAATTTCGCCGGCGTCGACCCTGAGGTCGAGGCCCTGGAGGATTTTCCGTCCGGCGATTTCGGCCCGCAGGCCGCGGATTTCGAGCAGCGGCGTCATTGGCAAGTGCCTCCGTCACATGATTGATACGACACCGTCACCCGACGCTGCCTTCCAGCGAGATCGAGATCAGCTTCTGGGCTTCGACCGCGAATTCCATCGGCAATTGCTGCAGCACGTCCTTGACAAAGCCGTTGACCACCAGCCCGACGGCCTCCTCCTGGCTCAGGCCGCGCTGCACGCAGTAGAACAGCACGTCCTCGGAAATCTTCGACGTCGTTGCCTCGTGCTCGAACAGTGCGGAAGAATTCTTGGCCTCGATATAGGGCAC
>Ga0302319_10004588_pt1 | contig 28231 bp, 32 predicted proteins | sample Bog_T0_2_FD_203319 | JGI IMG/M metagenome (GOLD analysis project Ga0302319, IMG submission 203319) | Peat permafrost microbial communities from Stordalen Mire near Abisko, Sweden - Bog_T0_2 | ecosystem: Environmental > Terrestrial > Soil > Wetlands > Peat | place: Sweden: Abisko, Stordalen Mire... | reverse complement strand
CCCGCTCTTCCGGCGCGTTGTCGATCGAATCGAACGAACGGAACTGGTTCTTCGGGTTGTGCTTCTGCAATACCTTGGTGATCGCCGCCGTCAGCGTCGTCTTGCCGTGATCGATGTGCCCGATCGTACCCACGTTCACGTGCGGCTTAGACCGGTCAAACTTTTCCTTCGCCATGCTCGCTTCCCTTCCGTCGGACTTTCTTCTTGACGCCCCCGGCAAAGCCGGAAACGCAATTCGTTTGGCAACGCCTCAATAGTAGGCGTACACCTTCAAATACCTTTGCCGCAATTCCAGCGGCACCGCTTCAACCAACCGCAGATAACGCTCCCGCGTCAACCCCTGGTCGGATACCGGCAGCGCCTCGTAAAGCACCCCAGCTTCCTTGCCCAGCAATCCCCGCTTCACCACACCCTCGTAGTCGCGAATCCGCAGCTTGGCCTTGCTCGTGCGATTCAGGAAAACTTCCACATCCCGCGCGTCGAAGGCAGCATCGATCAACGCGTGAAGCTGCGCATACCCCCGCTCATCCAGGACCGCTATCCCTGCCTGCTCAAACATCCGCCGCCAACCTCGCCTTCGCCTCAGGCCGTCATAGCCCTTTTGCGCCTAATTCAGACTCATTCACCCTGCGTCAAAAACCGATCGCCAGAAACTCCAACTTTGGAGCGGGAGACGGGGATCGAACCCGCGACCAACAGCTTGGAAGGCTGTGACTCTACCACTGAGTTACTCCCGCAAAAAAAACAGCCTCTAGCCTTTAGCCGCTAGCTATTTCTTGCCGGTGCAGGCCGCTGTCGCCCTTTCTATCACTGCACAAGCTAGAAGCTAAAAGCTAGCAGCTAATAGCTGATCTTCTGGAGCTGATGACCAGGATTGAACTGGTGACCTCTCCCTTACCAAGGGAGTGCTCTACCAACTGAGCTACATCAGCCCTCTTTTGAAACCTCTGGGCGTCTAAATCCCGCCCCCATCCCCGCTTTGGCGGCGAATCTTCTCCGCCTGTCGGGCTAAAACCGTACGCAAAGCCATTGCGCCAATTACAACCAGCGGAACCAACCGCATCTCGACCGGTCTGCCCAAGACGATCACCGTTCCCTCGCCCATCGTGAACCACGCCAGCGCCGCCAGGACCACATACAACGCCAGAGCCCAACGAAACCGCCGCTCCAACTCTGAATCCGAATCCGCGCCCGTCAAGCATCTGCGCTCACCCGGTTGCGGCTCCTCGCGCATTCCAACCCCTCAAATCATGGTGCACAGGGGAGGATTCGAACCTCCGTAGCTCCAAGGAGCGGCAGATTTACAGTCTGCTGCCATTAACCGCTCGGCCACCTGTGCCCAATCACCCCACGGACGAAGACCTGTCCGCGGGAACCCCGCCAACTCTGCCTGCTTCCCCAGCGAAAACCACCCCACTGCGCCTCATTCAACGCATCAAACCCCGTCCGGAAATTCTCCGGCACATCGGAGCTTGCACCTCTGTGGGATCACCGCGGAGGACAGGCCCGGCGCTCAAAAAACCGCTCGCCGGACAATTCTTGCAACCTCAGTACTGCACCCTTTTCGGTTCATCTAAGTGGAGCTGGCGAAGGGATTTGAACCCCCGACCCTCTGATTACAAATCAGATGCTCTACCAGCTGAGCTACGCCAGCCCTATCCACCCGGATACCACCCCGAAAACAGTCCGGAAACCCAAAAGCCGTCCCGGCAGCGCACACGGACACACTCCCGCTCCGCACACGCAACGGCACAGAAATCAAGGTTAGCACACCCCTGCCACCGGAGCAAACAGGACCGCCTTTTTCGGCCATGCAAACGCATCTCGATTCTTGCCAAGATCGGGTAATTCACAAAACCGCTGTCTATTCAAACGCCCGTAACATAACAGGTAGACAATCGATTCCGGCAGGAAACCTGCAAGGGAGCTATCTGTGAAAAAGACGTTAGTTGCGGTTTTGTTGTTCGTTTTGGCCATGAGCGCCGCTCAGGCCCAGAAATTGACCGGGGCGGGCGCTACCTTCCCCTATCCGATCTATTCCAAATGGTTCAGCGAATATAGCGCCGCGCACCCCGGCGTCGAGATCAATTACCAGTCCATTGGATCCGGTGGCGGAATCCGCCAGGTGACTGCGGGCCTGGTGGACTTTGGCGCGACCGACGGTCCAGCCACCGACGAGCAGCTTGCTGGCTCAAAGAACAAGCTGATTCATATTCCCACCGTTCTGGGCGCGGTTGTTCCCATCTTCAATGTCCCTGGCGTCAGCGACGTCAAGTTCAGCTCCGACGTGCTGGCCGACATCTTCCTCGGCAAGATCGCTACATGGAACGATGCCCGCATCGCCAAGGATAATCCCGGCGTCAAACTGCCCGACCAGAAAATCATCGTCGTCCATCGCTCCGACGGCAGCGGCACTACCTATATCTTTACCGACTACCTGACCAAAGTTAGCTCGGAGTGGGCCAACGGCCCCGGCAAGGGCGCATCGCCCAGTTGGCCGGTAGGCGTAGGCGGCAAAGGCAATGAAGGCGTCGCCGGCCTGGTGCGCCAGTTGCCTGGCTCTCTGGGCTATGTCGAGCTGATCTACGCGCTGCAAAACAAGATCAGCTACGGCGAAGTCAAGAACGCCGCCGGAAATTGGGAGAGAGCCTCCATCGAGGGAGTCACAGAAGCCGCGGCGAGCATTAAGGTTCTGCCAGCCGACTACCGCGTCTCCATTACCAATGCGCCGGGCGCAGATGCTTATCCCATCTCCAGCTTCACCTGGCTCCTGGTTCCGCTCAAGTCCCCCGATCCCGCCAAGGGCAAGGTTCTCAAGGATCTGCTCAGTTGGATTGTTAACTCTGGAGAGAGCGAAGTCACGGCTTTCTCTTATGCGCCGCTCCCTAAGAGCGTTGCGGAAAAGGTCCTAAAGACCATCTATTCCTTACAGTAGAAACCGAGGGACGGCCCAGCCTTGCGCCGGGCCGTCCCTTGTATAAATTCTCCTGCGGCAGTGGACCGTTGCGGGGGTGCCGCGATAAAATATTTGCCCAGCGAGGGAACGGTACGATGAAAGCGTTCCGGATGATTATTGTTTGCGCCTTGATGCTCTTGCCTGGGGTTTTGATAGCAGGCGAGAAGTTCGACGGCTACTGGCTCACAACTCTCACCTGCCCTGAAAAAGCGAAGACCGAGGGCTATACCTGGAAATTTCCCGGTGTGGTCAAGGACGGCACCTTTCGCGGCGAACACGGCACTGCCGGGCAGCCCGGCTACCTGCTCGTGGAAGGACCAATAGCGGACGACGGCACGGCAAAACTATCCGCAAATGGCATCGTCGTCTCAAGGAAGTATGCGCGTGGAGTCTTTGCTCACGAGGGCGAGGACTACAGCTACAAGATCAAAGCACAATTCAAAGAGACAGAAGGGACCGGCACGCGCGACGAAGGGCTCGGCGTGGTAGGCCGCCCCTGTACCTTTAACTTTGTGAAGCAGCAGGCCGCAAGCCCGGCTGGCGGACGTTAGCTGGCGAGTTGCTCCGCAATCAGCCGGTCCACAAGCGCCATCAGATGTTCGCCTGTCCGCGGCAGCACGAATGCCGAGGCATCGCTGTCCCAGTCGAGTTTGAAGCTGGTTGAGAGGGCGGAAATCCAAATCTGCCGCACCGGCGCATTGGGCGTAATCACAAACTTGCCCGGCGGTTCCTCAAACACCACGTTCAGCACTCCGCCCTGCCCCTCGACCTCGAAACCGGCTTCGACTTCCTCCTCGAGCTTGATCAAATGCTGCATCAGCGAGTCCAGAGCCGTCTCGGCCAGATTGCGGAACTCCAGCTCATCCATCATCCTCCCAGTCTAACAACTCCTGCTCGGCCTGTTCTGGCCACTTCGGCGGTATTTGGCCTGCGCCGGTAGATTCCTTCGCTCTTCCCAATTCTCGTCTCGACGCGTAATTGCGTCGTCGATTCCGGGGCTACTGCGGTAACATTCTGTCCATGAAACTCCGTACCCTTGCCCCCACGGTTTCGATCACTCTTCTCTGTGCCTTCGCCTGCGCACAATCCGGTAAAGCGAGCTTCAAGGACCTTGCCGCACAGGCTCCAGAATTGGTTCGCCTACAGAATGAATTCGAGCAGACTGTTCCTTCGGGCGTATCGATCGAGGCCAGGGAAGTCTATCGCAAAGGCACTTCAGGCAAGGACCTGGAGGTGCGGTACAACATGGTTGTTAAAGGAGTGCCACCCGGCGCCACCTTTCGCCAGACTCAGTTCCCGGTCAACATCGACAAAGCGGTTCCAGGGATCAACGGCATCACCCTGAACAGCGACGGCCTGATGATCTGTGCAGGCAGAACTCCGGAGCAGTGTCACAACGGCGACAAGCTCGACGCACCGGTTGTCTTTGTACAACAAAACCTGCTGAAGGGAGAGCCAAGGCGATCCGTTTTTCTCGCCCCAAACCTCCGAATCCCGATTTCCGTCGTTCCAGACCCGGTCCAATCCGAAGACAAAGGGTGCAAACTCAGCGCTATCCGGCTCTCGGCAAAGTTCGAGCTAGCCAAGATCGAGGGTTCCGGCTTCCCGCCAAACAGCGACATACACATCCGCTTCTCCGACAGCGAAAGCGCGGGAGTTTCAGTCGTCTCCAGCGACGGGGAAATCGCGCCGGCCCACGCTGGGGATACGTTCGTTGCTGTTAAGAGCGATCGCAAGGGTGCCATCCAGACAGAAACGCTTTTCAATACTTTGAAGAACCCTAGCGGACTCGAAACCGTGGAAGTCACCGAGCCCAGGTGCAGCCCGAAGATCAGTTATGAATGGGGCGTGTTTTGAAATGTGCGCGCTGTCCACCAGGGTACGCATGTCTCGAATTCGGACATTCTCTTCAAAAAAAGTTAAAGTTCGCCGCCTGCATGTCGATATACAGGCAATGACAAGCCCTTGACCCTGTTTGTCCAGGAGCGACCGCAGATGGGAATCACTCCAATCGTCAACCTCACCCCGATGCTTATCGTCCGCGCTCTCGAGCCGGATCTTGAGCCGCTGCCCATGGCAAGGGTCGAGAACTCGGCGAGGACAGGCGACGAAACTTACTCCCCCAGCAACCAGAAATCCGCGCGCGGAGCCGAAGACGATGGCGCGGAAGAGGACGGCGCTGACGACGAGTTTGAGGAATTAGCCACTGAAGACGCTGCGGAGCCGCCAAAACAGCCAGCTACAAAGGCCCCAGGCCGCCAGATCAGTTTTTTTGTTTGAGCAGCGAAAAAATAAAAATCCGGCAGCGCGCCAGTCCTCAGCATTCGAAGAGCAGATCTCATCTTTTTGATTCCAAATACATTGCGTGAAATTCATAGACTCTTTACCAGGAGGGCTTGCAAATTGGCGGCTTTTTGTTTATTTTACTAACTAGTTAGTTAACAACTGTGACAACGCCCCCCCAAACCCGCTCCCAAACCGAACGCGCCGACCACACGCGCGCCCGCATTCTCCTTGCCGCGACCCGTGAGTTCAGCTCGAATGGCCTGGCCGGAGCCCGCACTGAGCAGATCGCCGAGGAAGCCGGTGTCAACAAGGCTCTGCTTTACTACTACTTCAAGAGCAAAGAAGACCTCTATGCCGCGGCGCTGGAGTCCGTATTCGAGAGCGTGCGGGCCGACAGCATCAATGTGCTTCAAGCAGATGTGTCAGCCGGGGAGCGGTTCGTGCAGATCGTGCTGCGCAATTTCGACCGCTCCTACTCACACCCGGAGATGAGATCTCTTATGCAACAGGAGATGGTCCGGTTGCACCGGGGCGAGGAAAACAGGTTGGCGCCGATGGCAGAGAAATTCTTTCGGCCACTGTGGGTAATGGTGGACGAGCTGCTTGAAGAGGGGATTGCCACGTCAGAACTGGTTCGGGTCGATCCCTCGCAGATGCGCTACGCCGCATTGGGCGCAAATGTCTTCTATTTTCTCTCTGCACCGCTTACCCGGCTCGCATTCGGCGTTGACCCGTTGGAGCGAGGTGAGCTGGCGCACCGGCGGGAGGTTGCCATCGAGTATCTCGGCCAGACCATCTTTGCCGACAGGGAACACGGTGCGCGAGTGGCAGGCCGGGTGCTGGCTGCTACGCCCATGCCGGACCATAGTGAGTCGCCAGCCAATCATTCCCACAATGCAAGTTTCAAAAAAAATATCGAAGCTGGCCAAACGTCAGCAATTGAAGCGAGGCACCAATGAACGCGCGTAATCGAGTTTTTCTGATCCTGGGGTTGCTTACGATCGGATCGCTGATCTGGTACTTCGTCACCGTCCGGCCAACCGGCGACTTGCAGTTGATCGGCACGGTGGACGCCAACGAAGTGGTGGTCAGCGCCAAGATTCCCGGCCGCATCCAGAAGCTGACCGTGGACGAGGGACAGGACGTGAAAGCCGGCCAGCTGATCGCCATCATCGAGAGCGACGACCTGCAGGCGGCGCGCAAGGCCGCCGAAGCCACAGCGGCCAGCCAGACCTCAAAGCTGGGCGAGACCGTTGAAACCGAGCGCCAGACGGTTGGAGAAGTGGGTTCGGCCGCCGTCAACGCCGAGGCGCTGGTGAAGGCCGCCAGGGCTTCGCTGGCCCAGGCCCAGGCCAACTACGAGCATCAGCAGGCAGACACCAGCCGTACAGTCGCGCTGGCCCAGCAGGGCATTGTGAGCGCCCAAGCCAAGGACGACGCCGCTACCATGCTGCAAGCGGCCAAGGCAGCCGTCGATACGGCCCGGGAAAATGTCTCGGCGGCCGAAGCCTCACTGCGCCAGGCGCATGCCCATGAGTTGCTGGCCGCCGTCGCCGCCCGCACAGTGCAATCCACCCGCAGCCAGGTCGAGAATGCCCGCGCCCTTGCCGACCAGGCCGAGGTCGAGGCCGGCTACTCCCAGGTATTTGCTCCGGTCAGCGGCAAGATCAACGTCCGCGCCGCTCGCCAGGGCGAGGTTATCGCCGCCGGCGCACCCATCGTGACCATCATGGACCTCACCCAGACGTGGATCTACGCGCCGCTGCCTGAAACCCAGGCGGACACCGTCCAACTTGGCGACTCGCTCCGCGTGGTCATGCCCTCGGGAGACACCTTTCAGGGAAAAATCATCGTCAAATCCGCTGAGGCCGACTTCGCCACCCAGCGCGACGTAAGCAGCCGCAAGCGCGACATCAAGACCATCCAGTTGAAGCTGCTCATCGACAACCCCGGCGAGCGGTTTGTGCCTGGAATGACCGCCGAAGTCTACATTCCCAAAAGCAAGCTGGTGAAACAGTGACCGCCCCGCCCCAGGCAGATTTCGTCCGGAAGGCCGCTATCGGCGTCGAGAACCCCGCGATCGCCGTCGACAATATTGTCAAACGCTATGGAGCTTTCGAGGCGGTGAAAGGCGTCACGTTCTCGGTCGCCGACGGCGAGATATTTGGCCTGCTCGGCCCTAATGGCGCCGGCAAAAGCACCCTCATCCGCATGATGACCACGCTGGTGCCCATTACCAGCGGCCATGCAACGGTCGCCGGCTTCGATGTGGCCAAAGACCCTGATGCCGTTCGCCGCATGATCGGCGTCATTCCCCAGGCCCTCACCAGCGACCCCGACCTCACCGTCGAGGAGAACCTCAGCATTTATGCCAAGCTTTACAGCGTTCCTAAAGCCGAGCGCGAGAAGAATATCCAGGAAGTGCTTGAAGCCGTCGATCTGGTCAAGTGGCGCGGTGCGCAGGTCAAAACACTCTCAGGCGGAATGCGCCGCCGCGTTGAAATTGCCCGCGGCCTGGTTCACAATCCGCATATCTTTTTTCTCGACGAGCCCACTACCGGCCTTGATCCTGTTTCGCGCATCGCCGTATGGGAGATGCTCAACCACCTGAGGGAAAACCGGCATCTGACGATGCTGCTCACCACCCACTACATGGAAGAAGCCGACAAGCTGTGCGACCGCATCGCTATTGTCGATCACGGCACGCTCGTCGCTCTCGGCACGCCCCTTGAGCTGAAACACAGCGTGCCGGGAGCCAACGTCGTCGAGGTGCATTTCGACCGCGAAACCCCCGAGTGGCAGGGCCGCCTTGAGGGCCTTGAAGGCGTCTCCAGCGTACAGGCCGAGTCCGCCGGCTACTATCGCGTGCTCACTTCCTCGGGTTCCCGAACCACCATGCAGTTAGTCGAGTTAGCAGCATCCTTGGGCGAAACTCTCACTTCTCTCAGCGTCCAGAACACGACCCTCGACGATGTCTTTGTCCATTACACGGGCCGCCAGCTGCGCGATGAGCTGGTCAAGCCGCCGGCCTTCACTTTGCCGCCCCGTCCGGGAGCCCAGCCATGACCAGAATGTTCGCCATTGTCGAGCGCGAGATGCGCAAATTCTTCCGCTCCCCCACGCTCATGATCATGTCTTTGATGATGCCGATCCTCCAGTTGCTCATCATGGGCAATGCCTTCGGGGGCAAGATTACCGGAGCGCGGGTTGCGGTTGTCGATTACGATCACGGTCCGCAGGCCATCAAGATTCGTGAAGGCTTCGACTCCATCGCCGTCAATATCAAGACCTTCACCACTGTCGAGTACACCGACGAGAACAAGGCTCGCGAAGACGTTCGCACCGGCAAGATCGACGCTGCGGTCATCATTCCCGTTCAATATTCACGCCGCGTCTATGCGCAGGACGCTCCCCGTGTCGGCTTGGTCGTCGATAACTCGGACCTCTTTACATCGAGCAGTATCGAGGCCGAGATGCAGTCGTTGATTACCGCGCTCACCGCGCCCGTCATTCAGCCCCGCCTTGCTACTGCCATCGCCCTTGAGATTGTCGAACTCTATCCCTACGTGGATTACATGAAATTCCTGCTCCCCGCGTGTTGCGCGCTCGCTATGTATATCTCCGTGATGATCGGCGGCGGCATGTTATATATCGACGACAAAGCGCGAGGAGTCCACGAGGGCTACCTTGTAACTCCTATCACCCGTCTTGAATTAGTGATGGGCCTCAATCTGGCCGGTTCCATCAAGGCCGTGCTCTCCGGGATTTGTCTTACAGTGATTGGCTCCCTCATGGCCGGACTCGGCGTTATCTTTCATCCCGAGGCCGACCTTGAACTCCTCTGCTTGATTATTGTCACCGCCATCGCTTTCAACGGCATGATGTTTCTCATGATGGTCCGCGTCGATGATCCGCTGGTCCCCCGTGCCATGTTCGGCGTTCTCAACCTGCTCTTGTTTTACCCCTCCGGCGCCATGTATCCTATCGCCGCATTTCCACGCTGGCTCCGCGCCATCGCTATCATCGACCCATTTACTTACTGCGTCCACGGCTTCAAAGCCATTCTGCTCAAGGATGGGGGATTCGCCGCCATCCAATTCGACCTGCTCTTTCTTTTTGTGTTTGGCATCGGCACATTGCTGATCGCCACGCCGCTGTTCAAGCGAACGCTCTGAGGCGCATGTGTGTGGTTTGATCGGACGTTAGATTTCCGGCAAGAAAGCACATCATTCCGGAATGCAATGAGGCGGTCCATTCCTTGTGGGAGGATGGACCGCCTCGCTGTGTTTGGCCGTTTATTGAGACACTGAGCGGCTGCAATCCAGGAATATCTCTATCACGCTATCTTGCCCACGAGCGCGGCTCCGAGGGCGACGGCTGTTGTGATGTCATCGATGACTTTGTTCATATTGCCCATTCCGCTGACTGCCTGCGCGATTTTTGCATTTGCGGCTTTCAGTTGCATGCTGAGAGCGGATATCTCTGGATCGTCGTCCCTAAGCATCTTCCCGATACAAGCCAGATATGCTTCCTGTGCCTCTGCGTACTGATTGCCAAGATCGTCCCGCTGCTGCTGCGTTGTGCAAACTGCGCGGAGAAGATTGTACTGGCTGTCGATCGAAAGAAACGTTGCCTGCACTGTCGATAAAACATCCGGCATTGCGTGACCTCATTTTTGGTTCTCTGCAACCTGGGTTGCCCACTTGTCTACAGTGCTGAGCTGAATCGGAGCCATGCGGAGCGGCATGGGCTTATCCTCGGAAACTGCGTGTATCCTGTCGGACATCTCTTGCGGCGATTTGGTCATCGCATCGGTCGCTTCCGCATGGGAGTCATCGAGAGCGGCTGTTCGTGTTGCAATCTGCTGTTTGGCTAACGGAGCAAGCGCGGCCTTTAGATCGCCAGTTGGGGCAGCCGGCGACAAGCCGAATGGATGAAGAGCGACTTTGAGAAGCGCGGAGTTATCCGCGCCATCATGGTCCACCAGATATACAGCCAGATTTTTCGCCACTTGTGTATGGACCGCTTCCACGGAGTTCCAGACCGCACCTTCATGAATGAACAGCGCGGTTAATCCTCTCGCAAAACCGTCCATCGCCCTGGCGGCATCGCGCTCCTTGTGTTCCTTGACCGCCGTAACAAATTGCTGGAGCGCGAAGCTAAGCGCATTCTGATCGCTGGTCGACTGCGTTACGGATTTCAGCGAGTCAATCTCCGTTTCCAGGTTTGCCGCCGAGGCGGTAACATCGGCAGGAGCGGTTGAGCCGCTCCGCGCCGCAAACTGGCCCGCCATGGTAGAGAAATCGGCAGCGAGCGCAGCGCGATCCGCCAGTTCTGTCTCGTTGTTTTTGAGCAGTTGCCGGTTTTCCGCGGTATAGGGCTTTGAGAGTAACTGCTGGTTCAAAATGTAGATCTGATCGGTGTCATCGAGAATAGTACCGAAGGCAGTGTAATAGTCTGAGAGCGCTTTGGCCGTGGCGGACATCTGCGCTGCGGCGGCCGCGGCATCGTCTGACGTCTTGCATCCAGTCCCAAGAAAGCACGCGGTCAATATCAGGATTGCCACGGCCCGGATGTTCGACCGCAGCAGCTTCGCTGGCGCACTCCACAATCCGAACATGCTTGACCTCAATCGCGCAAGGAAATGCGCTTGCAGCCGAGGATTCTCTCGACGGAACCAGCATCACAGTGGTCCGGACGGGTTGTCAATTGAATTTGCAGGATAAGTCATGCGACCCTCATTTTTCAGGGTTTCCCAAGACTCGATTCGGAGACGTAGTCACACACGCGCAACTCAGGAGTGTTTTCAAAAAAAAGCGCAGTACCCGCTCAAGGTCTTAACCCTTGCAGCGTCCGTCACCTTGATTCAAGTCCAGATGTCCCCGCCTAGGAGGCTTTCTTCCGCAGTTCCTGCTCGGCTCTGAGCCAATCCTGCTCAGCGAATCCATCCTGGAAGCCGCGTCCCGCCCAGTACTCCTTCGCGAGCCGTTCAATCTCTTCACGCGACGGGGATGCCGACTGTGCCGTTGCAGCGACTGTCGGTTTCTTGGTTGGGGTCTTGCGTGGCTTCGCGGTTGCTTTCGTCTTATTCACAGTTTCTGCCATGAAAGTCTCCTCCGTTGGAATCGCCGCCCAGAAGCGGACCGTAACTCTAGAATACAAAATCCTGGGCATTTGCGCGACCCCCGGCTCGGCCTGCTGTACCATTTCACTCAACCCATGGCGCCGGAGCTGTGCAGAAACGGTTACCAGATTCATTCTGGAGCATACCGCCGGACAACTCCTGGCCGCTCAAGTACCTTCCGATTGCCTTGCAGGGTTCCCGCTCAGCATGGCAGATTTCGAGTCGCTTCTCAGAGTGGATTCTCGTGCATGACCAGGGCGACAGCGCTGCGCAATCGCGCCTTGTTGCCTTCATGCGCGGCACGGATGCTGGGAACTCTCACCAATGGATTTCGGCGCATTTCAGCCTCGACCAACGGGCCTGCCAGGCGCCAAAGCGGGGTAATGTCGCCCACGACCACGATCTCGCTTGGCGCCAGGGCAGACGCGATCATATGCATGCCCCGGCCGAGCGCGACGCACATCATCTCAAAAGCCTGCGTCGCCTCGGGATTTCCCGCTTCGGTAAGCTTGAGCAGATCGTCAAAGGGAGGTGAGGGCTTGTGGGCGATTTCAGTGTAGTAACGCATGCCGGCGCGGTTGGAGGCCACCGTCTCCCAGCATCCCCTGCTTCCGCAGCCGCATGGCAGTCCATTCGGGTCAACCTGCACATGGCCAAACTCGCCGGCCGAGCCTCCCTCGCCACGGACAATGCGGCCATTGGCGAAGATGCCTGTGCCGATTCCTTCCGACACGTTGACCACAACCAGATCGTGCATTCCGTCGCTGTCGCCGAACCAGACCTCGGACAAGGCGCAGGCATTGGCGGCATTGTCCACCACGACCGGCAGGCCGATGGCCTGTTCCACGCGGGACTTGATGCGATGAATGGGCCAGGCTACGTTCGGGGCGAAGACGAATCGCTCCAGGTGAGGGTCAAAGCGCCCCGGTAAACTGATACCTATACCGTCAAATGAACGCTCGCTGTTGGCGGCAATGATCTTTCGGATTGCATCCACAATGGCGCCGAGGACTTTTTGCGGATTGGCGGGCAGCGCGATGACATTCTGCGCAACGATATTGCCGCCGAGGTCCGTTACGGCCAGGGTGGTCTGCGATGGATGGATATCCAGGGCAAGCACACCGCGCTTCTCGTTCAGATGCAGAAAAGTGGGTCTTCGGCCGCGAGGAAGGCGGCCCATGGCCCCCTCAACAATCCAGCGTTCAGCCAGCAACTCTTCCACGATGAGAGAAACAGTGCTTCGTTGCAAGCCTGATACCCGCGCGAGATCGGCGCGCGATATGGGCTGCTTGATACGGATCTGGTTGAAGATGAGATTTCGATTGATCTGCCGGGGAATTTTGTTCGACGCACTGAGGTTGTTGGTGAAAGAGAAGCGTGGCGTCGGCATCCTGGCCATTTTCATCTCCGAATATGCCTTTGGAAAAGTCAAATCGTGCTAGGCTTTTGGGGACGGCGCAATCGCCCACGATTTTATCAGAAATTAATTGCATTGCGTCGCATGGATTCTTACCGTCTCATTCGTAAACGGGCGTACTTCGACAAATTCAGGCGGCTTCTTCAGGCAGCTTCGAGCAGTTGGACGATATTCTGGCTGGAGTTGCTGGCTTTATGGAAGGCTGCGGTGACCCTCCACCCATGCCCGATACTCGTTAGTCCGCCGCGACAGCGCTTCCTCGCCGATCACCGGCTCGCCGGCCACGTTCTGGGGGAAATACGCCACTTCGCCTTGGTGCGATAGGCCGCTCAAATAACCGTCGATCGCCACCCGGTAAAGCTCTCCACACTTTGCAATCGCTTACGGCACTGCTGACAGCCCCTCGCGAGTTGTTTCGCAACCTCTTGAGAGGTGCCCGGACGCACCTTGCGCCATGCCTCAATTCGCAAGCAGCCGCTATTTCTGCGCGCTCAGCAGCGGCTTTGCGGCCGGAGGATTGACCTGTGCGTTGAGGTAATCGGTGAGGTCGTCCACATCCTGCCTGGTGCCGACCATCGGCGGCATGAAGCGGCGGTAGGGCGAGTCGGGCTTGTACTCGTGGAGCATGGTAATGAAGTTGCCAATGTTGGCGCGGTCGCGGCCGGCCAGCAAGTCCTTGAGCGGGCGGTAGCCGGAGAGCGTGTGGCAGGAGCCGCACTCGCCACGGAAGATGGCTTCGCCGCGGGAGTAACTCGATGGCAATCCGGGCTCGGCTGCGTTCTCCGCTCCGTTCCAGACCCAATTGGAGTGTGCTAGATAACCCTCGGCATTGATGTTGTCAACGTAAGGAACGCGCACGCCGTTGGAGTACATCCAGCGGCCGATGACGTAGGGCTTGCGCAGCATCTCGCGGGAATATTCGCCCGCGCCTGTCGCCATAAGCGCCAGCAGCAGCACGGCGACGGCGTGGGAGAGATTGAACTCCACCGGGTTGCGGTAGGCCAGATAGTAAGCGACGCCGACGATGGTGGCCGAGGTGACAATGATGACCAGAGCCATACGGGTGACGGTGGAGAAGGTACCAGCATTGATGGTGTCGATGCCCAGGGTCAGCAACGCTTGCTGCGACGCTGGAACCATCATGTAGTACCAGATCATGAGGAAGGGCATGGCCACAAAGGTAGGCACCAGCCACTTGACGCTCCACTTGACCAAGCTGGTTTTGAGGGCGGGCTGCTTGTCGCCGTCGATGCGGCTAGCGCTGATGAGCGCCCAGACACCGGCCAGCGAGGCGCATACGCAGCAGCGCAAAAAGAGGCTGGGCCAGTAAGTGGGGTTGAAAAAGGCATTCCAGAACTTGCTGGCTTCCTGGCCGGTTCCGGCGACGGCAAGCCAGGTATCGCCGGGCGTGAGCATGAAGGAGAGAATGCCGTTGATGATGATGAGCGTGCAGACCGATGCGCCGGCATAGACCCAGCCCACGGTCAGGTGCAGCTTCTCGTCGATGCGGTTCCAAGTGTAGTAGTAGACCGCGGCGGTGGCAAGCTCAACGAGGAAGAAGACCCACTCGATAGCCCAGCCAAAGACGAAGTTGTGTATGAGCGTGCTGGTTGCCTCAGGATGAGTAAGGCCGATGGCGAACCAGATGCCGACGCCAGAGACGGTGCCGAAGACGCCTGTGAGGACGAGGAAAAACTTCGAGTAGCTGACAAGCTGGGCGAGCCACGCCGAACGCATGGCGGGGTCGGTCATGCGCTGGGCCTTGCGCTCGGCCAGGGGCAGATAGAGTCCGCCGCCGACAGCAAACTGCGAGATCATGACGTGGAAGATGGCGATCATGCCGATCACCCAGCCCGAGCCGAGATAGGGTATGTCCCAGAATGGATAGTTCACTTTTTAGCTCCTAGCTCTTAGCTTTTAGCTGTTAGCTCTTGTCTCCAACTCAATTCCGCTGAGGCCTGCGCGATCTGCTTAGCAGAAAAGCTGAAAGCTAACAGCTAAAAGCTGCCTTACCGAATCGTCCAGTAACCGATCACCGTGGTGGCCAGCAGCGCAAAGACCGCCAGCAGGCCAAAGTAGTGCGCGGCGCGGGCGCGCTGACCGGATTCCTTCTTGATGTCGTAGAAGGGAATCAGAATCCAAAGCCCGATGCCAAGGGTAAAGAGAAGAATTCCCGCGATCTCGCCCGGTTCGCCTTGCAGGAACTTGATCATGCCCAGCAGCTTGAGCATCTCGAAGGGGCTCATGAAGTACCACTCGGGATGAATGCCGATGGGGGCGGGCGCCAGCGGATCGAACGGCTTGCCCAGCGACCAGGGAAAGACCGAAGCCAGCAGCGCAAGAATGTTGAGGGAGATGAGCCACATGGCCAGATCCTTACGCAGGAAGTTGGGCATGAAGGGCATGCTCTTGCGCTCGGAAAGAGGCAGAGCTTCAATGCTGGGCGGCGCGGCGTTGCCGTGGCGCTGCACCAGCCAGAGGTGAAAGGCGAGCAGCGGCAGGAACAGCGCGGGCAGAACAACCACGTGCAGAGCAAAGAAGCGTTGGACGGTAAACTCGCCCACCTCCGGGCCGCCGCGCAGCATGTTGGCGACAGCGGAACCGAGCCACGGAATTGCTGCTGGAATTTCCAGGCCGACCTTGGTGGCAAAGTAGCTCAGCTCGTCCATGGGCAGCAGGTAGCCTGAGAATCCGAAGACCGAAGCGATGCCCAGCAGGGCCATGCCGCTGAGCCACCCAAACTCGCGGGGCTTTCGATAGGCCTTCATGAAGTAGACCGAGAACATGTGGACGAGGATGGAGAAAATCATCAGGTTGGCGGACCAGGCGTGCGCCGAGCGGATCAGCCAGCCGAAGTGCATCACGAAGGTGATTTGGCGGACCGACTCATAAGCTTCCGCTCCTGGCCGGTAGTAGACCAGCAAAAGCACGCCGGTGAAGCACTGGACCAGGAAGAGGAAGAGCGAGATGCCGCCCCAGTAGTACCAGAAGGATTGGGAATGAACGGGAACGGTCTTGTGGCGCGCGAAGGCGGCCAGTTCGCTGAGGCCCAGCCGCTCATCGACCCAGTCGTAAACGCTGCTCGTAATGTTCTTTGCAGTCATGCTTCTATCCTTTGGTAGCGATCGTTCCACTTCCGGCTCAACGGCAAAGCCATCCGCCATCGACGACCAGGATGTGGCCATGCACATAGCTGCCCGCGTCGGAGGCGAGGAAAACCGCCGCCCCGGCCAGGTCTGAAGGCAAGCCCCATCGTCCGGCAGGAATCCGCGCCAGAATGGCGGCGGAGCGTTCTGGATCGGCGCGCAGAGCCGTCGTGTTATCGGTGGCCATGTAGCCGGGAGCAATGGCGTTGACGTTGATGCCTTTGGCGGCCCACTCATTGGCCAGCGCCTTGGTCAGTTGAGCGACAGCGCCTTTGGCCGCGGCATAGCCGGGGACAAGAATGCCGCCCTGGAAGGCCAGCAGCGAGGCGGTGTTGATGATCTTGCCATGGCCCTGCGCCAGCATCAATCTGCCCGCATATTGGCTGAGGAACCACACGGCGTTGAGATTGGTATTGATGACGGTGTTCCAGAACTCCTCAGAGTGCTCGGCGGCGGGAGCGCGCCGGATGGTGCCCGCGTTGTTGACGAGAATATCGATGGATCCAAAAGTCGAAACCGTGTCGTCCACCAACATGCGGCCGATCGCCTTGTCGCAGACATCGCCCGACCGGCAAATGTACTTGACGCCCGTCTTCTCCACTTCCTCAATGGTCGAGACCAGCACCTTGTCGTAGTTGTGCAGAGTGACATTGGCGCCGGCCTGCGCAAAGGCGATGGCCATGCCCGCTCCGAGCCCCTGGCCCGAACCGGTAACCAAAGCGTTCTTGCCCTTGAGGCTGAAGAGATCGAGGATTCCCATAAACTTGCTCCTTTTGAACGTAATAAAACGTTCTATGTTGTGAAACGGCTAACTCCGCGAAACTTCCACGCCGGTTTCGCCGGGGGTTACTTTGAAAAGCTTGAGCGGCTTGGGCGGCGGGCCGCTGACGTTGGCGCCGGTATAGGGGTTGTAAACACCGCCGTGGCAGGCGCAATGGATGCGATCAGCCTGCGGCTCGTATTGCACCGTGCAGCCGAGATGCGTGCAGACCGCAGTCAAGGCAATCCAGCGGCCGTCTTCATGGTGAATCAGCATGGCCGGAGCCGTGCCGAACTTGAACATGAGCACCGAGCCCAGCGGCAGCTTTTGCGCGTCCTTGAGCGTGACCTCGGTAACGGCCGTGGCAGAGAGCGCCATCTCTTCCGGCGAGGCAAGATAGCGGTAGATGGGATAGGCCAGGGCGGCGATGTAACAGGCTCCGGCCACGCCGGCGGCGGCCAGAAAGGCTCGGCGCGTGGCTTGCTCGCCAGGGGTTTCCAGTTCCAGCGCTTGGTTGGGGACGATCGTCTCTTCGCTCATAGCAATCTCTGCGCGGGAGTTAAGCCGCACCCTCCGTAGTTTTCTGTGCGCGCGCCACCACCGACACGAGCCACCCAATCACGCCCAGCCCGGCGACAAAGAGGACCAGAAAGAGTCCTACGACGCTCCAGTTGGTCACCACAACCCGATCCCACACGTCGTATCCCTTGCTGAGCAGGGTCAGGTCGCGTACTCCGTCGCGATAGGCGGTGAACATGATCTCGATCAATACGGCCAGCAGAACAGCGGCCCAGGCCAGCACGCTGGCTGAGACCTTGCCAAACGCGGCAATGGCGCCCAACAGAACGGCGACTACGACCAGTGCCAGCCAGCCATATCCCGCAAAACCGGCAAACTTGTAAAGCGGATAGGCCGCTTGGCCGGCGAGTCCGGCTTTGACAACCGCGGGCTGCACGCTGGCCGCCCAGATTCCGGCTAGCAGGTAAAGGACGCCGAATCCAGCGGTCACCTTGCCGCCAAGGCAGGCCAGAAATTTCTTCTCATCCGTTGTGAATGTGCTGCGGCCCGCGAGATAAACCAGCCACAGTCCGCCGATAAGGAGGCCGCCGGCCATCATCGCCAGCCAGCGCGGCTCCATGGTTCGGTCGCCAGTGGGCAGGTAAGCGCCCGCGGCCGAGGCCGAGTACATATCGCGCCAGACCTCGGGGCGCAGCATCAGCGTCATATTCGTTGAAAGCAAGCGGGCGATGAAGCCAGCCAGCAGCCACGCGCTCAGGCCCGCCCACCAAGCCTGCTTGCCGGCATCGAGCCGCGCCGAAAACTGGTAGAGAAGCCAGTAGGCCAGCATGAGCAGGCCGATAATCGAGATCCAATAGAGACCGATCAGCACGCTGCTTGTATAGAGCGCGCGGCCGTAGAGTACCTGGGCAAAGAGCAGCGGAGGCACCGCCAGATTAATGACAAAGGTCATGACGACGGTGAGCCGGCGGGCCAGCGCCCGCGCGGTAACTACCGCAACCGGCGAACTGCGGAAGAGGCTGAGCAGAACCGCAAGCAGTAGTCCGCCCAGCAGCATTTCAACGGCGACAAAATGCAGCGACAGCGTAACGATATGCAGCAGCTTGAAAAGCCATATCGGAGCCGGCAAAGGGATGGGATCGACAGCGGGGTATGGGTGCATGACGCTCCTGAAAGCCGGGAGGCAATACAGAGTCTAGCGGCGCTTGAAAAGGTCGAATGTGATGGGACTCACTTCATTGCGTGAAATCTGGGCTCACAGGCTCTTAATTCTTTGATAGGATGCTCCGGGAAGTCTGATCCACTAGCATGGCCTTATGGGAGCGCTGCTCGACATTCGCGATTTGCAGATTCGATTTGGGTCGGCGGAGGCGGTGCGCGGCATCAGCCTACAGCTTGCCGAGGGCGAGGTGCTGGGGCTGGTGGGCGAGTCGGGTTCGGGCAAGAGCGTGACAGCTCTGGCGATTCTGGGATTGCTGGGGCCGGCGGCTCGTGTCGCGGGGCAGATTCTTTGGCGGGGCGCTGGGGGTGAAGCCGATCTCCTGCGGCTACCCGAAAGCGCTCTGCGTCGCTTGCGGGGCCGTGAGATCGCCATGATCTTCCAGGAGCCGATGACGGCGCTGAATCCCGTGATGACCATTGGCCGCCAGGTGGCCGAGGGTGCCGAAGTACATTTCCCCTCATGGACGGGACGCGAGGCGAAGCGTAGAGCCATTGCCGCACTGGAAGCGGTGGCGATTCCCGAGGCGGCGCGGCGCTACGGGGACTATCCGCATCAGTTTTCCGGCGGGCAGCGGCAACGCATTCTCATTGCCATGGCGCTCATCAACCGGCCCCGGCTGCTGATTGCCGACGAGCCGACGACGGCGCTGGATGTGACCGTGCAGGCGCAGGTGCTGGAGTTGCTTAAGGCTCTGCAAAGGCAGTACGGGCTGGCCATGCTGTTCATCTCGCACGATCTGGCCGTGGTGGGCCAGATGGCCAGCCGCGTGGCCGTGATGCGCGCCGGGCAGGTGGTGGAGACGGGGGCTTGCAGGCAGCTGCTCACCAACCCAGAGCACCCTTATACCAAGAGCCTGCTGGCGGCCGTACCCACCCTGCGCACAGATCGGAACCAGCCGCTGGCGATGGTGGGGAACTCGGACGAGGAAACAAAAGCGGGCGTATACTAGCAAATATCGAGGGAGGCGAATCGATTATGGCTGCAACAATTGAAATCGCGCAGGCGCAAGCGTCTCTTTATCAGGATTTCGACACAACCAGGGTCTTTAAATTCATACTGCAAAAATCTGCGGCTCCGGGCTGGATGGTCGTTAAGGAACTCGGCCAGGACGCGGACAAGACCAAGGCTTCCTTGGTCAAGCTGAGAAACCTTGGCTTGCTCGAAGGCAGCGGCGACGGTCTCGATGGCTTCTATCACTCCACTTCGCTAGGATACGCTCTGAACGAGGTTCTTTGAATCGAATAACTTTCCGGCGAAGGAGGCAATCTATCCATGCCTATCGGGAGCGAGTATTATTACCTGCCGGTTCTGGTTCTCGCATTTCTGGTTCTAGATCTTTTCATTGATGTCAAATCGCTCCCAGCCATACTCGGACACCTCTTCTTCTGGCTCTATTGGATGATTTATTCCGCGGCAGCGGAGACAGCACTGTACTTTCTTCACCAGAACAGCGCTACGAATGGGAGCCCCGGGGGGATTCCAAATCTTCTGCTTGCTTTTGCGGCCATCCTGGCCACAACGACCGTTTTGCAAAGCCTTACCTTCAAGGTCGGCGGAAAGCCGGTACTCGACTTTTCCCGCTATCTCGATGACTACCGCAGAGGAGTCCTGTCCTCTTCAGCGGAGTGTAAAGCCAGATTTGAAAAAAGGCGAGTACTGAAACAGAGCGGATTGATCCTCAAGAAGGTGAACTACAAGGTTGGAGAGCCGGAAGACGAAATTAGGATGAAGACCATCTATGCGGATGCCATGCTTTTCGGCGCACGAGATTCTGCCATCGTTAATCGGGAAATCGTCGAAATCGAGCAAAGCTGCGTGAACTCGGGAGGGTCGTTTGGGGCGCTTGTTGCTTCGCGAGTAGCGCAAACCGACCCGGAGTGGGTCAAGAACTTTCTTGCAAGTTGACACACTGCCGAAAACACTCCTGCCGCCCCTCGGCGAACCGAGAGGCGGCAGTGGGCAAGGGCGCTAAGTCCGAGGCTACTCGGCGACTGCTGGCGTGGCAGGCTCGGCGGCTGGGGCGTCGGTGGTGGCTTCGCCTACCACGATGACCTTCACATGCGCGGTGACATCGCGGTACACCTTGATGGGGACGAAAAAGTCGCCGATGCTCTTGAGCGGCTCAGCCAACTGAATCTTGCGGCGATCGATGTCGAAGCCTTTCGAGGTAAGCTCGGTGGCGATATCTCCCGAGGTGACTGAGCCAAAGAGGTGGCCGGCCTCGCCCGTCTTGCGGGTAAAGGTGAGCACCATCGGCTCGAGCAGAGACACCAGCACCTCGGCCTGAGCCTTCTCCGTGACGGCGCGGCGGGCAGCGGCGGTTTTCATTTGGTCAATGACCGCCTTGTTGGCTACGGTAGCCTGCATCGCCAGCTTGCGGGGCAGCAGGAAGTTGCGCCCATAACCGTCCGCAACCTTTATCAGGTCTCCGCGATGGCCGAGCTTGTCTACGTCTTCTTTCAAAATGACTTCCATGGCTAACTCTCCAGTGTTGCGAATGGCGAGGCCGTGCGGCCTTGCCCTCTCGACAGCGACGCCAGCCCTTGGCTGCGCCGCGCAGGATTCTCAACCGGCAACCCGAGTTTCGCCGCCTGCCAGCTTGCATTCGATGCTGGCCGCTCTCCCTTGAAGAAGATGCGACAGGCGCGAACGAAAGCGGCAAAGAGCGGCGGCTGGGGCCGAAAAATTAGTGCCGCGTGGCAAACGGCAGCAGGGCGATATTCCGGGCCTGCTTGATGGCGCGGGTCAGACGGCGCTGGTGCGTGGTGCATACGCCGGTGAGCCGCCGGGGCACGATCTTGCCGCGCTCGGCCACAAACCCTTGCAGCAGACGGACATCGCGGTAGGGAATAGCATCGATCTTCTCGGTGCAGAACTTGCAGACCTTCTTGCGGCGGAAGAACTTTCCGCGGCCGCCGGGTCCACTTGAGGGCCTGGCGCCGGGTCCACCCGCTGGCCGGCCGCCAGGGCGATGCCCTCCGCCGGAGCTGTGCCCAGAACCCGCGTTGGGGCCAGAGCCGAAACTAGGGCCGGAACCGGAATCCGAACCGGATGGGGCTTGGGGTGTTGCTGCTGCGCCCGTCTCGGGCGTTTTTCCTTGGGTTTCATCAGCCATTGTGTTTCCTCTTCACTCTCTTGGGTTCGGGCAGCCACCGTTGGGGCGCGCCAAAACACTGGATCGGGCCGGAGCCGGTTGCCCTCAAATGGGACCGGCGGCGGCAATTCGGGACAACTGCTCTAGACGGCAGCCTGAACCGGCTCCGCAGCTTTGACCGCAACCGGAGCGGCAGGAGCTGGAACGGGAGCCGTATGTGCTGGCACTGCCGGGACCGCGCTGCGGCGGACGCCGCGCAACGCCTTCACCTTGGCCAGACGCTTCTCTTCCTCGTCGATGCGCACGGTGATGAACTTGATCACCGGCTCGGTGACGCGCAGACGGCGCTCCAGCTCAAGAACCACAGCGCCGTTGGCCTCAATGGTCAACAACACGTAGTTGCCATCGTTGAACTTGCGCACGATGTAGGCTAGCTTGCGCCGCCCCATCTTTTCGACCGTCTTGACCACGCCGCCGCCACCCGTGACGGTGGCGGAAAAGCCGGCGATCAGCTTGTCGACATCTTCTTCGGCCACGTCGGGCCGAACAATGAACATCACCTCATACACACGAACCATCTCAAATTCCTTTTCCGCTGGATGGCTGGGGTCGATCCCCGGCTTCCAGCCTTGCTTGCCAACTTCGCTTTCCAGACTTGCATCTCCGCCCGGTTGTTTTACTCGCGGCGGTTGAACTCATTCATCGCGGCTGCCGGCCCATCTTCGAGGATGCGCCGCACGGCCTTGGCCACCCGGTCCAGCACCTCGTCCACAACCGCCAACTCCGCCTTGCGCATCGGCGAAAGCAGATAATCCCTGCCTGACCGCCGACCACCGGCCGCAATGGCTTCGGGCGGCAGATCGAGCCCTACACCGATGCGGAGGCGCAACCACTCCTGGTTTCCCAGGGCTCCGGTCACGCTGCGGGCTCCGTTGTGGCCTGCCGGCGAACCGCGCTCCCTGATCTTGAAGGTACCCAGCGTCAGGTCCAACTCGTCGTGAATCACGAGCAGATCCCGTGCCGGGTCCGCTTCAAACTCTCGAACCAGAGCGGCCACTGCCACCCCGCTCAGGTTCATAAAGGTCTCCGGCTTGGCCAAGACCACCTCGCGCCCCGCCATGCGGCAGGTTGCGGTAACGGCCCGGCATCGCCTGTTCTGGACCACAACGCCCTCTTGCTGGGCGATGCGGTCGATGGCCATGAACCCGGCATTGTGCGGGGTCCACAGATACTCGTTGCCGGGGTTGCCCAGCCCCACCACGAGGAAGGGGCTGCGGCGTCCGGCGGATTCCGTCTCCACGGCCAAGGCTTACTTCTTGGCTGCGGGCTTCTTGGCGTCGGCAGTCTTTGCTGCCTCTTCCGGTTTGCCCTTCTTGGCCACTTCGGGTTCGGCTGCGGTAGCTGCTGCGGCGGCGGCAGCTGCCACTTCGGCCTCGGCCGCCGTGGGAGCTTCTTCGCGAATCGAGACCACGTGCGCCACGGTCGCATCCTCCGCATTGAGGTACTTGATGGCATCCGAGTGGGGCAGGTCGCTGACCCGCAACGTATCGTAGAGAGCCAGGTTGCTGATGTCTACTGCAATGCTGGCCGGGATGTCCGCGGGCAGGCACTCGATCTCGACTTCGCGCAATACCTGGTCCAAAATGCCGCCGGAGGCCTTGACGCCCACCGGTATGCCCAGCAGCTTGACGCGTACTTTGACGTGGAGGGCCTTGTCCAAGGCAATGCGCTTCAGGTCGATGTGAATCAACCTATCGTTGATCGGCTCGCGCTGCCAGTCAACGATCATGGCTTTGGCGCCCGGCAAGCCGGCCACTTCGACGTCGAAGATCGTGTTGTGGCCGGCCTCTGAGAACAGGATCCGGGAAATCTGCTTGGGGTCCACCTCGATGGCTACCGGGTCGTGCCCGGAACCATACAGCACGGCGGGAATCTTGCCGGCAACGCGCACACGGCGCGCCGCGTTCTTGGTGAATTTGCCCACGCGGGGATTGGCTACGACTACTTCAGGCATTCGTTCTCTCATTTCCTTTTTTCGGGCACGGGCTGATTGGAGGTCCGCTCCCTTTGTTGGGCCAGTGGTCAGTGAACAGTGGACAGCGAAAAGCTGCTTATCTGTCGACTATTGCCAACTACCAGCTATTGATTTCGGTACTGAACACTGACCACTGATCACTGTTCACTGACCACTGACCACTTACGAGAACAGCGTACTTACGCTGGTTTCCATGTGAATGCTCTCGATGGCAGCGCCCAGCAGGCCGGCGATAGAAAGCACTTTGATCTTGGATAACTTCTGCGCCGCTTCGCGCAGAGGAATGGTGTTGGTGACCACCAACTGTTCCAGGCGCGAGTTGGCAATGCGGTCGATGGCCGGGCCCGAAAGCACGGCGTGGCTGGCGCAGGCATAGACGGTCGCCGCGCCGGTGGCGTAAAGGGCGTCCACGGTCTTGACCAGCGTGCCGGCCGTGTCAACCATGTCGTCCAGAATGAGGCAGGTCTTGCCGTTCACATCGCCGATTACGTTCATGACCTCGGCGACGTTGATATCGGTGCGGCGCTTGTCTACGATGGCCAGGGGCGCCCCAATCTTCTGCGCGAAAAAACGCGCCCGCTCCACACCGCCGGCGTCTGGAGAGACCACCATCAAGTTGGGCAGGTGGAGTTCGCGGAAGTAGCTCACCAGCACCGGGCTGGCGTAGAGGTGATCGACGGGAATGTTGAAGAAGCCCTGAATTTGCGCAGCATGCAGATCGACAAAAAGGGCGCGGTTGGCGCCGGCGGTGTGAAGCAAGTCGGCGACGAGCTTGGCAGTGATGGCTACGCGGGGCTTGTCTTTGCGATCCTGGCGGGCGTAGCCGTAATACGGCACAACCACCGTGATCCTGGCCGCCGAAGCCCGCTTGAGCGCATCAATCATCACCAATAGCTCCATCAGGTGCTCGTCCACCGGATAGCACGTGGGCTGCACCACGAAGACATCCACTCCGCGCACATTCTCGAGTAGTTGGAAGGCGACTTCGCCGTCGGCAAAGCGCTGGATCTTGGCCTCGCCCACCTGCACGCCTATGTGGCGGGCTATCTCATCGGACAAAAGCCTGTTGGCCGTGCCGCTGAAAAGCTTGAACCGCTTGTCCTCGCTCAGGTTGCGGGTCCGCTTGCGCTCAGGCGCCAGTTTGGCGTCTCTGGCCTTGGCAACGGGATCGAGAAGAGCACTCTTCTCAGGCTCTTTGCTAGCGCCATACCGCGGCTCGATTGGCCCGCTTCCTGGCTGTTTGTCTTCCAACGTAACCGTCAACTCTTCCACTTCCATCTCCGTGCACCTCCAAGCTGGTTGGCTTTGGCTGCTTCCCGGGGGTCCATGTTTTGAGGAACCTGGCTGGGCGACCAGGATTCGAACCTGGACAAGTGCCTCCAAAGGGCACTGTCCTACCATTAGACGATCGCCCAACTTTGCAACCGAAGGTGAGTCTTTCCCACGGATCGGTTGATTGTCAATGTGCTTCTTTCAAAAGCATTTCGCTCCAGTAACTCTGGCGCGGCAGGGTGCGGGTCAAATGACTCGCAACGCCGGCCAACCGCAAGCGTTCGCAAGCGGCTTCCGCATCTCCGCAGGTTCGGTACAACCCGTAGAGCGCTGAGCCTGACCCTGACAGCGAGGCCACCAACGATGAGGAGCAGACTGCCTCCGGAGTGCCGGGGCCCGCAAGATTGCGCTTGATTTCTGCAAGGGAAGGATGCTGGGGAAAGACGACGCGTTCAAAGTCGTTCTGGATCCAGCTACTGATCCCGGTGCGGACAAGCGCGGACTCTTGTGGTCCGGCCAGGTCCTCTCCACATGAGAGGACACCGGAGGAGCCGACTCCCTGCTGTCCTTTTGGGAACCCTCCCGAAAAGGCGCTGGCATAGGCGCGGCTCAACTCATTCAGTTTAACTGTGCTGGCCTCGGCGGTCAAACCCTCCTCAGCGCAGAGCACATCCCAATCGCGAAAAGCCTGCGGAGTTGAGACTCCTATTTCGGGTGTAGCGACGACGCACCAGACGGGTTCGATATCCGGCAGAGGGTAGACTTCCTGCCCCCGGTCCAGCCCCAGCACCGTACCCCCAATTAAAAACAGAGGCACATCGGAGCCGACCTGGGCGGCAACCGCCAGCCTTCGTGTGAGCCAGCCGCGAACGGAAATGCCCAGTTCCGCCTCCAGCCCCACCAGCGCCGCGACGGCATTGGCGGAGCCCGCGCCAAGGCCGCCCTGCACCGGGAGACGCTTCTCGATGTGAATCTCGACCTCGGCGGTCTTGCGCAGAAACTTGAGCGCCAGTTCGACCATCTTCCAGGCGGTATTGCGGTCGTCGGTGGGGACGCGGCTGTCATTCGAAGTCAGCCGCAGCGCAGTCGCCGAAACTGGCCGCGCTGTCACCGTCACCACATCGAAGAGTTCAAGCGTCTGATACACGGTCACCAGCGAATGGAATCCGTCTGCACGCGGCGCGCCGATGTGCAGGCCGAGGTTGATCTTTGCGTGCGAACGGACGGCTGTAGGCATACCGCTTCATTGTAGGGGCTTGCTCAGGGCCTAATCTATTCACAGTGAGAAACTGAGCCATGCCCCACAGCATCGAGCAGCTTTGCAGCGACATGAACCGGATTAGCGCGTATCTTGCCCTCGACGACTTCGCGGGCTTGGGTCCGGGGCCAGAGGTCTTGCGTGAATTGGATGTGATCGCTTGGCTTGGCAACCAGGTGATCGCGACGCTGACCGCAGCCTGTGCGCTGATGCAACGTTCGACGGGAGCGATCCTGCTACTCTCGGGCGGCATCGGTCATTCGACTCCGCTGCTCTATGACAATCTGCGCGGTTCCGCCTATGGAGGGCTGGTCCGCGAAGGGTTGGTGCTGGAAACAATGGCGGAAGCGGAGATGGTTGCCGCGGTGGCGCGGGCAGCGTTTCATATTCCAGCCGGCAGGATTCTGATCGAGAATCGGTCAACAAACACGGCAGAGAATGCTCGCTACAGCCAGCAAAGCCTGCAAGCAGCAAACCGGGGACAGGGACCAATCCTCATTCTTCAGGATCCAACCATGCAGCGCCGATCAATGCTGACTTGGGAGCGCGAAGCTGGGATTGCTGGGTGGGGCGCACGTGCCTTGAGCCATGCGGTTTTTGTTCCGCAAGTCGAGCCTGAATCGGATGGGATGCCGCGATTCGTAGCCGGTCAAGTAGAGGGAAACTGGACGATGGAGCGATTCCTGGCCCTTATCCTTGGAGAAATCAGGCGGCTGCGAGACGATGAGTACGGGTATGGCCCCAAGGGAAGAAACTTTCTGCCGCATGTGGAGATTCCAGAGCCGGTCATAGAAAGCTACCAGCGGCTCTCGGCCAGCCATTTAAATGCTCTGGCAATTCGATAGAGCGTGAGCCGTACCGACTGCAATCGCGCCTATAAACTGGAATCAGCACAAGCCATGCAAGAACTCCTGAGTCGAGTTCAAGCCCTCTCTTTTCATGCCGACAGATTATTGCCGCGTGAGCTTGCCGCTGTAATCTGCGCCATTGCACTGTCCGCCAATCACGGTCACTACCTCAAGTTGCAAGATCGACTCACTGGAATCGGTAAACCATCCGTTTACAAGGAGCGTCGATCCGTCGTTCATTGCGTAGCTCAGGTCGAAGCTATTGCCGCCTATCGAATTAACAAAATCTTTCGATGGTGTACCGCTGGTGAAGCAGGGAGATCCGCTTACCGTAATTGTGGCACTCAGCGGGATGTAGTAGATCGGCGGGAGTGGCGACCGCCTTGGAAAGGAGGTAAATGCACCCTGCGAAAGTTGCGTTGTAACCCCAATGCCCGAGCCAAGGCCCTGCCCAGCAAGGGTTCCGTCATATGTTCCATCCAGTGGAGCATAGGCGGTCGCAACAAAATCGCTCGACACGTTGAAGATGCAGAGGGTCTGCGTAGCCGCGTTGGTCAGCGTGAAGCTGCCTGCCCAAGATTTTGATCCTTCGGCCGGAACCTTTCCTTGGATCGCAACCTGGATACTGTCGAGCGGGGACGCGGAGTTAGTCAGCAGAAATGAACCATCAGAGGCGATTTGACCCGTCACAGAAAGCGAACTGCCTATACCAAAACCTCTGCTAGAGCAATCCACACCAACGTCACCGCTCCCGTAAACCGTGTTTCCACTGACCACTAACGCAAGGGTGAGCAAAGGATACTGCTGGAAAAATGCTGTTCCGGCAATATGCCAGTTACCGTTGAGGGCTGAACGTGGCTGGTAATTACTTTGATTGCAGGAGACAAGACAGAGACCTGAGAGTAAAAGAGGCACGAGAAAGAGCTTCCCAGATCGCATGGCATCCAATCCAATTACTGGTCTTCAATCCTGCGGTCGATTCTAACACCCTTCTACAAACCGGGAGACGGGCCATTCGCTCGCCGCGTAATCTAATCACAGTGAAAACAAGACCCATGATGCATAGCACACATCAGCCTTCGCGCGCCCTCAACTGGAACCTCCGCGACTGGATTGCCGCCGCAGTGCTTTTTCTAGCCACTGCCGCCGTGGTCCTGTGGCAGATCGCGCACGTCGCGGTCCTGTTCGATCTAAGCTACATTCTCAACACCGCGGCGCGCATCGCCCTCGGCCAGATGCCTTACCGCGACTTTCCCCTGGCTCACGCGCCGCTCACGTTTCTCACACAGGCAGC
>Ga0302319_10004587_pt1 | contig 28239 bp, 21 predicted proteins | sample Bog_T0_2_FD_203319 | JGI IMG/M metagenome (GOLD analysis project Ga0302319, IMG submission 203319) | Peat permafrost microbial communities from Stordalen Mire near Abisko, Sweden - Bog_T0_2 | ecosystem: Environmental > Terrestrial > Soil > Wetlands > Peat | place: Sweden: Abisko, Stordalen Mire... | reverse complement strand
GGGCATCATCTGCACGCAGGCGCGGGTCACGATAAAGTGACCCGCGCCTGCGATGATGTAAAGCGCGCCCATTGCTATACGCCCGAGCCGCATTGATTGACTCCCTGCGTTTGTAGAACGCAGGATGACTCGCTGCGCCGGTTACTTCGCCGAGGCGTCGCGGCTGGCTTTCACGAAGTTATGCGAGATCAGAATCTGCTCCTGCTGCTCAACGAGAAGCTCGCGGATAGGAAGAGGAAGATCATGCTCGAGCGCCTTTGCATAGGCTTTCTTGGCTTCGTCTTCCCCGTTCTCGGCGGTTTCGAGCAGGCCATGGTCGCCTGCGCCAAGTTTGGCTTTGAGATCTCCCCAAGTGCGGTGAATTGCGCCAGAGACAGTCCCAGACTCCTTAACATCGGCCATACCAGCACGGTGCAGCTCATTTTCCAGCTCGGCGCGGAAGTTTGCGCGCTTGAGGCTCTCGGCCAGGAAAAAGCGCTTGAGGGAGATGTCTTTCAGGTGCTCGCCGATGTCGGCGAAACCTTTCTGACTGTCCTCGAGGGTGTTGATGAGGTCAAGGAGAACTGTCTCCATCTCTTTATTTTTGGTCGAGCCGTCCGTCGTGTTTGACATAAAATCCTTCCTGGCCAGAGGCCATGGGTATTGCGCGGGTGGGGTCCGCCGATTGAATGCGATTCTCCTTCATCGGCGGCAAGCGGGAGAAATCGCGAAAATCCCGCTCCCCCACCACTACGCGTCTGAGGTCTAAGTTCGCCGCAATGCTCACTCAACCCGACCTCTCACTAGATGCACGAACGGGCCGCCCGCGTTGACTGGCGACAAAACATCAGCGGAAAGCACGGATTCGGCGCAGCTTTCGGGGCTAAAACGCGAGGGTCACCAGTCTGGTTCCACCGCGCGAGGTTGCGCACCACACAGCGCACTATGGAACAATAAAGCTGCTCTGGTTGTTCGGTCCCTTCGCAGCACAGCGCCCGCACGGCCGGACCCGCAGGCGATTCGCTCGACCGCGTACCTAAACCCCTTATGAAGCCCCAGAGACTGATCGACTCCCCAACTCGAAGCCGTCGTCTAAACGAGATGCTGGGCTTGATTGTGCTGGTTGCTGCCGGCTTACTTCTGCTTGCCCTAGTCAGCTATACTCCGTCCGATCCATCATTCAACACGGTGGGCGGGGGTGCTGGCACACGGCTGGCTCACAACTGGACGGGGCTGGTGGGTGCATACGCTGCGGACCTGCTGCTGCAGACGGTGGGAGTGGCGATCTTCTTTGTGCCAGTGGCGCTGATCCGGATTGGCATCTCATGGATGCGTTCGCAACGGGTTGGATCGACCAAGGCCAAGGTAGCCGGGATAGGGCTGTGGCTGATCTTTGCGCCTGCACTGATCTCGCTGATTCCAGGTCAGTTGCTGTGGCGGCATGCGCTACCGATCGCGGGGATTGAGGGCACGATCCTCGCTTCTGAGCTGATGCGCTTCGTGAATTACCCAGGCGCGATGATCCTGTGTGGGCTGATGGTGGCGCTGTCGCTGTATCTGACCACATCGTTTCTGCTGGCGAACGCGGGCACATGGTTCACGGCTCACTTCCGATTCCTGCGCAATCTGAGTGATCGGTATGCAGAGTGGAAGATCAAACGGCGTGGTGCGCAAGAGGAAGAGGAGTTCGACGAGGCATTTGCTTCCAAGCGGGAGATTGCGGCGGCCATGGCGCGGAAACAAGAGAGCCGCGAAGGTGAGGCAGCGGCGAAGAACAGCACCTTGCTGTCGAGTTTCTTTGGATGGTTTGGTCGTTGGAGGCGCAAACAGGAAGACGGCGATGACGCGAGCATTGGGAAGCGTCTGGGATTTAGCGACGAACCGGCCTCCGTTTGGCAGACAATGCCGCGCACACTGGTGGATGCAGCGCCGGTGACGGGGCTGCATGTAGCAGCAGCAGCGGCGGCACCGTATGCTGCGCAGCTGGCGGCGGCAGCGGCTCCGCTGCGGAATTCGCCCACGGAGGTGCTTCCGTTCACACGGGCGGATGCGCCGTCTGCGAAGGTAGAGGAAGATGGTGGATGGCTGGACGCTCCCGAGCGTCGGACGCCTGCGCCGATCCTGTCGATGCCCAAATCTTCGCATGTGCCGATGCCTGAGCCACCGCCGGCGAGGGCTCCCAAGCCGCAAGCTGCCGAATTGCCTCCGATGCCTTCGCCGATGCAGGACATCGCCGCTCAGAATATTGCCTTCGGGAAGCGGGCGGATGCGGATCAGCAGACGGTTGCGATTACACCAAAGTCGGTGCGGGGATACAAGTTGCCTCCGAGCTCGCTGCTCTACCGATCGGAAGAGCATGCGCAGGTGCGAGAGGCCGAGCTGCGCGAAGAGGCTCGGGTGCTGGTGGAGAAGTGTGGTGAGTTTGGCGTGGATGGCAGCGTCGAGCAGATCAATCCTGGACCGGTGGTGACGACGTTTGAGTTTCGTCCGGATGCGGGGGTAAAGTACTCGCGCGTTACCGGACTGGCGGATGATTTGTGTCTGGCAATGGCGGCGGAATCAATTTTGATTGAACGTATGCCGGGCAAATCGACTGTCGGGATACAAGTGCCGAACCACGAGCGAGAGACAATTTGGCTGCGCGATGTGGTGGAGTGCGAGAACTTCGCGCAGAGCAAGAGCAAGCTGGCGATCGCGCTGGGCAAAGACATTAGCGGGCGAATCGTAATCGGCGATCTGGCGAGCATGCCGCATATTCTGATCGCGGGATCGACGGGCTCGGGCAAGTCGGTGGCGATCAACGCGATGATTATGAGCGTGCTATTCAAGTCGACTCCGGAGCAGGTTCGCATGATCCTGGTGGACCCGAAGCGCGTGGAGTTGGGGATGTATGAGGGGATTCCCCACCTGTTTACGCCGATCATCACCGAGGCGAAGCTGGCTGCGAACGCGCTGAGAAATGCGGTGCGCGAGATGGAACGCCGATTGAAATTGCTGGCAGCGAATCATGTGCGCAATATCGACCAGTTCAACAAGCTGTTTGACAATGGCAGCGAATATTTGTTCGAGGACGTGAACCAGGAGCCGCTGCCGTACATCATGATCATCATCGATGAGCTGGCGGACTTGATGATGCTGGACCGGGCCAACGTGGAAGAGGCGATCACTCGGCTGGCACAGATGGCTCGCGCTGTGGGTATTCATTTGGTGCTAGCTACACAGCGGCCATCGGTGGATGTAATCACGGGATTGATCAAGGCGAATGTGCCGACTCGGATGAGCTTCCGTCTGGCGACGAAGGTGGATTCGCGGACGATTATTGACTCGAATGGCGCGGAGAGTTTGCTCGGTCGCGGCGATATGTTGTTCCTTCCGCCGGGGACTTCCCGGCTGCAGCGGGTTCATGCGCCGTTTGTTACGGAGAAGGAAATTGCCGCGGTTACCGCGTTCTGGAAGGCGCAGGGCGAGGCCGAATATGTGCACGGATTTCTCGAGGGCCCGAAGGACGAGAAGAGCGAAGGCGGAATGGCGGAGGATAGCTCAGAGGATGACGCGCTGTTCGATGACGCTGTGCGGTTGGTGTTCGAGTTTGGGAAGGCGTCGACTTCGCTGCTGCAGCGGCGGCTGCGGATTGGGTATGGGCGTGCGGCGCACCTGATCGATATGATGGAGCGCGATGGACTGGTGGGACCAGCGGACGGATCGAAGCCGAGGGAGATTCTAAAGTCTCCAAACTACTTCTCGGAAGTAGACGCGACGTTACGGTAAGGGCGCGGTTAGTGTGAAGCAGGAGCAAGGCGATTGCGCAGCCAGCGAATTAGGTCGGAGCGAACGCGCTCGTAGCTGGGCTCGCCCTTGGGATAGAGTTTGATGGTTCCGTGAGATTTTCCCGTGTAGTAATTCAGCGCGAAGTCTTTGATGACGGGCATGGTGCGGGGATCGACGCCGATGAGAACGTTGGGGCTGGGAACGAGGGCGGTGCGTGCTGCGTCCGCCGACTCGAGTGAGACGTACTCACGGACGCGACCATTGGGGCCGAAGTATTCGAAGTTATAGCGCGTAAGCGAACGGCCGGCGGGCTCGTAATATTCGCGCACGATCCAGTGTTCGCCGCGGATGTCGAAGGCGTTGATGACGTCGCTCTCGCGCGTGCTGATACCGGGGGCTCCGCGCTCGCGAGCACCTCGGAGGACGGCGCGTTCGCGGTCGAACTCGTCCCAACGGCCGAGAGCGGCTTCAACGATGACCAGGTTCTTGTGGGCGATCCAGAACTCGGGCTGAGCGGCGACGACCTCGCGATATTGGAACTCGGCGGCTTCGTACTGATGCAGGCCGAGCTTGGCGTCGCCAATGCCCTCTTCGGCGTCGATGTTTCCGGCGTGGGTCTTAAGGTAAGCGGCGAAGAGGTCCTCCGCTTGCTGATAGTTCCTGTCGGCGAGGGCTTTGCGCGCCGGCAGAAGTTCACGAGGAATTGGCTTCTGCGCTGCGCTGATAGCGATGATTGCAGATAGAAGAATGACAGTCGCCGTCGATCGATGGGCGGTGTTGAGTTTCAAGCGTTCTACCTTCGCCTTCCCTGCCGCATAGCGCGACGGCTAACAAATGTACCGAGTACAGCGATCACGGCCAGAAGGGCGATCCAGAAGAGGTCGGGGTTGCGCTGGTCGTACGTGCTGGAGACATGGCGCCGAATGAAGCCGGGATTAAGCTCTTCTATGCCAAGGTTTGCAATGAGCGGTTTGGATGGCAGCGTGGCGAGGTCCCCGAGGTCATAGACGGATGCTCGCAGGTCATTGTCACCATAGCGGAGGGTGTAGGTCGCGTTGGGGACGGCGTCGAAACAGAGCGTACGCTGGCGCATTTGCAACTGGACGGCGCGAATAGGAAGCATCGGTTGGCCTGCATTGTCAACCATGACACGAATACCGGCAGGGTCGTGCAGATTGGAGGCGATGACGGCCGGGAGGGTGAGCTGTGCGGACGCGATCGCGGGAACTCCGAGCGCGGTGTCGGCTGAGCGAGTGACTCGCCAGATCTGGCCGTCGATGATCTCTTGCAGTTGGTTGGGCTGATGGGCTTCTGCTTCGGCGGCGACGTGGACGGTGCGTAGGAAATCAGGTTTGTACGTGGGGTCGAGGACGAACTGCACGCGCTCTACGGGGATGTGGGCGGGGATGTTGACCTGCGCGAGGGTCGACGCACCTTGCTGCGTGAGTCTGTTGGCGGAGGCTACCACGGTGTAGAGAGTTTGCGCCTCACGGCTGGCGGGAACCGTTGCGCCCTGGACGATCATGGGGTCGAGGTGCGTGAACCGTTCGCCGTCGAGGGTACGAAGGTGCAAGATGATGCGGAGTCGGGGGAAGGTGGATTCCTGCAGGGCGAGCGAGGTGGAACGTGCGAGGTGACGTCGGGTGAGATCGAAGAGGGTGAAGATGCCGAGAGGTTTAATGGGGCCGTTGTTGGGCGTGCCTGTGACGTCAGCGGTCGCGAAGAAGTTGTGCGCGGAGAGCTGGAGGTCCACCTGCGTGTAGGCGCGGGGCGGCATGTCTAGGTCGAAGGTGAGAGCGCCGTTGTGTGCAACGAGGTTGCGGACGACGGCGGTTTGCGCGTCGGTGGGCTGAGCTTCGCTGTAGCTGACGACGAAGGGAACCTCCTGGGGCTTTCGGTGGCCAGCGACAAGGAACACGCGGAGATCGTCGGCTGAGGGGCTGGCGGTGTGGGCATAGACGCTGGCGTCGAGTACGGTGCAGGCGACCCCGGATGCGTTGCGAGGGAGAGTGAGAGCCCGTACGTAGCGAAGGTGCTGCGGGTCGGCCAGCGGAGCGGGCGCGCTGGTGAGTGAGGGGAAGGTGCCGGCTTGGAAAAGGAGAGCGGCAAGGATAGGGAGGTAGGATCTCAAGCGGTGGCCTCGCTGCCGTGGCCGATGGCGGATCTCTGCGGACGAAGCTTCTTCCCCATGGCCTAACTTTACCCTTTCAGCGCGAATGGGGGGAGCGATTTGTGTGGGAGCGATTCTGAACCGTAGCGAGATGCGGAAGCATCCGTACAATCAGGGTATGGATCAGATAATGAGCGAAGTGAGCGAGCATGATGTTCTTGTGATTGGGGCAGGACCGACGGGGTTGGCGTGTGCGATTGCCGCGCAGCGCGCTGGGTTGCGCGTGATCCTCGTGGATAAGGGCTGCCTGACGAATTCGCTGTTTCACTATCCGGCACACATGACGTTTTTTACGACGCCTGAGCTGCTGGAGATTGGGGATATGCCGTTTTCGTCGCCCAACCAGAAACCGACGCGGTCGGAGGCACTGGAGTATTACCGGAAGGTCGCCGAACATTACGAGTTGGACGTACGACAGTATGAGACGGTGGAGCGCGTGACGGGCTCGGATGGCGAGTTTGTTGTGCACAGCGAGGACAAATTTGGGCGCAAGCTGCAGCACAAGGCACACAAGCTGATTGTGTCGACTGGCTACTACGATCTGCCGAATTATTTGAACATTCCGGGTGAGAAGCTGCCGAAGGTGATGCATTACTACAACGAGCCTCACCCTTACTTTGGGCAAGATGTGGTGGTGATTGGGGGGAAGAATTCGGCTGCGATTGCCGCCCTGGATCTGTGGCGGCATGGAGCGCGGGTGACGCTGGTGCATCGCGGTGCGGAGCTGCATCGGCATATCAAGTATTGGATCAAGCCGGATATTGAGAACCGGATTCTGAATGGCGAGATTGTGGCGCATCTGCAGACGGAGGTTAGCGAGATCACGGAGGATGCGGTGACGCTGCTGACGCCGGGAGGACCGAAGGTGATTCCGAATCAGTTTGTGTTTGCGCTGACTGGATATCATCCGGACTTTCACTTTATCGAGGGTCTTGGCGTGAAGCTGGATGACGCGAATGCGCGCTGCCCGGTTTGCGATCCGGCGACTCTGGAGTCGAATGTTCCGGGAATTTATCTGGCGGGCGTGGTGGTTGCGGGAGAGCGGACGAACGAGATCTTTATCGAAAACGGGCGCTTTCATGGGGAGTTGATCGCGAAGGATCTGGCTGCGAAGATGTCGCGCTAGGAATTGTTGGACCATTGAACCAAGGGAGACGAGCTCGAAAAGCGCACCTCAGCGGCTGAAGCCGTAATGAAAGGAGGCACGTACGGACGGCTGAAGCTGTGCCCCTTCGACAAAACGCAGCACTTCAACACAAAATACAGTATTCAACGAGTTCCCTGTAGATGGCCCGAGGCTGGCTAGCTTAGGACGCGCTTGGCAAAGCCGCGCAAGCCTACCAGGGTAAGCAGGACTAAGAAGAAGAGCAACATGGCGAGGATCATGGCGTCAGGCATATGTCCCGTGGTGGGCGTGAGGGCAGCGCGAAGGCCTTCACTGATATAGACGATGGGGTTGATGAGGACGCCGATCTGGAGCCATTTGATAGTAGTGAGCGCGGCCCAGGGGTAGTAGACGCAGCCCAGGAATGTGATGGGCATGATGACGACGCCGAAGATGAGCCCAATCTGCTTGGGTTGCACCAAGGTGCCGATGGTGAGGCCGAGGGCCCCAGCGAGCAGGCTTGCTAGGATAAGTACAGCGATGAGGAACGGCCAACTGGTCACGTGGGCGAGTACCGGTGTGCTCGGGATGTAGTAAGCCAGGGGAAAGACCACGGCGGCCGCAAAGATGCTTTGAATCGCGGAGAAGAAGATCTTCTCTATGGCAACGGCCCCGATGGGTAGCGGGCACATGACTCGATCGTCGATTTCTCGGGTGATGCCGAACTCCTGGGCGAGAGGAAGCGCGACGGCGGCGATGCCTGAGAACATGATGGCAACGGCCATGAGACCGGGGAGAAGCACGGTACCGAACCCGCCATCTCCGGCTGCGGCCATGCTGGCGGTGGGGCTTAGCTTCGCGCCCCCGGACATGTGGGGCATGACAAAGGTGAAGACGAAGAGGAAGAGCAGCGGATTCATGGCGACCCGGATGAGGAAGGGAACGATCTCTCGCCTGAGCACGCGAAAGTCGCGCTGCATCAGGCCGACGAAGGCCCGGGTGTAGATCACGATCTTCGGGTCGCTGGCGTTGGCCACAACTTCACTCATGGTCGATTCCCTGTTCTGCTGGCTACTCACGCAGATCTCTGCCGGTAAGGCGGATGAAGACTGTTTCGAGGCTGGGTTCGGTCGTGGTGACATCTCTTAAGCCGTAGTCATTGGCGGTGGTAACTACCTTGGCTAAAAGGCCATCCTGCACGCGTGCTAGGACGCGAAGGCCCCCTTCGATGACTTCCACACGGGTGACGCCCTCAATGAACGCGAGGCTTTTTTCGAGCAACCCACCATCGCCAGCGCCACGCATGCGGAGGTCGTAGATGATGTCTCCGCCGACGCTGGCTTTGAGGGCGACGGGCGTGTCTTCGATGAGGATTTTTCCGTGGTCGATGATGGCCAGTCGGTCGCATAGCTCGTCAGCCTCTTCCATGTAATGGGTGGTGAGGACTACGGTAATACCCTCAGCGCGCAGGCCTTGCACGGCTTCCCACATGGCAATGCGGCTTTGGGGATCGAGGCCGGCGCTGGGCTCGTCGAGAAACAGAACCTTGGGGTGATGAGCGATGGCGCGCGCAATCTGCAGGCGTTGCGCTAAACCGCCGCTGAGCGCTTGCGGATAGGCAGAGGCGCGATCGCTCAGGCGGAACTGATTCAGGAGTTGAGACGTACGCTGCGTTGCCATCTCCTTGGTCATCCCGAAATAGCGGCAGTGGAAGTAGATGTTTTCAAAGACGGTGCAGGAGCGGTCGAGGGTGTTGTATTGGGGCACGACTCCGATGACGCAGCGGGCCAGCGCGGGATGCGCGACGACGTCGATACCGGCGATTCTCACGGAGCCGGCCGTGGGAATCGCGCGGGTAGTGGCGATGGAGATCGTCGTGGTTTTGCCAGCGCCGTTGGGGCCAAGTAAGCCGTAGATCAATCCCGGGGGCACATGGAGGTCAATGCCATCGACTGCTGTCACAGGATTCTTGCTGCCGTAGATCTTGCGCAGCCCTAAAATTTCGACGATCGCTTCATTCACGCGTGGGCACTCTCAACAGCTCGATTATAGGTAGGAAGCGGAGAGGATAGCGCGATCGTAGAAAAATTCTCAACGGAAAGCCTGGGCAGGGCGAATGAACACCTTGCGTCTCCAACGGAGTAGTCGAGCACGTCTATTGGATTCCCTAAACGGCACACACAGAATTGGTTGCCTCTCATGAACATTTATCTGGGACACCTTTTGCATGAGACGGGGCATCCGACCACTTGCAGGTCAAGAAAATGCCGCCGGAAGTTCCGCGGTGAAAGTCCAAGGAGAACGAAACGATGTCAGGCACGTGGAAGAAAATGATTGTGGCAGCACCTACAGCGGCTTTGTTGTTGAGTAGTTTCGGAATTGCCGCGATGGCGCAAGAGCCGAACCCGACAACGATCGCACCGGGAGCGAAGAGCGGAGAGGTAATCGCTCAGGGACCGAATGGTGTGTATATCTATCACGTGAAGGTAGTCGAACGGCAGCTGGATGCCGTGAACTACTTCAACCGAAGCGGATCGACCCATGTTGGTTTCACTGGCACTAACCTTCTACCGGGTGGGCGCGGAGATGCCAAAGTGAATTCGGTGACGGGAAAGACCGAAATCTCGGCTCACTTTGAAGGCCTTCCGCCGGCGAATGGTTTTGGTGCAGAATACCTTACATATGTTCTATGGGCTATCTCAGCAGATGGGCGTCCGCAAAATCTCGGGGAGTTGGAGTTGGCAGGAAATAAAGCCAGTCTGAACGTAACCTCGTCTTTCCAGGCATTTGGCATGATTGTTACGGCTGAGCCATATTATGCGGTGTCCCAGCCGAGCGATGTGGTGGTTCTACAGAACGTGTTTACGGACAAGACAAACGGAGTGTTGCAGCAGGTAAATGTTCATTACCAGCTACTGCCGAAGGGACTGTATGCTCCCACATCCGGATCAAAGACAGTAGAGTTCCCCATCACCGACCGCGAACACACACCCCTGGCACTCTACGAGGCATATAACGCGCAACGCATCGCTAAGTCAGTGGGAGCCGATAAGTATGCCGCGGACATCATGGCCGAGGTGGCGACGGATATCCGGAATGCACAGGATATCCAGTCGGGCAAGCATCGCGATGTGAAGATGGAGTTCACGTATGCACGGTCGGCGACGGAACGAGCCGAGGATGCTCGCCTCGTGACTTTGCGCAAGGAGCAAGAGCAACGCCAGCAGGAAGCGCAAGATGCGAAGCTGCAGGCACAGAAGGAAGCAGCTCAGTCGCAGGTGCAGGCGAGCAATGCGCAGGCGGCGGCCGACGCGGCGGCAGCGGCGCAGGCTCAGGCAGAGGCTGCTAAGGCAAGGGCTGACGCCGAAGCGGCGAATGCGCGCGCACAAGCACAGCAGGCACAGCAAGAGGCAGCGGCGACTCGTGAGAAGCTTCGCGCGCAGTTGAACTCGGTGCTGGCGACGACGGAGAGTGCTCGTGGCTTGATCGTGAATCTTGGCGATGTGCTCTTTGATACGGGCCGCTATACCTTGAAGCCAGAAGCTCAGATTGCGTTGGCAAAGGTGTCGACGATTCTGACGATCTATCCTGACTTGAAGGTACAGGTTGAGGGCTATACGGATTCGGTCGGCAGCGATGACTACAATCAAAAGCTAAGCGAGAACCGGGCCAATGCTGTGCATGACTTCCTGATCAAGAACGGTGTGCCGGCAGCAAACGTCACATCGGTTGGATATGGAAAGGCCGACCCGGTGGCTTCGAATGACACGGCTGACGGGCGGCGACAGAACAGGCGTGTAAACCTAGTGGTTTCGGGTAACGCGATCGGCGTGCAGACGACTCAGCCTACAATCACAGAACCTCCGACAACGAATCCTCAGTAGCTCGATATTGAGAATGAGAACCCTACGAAGACCGCGAATCGCTCGCGGTCTTCGTGCTTTGGGGTATGCAAGAATGAGCGAGGGTGAAAGTGAGGGTACGTGAGCGTTTCGATGAAGGGCAAGATCGTTTTCGTTACGGGGTCAAGTTCGGGGATTGGCGCAGCGACTGCCATGGAATTTGCGCGCCATGGGGCGAAGCTGGTGTTGTGCGCACGGCGGCTAGACCGGCTGCAAGCGATGGATGCAGAACTGAGGGACGCTGGCGCAGAGGACCTTCTCTTACTGGAGATGGATGTGCGCGATCGCGAGGCGGTAAAGCGGGCGCTGGGTGAATTGCCCGAGGCCTGGCGTTCGATCGATGTGTTGGTGAATAACGCCGGCTTGAGCCGCGGATTGACGAAGCTCTATGAGGACAACATCGAGAACTGGGAAGAGATGATCGACACGAATGTGAAGGGGCTCTTATATGTGACCCGCGCGATTGTGCCGGGGATGGTGGAGCGCAACCATGGGCACGTGATCAATCTTGGCTCAATCGCAGGGCATATGGCGTACGCGAATGGAAGCGTCTATTGCGCGACCAAGGCAGCGGAGCGATTCATCTCGGACGGTTTACGGATTGATCTGAATGGAACAGCGCTGCGGGTGACGTCTATAGATCCGGGGATGGTGGAGACGGACTTCAGCAAAGTTCGTTTTCGGGGGAATGACGAGCGGGCAGCGAAGACCTATCAAAATATCGACCCTTTGAAGGCAGAAGATATTGCCGACGCGATTGTTTGGGCGGCGACACGGCCGACGCATGTGAGCATTCAAAGTATTGTGCTGACGCCAACGGCGCAGGCGAACCCCTTCGTCCTGACTCGGAAGAGTTAGGACGAAGGATTACAGTTTGATAGACCACCCCAGTTGTTCAAGTTCGCGCTCGATGGTGGCGAGGGCGAGTTCGAGGGCGCTGCGGCGGTGAGGATTGGAGGTACGCTCGGAGAGGACGCGTTCCCGCTGCATCTCCAGGGCTTGTACGCGACGCTTATGCTCGGCTTCGGCGCGCTTTGCTTCGATAGCCACCTCGGAGGCGGCAGGCCTCGGGGCTGCTGCATCGGCTTGCTGCTCTTCGACGCTCTTGGATTCCCAGCCTTTGGACATATTTCTATCTTACTCTTCAGGTTTATCGTCGGGACGATTTTTCGCAGAGACGGAAGCTACTGACGGCCAAAACGGTAGATGACACCAATGTTGAAACCAATATTGTTTTGGAAGGAGTTCCCTGTCGCCCCATTGTAGGTGGGGGTCGTTGTGTAAGTGACCGTTCCATTATCCGATATAGTGGACGTCGTAACCGTCCCTACCTGCGTCTTGGTTCCAGCAAACGTCGTTCCGACCCACGTCGGCGTAAAGCGAATCGCGAGATTGGGGTAGATGTTGTAATCCGCACTCACTCCAAGAGAAAACGCTGGACGGAAACCATCGTCCCACAGGCCGACATCATTTCCGGTGAGGCCCTTAGCTCCGCCGGAAAAAAGGCCCCAACCTTCGCCTGCGAGAGCCTGGACGCTGAACGCGTATTTCTCCTGAGCAACAAACCGATAACTTACGCCACCCAAAAAGGTGTACTCGTTGATTTGAGGCCTCGGTATCTGGGCAAATTGGAGTGGCAGTTGTTGATGCGCATCTCCGAAGGAACCGCGAGCGTCGCCGACGAGCGCAAACTTATGATTCAGATAATAGTTGAATGCCGTTGCCCAGCTAATTTCGTTGTTTTTCCGTGTGAAATCGCCGCTTCGGAATCGCAGATAACCGCCGCCCGCGATGACCTCGTAGCGGTGCGAGTAGGTATCCTGCGTGGTGCGCTGGACGCGCGCGAGACGGGTGGCATTCGTTTCGTGGCGGGCATGGCTCTCTTGTTTTCTCTTCCGGGACTGGGCCTGGGTCACAGTCTGGGCGTTCGCTGGGGCAATGGCTCCGGCAAGCACAACAACTGCTATTCCCGAAAGAACCAACCGTACTGCCAATCTCCGCACATCACACATCGAATCCGAACTCCTGAACGTACACTGGCGGGCCATAAGCTCGCATCTATCCATTAGAACATCCCGTGGCCATCCGATACACCTCGGACGGTCTCAAATGGGGGTTACGGCAGCACGTACGTGACGCCGGTGATGAACTGGAAGGAGTTCTTTTTGTAGTACTCCGCCGGGTCATTGAGGAAGTTGTCGGCGACAGAGACGGTAGCACTGAGGCGTTTGAACACGGGTAACGACAGGGCTGCATTCAAGTTTGCCGAATAATCTTTGGGGGTATTCCAGGCCGGGAGGGCGTCCAGGGTCTCGGTGAAGACCATCTTGCGGGGCAGATTTCGATGGTAGCTCTCGAAAAAGGTGGTTCCGATGAGGTCGACACTCGGCGTGGTAGCGACGACGGATCCATTGACGGGTGTAGTGATGTATTGCTGTCGCTCGTAATGGACATCCGCCTTCAGGTCGAGCTCCTGTTTCGCATTCTTGATCGCGGTGTAACCGATGCCTCCACCAAAGACCTGCTGCAGGTTGAGGCCCTGACCATAGTTGTGATCGAAGGAGACATCAGCGAGGGCGTAGAGGCGGGGACTGAAGTACTCGTCGCGCTCGGCGTCGGCGTGGAAGATGCTGCTGAGGACTACGCTGGCCGGAGTGGGCGGGGTGGTGGGAGGGATGGTGGGCGTAGAGAGCTTTCCATAGCTCTCCTGGATATTCGCAGTCGTTCGATTGCGCGGGAGCATCCACGGCACCGTGGGAATGGCGCGTACCAGAGCCAAACCTGCGGAAAGAGTGGTGCCGGTGGTGGTGGAGCGCTCGATGTTGGCGCCTCCAGTGAGCGTACCTCCCCAGCCGCCGAGAAAGCTCTCCTTGCGCTCGGCCTGCTTATCGAAGGTCGCCTTATCAATCAGGTAATTGACTTCTTTGGCAGGAACGACGGCGGGCAGCTGGTTCGAAGACGACGTGAGGGTGAGGTTGCCGTCCGCGACCGCGACGGAGCCTTCGGCCACATGAGTCTTCCCCACCTGGTCGCCTTTGCGGAGGAGGGCGAACTGAGCTCCCGACTGTAACTCCTTTATCTTGTCGATGGAGACGGTGACGGTTCCGGCCATGTCGCTGTTGAACACAACGTTTCCATCAGTCACGCCTTCCAGCTTCCCGGTAAGCCGGTCCCCGTTGGCGAAGATCAGGACGTCTGTCGGCTTGGCTGCAGCGGGTTTGGCTGGAGTTGAGGCCTGGGAGCAAGCAAACGGGGAGACGACGAGAAAGGAGAGGAGGAGTAGAGAGAGATGACTACGCACGGTGATGTGATGTCCTTTGATGCGGATCGGTGAACCTTTGAAGGCGACTTGGAGCCATGTGTACTCGGGACTTCTTCTGGACTAGGGTAAATGATCAAGGGTTAGCAGGTGTACGGGCAAAATTTGATGCGCAAGCGGCTTGCTTCGATGTCAGGGTGCGAATAACCTGAAAGTGCCATGTATGAAGATTTCGTAGCGACTGACCGGTGGACCTCAGAGAAATTGCACTGCGTTTGGAAGGGCACTGTCGTCGCCATCGCGACGCGCCATGCGGATGCGACCGATATCCGATTTGCTGTCAACGGCAAACCGCTTTGGATCGCAATGCCAAACCTTGCATGGGTTGAGCAGAAACGTCAGAACGGCAAGGTGATCACCGACTATCTGGCGGCGCAAGCAGCGGGCCGATATCTAAAGCAGGCGATTGAGAGCGGTTATGATAATGGCCGCGAGATGTACACCATGACGGTGGACGAGGTATTGCGCGAGGTGAGCGCGGTGATGGAAGAAGCAGGTCATACCGCGAATCTTCCCAGCCTGCCAGTGGTCGATCGCGATGCTCATCCTGCAGAGTTCGACTTCAAACTACCCGGCGAGCCACAGACGGTCGCAGAGTCTGCCTAATCTCAATGCGACTTCAAACAACACGTCGGCACTTCCTTACTTCGGCTGTTACCTTTCCTTTTGCGCTACGCGCGCTGGCGAGTCCTGTACCCAGCAATCCTCGGTGGGTGCTGCTGGGTACAGGGACAGATAAGGGAATCTTTCGCGCTGCGTGGAATGCTGAGCGTGGCGAACTGAGTGGATTTGAGGTCGCGGCGGCGACGCAGCACCCAAGCTATCTAACGATGCATCCACGACTTCCGATTCTTTATGCGGTGAACGAGGTGCCAGAGGGGAATGGGGCGCTGTGTAGCTTCCGACTGGACCCGAAGACGGCTGCACTAACCCCGTTGGCACGGGTGAGTAGCGGAGGCAATGGTCCGTGTTACGTGTCAGTGGAAGCGACGGGGAAGAACGCGTTCGTGGCCAATTATGGTGGCGGTAGCTTTGCTGCATTTGGGCTGGAGCCGGACGGCGCACTCCACGGCGCTGGGTTCTTTGACTGCCATAATAACGCAGCCTGTGGTGTAACGGGGCCCAATACCGCTCGGCAGGAAGCGGCGCACATGCACTGCGCTGTGGTTTCTCCGGATAACCGCTTTGTGCTGGCGTGCAATCTGGGTGACGATGCGATTGAGATCTTCCGCATTCATCCAGGGACTGCACACCCGATAGAGGCACCGGTGCGAATCGCGGCGCGGGCTGGATCGGGGCCACGACACCTTTCATTCCATCCGAACGGCCTTTGGCTCTACTGTATTCATGAGCTTGACTGCACGATCGACCTCTATGACTGGAACGTGAGCAATGGAGCTCCTGCGCCGGTGTTGCGGAAAAATAGTGTAATGTCGACACTGCAATCGCGAGCGGCACTGCCAGGAAGTACGGGCTGCGAAATCGTGGCGAGTCCGGACGGACGATTTGTTTACGGAAATACGCGCGGCGAGAACACGCTGGCGGTGTATCGCGTGGATGCAGCCACCGGCTTGCTGACCGAGCAGCAACGGGTCTTCAGCGGTGGAGGGTTGACGCGTCACTTCGCCTTCGATCCGTCACGCCGGTGGTTGTTGTGCGCAAACCAAGGGACGTCGACCGTGACGGTCTTCGCGCATGATCCAGAGACAGGGCGGCTGGCCGAGACCCCGAAGTCCTTTGCGATCGATACTCCGATGTTTGTGCAGTTCGTTTAGAGGCTGCGCTATGTTTCAACGCAAAGTCAATGTGGGGTATGAAAGCATCTCGGGCGTCGTGATTCCCTGCCCTATCAAGTGGCTGGACAACTTCGCGATGCGGAATTTTACGAATGACGCGGTCTTTGACGACACCCTTCCGATTGCCGATGGTGTGTTGGAGATTGGCACCCGAGTATCGCTCGATCGACTTCGAGATTCCATGGAAGACTGGTTTCGGCGGAAGGGGTATCTGCAGAAAGAAGAAGAGCTTCGCGTCACCGAGGTAAAGCGAAGCTCTTCGTAAACTGGCAGCGGATTAGGCCTTTAGCGTCTTCCCATCGAGAACAAAGCGATACTTGACGTCGCCTTTGACGACGCGGGTATAGGCCTCTTCGAGGCGGTCGTAGCCGATGAGTTCGATGTCTGAGACGATATTCTTTTCGGCACAGTAGTCGAGCATCTCCTGGGTCTCTTTCATTCCGCCGATCATCGAGCCGGAGAGTGAACGCCGGTTGGTGACCAGAGCGAAGGGCGAAGTCGCTACGGGCTGATCGGGGAGACCGACGAGGCAGATGGCGCCATCCAATCGCAGCAGACCGAGGTATGCGTTGATATCATGGGGCGCCGAAACGCAGTCCAGAATGAAGTCGAAGCTGCTGGCATGCTTTGCCATTGCGTCTGCATCCTTGCTGATGACGACTTCATCGGCACCGAGCTTCTTCGCATCCTCGATCTTGTTCTCCGAGGTGGTGAACTGGACGACGTGGGCTCCCATGGAGTGCGCGAATTTCAGGCCCATGTGCCCGAGGCCGCCGAGACCGACTACTCCAACCTTTTTGTTGGGGCCAACGCCCCAGTGGCGCAACGGCGAGTAGGTGGTAATTCCCGCGCAGAGAAGTGGCGCGACCGCAGCAAGGTCCAGTTTGGGGGAGATGGTATGGACGTAGTGCTCGGGTGCGACGATAGTGTCCGAGTAGCCGCCGTAAGTAATGTCTCCTTCATAGGATTTGGCGTTGTAGGTGCCGACCATGCCTTTGACGCAGTAGGGTTCTGCTCCAGCTTTGCAGTTGTCACAGACCATACAGGTTTCAACCGTCACTCCAACGCCAGCCAGGTCGCCCGGCTTGAACTTGGTCACGGAGGCGCCCACGGCGGTGACACGGCCAACAATCTCGTGGCCGGGAACCATGGGATAGATGGAGCCGCCCCACTCATCGCGGACCTGATGGATGTCGGAGTGGCAGATGCCGCAATAATCGATGGCGACGACGACGTCGCTAGGCCCCGGTTCGCGGCGGTCAAAGTGGAACGGGGTGAGTGGCGAGGTCTTCGTCTGGGCAGCGTAGCCAAAGGATTTCATGTGTAATCATTCTCCTGTTCGGTTCGATGGGGAAGGTTGGATGAGGGATGCACCCACACCCACAGTAAACCTTGAGGGGTGGCGCATCCAAGCGGAGCGGCGCCCGTGCACGAATTGGCTGGGTTAAGTTTCAGCGGATTGAATTTTTCCGGGAGCAAAGGAAGACGGACAAAATGCAAAAACGTCGTGCACCTTATGGGCTACTCCTGGTAATTACGATTGCAGCGGGACTTGCGTGGCGAATGCTGCCCCTCCGCCTCCCGCCTTTTTGGCTTAAGTACGGCGGGTCGGCGCTATGGGCGATGGCGTTGTACTGGCTACTTGCGATTTGCCTTCCGAGGTATCGCAGCACTCCGCTCGCGGGCCTGGCAGCCGCTGCGGCCGCGCTGCTTGAGTTCAGCCGGCTGTGGCACTTGCCCGGTCTTGATGCTTTTCGGGTGACGCTGGCGGGTCGGCTTCTGCTGGGGCGGTACTTCTCGCTGAAGAATATTACGGCGTACTGGCTGGCCATTGCACTGGCTGCGCTTTTGGATCAGTGGGTTGTGCGGCACGAACGTTTCGAAGGGAAGCAAACGATAAGTCTAGAAGATGAGGATGGGAGTTCGTCCGTACGGTACGATTAGCTGTTCCCGATGCGAAATTTCTTGCAGCCACGGTTGTGGTCACTAGCCGACTTTGTGATCAATCCTCGAACAATCCTCGTAGCAGCCATGGCGCTGTGTTTTTGTGGAGGCGGTGGTGAGTTGCTTGGTCAAGCAGCTCCGAAGTCACCGCCTGGTCGAGGCAGTGAGGCGAAGGCGGCGACGATAGTTTTCGAGAATATCCTGAAGCAATCGAAGATAGAGTTCCTGCTCAAGAACAGCGTGAGTCCGCATCGCTATTCGGTCGAGACGATGACTGGCGGCGTTGCTCTATTTGATTACGACAACGATGGACTTCTGGACGTTTTCTTTACCAATGGCGCAGCAATCCCCTCGCTCGAAAAGACAGATTCCACTTTTTCGAATCGGCTGTTCCATAACAATGGAGATGGCACGTTCACAGACGTCACGAAGAAGGCGGGCGTGGCTGGAATTGGCTACTCGATGGGTGTTGCCACCGGAGACTACGACAATGATGGGTTCGTTGATCTCTACGTGACGGGCGTGAACCGCAATCTACTCTTCCACAACAACGGCGATGGGACGTTCACGGATGTAACAGACAAGGCTGGCGTCCAGGGTAACGTTCCTGGGATCGGGAAAGCGTGGTCGGTGACGGCTGGATGGTTTGACTACAACAATGATGGGCTGCTCGATTTGCTGGTGGTGAACTACCTGAACTATGACCTGAAGACGGCAGCCCTTTGCAGCGTGGGGAAGCTGCCAACGTACTGCTCGCCGACTGACTTCGAAGGGACGCCAAACATTCTCTATCGCAATAACGGGGATGGCACCTTCACGGATGTATCGGCTCCGTCGCGTGTTGCACAATATCGAGGAAAGGGCATGGGGGTCGCTTTCGCAGACTATGATGGGGATGGCTTCACGGACATCTTTATCTCGAACGACACGTACCCGAATCTTCTGTTACATAACAACGGGGACGGAACTTTCACCGATCAGGCGACGGAAGCTGGCGTTGCGTATAACGAGATGGGGAAGACGGTCGCCGGAATGGGAGCGGATTTTCGCGATCTCGACAATGACGGGCTACCAGACATCTTCCATACAGCCATGTTTGGTGACTCATTCCCGTTGTACCAAAATGCAGGAAAAGGACAGTTCAATGACGCCACCAGTTCGTCCGGACTGACGGCTAAAACCGATGGCCTCACCGCCTGGGGAGTAGGGGCGTTTGATTTTGATAACGACGGGCTAAAGGATCTATTCACGGCTGATGCAGCGATTCTCGATAACTCGCTTGAAGTGGAACATCGGCCGTATCGTCTGGCTAATCGAGTTTTCCGGAATGCTGGAGATCTAAGGTTCGAGGATGTGAGCAAAAAGGCTGGTGCAGACTTTGCCGTCCCAGCGGCCCATCGCGGCGCTGCATTTGGAGACCTGAATAACGACGGCAGGGTGGATACCGTTGTAACAGTACTGAGCGGGCCACCTGAAATTTTGATGAACCGTACAGAGAGCGACCATCATTGGATCATTTTGAGCTTGATCGGTGTGAAGGATAACCGCGATGGGCTCGGAACCAAGGTAAAGATCACTACGGCGCATGGAAGCCAATACAACCAGGCCACGACTGCTGTGAGTTATAACTCGGCCAGCGACAAGCGAGTTCATTTTGGACTTGGCTCGGATGCAGTGATTGATCGAATCGAACTTTGCTGGCCTACGGGTATTAAGCAAGTGATCCGTAACGTGAAAGCCGACCAGGTTTTGACGATACGAGAGGTATTGGAGAGCTCCAAGTAGAGGGGCACAGATCGCTGAAGAAACGCTACTTACCAAGCAGTTTTCGGGCAAGCTCTGGCTGCTGATAGCGATTTAGCAGGTCGGCGATTCGCGGCACCGCGTCGGGTTCGTTTTTCGAATACGCGACGAAGAGTTCTGCGGTCAGGCCTGCATCTTTGACGTCGCCGAGATGGAAGTAAGAGTCGCATAGGATGAACAGGAGCGAAGGAACCATCGTCTTCGATTCCGACAGTAGATTCGCTGCATCAGACCAGCGCCCCTGATGGTAACGAACCCCGCCCAGCTCCGCGAGCGCCGCTTTGTCATTCGGATGGATTGCCAACTCTGCGTTGAATTCGCCTTCGGCGCTGTCCACATTGCCTTGTTGGAGCTGCAGCATTCCAAGCGAAGTATGGGCGCCGCGTACCGAGGGGTCAATTTCAAGAGCCTTACGAAGACACCTGTCTGCGGCGCTCGGCTTGTCCATTGACGAATACAGCGCTCCTACCAGGACGTAGGAGCCTGCGAGTGTTGCGAAGGGGCCCTTGGATTGACTGCGAAATAGTTGGAGGGCAGCTGACTCCTTATTCTCAAGGAGAAGCGCGTGCGCTTGATCCCAAACTTTCCCCTCCTGATCCGTATCTGCGTGGACCCCCGACGAGGAGGCCTGTTCGAGCATGGTGCGGTGAAGTAGGGCCTCATACTGAACGTCCGCAGTCCTGCCTAATCCCGCATATGCCCTGGAGAGATAGAAGTGCGCGAGGATCTGGGTTGGGTCCTGGCGCAGCAATTGCTCAAACAGATCGGCAGCTTCCTGGTAGTCCTTCTGCTCAAGTTCGCATCGGCCGAGGCCCAGGAGTGAGGGAACGTCGTCGCTCTTCGACCGAAGAATCGCCTGAAAGATTGGTTCGGCGTCTTGCCATTTTCCTAGCTTCACATCTATGGCGGCAAGGAGCGCTTGCACCGTGAGGTCGTTCGGTTTAAGCGCGGCCGCATGCGTGGAATACTGCAATGCATGATCGAGATCCATGTTTCTGTAACTTACGGTGGCCAGATCGAAATCGATGCGGTCGAGTGTCGGATCGGCGTGTTGCGCTTTTAGCAACCATTCCAATGCTGCCTGGTTGTTTCCTGAGCTACAAAGCAGCTCCCCATATTTCTGCCATACCGACGCATTGTTTGGATCAGACCTGAGGCATTCCCGGATAGCTTTCAACGCAAGGTCATTGTCTCCGTTAAGGTGGTAAGCCTGGGACAGGTAGTAGAGGGTATCTCGATCTCGAGGCGAATACTTCAGAGCTCGCGTGAAGAGACCGATCGCCTCGGGATTGTGGCCAGTCTGGAGTTGATAGAGGCCCACCTTGAAAAGTAGTTCCGGGTCGTGGGGTGCAAGCTTCAGAGCCGATTGATAGGACGCGATGGCCTCGGAATTGTTTCCGAGATCTTCGAGGACTGCGGCCTGAAATTTAAGAGCTGGTTCGAAGTTGGGGTGTTGTCCGAGCAAATCCCTCGTCAAAGCTAACGCTCTGCTCTCGTCACCATGATCGGCTATTGCGATTGCCTGATGAAGCTGCGACATCAGGGCCTGATTACCGGCTGGAGAGACCCTCTGTGCGTTCGAGGTCGCGAAGCCAGCCAAGGAACTGAGCAGCAGCACCAGTCCCCGGGGTTTTACGATCAACGAAGAAACTGCATGCAGGAAAGGCCGGCGGGTGATTGTTTCCGAACAACAGTCTAAAATCGCGCGTCTAGCGCTAACGTGCCTCATCAAATCCCCCAATCCACACGATAGACTGCTGCGAATGAAGCAGCAGCTCCGACCGGCATAAGGTACTTCGGACGGAGCGTCTATGTCAGGGATTGATTCTAATTGGGTTGTATGGTGGGGCACGTCTTATAGTTCGCATCGCTCATGGAAGGTGGGGGCGTTGCCCTTCCCCACTCTGAAGGGGCAGAGCCCATGGTGAAGACCAGCGTAGCACCATCCTTGATCTGGGCGTGGCGGAACCAGGAGTTCGGTAGATCGACGCCGTTCAAAGTCGCGGACTGGATGTAACGATTGAGCCCCGCATGGTCCAGATTCCTGGCGACGATGCGGAGCTTTTTGCCATTTCTGAGCGAGAGCGATGCGTCAGGAATACTGGGCGTGCTGATGAGATACACATCCTGCCCGGCGACGGGATAGATCCCCAGTGTCTGGAAGATGAGCCAGCTTGACATGGCACCGGAGTCGTCGTTGCCGGGGATGCCGGCGCGTGAATCGGTGAACGCTTTTTCGAGCAGCAAGTGAACGACGTCAGCGCTCTTATCCGGCCGGCCGGCATAGTTGTAGAGCACGGGCATGAGGAAGCCGGGTTCGTTGGTCACATCGAAGTGGCCGCGCGTGAAGATAAAGTCCATACGGCGGTTGAACAGGTCGTTGCCTCCCGCCAGCTGGATGAGGCGGCGCATGTCCTGCGGAGCATAGAGCGAGTAGGTCCAGATATCGCCCTCATACATGAAGTCGGGCCAGGTGCCGCGGACGGTGAGGTAGGGATCGGCCCAGGTGCCGTCGGCCTTGCGGGGGCGGAGGAAACCTTGAAAGCCCTGGACCTTCATGTCCTTATCCCAAAGGTGCTCGAAGTTATGGGTGCGGCTTGCGTAGAGTGCCGCTTGCTTTGGCTTGCCCAGGGCGCAGGCAAGCTCGGAGATAGCGAAGTCGTCATAGGAATACTCAACGGTGCGCGAGCCAGAGCGTTCGTCGGCAAGTGTGACGAAGCCTCGTTCGTTGTAGTCCTTGAGGCCTCCGCGACCCTCCTTCTGGGCGTTGGATGGGGGGACCTCCGCGTCCTTAACCATGGCGGCGAACGCCGTCTCGTAGTCGATTCCGGTGAGGCCCTTCAAGTAGGCGTCGGTGACGACGACGTTGGCATTCGATCCGCCCTGCGTCCGCCCATTGTCGTTGCCGCTGCGCGCATCCGGCATGTAGCCGGTGTGGCGATAGATGTCGATCAGCGAACGCACGATGTCTCGCTGGCGGGACGGCGAGATGAGAGTTAGGAGCGGACTGGAGCTGCGATAAGTGTCCCAGATGGCATAGTAGTCATCATAGTATGGCTCGGAGGACTTCCAATCGGGGTTCTCGCCGGTGCGGTCGGTGGGCATCAACATGATGTGGTACATGGCGGTGTAGAGCTGGCGGCGCTGCGAGTCGGTCTCACCAGAAAGGTTGAGCTTCGAGAGTTCCACGTTCCACTTTGTTACGGCGGCGGCATGCACTGCGGCGAAGTTCCAGCCCGGGATCTCCTGCTGCACGTTCTGTTTGGCCTGCTCTGCGCTGATAAAGGAGATGCCTACCTTCACCTGCACGACCTGCCGGGCTCTAGTCTTGAAGTTGAAGCTTGCTCCGATGGGCGTTGCATCGCCTACGGTCGCGTCGTGAGCATCGGTGAGCGTTGTACCGGTCCAACTCTGGACTGACTCGGCGGGAGTATCCAGCACGAGGTAGTAAAAGACCTTGTATTCGCCACCTTTGTTCCATCCACCGGCGAAGCGGGCGACGCCTTGGGCCGCATGATTGGAGGTGAGGTGAAGCTCCGCTCCGAGGAAGCGCTGCGATTCGGAGCCCGTGCCCAAATCCAGTGCGTGGGCGATGTTGAGCGTGAGGTGCGCCTGGTCCGTTGCAGGGAAGGTGTAGCGATGAAAGCCTACGCGACGGCTGCTGGTGAGCTCTGCCTTGACGCCGTAGCGCGTGAGGTGAGCGGCGTAATAGCCGATCTGTGCGACTTCGTCAGTTCGAGGAGTCCTGATGTCCGTGAGGTTGAGCGGTCCGGTTACGGGTGCGACGAGGATGTTGCCGTACTTGCCCTGCGCCCCACTGAGATGGAGATGCGAGAAGCCAAGAATTTCGCCATGGCTGGAGTAGCCGAAACCCGACTCTCGATGGTCGAAGGTCTCCATGTCGGGACCGAGTTTGACCATGCCGAAGGGCAGAGCCGCGCCGACGAAGGTATTGCCGCCCCAATCCACGCCGATGAATGGATCGACGTTTCTGGTGTAGTCGCGCGGCGTCTGAGCTGAGGTCGAGAGCGGCCAGAGCGTCGCCGCAAAAAGCGTTGCGGCCAGTGTGAGATTGGACGAAAGGAGCTTATGCATGGATAGAATTCCTGGACTTCGTCGTGCGGGATCTTAACTCCTCGTTCTGCAACCCAGTGAGCTACAGAACGAGGCATGCTATTGAGAACGTTTAGAAGCTATAGCGAAGGCTGGCCTGGAGCGAACGTGATCCGTTCTTCTGGGTCACCTTGCCAAAGGTCGGCGTGCTGGAGGCGTAGGCTGTTTGATCGACATAGGTAGAGTCCGGCGAGTTCCAGTTTGGATGGTTGGGGAAGTCGAACGCGTCTATGCGGAAGGTGATCTGGTTCTGCGCGTGGAGGGCAAAATGTTTTTCGAGAGAGGCGTTGAAGTATTCCTGGCCAGGCCCGCGAAGGAGATTGCGATTGTTCTGCGTGGTGAAGGTTCCGGCGGTCGGCGTAGTGAAGATCTGCGTTCCATCTCCGTTCACGACTTTGAACCATTGATTGCTGTCGTTGTTGGAGTAGGAGAACTTTCCATTGCCCTTGAGACTCGCTCCCGGCGTGACCTGTAGAAGCTGCGCTCCGCTGCCCGGTCCGACACCGGCGATGTCCTGCGTAGTAGCGACCGAGAAGGGAGCACCTGTCTGGAACTGGTAGGCTTGCGTCAACTGCCAGCCGGCAAGGGCCTCGCTGAGCAAACGGTTGCTGCTCTGGAACGGAATCCGGTATACCGCGTTGACGGTCAGTACCTGGCGGATGTCGTAGTCGGACGGCCCGCAGATGCCCTGTGGATTGAAGGTATTGGGAATGACAGTCTTCTGGAATGAGGCGCAGTCCCGGGAGGAGGCGTAGGTGTAGGCGACACCGAAGCCGAGGCTCCGGGTAAAGCGACGATTCACGTCCACCTGGAGCCCCTGGTAAAACGCCGTGTCACCCTGCTTGACGAGGTTGATGGGTCCATAGCCAAGGTAGGGTCGCAGTGCGTTGGCGTTGATGCCCTTGTTGGCGGGGTTCGTAAGAGTTCCTGGTTGCAGCTGGTTGATGTTCGCCGCGTACTGCTCGTGCAGAGCGTGGCGACCGACGTAGGAGACCTCCACGACCGTATCGAAACCAAGTTGGCGTTCCGCCGACACGTTCCAGATATACGCCTCCGGCTGAGGCGATTGCTGGTCGACGTCGCCGGAGAGCAGCGGATAGGAGCCGTTCGCTCCAGCGCCCGGGTTGTCTACCGATCCGAGGCTGAGAGATGCGACCTGCTGCAGCGGAGGCACTCCACCGTCGAAAACGAAGTCGGATGTACCCTGGCGATTTGTGTATCGGCCAAAGCCAGTGCGCAACACCGTCTTCGGGTTGAGGGAGTAGGCAAAGCCGACGCGTGGCTGGAACAGGGTCTTCTGCACATGAATGTAACCCCGGGGCAGATTGTGGAACAAACCATTGTAGGCGGAGGTCTGGGCCACCGCGACGTGCTGCGCTGCGTTCGAGGTAAAGCCATTACCCCAGAGCACGGTTCCGTCATACGCGTCGCCGGAGCCCGCAACCGGATTACCGGTCGTGGGGTTCACCTGTTGCGCCGTGGCGGAGTTGTAGAACGCAGGATCGAAGGTGCCGGCGTTATTGTAAGCGCTGTAGAACGGATGGATGCTGGTATAGCGCAAGCCGTATTCCACATGCAGCTTGGGAGTCATCTTCCAGGAATCCTGCGCGAAGAACTCATACATGTTGGCTCGGTTAGGCGTTTCGTTGCGTGCTCCAACCTCCGCATAGGTGTAGTAGAGCCCCAGCGCTGCGTCCGCGACGTCATAGCCCGTGCCGTTCGGGTTCTGCGAACTAAAGTCGAACTGGCCGTTCTGGTTATTGGTCTCCCCGGCGTTGGAGGCAGAGAAGGCGATCTGGTCGTCGTCGTTCTCGGCTTCGCGCTCGAACAGTGCACCTACCTTCAGAATGTGATTGCCAAGGATGCGGGTGAAGGTATCGACGAAGTCTAATGTCTCGCCTTGCGAGTGCGAGGGATAGGTGCTGCCGTCCATTGTCGTGATGCTAGTGGTCGTGAGGAACTGTACCGTCGGGATCTTCTTTGGGAGATCCTTTGTTCCAGGGTAGAGAAACGGGTAATTGATGCCGTAAGTCGAACGGTCGTAACGGCCGGAGCTGGTGTCGATGCTCAGACGGTCGGCCTGATGGCTCGCGGTCAACAGCACCTCATTGATGGTCTTGGAGTTGATCGTGCGGACGTAGTCGATCGATCCCGTCTCGGCAGGGCGATCGTAGAGGCGCGGAACGTTGTTGAAGGCGGCGGAGAACGGATTGTCCTCGTGGTAGAAGAAGTGCGTCAGCCGAAAGCGGATATAGTCCTTGTCCGTGGGCATAATGTCGAGATTGCCGCTATCAATCTGCTGATGTTCCGGATACTTCGCAATCTGAAGTAGGTTCTCAGTGCCAAGCTGGAAGTTCGGGGTGGGGTTCGGGTAGATCGAGAGCAGACCCACACCGTTCGGGCTCAAACGTGCCTGCGGAATGATGTTACCTGGAAAGCAGCCCGGACCACCCGCCGTCGCGCTACAAGCCAGGCCGGATTGCGGGTCTTTGATGTAGTGAGGAGATGTACCCGTAAGCAGCGAACTGAAGTCCCCGGTCCTGAAGGCGGGGTTTGGAACTGTAACCGGCGCAGTCGGCGTCGTGGGATAGATCGTGAATGCCTCGGAATACAAGAAGAAGACCTTCCCCTTTCGCAATACATGCGGGATGATGAGAGGACCGTTGATGCCGCCGCCGAACTGGTTAAAGGTAAAGGGAGCGACGAAGTTGGTCTTGAGCGCCGCCGGATATGCTGGATTGTTGTTGTTGACAGTGTTGTGGTTTCGCACCCAGGTATTCGCGTTCAGATCAGGATTCTGGAAGTACTCGTAGACTCCGCCGTGAAAGTGACTTCCTCCGGACTTCGTGATGACGCGAATCTGCCCTCCGATCGAACGTCCGTACTCTGCCGGGTAGTTGGTTGCGAGGACCTGAACCTCCTGGACGTTTTCGTTATCGACCACTCCGACAGAGTCGCCGCTAGCACGGATGCGAACTGCGACCGCCCCGTCGTAGGTGATCAGGTTGTCGCGTTCGCGTCCACCGTTGATCTGGATCGCGCCGAGACCGGTTGAGAAGTTGAAACTGGAGAGATTGCTTGCCGCTCCACTGCCGTTCGCGGTCGTCGGACTACCGGGGCCACTGGTCACACCGGCTTTCGTGAGAGCAACATAGATCGGGTTGCGGCCATCGAGCGGCAAGGCTTCCATCTGTTCGCCCGTGACGACGCGTCCGAGGGTCGAGCTGTCCGCCTGTATGGTCGTCCCCTCGGCCTTCACTTCTATCTGCTCCCCACCGTTGCCCACCTTGAGAGAGAGGTTAATGGTAGCGGGCAGGGAGGGATCGAGATTGTTGTTGGTCGTGGTCAACGGGCTGAATCCAGCAGCCACCACAGCTATGGTGTACTTGCCGGGAGAAAGACTCGAGACAGTATAAAAACCGGAACGATTGCTAACGGTCTCGTGGACGGCCCCGGTCACTTCGCTGGTAACGGTGACTTTCGCCCCCGCGATCAAAGCTCCCGAGGGATCCGAGATGGTGCCCACCACCGAGGAGTTGTCCGATTGCGCCTGGAGCGGATGAGCAAGGACGACAGTCATCATCGACAGGAGCAGGCAGAACTGAAGCAGCCGTGAGCCGAGGCTCTGGGACAAGACACGACCATGGGGAAAGAAAGATAGATGCGGTACATTTACGGCCATCGGGTTGCGGGATGGAATCTCCACGGTACTGCCTCCTGAATGCTTTGGCACACATTGCGCGGCCTGGATGTTTCTTATGGCTCGATCTTGCTCTGTACGGCTCGCATTTCGTAGGGGTTTCCACGGTGGAAAGACAGCATAGACATGCAGGGGGAATGCCGTATCTCTTTTAGGGTTAGAGCCTTCCTGAGAATGCAGGATCCATCTATTGTTTTGGCATTCATCTTGGGGCGCGAGGAGTAGAGGGTGAATTCACCTCTTCTTTACAAAACCACGCTTTACTACACACAGTGGAAACCAATCTGACACGATCAGGATCGGGCGTCGTGATAGACCTAAAGGATGTCGATGCAGAGGCAAGCCAACGTCCGATGCAGGAGGAGCCTCTATGGCAGGTAGCCGAACGGGTGGTTCGAAGTAAAGGATTCGCGAAGTCGAAATTCCTGATGAAGTTCCTGTTGCACATCTGCGAGATGCACCTCACCGGACGAGACTCAGAGCTGACAGAGCAGAGGATTGGGGAATGGGTTTTTGAGCGGCCAGAGGGGTATCGGCCTGGAGACGACAACATCGTTCGCAACTATGCGCGCCTGCTGCGGCAACGGCTCGATGACTTCTTCGAAGGAGAAGGCCAGAACGAGCCACTTAGGATCGTAGT
>Ga0302319_10004586_pt1 | contig 28245 bp, 28 predicted proteins | sample Bog_T0_2_FD_203319 | JGI IMG/M metagenome (GOLD analysis project Ga0302319, IMG submission 203319) | Peat permafrost microbial communities from Stordalen Mire near Abisko, Sweden - Bog_T0_2 | ecosystem: Environmental > Terrestrial > Soil > Wetlands > Peat | place: Sweden: Abisko, Stordalen Mire... | reverse complement strand
GTGGCACGATGTGGTGGCGCCATCGCGGTGCGGCCATGGGAAGCGGTTGCGCTTCCACGTGGCGCAACATGGGTGGCAGCCGTGCTGCGTGCCGCCACTCGGGTATTGCTGCGGGTGGCAACGTTGGTTCCGAGACGACCACTGGTCGTGCGTGTAGCGGTCGTCACCGGGCGCTCGGCGCCGGCCGCCGCGCGGCGCATCACGATCGGTCTGGTGGAACTCGGTCGCCGGGTATTGGAGACCGTCACTCCCTGGCGTGCGACGGCGGTAGGCACCGTTGCCCGGAACACCTGCCGCCCGGTAGTGGACGCCGGCGGTCGAAGAGACGGTTCATACCGATGGCTCGGAGTGAAGGAAGCCAATGTCGGGCGAACATTGCCCGGGCCGAATACCTGGGCTCCTGCTCTTGGCATGCCGGTGAATCCATTGCCCCGCTTGAAGAAGGTCGCGGCGCCTGACCGGCCATGGAAGGAGGTCGCAGTGCCGAACGCAGCGCCGGCGGCGAAGCTTGCTCCGTTGAAGCCGGCATTCCTAGGCACAAACGTGTTCCGCCCATAGTAGCCACGCTCAGATTGCCAGGCGTTGCCGTAGTAGTTGTTCACTTGGGTGATGTTGTACTGGTTGCCCGAACCGCCGTTCAGATAACCGTTCTCCCATGGCCGGCCGGAGCAATAGCCATTGCTGCCGGGGTAGTAGCACCCAGCCGAACCGATGGAGAACAGCACCGACCAATCGCCGCCACCAAAGCCGACCGCCAAGGTCGACGGGTAGACGACCTCTTCGGGGGCAAGTGGGCACCAGGCAACCGTTCCGTTGTAATCCGAGAATGAAACGACGGCGGGAGACCAATATTGCGTGACAGGACCTGGCCGCCAAAACCACCGGTTCCGCCGATTCGCCCAGGTTCCATAGTGACTCGGCGCCCATCCCCAGGGCTCATTGTCGACCCAAGTCCAACCAACTGGGCTTACCCAGACCCAGCGACCTTCGCTGTACGGCCTCCAGGTGCTGGCCACATTCGGAGACCACTCGGCGCCGTATTGGGGATCGTTACTCCAGGTTCCGTAGGAGTCGATATCGCCAGCGACGAGGTTGATATTGGCGGGCAAGTATTGCGAGGTGTGTTCGCAGGCCGTTTCGCGCTGATTGCAGAATTCATCCCAACTGTCCGGGGCTGGCGCCGCACTCACGACCGGCGCCGCTTGGGTGCCAACTTCAATCAAATCACCGGCGGTCGCGGTGGACGTGCCTAGATCGGTCACGATCTGCGCTTGGCCCGAATGAACGGCGATTTCACCGCTGTCTCCCACGCCGATGCGGATGCTGGCGGGTCCAAACGCCTTAACCGAGCACTGCGGAGTATCGATTTGGAACTCAGAAACCGAGTGGCGCAACGAGTAAGATGCGAGGCCTCCCGTCTGCTTGACCTCGGTGAACTCTCCCTGGCTGTCGCTGTACATCGAGACGATTTCGACCGTCGTGCCGCCGGAGATGCGCATGGAACTGCCATCGTCGAATTGGACCTCGGTTCTCGCTCCAGGTTTCGCCCAATAGGAAGCGCCTGCCCTGGCGGGCACGTTGACCGCGGCTGTTGACCAATCGACGCTGTCGCTCGGCCTCCACGCCACGCTGCCCGTTTGATAGGAGACCCGCGCCATGCGGACGGGACCTGGGGTGGAAGCGGCGGCGCCTGAGCCTATGTCTTCTTGCACCTGATACCCGGCCTGGGCCAAGGCTGGAGCGGCGGCCGGTGCAGCCGCGGGGTCGGCGGCGGGCGCCGTCCCGGGGTCAGTGGCGGCGGTGGGCGTCGTAGTGGCGACGTTTGCCGCAGGCACGGGCTCGGCGTTAGGGGCCGCCCCGGCACTGGGCGCACAACCGCCGATGACGCTCACGCTTCCGAGTGCGAGCGCAATGATGCCGGCTGCTGGAAATTTCTTCATGTGGCTCTTCCTACGCCAGTGTCGCAAAAATGCGCCCCTTGTCTGCTTTCCGGGCTAGAAGACCTTGGGAGCAATGAACGCTCCAACTGTACCGACCTTCGCTTCGGTAGAAATACTTGCTAGGCGCCTATAATCAGACCATGGCCGACGAACAAACCGCTGGACAACGCGATAAGACGCTAAACTTCACGGACCTGCCACTCATCGAGGTGGCTCTGAAGCGTGTCCCGAAGGTTCACTTCCCGATCAGCCTACCGTTCGTGCTCGAACTGAAGAATCGTTTGCCCGCCCGGTTCGATCAGATGCTCGACCTCGACGCAGCCGAGCAGCCGCCAGGGGCGCTGACCCCCGTTGCCTACGCTTTTCACGTCACCAATGGTTGTCGACTGCTCGACTCGAACCTGGGGCTTACAGTCACCTTGCAGCCAGACCTGTTGATCGTCCGTTGGGCGATGGCCGACGACCGACCCTACCCACGGTTCGGGGCCCTGCGAAAGGCCGCAAACGAAGTCATTGAGGTTATTGAACAAATCAGTCTTCAACCCTTCGAGGCGGCGCTGGTCAACATGGCGTATGCAAACCGTGTAGACGCGACCGTTAGGGAGGGTAGACCGCAACCAAGCCCTTGGCCCTTGTCTGACGCTTGGACCCCGGACGGGGTGCGAGAGGAGGGTCAGGCGTTTGAATCGCAGTCGGTGCTTCGGGGAGCGGATCAGATTGACCGGCGCGTATTGGTTCAATATCGACCCGAAACTGCCGACGCAAAGCCGTGGTACCTCCTACTCACAATCGCTGGAAGGCCAGTTGCAGACGGCGAAAGTCTCGAAACTGCCGAAAACGACGTCCACGGGGCACTGATCGAGTGGTTTCCGCGTCTATTATCGCAGGAGGCTCGCGAGGTTTACGGCCTGAAACCATGATTGATGGTTCTTATTTGCCCTCGGTGTCGCCTGGGACTCGGAGCCAGGATTACCAAAACACAAGTTCCGTCGCGGCGCCCGCCTACCCGGTCTACAACAGTCTGGCGAAGTCAGACTTTGACCTAATGCTCAAAGATCCGGATGTGCAAGGTCTCCCTGCCGATGTCAGGCTTGCGCTCCAGAAGTTCGGCGTCCAACTTATCCAGTCGTTTTCCGTTTCGGGCTCATGTCGAATAGCGGTTTTTGGCGACCCGGAAGAGGAAGCTGGAGAGATTGTGTTCTTGGACCGGTCCACGGCCCGGCAGGCGAATCTGACCGTCAAAGCGGACGTAGCCGACGTCTGGATGCGCGGCCCAACAAATAAGCAGTTTTTCGTGGGGGTACGTCCGGAACAAATTCAGTTCTTGTCGGCCATCTTCGGAAGGCTAAAATGACTTCTTGATGAAGAGGCCAAGCTGCGACAACTGCCTTATCCGAAATATCGTGCTATCCGACCTATACAAAAATGGGGTCGTCAGCCAGAGGGCTTTTCGAGATAATGATCCCGACGGTCTATCCTTGACCGAAACGCGTAACGAAATTCGCGGTCTGGAGGACCTGGAGGACTACATAACGGTGGCTTCGGGGGGCCTAAGTGTACGCATTGGTGTGGCGGTCATGGACGCTCGTGACTGCCGTTCAGTTGGCCTCAACTGGCGCCCCGATCCGCACACGGATCATCGCTTTGGCCACCTCCACGTCCTGGGGCCAGTAAAGGATGAACTAACGACTGACTTGCGAAATGAGTGCGCGCGCTTGGCGAATTTGACCGAGTGGTCCAAAGGCCCAGGCACCAAACCGGCCTAACGTTTGTGCGCTGATGGCATCGACAATCGTCAGCAACGACATCCGGTCAAAGGCGAGTTCGTCATCGTGCGCGACCTGGTGCACCCGCTGGCACCAAAACCATGGCGTGGCTTTTAATCGTTTTTGAACGCTTACATGTCCGACTGGGAAGACCGCCACGAGCGGCTGGTCGGCAGGCCGTACCGAAGGGTGTCGGGGTTCGAGAAAACACCTTAGGGTGCGACATTAAGGCCAGTGTGCTGCCCTTCGCTTCTACTTGGGCAATAAATCAGCCACCCTGGCCTGAGGGCATCCTGGCCTCAGGCTAGGATGCCCTGCATTTACGCCACTCCAGCGGCAATCCTCCAAACGGTAACGATGCGGCAGAGCGCGTATGGCCCGTTGTCCAGCAGAGGCCCAAAACCCCCAGACTAGCGAGATTAGTGCTCGTTTGCGCTGAATCACCTAAACGGCTGCGAGCGAGGCTAAGGCATCCCAGTATCAGGAGTTGGCAGCTTTGAATTTGCGTCTGCCGTCAAACCTGCCGTCAAAACTACGCCGGTTGCCTGTGCTGCAAGCCATTTTAGGTTCAATTCTTGGCGCCCCGGACGAGACTCGAACTCATGACCTACTGCTTAGAAGGCAGTTGCTCTATCCACTGAGCTACCGGGGCGGATGATTTCCTATTATGGCGGAATGACGCTGCCGCCAAGCTCGGCGCCAGGCGGTCAACGGTCTCACGCGGCCCTTCTCAGCGTGGGGTGGCGCCTCGCGCTGGTCGCGGCCCTGTCGAGCCGCGTTCTGTTGCAAGCAACAGGACTCCCGTAATGCGCACCGAGCTGGCGGAGGATTCGTTATGTGCGCGGCCTGTTGCGAGCAATAGTACTCCCGCGGTACAGGCGATTCCTCGTCGCTTCCTCAAGCTCTCTTTGCCTTGCCTCAGCCCTCCTTCGTAAACGTGATCGCGTTCCCCTGGCTCGAGGTCAAGGTCTTGCCATCCGCAGAAAGGTCGAATGGCATGTCGCCTCCAGCGGCCCAATCGACCGAGCTGGCTTTACCGGGAGTGGCAAGGGAGCTCGTGACCCCTTTTGCTGATGTCCCCTGCCTTCGTGGCACTGAGGCTCAGGTGGTGACCATCCTTCTTCCAGGTCCCCTCCATGGGCACGATCATCACCATTGAGAAGGTCTTGTCGGCGCGAAGCTCCAGGGTGGGCTTCATCATCTGGGCAAGCGACTGAGCCATTCCGTTGGCGGCTTGGGAGAGTTTTGCGGACGGAGGAAGGTTGATAGAACCATCCCACTTTCCGATCGCCTGCTGTTCAACGGCGCTCGGACCGCAGCCGGCAATGGCTACGACGATGCAGAGCCCTGTGATTCGTTTCCTAGTATCTTAAGGACGCGGAGCGTGCTGGGGGGATGCGTCAAAGTGCAGGAACATTGCCTCTATGATCCCGATGGGCTCACAGACGCCGGCGATTGGGCGGCGAGGCGGCGTTGGAAGTCGGGAAAGTTCCGTAGACCCTGGGGAGACCAGGCGACCTCGGCGAGGGCGAGGGCGCGGGGGAAGACCATCTCTTGCAGCCGCCCCGGCGAATCGATGTATTCGGTCCAGACATTGCCCTGTACCCCAAGGATGTGGGCCCCCTGTTTGGCTGTCAAAACCGAAGGTGTGGGGTTGAGGGAGTAGACCTTCTGGAGGGTCACCAACCCACCCGGCGCCGAGTCGTCCGCTTCCGATGGGGATTGGGCGTGGTCGAAGTAGCAGTAGGCAGCAGGGGTCATCACCGCGTCGTTGCCCTGGCGGGCCGCCAGCACCGCTCCCAGGTCGCCGTGCCAAGACATCACCACCGCTCCCGGGGCCAGGCCGCCAATCAGGATATCGTCCCACCCGACCAGTCGATGCCCACGAACCCGCACATAAGCGTTCAGGCGTTTCACGAAATAACTTTGAAGCTGGGTCGTGCTCGTGAAGCCCATGAGCTCCATGCGGGCCTGACACCTCGGGCATTCCTCCCACGAGGCCTTGGGCACCTCGTCGGCGCCGATGTGGATGTCGTTGGAGGGAAATAGCTCCATCACCTCATCCAGCACATCCTTGAGGAACTCGAAGGTCCGATCGTGTCCCAGGCAGAACGCATCCTCATGCACGCCCCAACGTTGGGCCACCTGATAGGGTCCGCCGGTGCACGATAGTTCCGGATACGCGGCCAGAGCCGCTGTGCAGTGCCCCGGCATCTCGATCTCCGGCACCACCGCGATGTGGCGCTCGGCCGCATAGCCCACCACCGCGCGAACGTCACTCTCGGTATAGAACCCTCCATAGACCACGCCGTCACTCACATCGGAGCGGCCCATCGTCCCATCTCGCCAGGCCCCCACCGAGGTGAGCTTTGGATACTTGGGAACCTCCAAACGCCAGCCCTGGTCGTCGGTCAGATGCCACTGGAAGACGTTGAGCTTGTAGCGCGCCATCTGGTCAAGCAGGTTCTCGATCACCGGCACCGTCCAGAAATGGCGGGAGCAATCCAGCATCAGTCCACGCCAACGATAGCGGGGGTGGTCGACGATCTGGACGGCAGGGACCAGCCAGCCGCCTTGGTCGGGAAGCGCCAGTTGGCGCAGGGTCTGGACGCCGTAAAAGAGTCCAGCCGGCGCGGCCGCGTCAATCTCAACCCCGGCTAGGCTCGAGCGAAGCCGGTAGCCCTCCGCGCCAAGGGCAGTGTCGGCAGGCGAAAGGACCAGCTTGACCGCAGCGGGCCCCCCGTTTGCCTCAGTGGCGGGTATTCCAAGCTCGCGTTCAAGGGCGCCCCTCTCGACGAAGGCCCCGTGGGGGGCAGCAATGGTATAGCCGGGCGACAACACATAAGCCCCTAACCCGGGCGTCAATTTGACCGGCTTGGGAATGATCGCGAGCGGCAGCGCCGCCCATGCCGCCAGCCTGAACCCTAGCATGCAGGCATCCCTTTAGCGCATCGACTTCATGCCCGGAAGCATGGATTGGGCGCCGCCGGATGCGAGTTTGTAACCGCTCGGAACTCGAAACTCACTGTCCGAAATAGACCCTGGCTTGATGGCGGTCGCGGCGATCACCATCGTGCCGTTTCCCGTCGCAATCGTGTACTTCAATGGGTAGCCCCCTAGTTGTGCCCCGTATGCGCCGCCGGCCAAGGCTGAGAGCGCCTTCATCGCCTTCGGGTTGACGCCGGGCAAGCTCTTGGCCACCCAGACTGTGGTACCGACGTTCATGGTTTTGCCGGCGCTCGCGCCCGCCTGTTGAGGGAGCGTCATGCTGGAGCTCACCGTGTATTCTTCGCAGGGCACGCCGAGCACGCTGCCCGCACCCACCTTGGTCACCTTCTGGTGAAGTCCCTTGAGCTGAGCGGCCGATAGCCCGCCGGTGAAACCCGCCGGCAAGGGTGTCACCGAATACTCCTTTTGCCCGGGCTGGAACATCGTCATCTTTTTCCCATCGAGATCGACGATCATGTCGAACATCGAGGTCTCCAGACGCATCTTGTTGCCTTTAATGTAAACCGTGCTCTTTGCCATCCGGTCCATCATCTGCTGGGCTGACTTGTTCGAAGATCCCGCCAGGCTAGCGTGAATCTGAATGGTGAGATCGGCCGCGGCATGTTCGCAGGTGGCCAATAGGATCGAAGTGACTAAGAAAGATAGAGGCAGTTTCATGGGGGCTGTGGTCTCGCATGGCAAGACGCTTACCACAGTATGACGCCGTGGCTTCCCGGCAGCACGGCGGAAGACCTGCCCGCTAGGTCAGAATCGGTGGCGAGTATGTTCTTCAACAAGTACCCGCACCCGGTCAACTTCAGCTTTGTCGACCGTTACGACGAGGCGTCCGGCGCCTTCCGGGCGGCCCGACGGTCTTTGATCCCGGGCCTGCATGGCTATGGCGGAGACGTCCTTCGCTTTACCGCCAGCGATCCAGAGGCGTGGACGCCAAACCGCACGCTCGTTGGTCTGAATCCACCCGGGGGAGACAGCCGGGCCCGCTGGCATGTCGAACCGACCGGACAGTTGGTCGCCTGCACATCCGATGGCGATGCGTTTCTTCGGGCGACGCTGGGGGTCTGCGGCGACCAGTGGATGCTCCGCATCCCGGTGGCGGAGGGCGCCCGGTTCTACGGGCTCGGCGAGAAGAACCTCGACCGTTTCGAGTTCTCCGGGGTGAAAACGAAGTTCTACAACACCGATGTGTGGTCCGATTTCAGTTCGGCTCAATGGACAGATCGCCCGGTCGATCCGCCCTACCTCAGCATCCCCTATGTCGTGATCAAGCAAGGGGTTCGCTTCATCGGGGTGCTCATCCACAACCCATACCCTTCGTTCATGGATCTCAACCGAGTGGATGGCTGCATCCACATCGGCGCTGAAGGCGGCCAGCCCGATGTGTGGGTGCTGGATGGTCCGTCCCTCAAAGCACTCACCCGCAAGCTGCAAAAGCTGAGCGGTCCCGCGCCCACCCCACCGCTTTGGGCCTTGGGCTACCACCAATGCCGCTGGGGCTATGGCGGCGAGGCCGATCTCGCCATGCTTAACGAGGGCTTCGCCAAGCATGAGATCCCCTGTGACGGCCTCTGGCTTGATATCGACTACATGGATGGCTACCGAGTCTTCACCACCTCCAAGGAACACTTTCCCAAGGGAACCGCCAAGGTGCTTAAGCATCTGGCCCGGCGGGGACGACGGGTGATTCCCATCCTCGATCCAGGCGTGAAGGCCGAGCCTGGCTACGGCGTTTACGACGATGGGCACGCAAAGGACCTGTTCTGCCGAAATGCCGAAGGCAAAGAGTTCATCGGCCTGGTGTGGCCGGGCGAGACGGTGTTTCCCGACTTCACCCTGGCCGAGACCCGCACCTGGTGGGCAGGGTACTGCACCCAGTTCTTGCGCCTTGGCTTCGGCGGCGCGTGGGTGGACATGAATGACCCGTCTACCGGCCCCGTCGATCCCTTCGGCATGCGTTTCAACCGAGGCGCCGAGCCCCATGCCCAGCACCACAACGAATATGCCCTCGGCATGCAGATGGCCACCCACCAAGGCTTCCTTCAAGCCCGACCTAACGAGCGGCCGTTCATTCTGTCGCGGTCCGGCTTCGTGGGCACTTCCCGCTACGCTGCGGCCTGGACGGGGGACAACGTATCCAACGACTTCTATCTGCGAGGCTCGATCCCGACCTCGTTGAACCTTTCGCTCAGCGGCCTCGGCTTCAACGGCCCCGACGTCGGCGGCTTTGGCGGAGATACCAATGACCGTCTGATCGGCGACTGGATTCGAGCCTGCTTCCTCTTCCCCTTCCTGCGAAACCATACCGGCTGGGGGACCCGGCGACAGGAGCCGTGGACGTTCGCTGAGGAAACGGTCGGCCTATTGCGCCGTTACATCCGGCTGCGTTACAAGCTGCTGCCCTACCTCTACAACCTGTTCATCGATCAGGAGGAGCTCGGCGACCCGCCCCTAAGGCCCCTGCTCTATGAGTTCTCGGCGCTGGCGAAGGATGGTCTCGAGGAAATCGGTCACGAATTCCTGGTCGGCGCTTCCATTCTCCAGGCGCCAGTCCTCGGCCAGCGGAAGCGCACCGTCGATGTGGTGCTGCCCGGCGAAGCGCCCTGGCTTGATGCCCGCACGGGGGATTGGGTGTCGCACAAGGCCAAGGTGCGTCCTTTGGCGGAAGAGACGCCACTCTATCTTCGCGAGGGCGCTATTGTCCCCATGCAGCGCGGGACTCCCAAATCCAACGCCAAGGACCTGGCCCATGTAGACGTGCTGATCGCGGCGAGGCCCGACTCAGCAGGCAGCGCGGTTTATCGATACCGGTTTGACGACGGGCTCAGCTTTGACTACCGCAAGGGCGTTCGCTCCTCCCTGGAGATACGGGTGACCTGGTCGGCAGACTCGCTGACCATCCAAAGCGGGCACGTCGAGAATGGCTACGGGGCGATTCAGGCCAAGTATTTGCTGTTGCCTGGTTTCAAGCAGGTCGTCATCGACGGGGCCGAGTATCGAGGCAAGGCCGAGCATTTGCAACTGACCGGGAAAGCCCTTGACGTGTGCATATATGGGTAGCTAAGGGTCTCCTCCTGAGCCGGACACTGGCTGGCACAGGTTTTCCTCCCTCGCTCTGGCGGGGGAAACGCGTATGCAGTGGCGGGAATAAAGGGCCGAAGGACTCAGACCGGTCGGCAGGTCGACTCATAATCCACCGAATTGGCGCATCCCATGCGCCGCTGCACGCCATGCTTGCCATCCTGCTTCTCATCGCCGTGTCCCAGACTCCGGTAGATTCGCCGACCGGTCTCTTTGAGAAAGGGCGGTTCTCGGACGCACTCGCTGCCCTCGGCAAGGCGCCTACGACGGCGCCCGACCTCCTCTTGCAAGGGCGACTTTTGCTTCTCGGGAACCGACTGGATGCAGCCGACCTTGCGTTTCAGCAATGCCTTGCCATCAAGCCCGACGATAAGACCGCCATCCTGGGTCGTGCGGAGATCGCTTACCGAAAGGGCGACTATCCGCTGGCAGTCCAACTTTATCGCCAGGGCGGAGCTCAAGAAAAGGCTGCTCAGCTTGCGCTCTTTGGCTCAACCAGGCCTTATCTGGTGAAGGGTCCCAAGCAAACGGTGGTTCCGTTCCTTTACACCGATCCGCTCCCCCTGATTGAGGCCCGCGTGAATGGGGTCAAGGGAAACTTCCTTATCGACACCGGGGCCGGCGAGACGATCCTCGATCCTGACTTTGCGAAGCAGGTCGGAGCCCACGTGGGGTCTACGGAAAGCGGATTGTTCGCGGGCGGCCGCCATTCCGCCGAGGGGCTCGGCCGGGTGGACCGCCTTCAGTTGGGCGCCCTCGAAATCAAAAACGTCCCCATCCACACGCTGAGCACCAAGGCCTTTTCCGCGGCTGCCAATGGCCAGCCGGTCAGTGGCATCATTGGCACGGGTCTATTTTTCCATTTCCGGACCACCCTCGACTATCCGCAGGGACGCCTCATTTTCGAGCGAGACGCGAGAGCTGCCCTTGCGGCGAAAGGGATCGCCGTTCCCTTCTGGCTGGCGGGGGATCACTTCGTGGTGGCCCGTGGCCGGATCAACCAGAGTGCCGAGCACCTGTTCTTTGTGGACACTGGGCTCGCGGGCTTCGCTTTCACTGGCCCCGCTTCAACGATGGCTGAAATCGGGGTAAAGATACCGACGGCAGGCGCCGTTCAAGGAGTTGGCGGCGGTGGTGCGGTGACCATGGCCCCGTTTGCAGTATCGAGCCTGGCGCTAGGCGAAGCGACTCAGAACGACCTGGGGGGACTCTACGGCCCCTTTCCATCGTCCTTGGAGCACCTTTTCGGATTCCCTCTCTCCGGCATCATTTCGCACCAGTTCTTCCGGTCGTACACGCTGACCATCGATTTCACGTCGATGACGCTGACCCTCGTTCCCGGGACGACAGGCTGAACCGCGAGCCAAAGACTGCTGGGAGCTGGGCAGGTCCGGGCGTCAAGTCCTGACGGCGAGCCACAGAACGAGGCTCCGCGATCGAAACTGGGCAGCCTGCCACCGACGACGCGGCGTTCGTCAGCTCCCAATGGGCCGCGCCTAACGGCTCCTCACTTTCCCCATTCGGGGTAGGCGTTGAGGGCGTCTACGATGTTATGCACCTTGTCGGTGTGGGCGTCCTCCTGCCAGCCGCCGTCATCGGGATTATGGAGGCTGTCGCGGGGGCAGCCATCGTCGGCCACCGCGTATAGGCAGAGCGTGAGCGCCTGGTGGGCGAGTCGGCGATATTCCGGTGAGCCGGTGGCGCGGGAATACATCGCCAGCACCGCGCCCCAGGTTGAATTGATGCCACCCCACGGATCATGGTCTTCGTCCTGTTCTCCGCAGATCGTGACGCCAAAGCGCACATGGGTAAAGGTGCGGTTCACGAACTCGATCAGCGCCTTGGCATCGGCCTGCCAGTCGGGGTCCACGTTCGACCGGCCCTCGATCAGATAGCGGGCGAGGTTCAAGGGTCCCCAGGCGGTGCGATTGTCATCGTTGTGGTGGTCCTCGAAGAACTGCACAAAGAGCATCCCATCTCCAGCCGCGCTTGGAATCTGATACTGCTTGATCCATGACCAAAGGGTGGCCCGTGCCGGTTCAAACTCTGGGTGACCAAGGCCGCGCAGGCCATCGAAGAGGCGGAGGAAGTAGGCGGTATCGCCACCTACTTCGTTGCGGGGCTCTCCCGTTCGAAAATCCGCTCGGAACGGCCAGGGACTGTGGGTGGCATCGCCCTTACGCTCAGTGGTAGCCAAAATCTGAGCGATGTGGAGCGCCTCATGTAGGTATTTCGCATCGTGGGTGGCCTCGTAGAGCCGCACCAAAGCATATCCGGCGATCGCTCCCTTGTCGGGCTGGATCTCGTAAGGCTTGTCGTCCTGCGAGCCGCAATTGGCCGCCTGTGGCCACTCTCCCACCCGACCGGTTGAGCGGGGGAACCTGGGATAGACCCCCTCGTCGGGAGTCAGCGCCTCGGTCACGATGTAGTCACCCATCTTGCGAGCGGTGTTGAGGAGGCTTGGTTTCCGGTGGCCGGTATAGGCATCGTATTCGAGGTAGGAGAGGATGCCCACCCCGTTCTGCATGGCAGGAATGCAATCGGTGCGGTCGGCGATGACTCCGTAGTGAGAGTCCATGAAGGTAACGGTGGCAAAGAGGGGATAGCCGTGATCGGTCGGGCACTTGTCGTACCAGCTCATCTCGCGGGCCAACGCGTCGTTCCAGGACGTCCATGGCAGCAACGAGCCGTCCTTTGCGTAAATGGCCGCGTGATGGCCGAGGACGAATGGCGGAGGCACAGCCTGGAGGCGCGGAGTGGCAGCCAGACTCAAGAGTACGACCGAAAGCATCTCTTCTAGCGTACATGAAACGTTTCAGCATGGTGAAAGAATTTGTAGGGATTGTTTGGTCGCCTACGCGCTCTCGGTTCCGCTGCGCGACCCGGCACGGGTCCGACTCGTAGAGCTTGGGGGAGTAACATCAAGACTCCGGCCCTTTTCGGCCAGGTTCCACGTCACCACATGATTCGGCGATTCTTTTCCTATTACCAGCCCCATCGCAAGCTCTTCGGGATGGATCTGGCGGCGGCCATCGGGTCGGGCATGCTTGAACTGGCATTCCCGCTCGCCGTGCATGTGTACATCGATCAACTCTTACCCAGCAAGAATTGGGCGCTGATCTTGGCGGCGGCGGCGGCGTTGCTGCTTGTGTATTTGGTCAACACCGGGTTGCAGTACTTCATGAACTACTGGGGCCACGTGCTGGGCATCGCGATTGAGACCGAGATGCGCCGCAAGATCTTCGACCATCTCCAGAAGCTCTCGTTTAGGTTTTACGACAACCAGAAGACCGGGCACCTGGTGGGCCGGGTTACCAAGGATCTTGAGGAGATTGGCGAGGTCGCCCACCACGGACCCGAGGACGCCTTGGTCGCGGTGATGACGTTTCTCGGTTCCTTCGCCCTCATGTTCACGTTGAACGTGAAACTGGCGCTGGTCACCGGGTTGGTGGTGCCGCCGATGACCTTCATCTCCACCCGTTATGGCAGCGCGATGACGCGGACGTGGAGATCCCTGTTCGGCCGTGTTGGTGAGTTCAACGCACGCATCGAGGAGAACGTGGGGGGCATCCGCGTGGTGCAGGCGTTCGCCAACGAGGACCACGAACGGGCCCTGTTTGCCCTTGACAACGGGCGTTATCAGGACACCAAGCTCGATGCCTACAGCCTCATGTCCAAGAGCATGTCGCTCAGCTACATGACGATGCGGCTCGTGCAGCTCTTCGTGATGATCTTCGGCGCCTATTTTGTGGTGAACCACCAGTTGACGATCGGCGGGTTCACCGGCTTCTTGCTCCTCGTCAACGTGTTTTTCCGCCCGGTCGAAAAGATCAACGCGGTGCTTGAGACCTATCCCAAGGGCATCGCCGGTTTCAAGCGCTACACAGAGCTTCTGGATACGGAGCCGGACATCGCCGACGCTCCCGACGCCATCGAGGTCGGGGCTTTGACCGGGCACATCGAGTACCGAGACGTAACTTTTGGGTACGAGAAGCACCGAAAGGTGCTTGAGGGAGTGGACCTCACTTTGCGGCCGGGCGAGACCGTGGCGTTCGTCGGCCCCAGCGGCGCTGGCAAGACGACGCTGTGCTCGCTGCTCCCCCGCTTTTACGAAATCGATTCCGGCCAAATCCTCATAGATGGGATCGACATTCGCCACATGAAGCTTCAGTCCCTGCGTCGCCAGATCGGGATCGTGCAGCAGGACGTGTTCCTGTTCGCGGGCACCGTGCGGGAGAACATTGCCTACGGCCGCCTTGGCGCCAGCGAGGCGGAGATTCTGGAAGCGGCCCGGCGGGCCCGCCTCAGCGAGATGATTGACAACCTGCCCGACGGCCTCGAAACCGTGGTCGGGGAGCGGGGCGTAAAGCTATCGGGCGGTCAAAAGCAGAGGATGGCGATTGCCCGCATCTTCCTGAAGAACCCCCCGATTTTGATTTTGGACGAGGCGACCTCCGCGCTTGACACGGAGACGGAGCGCGCCATTCAGGCATCCTTGTCCGAACTCGCGGAAGGTCGTACGACCCTCGTCATCGCCCACCGCCTCGCCACCATCCAGAACGCCGACCGAATCGTCGTGGTCGGCGAGGAAGGAATCGTCGAGCAGGGCGCCCACGCCGAACTCATTGAGGCAAGCGGCGTTTACAGCCGGCTTCACCAAGCCCAGTTCGCGCCGTTGAACTAACCTTCTCATGAGTGCGGTGGCAGTCATAATAGCGAATCGAGGTCGCCATGATCGTCAGCATCGTCTGCCCAAGCATTGATCTGGTTACCAATCCCTTGAACGACCTTGATGTCAATGGAGCCAATATCGCGGTTTGGATCCAGCTCAGGACATTCGCCAACCATCCCGCGTTCGAGTGCCTTGAGCTTTTCCTCACCCCGCGCGACTTCGCCGACAAAGACAAAATCAGGCGCTTTGCCCATGCGCTCCTTGCTCTGGAGAACAGGGGCAAAGGTAAGTTGTCCTTTCACTCGGTCTATGCGGTGGGGGACGTCTGGGCCGATGGCCTTCCGCGCATCCTACACAGCGATGATCTTTGGGCGCTGTCCCGTGACCGACACTTGCGCGATACCTACGCGAAGGGGCCGATCGCCCACCTTTGCGATACCCACTGCATCGCCCACCTTTCCCTTCACCGTTCGCTAAACGAGGTGGCCAGCCTCGATCATGTGGACGGCGACAGCATCATTGCATGCAGCCGCTCCACCGCCGCCGCCCTGAAGGCTTCCTATGATTTACCCTACGAAGTGCACTGGCACCATCGGCGCATCGACCCGAGTGGGCTCTCACCCGCGACGCCGGTGGAGCGACAAGCCGAGCGAGCAAGATATGGTCTGCCAGCCGATGGTCCGCTTGCGCTCTACCTAGGCCGCGTTACTCCGGCGATGAAGGGCGAACTCATGCTCCTGATCGATGCGTTGGTCGGCCACCCTGGTGGACTTGTGATCACCGGCGTCAATAACATGCCCGGATATCCCGAGGTGCTTCGGGCCTACGCGGAACGCCGCGGCGTCGCGGACCGCGTCTTCCAATTCGGTCGATTCGCCCCAGGTGAGCGCGCGCATTGGTATCGTGCCTGCGACGTCTTCCTCTTCCCCGCCGATTGTCTCAACGAGGCCTTTGGCCAAACGACGATTGAGGCCATGGCGTGCGGCTTGCCCGTGGTCCAGAGCGCCTGGGATGGTCTTAAGGACACCCTTCATCCAGATGCCGGCTCCCTGATTCCTACCTATGCGGCGCCTGCGCCAGAGCGGTTAGAGCACCTTTCGGTAGCGCTCGAAACGCCTTCGTTGTTTCTTGCCCTCGCCCAGTCCACCGTTATAGACCGCGAGGCATGGTTCCAGGCGCAGCAAGCATGGATGGGCGACCCTGAAAGGCGAAGGGTCGGGGGGCGGGCGGCGAGGTTGCTTTACGAGCAGTCGTTTGCCCCGGAGGTGCTGGAGACGTCATTCGTTGCCATGTTTAAAGCGTGCCTTGATCGGGCGAAATCGGGATGCCGGACGCCTCGCGAGGTGAGGGTTCGCGCACTGTCGGTGGACTATTCTGTTGCCCTCGACCGCTATGCAAGCTGCGCTTGGGACCCGAACACGACGTTTACTGAGGCGAAGCGAGGTCTTGAGTGGAGAGCGGGAGGGGACGCGCCGTACATTTACGGGGAGATCGAGCCCCTCCTAGACCCGAGTCTTCTCGCGATGATCCAAGAACGGGCCGCACGCGGCCCGATCAAGGCATCCCGCCTGGCCTCGTTGCTTCGTGGCGCGGCGACCACGGAGCGTGATGCGGTGTACCACGCCATGTTCCTTGCGAAGCAAGGATTTCTTAAGATCACAAGAATGGATACCTCCGAGGACCCTTCGGTATAATTGCCGAACTATGGTTCGCTGGCAATATAGAATGAGAATTGGGGCGTTGGCAATTGTGGTTGCATCGGCATCCATCGCCTCAGCACAATCCGTGCTCTCTGATCCCTTTGGGCTCAAAGTAGGAATCCTACTTCCCACCGATTCAAACATCCGCGGTTCCTTCGGCGACGCAGGCTATGACCTTGGCGTCTCTTATATATTCCGGGATGACGCAAGCCAAGAAGACTCCATCGATGGCGATTACTTCCGCATCGGTGGTTCGAATTACTTTCAATCGATTAGCTTTGGATATACCGGTCGATTCTTCGTTTCACCGGTGGCCACGACGGTTGACCCTTATCTCGGCTTCTCCGCCGGCATCAGTTTTAACCGGGTTTCGGCAGCCTCTAACGGCAATGCCGCCAGTGGAGGTGGCTCCAGCCGAACCACGGGCAATCAAACCCAGCCCTACGGCGAACTCATCGCCGGTGTCCGGTTCACGAAGGCGGCCAGCGTCGAGGCCTTTTACCGCCTGACCGCCGATCTAGACGGATTCCACGACAACGTGTTCGGCCTGCGCCTGAACTATAAATTCTAGGTTGAGAAAGAGCCTGCTTGACCTTCACGTCAAGCAGGCTTTTTTTGTCTTCTGACACGACCTTTAAAGGCCCCGATATTGCCTCACAACAGATAACAAGGCTCATCGAAATCGGAGGATATCCATACCTTGCCGGCGAGAGCGCCAAGCTTGCGAGGCTCCTCTAGAACCTCGATCGCGATCTCAATCTTTGTCACACGCGCGACGCGTCTGCCGAAGCGGGTGATCACAACCTCTTCGCCATTCTCCACCAAGAAGGGCAAGGCGGAGAGTTGGGCCCTCGCTTTCGAGACATTCCGGATGGTCATGACGCCCTTCTACTGGCGTCTGTTGGTCGGGTCCGGTCTGATTTCGGGCGGCTTTGTCTCTTCGGGGCCGGTGCTCATTGAGGCTCCTATGGTGATCGGAGGCGGGAGGCTCGACAGGAGTAGTGGCCTCCCCAGGCTGCGGTTAGTCCGAGGGCGGCACAGGAACGCTGTACTCGCTCGGTTGCGCTCGCAGGGGCTGGCGATTCGAGGCGAACAACATAGCGAGGCCGTTTGACCCCACCGACCTGAGAGCATTCTCGCTGGGCGACCTATATTAGATTGGAACTGCATGCGACCAAACCGTTTCGCCTTCACCCTCATCGAACTGCTCGTCGTGGTCGCGATCATCGCGATTCTGGCCGCCATCCTGTTTCCGGCCCTCGCTCAAACGAAGGAGGCGGCCAAGCAGACCGCCTGCCTTTCCAACACCAAGCAGTTGGCGTTCGGAGTTCTGCTGTACGCGGAAGACTGCGACGAGGTCTTGCCACCGACCCAAAACGGCAGCTTCGTGCTCTGGCCCGATCTGATCAACCCCTACGTGAAGAACGCCCGTGTCCGGGTGTGTCCCGGCGATTCGCCCGGGGCGGTCAACTCCTATGGTTTGAACGAGCTCGTCTTTGTCGATGACACCGACTTTCTTCCGAACATGCCGCCTGCCGTTCCCACGGAGACCCAGTTCACGAGCCCGGCAAACTCAGTGATGCTCGGCGAACTGGGCACACTGGATGACTTCACGACACCCAAGGTGAACGGCTACAAGCTCACGGCGCCCGACGCCGACCTGAACGACCCCTACGATGCCCGCCCCGCCGCACGCCATTTTGGACGCGCCAATATCGCCTTCATGGACGGCCACTCCAAGGCGTTGGCGCTGAGCCAGTTCTACGCCGGCCAAACCCCTCCCGACCTTTGGTTCTGCACCAATCCGGGCGACACCTCTGATTGCAAGAGCGACTGACCCCGAGGTCAAACTTTCTAGGATTCCATGGGCAGGGTCGACGGTCGTGCCAACTATCTCGCCCTCTCTACCGACGGCCGGAAAACAGTAGTCCAAGGGGGTGACGGGCCCGAGATCTCCAAATGCCAGAATTCCGGAAAGAACCTGTGTGTCATTGTCGATTCCGTAAAACTGGAGTCGTCTATGTTTCGACGATGGGTTGATTCACAGCCCTCGATCACAAGGAGAACGAAATGCAATACATGCTGTTGATCTACGAAGATGAGCGAGTCTACGGGCCCGACAAGAACGGACCCGCGATCCAGGAAATCGTTGCCAAGCACGTTGAGTTCAATAAAGAGCTGGGCTCTACGAGGGTAGCCGGCGCCGGCCTCAGGAGCACCGAGGCTGCAACGACCGTTCGAACCCACCTGGGAATCAAGACCGTTCACGACGGACCCTTCGCGGAGACGAAAGAACAGTTGGGCGGGTACTACCTCATCGACGTTCCGGATTTGGATGCAGCGATCGCCATTGCGAAGAAGCTGCCGGTCCTTCAGGACGGTTCTATCGAAATCCGGCCGCTCTTGGGAGGGATGTAAGGGCATTAGCGACTTCTCGGCTCTTGATCGAGTGGTTAGGCAGGCCAGCGGGCGCATCATCGGCGCGCTTGCTGGCCGTTATTGCGATCTTGAACTTGCCGAGGACGCTTTTGCGGATGCCTGCGCCAAGGCGGTTGAGTCTTGGCACACTCACGGAGTGCCGACTGATCCCCTTGGTTGGCTGTACCGAATCGCGGATCGTAAGGCGCTCGATGAGTTGCGACGCCGACGCTCGCGGGATAGGCTTCTGGGCGCTGTGGCCGAGCAGCCGCCGTGCGTCGACGAAATCACTTTGGGTGACGATGAAATACCCGATGAGCGCCTGCGGCTCATTTTTATATGCTGTCATCCTGCGGTCAGTCCCGACGCGCGGGCCGCACTTACTCTACGCCTGGTCTGCGGCCTTACGGTTGGGGAAATTGCACGCGCCTTCCTTGTGTCTGAAACCACGTTAGCGCAGCGTTTGGTGCGGGCCAAGCACAAAATCGCCGAGGCCGGCATTCCGTTCGAGGTTCCTCGCCAGGATGCCTGGAACGAGCGGCTTGAAGCCGTGCTATCAACTATAGAGATCGCGTACGACAGGTCCTACGAAGACTCCGCCGGGGAGGGAACTCACGCGGATTATGCGAATGAGGTGCTCGAATTGACTCGCGCACTGACCGGAATGGTCCCCGAAGAGCCGGCCGCCCACGCCCTGGCCGCACTGGTACGATACGCGGAGGCGCGAAGGCCCGCCCGAGTCGACCCCGAGGGAGCCATGGTGCCGATTTCAGAGCAAGACCCCAGTCGGTGGCGCCGAGAGCTCATCGACGAAGCGGACTCGTATCTCAAACTCTCCTGGGAATCGAGCTTCCCCTGTTCACTCGCGATCCGGGCGGCCATCCACGGAACTTGGTGCTGGCGAAGGGATCTTGCTGAGCCACCGCCATGGGGCCAGATTGCCGCCCTCTACGAAATGCTGCTCGAAGACCGTAACGATGTCATTGTTCGGTTGAATCGTGCCGTCGCGCTTGCAGAGATCCGGGGGGCGGAGTTGGCGCTGTTAGAGGTCGAAGCGTTAGACACCAAGGAAATGCAGACCTTCTTGCCGTACCACGTGGTGCGCGCCGACCTCTTGCGAAGACTTCGCCGGGTTCCAGAAGCACTGTCGGCATACGACCGCGCCCTCGCGCTGGGACCGGGTCGTGCGGAACGCATTTGGCTCGAGCGCATGAAGGCCCAGACCGGCCAATCGCGCTGCCATGCCACGTCTCCCGCGCCATAAGAAGCCTGAGCGAGTTGTCGTAGAATAGCTGCAATGCTTCTACCCACAAGTTACTCCCGGCTTAACCTAACGATAGTCGCGATGATGTGGCTATTCGTCACGTGCTTTATTGGCCTCTTCTTCGGCTGGATGGGGGGCGGAACAGACCTCGTCGTTGTGGGGCGCCTTCGTAGCGAAGGGCGCCCCGTCGAGGCCACTGTCCAATCCGTTTCCGCGGGAAATTCGATGAGGGCGCCTTCGGTCAGCTATCTGTTTGGAAATCCTGTTGCCTACGGTGGCTCAGCGGTCGCAAATGCGACCAACTACGTGGCGGGTCAGAAGATCACGGTTCTGCAACTGCCTGACGACCCCTCTAAGACCGGCATCGAATTGGACGCAATGGCGACGGCGGCGTGGAAAACGGTCGAAAGAGCCGTGGTCATTGAGCTCATCGTGAGCCTCTTCATCTTCGGGCCTATTTCGTTCTCCTACTTCCGGAGCCGACGGGCAACCCCGTTCAGGTGATCGTCTCTACGGTGCGCGGACAGGTCCGAACGACCACAACTTCTGCTGGCCCGCTTACGAATTGGCTGCTTTCTCAAGAGCAAGTTAACGTGCCGGTTGCGAACTTATATGTAGGATTGGTTATTGGCATTGTTTTCTGCGGGGTCGACATTGCGATGGTTGTTGCGTCGATCAACGGCGTGGCCGAGAGGTCCCAAATAGCGTCATCAGGCGTTAAGGCTAACGCCACCGTCACCAAGATGGCGGAAGATTTCGGACGACAGGGCCCGACGGGCACGAGGTGATTGAGTATCAGTTCCAGGATTCGTCTGGTGTGATGCACCACGGCACCGCTAAGATCCCCGACTCGGCAGCACCTACCAACGGTGGGCCGTTGCCGATCCTCTATCTCAGAAATGACCCCCGTGGCGCAATGAGCGTGTACGACGTCAACAATCGAAGCTCAGCATTCTCGAGCTTCGTTCCGTTGGTGGTTATGGCCATCTTCGGCGGCGGGCTTCTGTTCGTCGTTATTCGAAAGTTAAAAGGCTCTCGGCCACAGTAATCCGCCGACAGATCGACGGTGGACATGTGCCCGGATGCAGTCGCCAACCGAGACTCGCGCAGATATACTCGCCACGTGACGACGTCCGACAGATTTGCTCAGTGGTATGAATACGAATGTGATTGCAACAAGCAAATGCTCGCCTTCTTCGAGACAGTTCCCCAGGAGAACCGAGGTGACGATCGCTACCAGCGAGCGGTGGACCTTGCGGGACACCTTGCGGCATGCCGCGAGAACTGGCTGGATCGGATGATAAACAGCGCTCGCTGCCAGGTTGAATGGTGGCAGAGCGACGTTCCGTTAGCCTCCTTGCACGAACGCTACGAGACACTCCAGGCACATTGGAAGAGCTATCTGGCCGCATTGGACGATGCTGAACTCGCTCGGGACTTCGACTTTTTCGGACGCGACGGTTCTCGCTATCGGTGGAACGTGGAAGGTCAACTTGTCCAATTGAATGGACACGCCTGGTACCACCGAGGTCAAATTGCGCTGCTGATCGACTCCCTGGGCGGTGAAACCGTGGATACGGATTACCTGTATTGGGCGTACGAGCGCGAACCAAGGTACGGAAAGTTTGATGAAGCCACATGAGAACGTTAAGTGGTGAAACCCCAGCAGATATCCCGCCTGTTCAGTTGGTCGGACGCGTCCCAAAGAGCCTTCGCAACCCCGGACCATGACAGGCCGAGGAGCCGCCTTTTAGCATCAATCGCGGCGAACAATGCGACAACATCGAAGTCGGACTTCATATCACTCATTTTGAAGTGGCTTGACCGCATGGCTACCTCTCTGGCGAATCAACTTATGAGATTTAGTCTATCACAGTACCTTAGAACCCATCTTTCGCCCCGAGCTGCAGAAGCGATAGGTCTGGAAGGAATCCATGCTGAGCATGGTGTCAACGAGAACTGATCCACCCGAACGGGGAGCAGTTTTCGGGCCCTAACGCCGAACCATCTGAGCATCGCTCGACCGTGGCGCCTGACGATTAGGCTGGCAACAAAGCAACGCCGGCCAGACGTAGATTCGCGATCAGCCATAATGGAACGTGAAGAGATTTCTCGTTTGGGTTACGTGTTCGGCAGTGGCGGTTGTTGCGTTTGCCTTGGTCGAACAGACCTCCAACCTTTATATCAACGGCAACCTAGCTTCCAGCCATGTGATCATGCACGATGGCTCGGCGTACGTTCCTATACGAGATGTGGCTTCAGCGCTAAAGCTCGGGGTCACAAATACCTCGCGCGGCATCGAGCTTGCCGATGCCGGCGGCGCGAACCAGGTTTCAGGCGTTACCGGAAAGGTTGGCGACGTGCTTTGGAACGGCTATGTACGCTTCCAGATCGTGAACGTGATTCGAACCAAGAGCTACACCCGCCAGTTCACCGGCGATGACAAAGTCATTACCCCTGATGAGGGTCACGATCTGTTCGTGGCCGTCTGCAAAGTTTCCAACGGACTGCATAACAGTGTCACGGTGATGTACCCTGGCGGCGACACGGCGCTGACGGATGACCAGGGGCAGTCTTACAGCCCGTTCTTAGGAATGAGTGCAGATATTGCGAGCCGGGGCGTCGATTTGCTGCCTGGCGCTTCTTTCGGTTCGGCCCTCATTTTTGAAATCCCATCTACCGCAGTGGTTGGGGATGTCGTCTACCAGGTCAGCATGGCTGGATCGAACACGAACGGCAGCGAGAAGAAGAAGTTTCGAGTTTCGGTTAAGCAGTAGAAAGCCGTACGCCCTAAAATGTCGAACACGCCGTCCGATTCAAAGTGAGCGGCCCGGACTGCTCGCTCAGTGTCCGTCATGCCGACACCCTAAGCAGGAACGCCTGACTGAGTTTGGACTCAGCTTGGATGAAGGGAACGATCGCGGATCTCCTCAGCCTTTAATTCCCGGAGCCCCAAAGAGCCCAAGCGAGTCGGGCGGCATCGTTGGGCACCCGCGCTTGGTGCGGTCGTTCTTTTGGGCCATAGTCTGGTTAAGGTAAGCCTTGGGAATCAAGAGAAACCCGGGAGCCCTTTCACTCTGCCCGGGCCACCCTGTCCGCAATCACTTTAGCAGGCGAACGAACTCGTCAACGTTGAGCCCAGAATCCTTTATGAGCCGTCGAAGAAGGCCTCGATCAAGAGTCTTATGGTTTGGAATGCTCAAACTAAGAGCAACGCCCGACTTCTTGTAGATCATATGCGAGCCTGTTTGGCGATCAAAATACCACCCAGCTTTCTCAAAAGCTTTGACTGCCCCTGATCCTGAAACTACTGGCAATTCGGCCAAGTCACACCGCGACGGCTACGATCTCCGCTTGCGCTGAGGCGCTAGTGACGTCTTGGCTCTCCAGCCAGCCTTGAATGGCTTCCTTTGCATTCGCAATCGCCTCGTCTCTCGTAGTGCCCTGGGAATGACACCCCGGCAGCGCGGGGACGCTTGCGATAACGAAGCCGTCTTCGCCGGGCTCGAGAACGATATGGAGAGTCATGTCGTTAGTATATCCTGCCCGGCCCACCCGCTACATACCCCGTTACAGGTTCATTTGACCCTATCAGAACTGGTCGGTCATGAACGGAAGCGGGTGGTCTTCCAGGTTCAACAATCGGGCGCAGGTTCGATTTAACCCTCATGTTCCCTCATACGCCCTCATGTGCCATCAGGGCATACCCCGTTTTTTACCCCGTCAAACCATCGGGCTGAGCCGCCCGAGAAAGGCGCCTAGTCGGCGGCGACCAGGGAGCGAAGACGCTCGGCATCCCGTGCCGGTGCATCCCCGAAGAGGCGTTTGTAGTCGCGACTGAAATGCGACGGGTCTTCATAGCCCACGCGGTATCCGGCACTTGACGCATCAAGGTTCTCACCTAACATCAGTTGCCGCGCCTCTTGCAACCGAATCTGCTTCTGATACTGGAGCGGGCTCATCTCAGTAACCGCCTTGAAGTGATGATGAAAGCCTGAGGGGCTCATCCCCAACTCCTTTGCTAGGGCCTCGACTCGAAGCGGCCGATCAAACTCCCTTCGAAGCTTTTGCACAGCTTTCGCGATTCGGTCGGAGTGGCTGCCCTGGAGCGGAAGGTGGCGCAGTCGCGCCCCCTGGTCGCCAATCAGCAGTCGAAACACGATCTCCCTCTTGACCAGGGGAAGGAGCACTCCTGCTTCCGATGGCGATCTAAGCAGCCGGACAAGCCGCACCACCGCATCAAGAAGCTCTGAATCGAGCGTACTAACCACGATTGCCTTGGCGTCGCTTTGACTGTTCGCAGAGAGGACGCCCGCTTCGACCATCACCGACCCGACGAGCACCGGGTCGAGGTCGAGTCGGAGAGCTAAGTAAGGTCGCGACCTTGTCGCTTCAACCACCCTGCCAGTCAGCGGAACTTCAATGGTGGCCAAGAGATACCGCTCCGAGTCGTACCGATACAGACTCTCACCGAGGTAGACCTCCTTGGCGCCTTGAGCGATGATGCAGAGCGAGGGCAACGACACAGCGTGGATGCGGTCCGTAGGTTCTGACGCTCGGGTCAGTCGCAGACCAGGTGCAGCTTCCACGACGCCGTCAGCCCCAACCGATCCGGCGATCAACTCCGCTAGCTCGATCCGGTTGCTCTCGTCCCTTCGCTTTGTGCGTTCGTCCACGGTATCCATCTTGATCCCACCTGTGAGCCCTTGCCTAGACTCGCTTTCCCCATATGCAGAATCCTACAAGATACCTGGAGGATTGTTCAAGCCTTGCTCGGCATAACGAGCATAGAATAGATACAGATCGGGTCATGTGGGCTTCCGAACCTTGCGACGAATCCAGAGGTTTCTCGCAAAAGGCCGCGCTCCATCAGAAAGGATAGTTATGGCACACAGAAGGAAACAAGTCGTCGTACTCATCGGGGCCGGACAGATCGGTCAAGCCATCGCTCGACGCGTTGGCGTCGGCAAGACCATCTTGCTGGCCGACCGAAGCGACCAGAACGCAAAGGCCGCAGCCGAAGCGCTCGCCAACGCAGGATATGAGACAACGGTTGCGACGGTCGATGTCTCCTCGCGCGAAGAGGTTCATGCCCTCGCGCTGAAGGCGGCCAGCCTTGGCGAGGTCTCGGGGCTTATCCACGCCGCCGGAGTCTCTCCCTCGCAGGCATCTCCGGAGACGATTCTCAGGGTTGACCTCTATGGCACTGCCCTAGTCTTAGAGGAGTTTGGCAATGTGATCGCTGAGGGAGGCTCTGGCGTCGTTATCGCGTCGCAATCGGGGCATCGTCTTCCGCCGCTCTCTCCCGACCAGAACAAAGCTCTGGCCACCACTGCGGTTGATGAACTCCTCGGCCTTCCGTTCCTCCAGCCCGACGAGTTGACCGGCTCATTGAACGCGTATCAACTCGCCAAGCGCGGGAACTCACTACGGGTGATGGCTGAGGCCCTACGGTGGGGAAACCGCGGAGCGCGACTCAACACGATTAGCCCCGGAATCGTCATGACACCGCTTGCTAACGATGAGCTCACGGGGCCCCGCGGCGAGACCTATCGGAAGATGATCGAAGGCTCGGTTGCCGGTCGCGCTGGCACCCCTGACGAGGTGGGGAGTGTCGCCGCCCTCCTCATGGGGCCGGACGGTGGGTTTGTCACTGGTAGCGACTTCCTGATGGATGGCGGCGTTACCGCCGCTTACTGGTACGGAGACTTGGAGCAACCGGCGTCTTAGGGAGATAAGCATGAACTATGTAGCTTTGAACAACGGGGTGCAGATGCCTATCCTTGGGTTCGGCGTCTTCCAGATTAAAGACCAAGCCGAGTGCGAGCGAAGTGTCGTCGATGCGGTTGAAACCGGCTACCGACTGATCGACACTGCGGCCTCGTACGAAAACGAAGAAGCAGTCGGAAAGGCGATCAGGGGAAGCGGGGTCCCGAGAGAAGACCTGTTCATCACTACGAAGCTCTGGATTCAGGACGCCTCCTACGACGGAGCTAAGGATGCATTCGCGCGGTCGCTTGCGAAGCTCCAACTCGACTATCTCGACCTCTATCTGATCCATCAACCATATGGCGACGTTTACGGAGCGTGGCGCGCGATGGAGGAGCTCTACCGAGACCGCAAGGTGCGGGCTATCGGGGTCAGCAACTTCCACCCCGACCGGGTCATGGACTTCATCGTCCATCAGGATGTTAAGCCGGCTGTCAACCAGATCGAAACCCATCCGTTCCATCAACAGATTGGAACGCAGGCCTTTCTCAGTGAGAACGGCATCCAGACGGAGTCGTGGGGACCGTTTGCCGAAGGGCGGAACGACATCTTTCGGAACGGGCTGCTGGTCGGCATAGCGCAAGCTCACGGCAAGAGCGTCGCGCAGGTCATCCTGCGCTGGTTGACCCAAAGGGGAGTCGTGGCGATTCCCAAGTCGGTCCGCAAAGAGCGGATGGCGGAGAATTTCGACATCTTCGATTTCGAACTCAAGCAAGAGGAGATGGATGCTATCCGAAGCCTTGATACCGCGCAAAGCCTCTTTTTCGACCACCGCGACCCCGCGATGGTGAAACTACTCAGCACACGCAAGATCGAACATTGACGATCAAAGGAACACAAATAATGAACAGAAGACAACTCGGAAAAAGCGGTCTTGAAGTATCGGCTCTCGGCCTCGGCTGCATGCGGATGACTTTCGGAGACGCGCCCGTCGGTGACCACCAGGAGATGGTGTCGTTCCTCCGTGCGTCAGTCGAACGCGGTGTGACGTTCTTCGACACCGCTGAGGTTTACGGCCCGTTTACCAACGAACTCCTCTTGGGCGAGGCATTGGAACCCTTCGAGGGAAAGGTCGTCCTCGCGACCAAGTTCGGCTTCGATCCTGATGCCGAAGGCAAACCCCGGCCAGGGAATCCCAATAGTCGCCCAGAGCGCATCAAGCAGGTCGCCGAAGAATCGATCAAGCGCTTACGGGTTGAAGCTATCGACCTCTTCTACCAGCACAGACCGGACCCCATGGTGCCGGTCGAGGATGTGGCCGGTGCGGTGAAGGAACTCATAAAGGAGGGCAAAGTCAAGCACTTCGGCCTCTCTGAATCCGACGCCGCGACGATCCGCCGCGCTCACTCCGTCCAGCCTGTGACGGCGATACAAAGCGAGTACTCGCTTTGGTACAGAAACGTCGAGGCCGACGTCCTCCCGACCTGTGAAGAACTAGGCATCGGGTTCGTGCCCTATAGTCCTCTAGGTCGGGGCTACCTCACAGGAAAAGTCGACGAGAGCACGACGTTTGATAGCTCTGACATTAGGAGCAAGAACCCTCGCTTCACGCCCGAGGCCATCAGGGCGAATAGAGTGGTCATCGACCTACTTGATCGCATTGCAACTAGCCAGGGCGGGACGCCCGCTCAGATCGCCCTTGCGTGGTTGCTGGCCCAGAAGCCATGGATCGTGCCGATTCCTGGCAGCCGGAAACTAGAGCGACTTGACGAGAACTTGGGCGCCGCATCGGTGCAGTTAGCAGCTAGCGAATTGTCTGATATCGACCAAGCGCTGTCGCAAATCACAGTCGTAGGAGACCGTTACTAATGGAGATCAAGCGAGCCGGGTTTATGGCATCGGCCAAGGGGCCAGAGGATTGGTTCACCGGAACGGTGCGGATCGACGCACCGTTCCAAGCCGAAGAGCCAGCGCGAATTGGCGGAGCGACCGTGACGTTCGAACCAGGAGCTCGCACGGCCTGGCACACTCATCCTCTTGGTCAGACCCTCTTCGTGGTTTCGGGGCTTGGGTGGGCTCAGCGGGAGGGCGGCCCTGTCGAAGAGATACGTCCCGGAGACATCATTTGGGTTGGTCCGGGCGAGAGGCATTGGCACGGTGCGACATCTACTACCGCCATGAGCCACATCGCGGTGGCGGAAAAGATTGACGGCAAGAGCGTCGAGTGGCTAGAGCAGGTTTCTGACGACGAATACTTGAGCACCAGACCGATGCCGCAAATGTGACCACAAGAGGTCGATTGAGGATTTCAGACATGTCCAGGATGGACATGTCTGAATCAGAATTGGTCGGTCATGAACATCTGCGGGGGGGCTTTGGCAGCCCGGCTCATGAGGAGCAGTTCGCGCCTCGGCTCGCCGAGGGGCATGCCGAGGAGGGAGGCCATCGACTGGAGGCCGAACCATTCCGTGCCGCGCTCCATCGGCCAGCTCGAAGCTAATTCGAAAGGCACGCACTCCCGCAAAAGGCCACCCTCCGCGCAGGCGTAGCCGCCAAGAAGGGGCACGCCACGGCGCATATTGAATTGCCACAGCTTCCACCGCCGCTCGTCGCGGCGTAACCGGTCGGGGTGGGCGGCGGCCCAGGTGTTGTAAATCCGCCGGACATCACTCTCCGTCATGTAGGGCTGCTC
>Ga0302319_10004585_pt1 | contig 28246 bp, 17 predicted proteins | sample Bog_T0_2_FD_203319 | JGI IMG/M metagenome (GOLD analysis project Ga0302319, IMG submission 203319) | Peat permafrost microbial communities from Stordalen Mire near Abisko, Sweden - Bog_T0_2 | ecosystem: Environmental > Terrestrial > Soil > Wetlands > Peat | place: Sweden: Abisko, Stordalen Mire... | reverse complement strand
TGCTGCAGAGCGAGTGCATTGAGCGGTCATTCGGTCGTAGCGCCGCGAAAACCCGGCGCTCGCGAACTAGCTTTTGCTCCATGCCGGGTCCAGAACCGGTTCGCCGAAATGGAAGCCCTGGAAATAATCCACCCCGAAGCTTTGCAGCAGGCCGGCATCGGCGTCGGAGCCGACCCATTCCGCCACCGTCTTGAGGCCCAGATTCTTGGCCAGGCCCACCAGGGTACGGACAAACACCTGATTTTCCGGACTGGCGGCGAGATCCTTCACATAGGAGCCGTCGATCTTCACGGTATCGACATGCAGCATCTGCAGGTTGCGGAAGGAGGTATAGCCGGCGCCGAAATCGTCAATCGCCACCCGCACCCCCAGCTCCTTGAGCTGGGTGATAAAGCGGGCATTCTCTTCGAAATGATGCAGGGCCGCGGTTTCGGTCAGCTCGACGATCAGCCGGCCCGCCACTTCGCCATTGTCGCGGATGTAATCGACAAAGCCCTGCAGCCAGGCCGGATCGTCCGCCGCGGTGCCCGAGACATTTACCGCCAGGGTGATGGTCTTGTGCGCCTTCAATTGGGCAATGACGGTTTCCAGCGCAAAGCGGTCCACCAGATGGACGATGCCCATATGTTCGGCGGCGGGAATGAAATAGCCGGCGGTGAGGATTTCGCCATTGGGCCTTATCATGCGCAGCAGGGATTCGTAATGGGTGGTGCGGCGCGACTTGGCGGCGATGATGGGCTGGTAAGCCAGACGCAAGCGGTTTTCCTTCAGTGCCCCGACAATCTCGTCGGCAATGGCCATCTGGCGCAGCCGCCCGGTTTCGCGCTGGGGTGAATGTTCATAGACCGAATAACCGTCGCGGCCGCGGGTGCGGGCATTATCCAATGCCAATCCAGCGCGCAGCATCGCTTCCTGGCTGTTGGATGCGGCCCCCGGCAGCCATACCGCGCCGACGGAACAAGTGGCGGAAACCTGGCCGCCGCGCGTCTCGATGACATGGTCGCGCACCGCGGCGCGGAGCCGCGCCGAGACAATTTCGATTTCCCGCTCGCTGCAATTCTTCAGGATGACGCCGAATTTGTTGCCGGCAGTGCGGCCGATAATATCGCTGCCGCGGAGCGACCGGGCCAGCCGCTCGGCGACGCCGACAATCACTTCTTCGCCCGCGTCGAAGCCGAAGCCGTCATTGATCATCGCCAGCCGGTCTATCGAGGCGACGATAAAGGCGCAGTGACGGTTTTCCTCCTTGGCCGTGTCGATGACCTGAGCCAGTTCGGCGCGCAGCGCATTGCGGTTGAGATGGCCGGTGAGTTCGTCGCGGTTGGCCAGATAGGTGAGGCGTTGATATTCCCGCGCCCGCTCCGTGGTCTCGCGCAGCATGCCGACCAGCCGTTCGGTGCGGCCATCCTGGCCGGGAATCCGCGAACCCGCCATGCTGAAATTGAGCGCGCCCATCGCCGAGGCAATCTCGATATCAATCTGGAAATGGGTGGGATGAAGCGAGCGCGTGTCCAGGACATTTTGCAGCGGACCGCGTTTTTCCTGCGGGATGCTGTCCACCAGAATTTGGGCGCGGTTGTTGTCGACGTGCAGCGGAAGGACCTGAAGCGCGCCGTCCCAGGCAATGGTGCCGTCCACCACATTCCAGTCGAACACGGCGACCGCCGCCGCCTGCGCCGCCAGCCGCAGACGCAGATTTTCATGCACGGTGCCGAGCTCGGCACCCGTTTCCGAACGCGGCTCCTTTGGAAGCGTTTGCGTTAACACATCACCATCCCCGGCCGGCTTCTCCGGCTTTGGCGATATTGCTCCGTCACGCTTTAAGAAGCGGTAACCCGTGTGTCATTTCACGCGCGGTCTGAGGTTTGCGTTGCCAAATGGTTATGAGGCCCATTGGCGACACAATCCTGAGCCCGGCAACCGTCAGCGCAATCGCGGCGGGGCGCAGCCGCGCGCTGCAAAAAGCCATTGGCGCCAGCGGCTTGCGCGGCGGCGGACAGGAGGAGGCGCAGCAAAAACAGGCCCATCAACACAAGGCGACGCGCGCCCGGATGCACCATAACGGGACCGAATGGGCTGTGCCGTTCCGGCACATTCGCCTGACGGCCGCCTTCACCGCCCAGTTGCTGGGCCAGATCCTGCCCGACCCCGAACGCCGGCCCGGCGCAGCGGCGGCCTATGCGCGTGAAGTCCCGTTTCTCTCGTCAGGCTTCGACACCAAGCTGTGAGGCGCGCGCCGCGCCGATCAGGCCGGCGGCGAAGAACAGTTCGGCGAAATTGATCGCGCCATCCATCAACGCCAGTCCGGCACAAAAAAATGCCTGTGCCACCAACAGCGCCAATGCGGCGCGGCCCGGCCCGGTGAAAAAGCGATTGACGCTCACCGCGTCGATGATCGCCACACCCAGCAACTGGCAACCCAGCGCATAAACGGGCTCGCCCGACAGCTCGGCGGCAAGGCCCGCGCCCAGCGCCAGGGCCAAACCCAGACTTGCCGCCAGCGGCGGCAGCGGCCGGGCCAGAATCGCAAGCAGGCCAAGCGCCAGCGCGGTGGTGCCCAGGCTGGCGGCGAGCAGCGCCACCGCCGGCGCCAAGGCGGCGAATTGCGGCAACACCGTGCCCAGCGCCCGCGCCGCCGCCAGGGCAGCGAGAAGCATGGCGGCAAAGCGGATATTGATGCGGGAGGATGCCCGCGATCCCGACGCCAGCGTCCAGGCGGTCACGCAGGCGGCGAAGAGGACCAGGGCGGCAAGCGAATCGAAAACCATGCGGCATGCATCATGCACGCCACATGGTCTGTTGAAGAAGTTGGATGCCGGGTTTAACCCGGCCATGGTGGAATTCTAAGCGGCCAGAAGATTGCGCAGGACGTAGGGCAGAATCCCGCCATTCTTGTAATAAGAGACTTCGTCCGCCGTCATGATCATCAGCACCAGCGGCAGCGCCGCCGTCTTGCCGTCGGGGTAATGGATGGTGGCGTTCACCCGCATGCGCGGCTTGAGATCGCCCGACAGGCCGGGAATATCGACGATTTCGCGGCCGGTGAGGCCATAATCCTTGCGGCTCTTGCCGGCCTCGAAGCAGAAAGGCGCCACGCCCATGCCGATCAGGTTGGAGCGATGGATGCGCTCGAAGCTTTCGGTGATCACGGCGCGTACGCCCAGCAGCATGGGACCCTTGGCGGCCCAGTCGCGCGACGAGCCGGTGCCATATTCCTTGCCGCCAATCACAACCGTGTCCAGGCCCGCGGCTTTGTAGCGCTGGGCGGCATCGAAGATGGACATCGCCTCGCCCTCGCCCGCGACATCGCCATAATAGACGGTGTTGCCGCCTTCCTTGCCGCCCATCATTTCGTTGCGGATGCGGATATTGGCGAAGGTGCCGCGCTCCATGACCTCGAAATTACCGCGGCGCGAGCCATAGGAATTGAAATCCTTCTGCGACACCTGGCGCTCGGACAAGTAGATGCCGCCCGGCGCGCTGGGCTTGATATTGCCGGCCGGCGAGATGTGATCGGTGGTGATGGAATCGCCGAACACCGCCAGCACGCGGGCGCCGTTTATTTCCCGGACCGGGGCCGGGGTGATCTGCATGCCTTCAAAGAAGGGCGGGTTTTTCACATACGTCGAACCGATATCCCAATTGTAGGTCTGGCCCTTGACCAGCTTGACCTTTTTCCAGTTGGCGTCGCCGGCAAAGACATTGCCGTAACGCTTCTTGAAGCTGGAGGCTTTCACCGCCTTGGCGATGGCGCTGCTGATTTCCTTTGAGCTGGGCCAGATGTCTTTCAGGTAAACCGGGTCATTGTTCTTGTCGTAACCCACGGGCTCTTTGGTCAGGTCCAGATTGACCGAACCGGCCAGGGCATAGGCCACCACCAGCATGGGTGAGGCCAGGTAATTGGCGCGCACCTGGGGATGGACACGGCCTTCGAAATTGCGATTGCCGGAAATCACCGCCGCGGCGACCAGGTCGGCATCGGTGACAGCCTTGGCGACATTGTCGGGCAGCGGCCCGGAATTGCCGATGCAGGTGGTGCAGCCATAACCGGCGAGGGCAAAGCCGAGCTTGTCGAGCGCCTTGTCGACGCCGGCTTTTTTCAGATAGTCGGTAACCACTTGGCTGCCCGGCGCCAGCGAGGTCTTGACCCAGGGGCGGGTTTTCAGGCCGCGCTTGACCGCCTTGGCGGCGAGCAGGCCGGCGCCCATCATCACGGACGGGTTGGAGGTATTGGTGCAGGACGTAATGGCCGCGATCACCACATCGCCATGCCCGATGGAGGCCTTAGTGCCTTCCAGGGGGCTGCGCTTGTTGGCGCTGTCTTCCTTCTTGAAGGTGGTCATCAGGGCCTGGGCAAAATTGGCGGCGATGTCGGACAAAGCGACGCGGTCCTGCGGTCGCATCGGGCCGGCCATGGACGGCTCCACGCTGGTCATGTCCAGCGACAGCGTGTCGGTGAAGACAGGATCGGCACTCTTGGGGGTACGGAACAGGCCCTGCGCCTTGGCGTATTTTTCCACCAGCGCGACGCGCGCCGGCTTGCGCGCCGTGTTCTTGAGAAATTGCACGGTCTCGGAATCGATCGGGAAGAAGCCGCAGGTGGCGCCATATTCCGGCGCCATATTGGCCAAAGTGGCGCGGTCCTCCAGCGACAATTCATCCAGGCCAGGCCCGTAATATTCCACGAATTTTCCCACCACGCCTTTCTTGCGCAGCATCTGGGTGACGGTCAGCACAAGGTCGGTGGCGGTGACGCCTTCGCGCAGTTTGCCGGTGAGCTTGAAGCCGATGATTTCGGGAATGAGCATGGAAATGGGCTGGCCCAGCATCGCCGCTTCCGCTTCGATGCCGCCCACGCCCCAGCCCAGCACCGCCAGGCCATTGATCATGGTGGTGTGACTGTCGGTGCCGACCACGCTATCGGGGAAGGCGACATCCACGCTTTTCTTGCTGTCTTTCTGTTTGCGCACCCAGACCGTCTCGGCGAGATATTCCAGGTTGACCTGGTGGCAGATGCCGGTGCCGGGCGGCACGACGCGGAAATTGGCGAAGGCCTGCTGGCCCCAGCGCAGGAACTGGTAGCGCTCGGCGTTGCGTTCATATTCAACCACGACATTCTTCTTGAAGGAATCCCGGGCACCGAAATTGTCGACCATCACGCTATGGTCGATCACCAGATCCACTTCGGCCAGGGGATTGATCTTTTCCGGATTGCCGCCGAGCGTTTTCATGGCGTCGCGCATCGCCGCCAGATCCACCACCGCCGGCACGCCGGTGAGGTCCTGCATCAGGACGCGGGCGGGGCGGAAGGCGATTTCGCGGTCGGAGGTGCGGGTTTTCTGCCAGGCCACCACCGCCTCAATGTCGCCCTTGGTGACGGAATTGCCGTCCTCATGGCGCAGCAGGTTTTCCAGCAGCACCTTCATCGAATAGGGCAGCTTCGCGGCGCCCTTGAGCCCATTCTTTTCCGCCGCGATGAGGCTGAAATAGACATAGTTTTTGCTGCCCACTTTGAGGGTGCGGCGGCACTTGAAACTGTCGAGGCTGGTGGTCACGGGGAGCGCCTTTTTGGGTGGCTGCGAGAGGGTTTGGGCTTTGGGCGATTTAGTCAAAAACCGCGCCAAAAGATAGACGGCTTTACGTCGCCCCCTCCCGAAACCTGCCGAGGCCCACCTCCCCTGCGCGCGCGCCTGCGCGCTGGCGGGGGGTGAGGTTCGCGTCCAAGCGAACCGAACGCCCGTAGCACCGACCAGGTGCGAAGGGCGGAGGGGCACAAAGACGGCTTAAAATCGCCCAATTTACAGGGGATGCTTGCGGCTGAAGGGACACATGCGGGCTGCCCCCGAAGAGGGGTCTCGCGTGACCGGGGCTTGTGAAACGTTTGAACCGCTTGCGCACAATTGCCGCCCTATTTCTGCTTGCCGCCGCCTGCCCGGCGCTGGCGCAGGACAACGCCGCGCCTTCTGGCCAGGCTTCTGGCGATCCGATGAGCGCGCGGCTGTCGGCCGAGAAAGTTGGCGATGTCGAGACCGGCAGCTTCAGCACCGGCGACAACAATTTGGCCTTCAGTCTTCAGCCTTATGGCGACCGCTATCTGCTGCGCTTCACCGATTCGCCGGAGGATTATGTTCTGACCGTGGAGCGCGTGCTGCTGGGCGGCCGCATCCTGCGCTATGACACCGGCGTGACGGCCCTGCGGGTTTCGGTGTGGGGCGGCATGACGCTTTACACCGAGAGCGCCCCCGGCGGCGTGCCGGCGACCCGGGTGAGTGACGACGCCGCCACTCCCCGGCCGGGGGTCAGCCATAATGATCTGGTCGCCGCGCTGACGGATGAGGAAAATCACCTGGCCTATACCAGGCAACTGCACCTGCATTTTTCCGCCGATCCCAAAATTCTGGCCGGGACCGACGACAATCGCGGTCTGGCCTTTGATGCCATGGTCAGCGCCGCGGCGGGGATTGAACGCCTGCTGGGCGCCCCCGCCGGCCTTAAGGCACTCAGCGGCAAATTCGACATGGTCAGGATCGTGCAAGGCGACAAGCCCGGCGTGACGGTATCGGGCAAGACGCTGCTGGTCAGCTATGCCCCCAGCGCCGGGGCTGCCGGCCGGGCCTCGTCGCGCCAAGTGGCGCTGCAACTGGGCAAGATGCTGCAGATTGCTGAGGCTGGATAGAGTCCGGCCGGTTCAAGACTTAATACGCCCGTTTCAGGGACCCGGCCGCTCGCCCAAGCTCGCGGCGTTCGCCCCCTTGCGCGTCCGTACGCTGCCGCTACGGACCCACTGGACACGCTCACGCCTTTCAGGCGCCGGGGTCGAACCCACCCGGCGCCAATTCAAATTTCTCAAACTCGAATCCCGGCGCCACGGTGCAGCCCACCAGCGTGTAATCACCCAAACTGCGCGCCGCCTGCCATTCTCCGGGCGGCACGATCAACTGCGGCTGCTGTCCCTTTTCGATCTCAGGCCCGAGAATATGGCTGGCCTTGCCGATGCGCAGTTCCAGCGGCGCGCCGCGATAGAAATGCCAGACCTCGGCGGCATCCACCCGGTGCCAGCGCGAACGCTCCCCGGCCTTGAGCAGAAAATAGATCGCGGTGGAATGGGCCCGGCCGCCTTTCACGCCATCATCGCGAAAGCTTTCGCGGAAATGCCCGCCCTCGGGATGCGGCTGAAGTTTCAACTGCGCGATAAGTGCTTCGGCGTTCAAGCGGCTGGTGCCAGCCGGGCGCCGCGCGCCGCCAGGATTTCCATGCCGGCCGCCACCGAGCGGGCATCGTCCAGCGCGTCATGGGCGCGGCCGATAAAGGGCGCCCCCAGGCTGGGGCCGATATCGCAACTATGCAGACCGCGCGGATCCACCTGATGGGCCGCGAACCAGGCGCGCAAATCGTGAAACGCCGGCAGCGCCTTCATCCGCTTGAGACCGTAGAGCCGGATATTCTCTTCCAGCACCCATTCGTCATGGCCGAAGGCGCAGATCGGCCCGTCGCCGGCGAAATCGGCAAAGCGGTCATAGCCTTCCGCGAAATCCACCCCATGCCGGGCCAGCCGGTCATTGGTGATGCCTGTGAGGCTTTCAAAATAGGGCGACAGGGTGGAATTGACGCGGGGGCGGATCAGGATTTCGAATTCGTCCAGCAGCCGGAAGCTGGCAGCATCGAGCCGGACGGCGCCGATCTGCACCACTTCCTTGAATTCGCCGGGGCGCAGCCAATGGTTGGCCATGGAACATTCCCAGGCGGTGAATTCCAGATCGAATACCGTGAGCGCGCCCAGTTCGGGTTTGGGTAAAACCCCGGGTTTGGGTAAAGCCCCGATTTTGGGCAATGCGCCAAGATTGGGCAAAGACCCGATCCTGGACCAGGAGCCGTTGTCCGGCGGAGGTATCTGTTGCATTACTGTCATGGCGCCACGAATCACTCTAAGTATGCGGCCTTAATCCATTGTTAATGACATTCCGCCGAGCCTGAGGCCGCAAAAGTTGCAAGCAAGGGGCATCCATGGCGCTGACAGACATTAACGAGGCATTACCCAGCGCCGCTCCCAGCGGCAACGGCCAGACGCCGGAACGGTTGCCGCCCGAGAAATTGAAAAGCGGCCTGCGCCCAACCGCCCCGAAAGCCCTGGCGCGGCTTTCCCAGATTCATGCCGAGACTTCTGAAGCCACGGATCTCGCCCGTTTTTTGCGCGCTTCGGTGAGCGCGGCGGCGGCGCTTGTACTGATGGGCGGGCTGGCGATAATGCTGGTGGGCGGCGCCGGCCTGCAGCAGGAATTCGCCTGGTCGCTGCTGGTGCTGGCCGGGGTGGGCGCGATGCTGCGCTCGTATATAAAGTCCATCGCCCAGGGTTTTGACCACGCCCCCTTGCGCGAATCCGCCAAGGATCTGCGCGCCGTGCTGTTTTATGCCGGTTTTGCCTGGGGCGCCGGCGCTTTCCTGCTGCTGGGCGGCAATCCCGTTCCCATCGCAGGACTCTGTTTTGCCGTGCTGCCCTCTGTCCTGATCATCCCGCTGCTGCGCGACCGGGCGGCCTGTCTCTGCTTTATCGCCCCGGTTACGCTGCTCACCGCTACGGCCATCATTCTGCAGCCCTGGAGTAATGTCATCGTCGCGCTGACCATCTTGCTGGTTGTGCAGGGCAGCATCGCGGCCGGACTGATGCTGCCTGGCCGGGCGCGGCCGGCGCTGCCCGCCGGCCTGTCATTACGGTGACGCCGTCCTTACGTTAGGCTGACAAGAACAACCGGCCGGCATCGCGCTGGCCCAACTTTGCGTTACCCTGCCATGGCCAAAGCCGAACCCTCGCAGCGCGCCGCCCAGCACCTGGCCACGGCGCGCGCGATCATCGCCGCAGGCAAAGACAGCGCCGCGATGACAATTTTCTTCGATGCGCTGTTTGGCGGCGCCGATGCCGACGACATTCTAATGTGGGACGCGGACGCGCTTGCGAATATCGCCGGTGCGGCCGCGGGCGCGCTTGATCGCCATCGGCCGGGGCAGATTGATGTGCGGATCCTGCCCGGCCCGAGCGCAGGCGAACCGGAGGACATGCTGGTCGCGGTCAATGACGACCGGCCCTTCCTGTTCGATTCCGCGCTGCGCGCCGCCGCCGCCTGCGGCGGGCGCATCCGCGCCGCATTTCACCCCATCATCAAAAAGGACGGCATTTCTCTCAGCGTCATTGTCCTGATGCTAGATGTGGCCCCCGACCGGGCGGCGCTGACCGACGGCATGACCAAGGCATTCGCCCAAGGGCTGCTGGCGGTGCGCGACTGGCGGGCCATGCTGACGCGGCTGAAACAGGCGCAGGGCGAATTGGCCTCGGCGCCGCCAAAGGGCGCGGATATCAGCGAAGACATCGCCTTTCTGGATTGGCTGGGCGACAATCACTTCACCTTTCTGGGCGCGCGCGATTACCGGCTGGCGGTGGAAGGCGGCGCGGTAAGGCTGGAACCGCGGGACGAAACCGGGTTGGGGGTGCTGTCCGATGCGCAGGAGCGGGTGCTGCGCCGCGCCGCAGAGCCGCGCACTTTGCCATCGGACGTGCAGGCGTTTCTGGACGAGGCCGACCCCCTGATCGTCACCAAATCCAGCACCATGAGCCTGGTGCATCGCCGGGTGCATATGGATTATGTCGGCGTCAAGACGTTCGACGCCAAAGGCGCCTTCACCGGCGAGCATCGCTTTGTCGGCCTGTTCACCTCCGGCGCCTATAGCCTCAGTCCCCGCCAGATTCCGCTGCTGCGCCGCAAGATCGCCGCGGTGGCGGCGCGCGCCGGCCTGTCCCCCACCAGCCATGACGGCAAGGCCCTGGCGCATATTCTCGATACCTTCCCCCGTGACGAGCTGTTCCAGATTTCGGAAGATGAGCTTTACGCCATTGCCATGGGTATTCTCAGGCTGGGCGGACGGCCCAAGGTGCGGCTGTTCCTGCGCTTCGACCGCTTCGACCGTTTTGCCTCGGCGCTGGTATTCGCGCCGCGCGATCACGTCACACCCGCGTCACGCGCCCGCATCCACACTCTGCTCGCCGCTGCCCTTAATGGCCGCTCCTCGGCCTCGGATGTGGCGATTGACGAAACCGCGCTGGTACGCCTGCACTACATCATCGGGCGCAATCCCGGGGCGCGGCCGAAGGTGGATATCGCGGCGCTGGAGCATGACATCGCCGAGGCGATCAAGAGCTGGGACGACGCTTTTGTCGAAGCGATGTGCGCCCGGCACGGCCGCGGCGAAGGCGTCCGCCTGGCCGCGGCGCGAGGCGCCAAATTCTCGCCCGGCTATCAGAGCCAGTTTCCCGCCCATGATGCAGTGCGCGATCTGGAAATATTGGAGCAGCTTTCCGCCAGCCCGGACCCGGTCAAAGTGTCGGCCAGCGCCTGGCGCAAGGACGATGATGCGGCGCCGGTGATCCGCCTCAAGCTGCATGTGCTGGGCGAGATATTGCCGCTCAGCGCCACCTTGCCGGTGTTCGAGAATCTGGGCCTGAAAGTGGTGGCGGAGGACAATTTCCCGCTTCGCTTCAAGCGTGATGACGGCTGGAGCGCCGAAGCGGTGATCCTGGATTTCCTGATGGAGCGGGCGGATGGCCGGCCGGTGCGCCTGGATGATATTCGCGAGGGCCTGCAGGACGCCTTTCATGCCGTGATCAGCGGCCAGGCAGAAAGCGACGATTTCAACCGCCTGGTGATCGGCGCGCAGCTGGACTGGCGGGCCATTACCGTCCTGCGCGCGGTAGCGAAATTCCTGCGCCAGGCCGCCATTCCCTTCAGCCAGGACTATATGGAGCAGGCGCTGAACCGCAATCCGGACATTGCGGTGCTGCTGGTGGAATTGTTTGTCGCGCGCAGCCGCCCCACCGGCAACAGCCAGGACGCGGCAGCCCGGATTTCCGAACGCATCGAGACGGCGCTGCACGACGTTCCCAGCCTGGATGACGACCGTATCCTGCGCCGCTTCCGCAATGTAATCGAAAATATCCTCAGGACCAATTTCTGGCAGGAAGCACGTCCCACCCTGGCGTTCAAGCTGGACTCCCAGAGGCTCGAGGAATTGCCGGCGCCCAGGCCCTGGCGCGAAATCTTCGTCTATGCCCCGGCGATGGAGGGCGTGCATTTGCGCTTCGGCAAGGTGGCGCGCGGCGGCATTCGCTGGTCCGACCGGCGCGAGGATTTTCGCACAGAAATTCTCGGTCTGGTCAAGGCGCAGCAGGTCAAGAATGCGGTGATTGTGCCGGTGGGGGCCAAGGGCGGCTTCTATCCCAAGAGCGCAGCTATCGGCCAGACCCGCGAGGAAGCGATGGCGACCGGCGTTGCCGCCTATAAGATGCTGATCAATGCCCTGCTCGACCTCACCGACAATCTGAAACCGGACGGCGGCATCGTGCCGCCTGCCGACGTGAAACGTCACGACGGCGATGACCCCTATCTGGTGGTGGCGGCCGACAAGGGCACCGCCACATTCTCCGATATCGCCAACGGTATCGCCGAGGAACGCGGCTTCTGGCTGGGCGATGCTTTCGCCAGCGGCGGCAGCCATGGCTATGACCACAAAAAGATGGGCATCACCGCCCGCGGCGCCTGGGAGGCGGTCAAGCGTCATTTCCGCGAGCTGGAGCGCGACATCCAGGCGGAGGATTTCACCGTCATCGGCGTGGGCGACATGTCGGGTGATGTCTTCGGCAACGGCATGCTGTTGTCGAAGCATATAAGACTGGTGGCGGGTTTCGATCACCGCCATATTTTTCTCGATCCGTCGGCAGCCACCAAGGCGCCCTTCCAGGAGCGCCAACGCCTGTTCGCCCTGCCCCGTTCGAGCTGGGACGATTACGACAAGAAACTGATAGGCAAGGGCGGCGGCGTGTTCGCGCGCACCCTCAAGGAAATTCCCCTGACCCCGGAGGTGCAGGCGCTGATCGGCAGCGACGCCAAAACTCTGTCGCCGGCGGCGCTGGTCAACGCTTTGCTCAAGGCCAAGACCGATCTTCTGTGGTTCGGCGGCATCGGCACCTATATCAAGGCGCTGGGCCAGAGCAACATGGATGTCGGCGACCGTGCCAACGACGCGCTGCGGGTAAACGGCAAGGAGGTCCGGGCGCTGGTGGTGGGCGAAGGCGCCAATCTGGGCGTCACCCAGCTCGGCCGCATCGAATATGCCAAGAGCGGCGGGCGTATCGACACCGACGCTGTGGACAATTCGGCGGGGGTCGATACCTCCGATCACGAAGTGAATTTGAAAATTCTGCTCTCCGGACCCTATCGCCGGGGTGAGATCGACGGTGCCAAACGCGATGCGCTGCTGGCGGCGATGACCGATGACGTCGCGGCGCTGGTGCTGGCGGACAATTACGACCAGACCCTGGCGCTGTCGGTGGCGCAAGCCTCAAGCGCCCGCGATCTGGACGCCGATGCCCGCTTCATCCGCGAATTGGAAAGCCACGGCAAACTTGATCGCGCCGTGGAATATCTGCCCGGCGATACCGAATTCGCAATCCTGGCGCATGACGGCAAGGGCCTGACGCGTCCGGAACTGGCGGTGCTGCTGGCTTATGCCAAGCTCGATCTGGATGCCGAAATCCTGGCGAGCGCCCTGCCCGACGATCCGGCCTTGACGCCATCGCTGGCGGCCTATTTTCCCAAGCAGGCCGCCGCGCAATTTGCCGCCGAATTGCCGCAGCATCGCCTGAAGCGCGAAATCATTTCCACCGGGCTGGCAAACCGCATCGTCAATCTGGCGGGGCCGGTATTCGCAGCCCGGATGACGGAAATGTCAGGCGCCAGCGGCGCGGAAGTGGCACGCGCCTTCGTGGTGGCGGAGGGCGCGTTCGGGCTGGAAGCGCTGAAAAAACGCATTGACGCCCTGGATGGCCGGATTCCGGCGGTGTTGCAGACAAAACTCTATGGCGAGATCGCTGAAATCCTGCGGCGGCTTGGCCTATGGTTCCTCAGCCATGTCGGCGCCAAAGACGACCTCGCCGCCGCCATCGCGCTCTATCGCGCCGGCGTGGAGGCCCTGCGCGCCCAGCACAAGGAATTCATCTCAAAGGAGCAGGCGGACGAGACTCTGGCCCGCATCGCCGGCTTCCAGGAGGCGCCGCCCGATCTGGCGCGCGACATCGGCCTGCTGCCGCTCCTGGGCGTTGCGCCCGAGATCGCGGCCCTGGCGCGGGGCAGCGGCCATCCCATCGGCTGTGTGGCAAAACTGTATTTCGGGGTCGGCGACATGATCGGGCTGGACCGCCTCAGGCTGCTGGCGGGGCGCATCGCCCCCACCGAGCATTGGGACCGCCTGGCGATACGGCGGCTGGTGGATGATTTGTTCGCCGCCCAGCGGATGCTGGCGCAAAGCCTGCTCACCGGCCTGGGACTGGATGCCGGCGCCGGCGATGCCGAAAAAGCGCTGCGGACCTGGGAGGAGACGAACAGGGACGCACTGGAACGCAGCAAGAGCTTCCTGGCGGCATTGGAAAGTTCGGGCGAATTGTCCATCGCCAAACTGACTTTGGCGAACAGCCAGATTCACAAATTGGCGGAAATCTAGCGAACCAGATTGATCTTGTGCGCCGGCTCGGCGCTGGGAGGGGCGCTCTTGTCCTGGCCGACAAATTCGATGCCGATGCCATGTTCATGGTGACGTGCGACGCGGCCGGCAAGACCGGCGATCAGCACAAATTCGCCCAGAGGCGGGCACACATCGCTTTTGAGCGAAACACCGCCCACCGAAATATCCATCACCTCGCAATTGACGATCTGGCCATCGGCGCGGGTGAATTTGGCAAAACCCTTCTGGTGGGTGCGTTCATGGCGGCGCAAGACGCTTTCGTCCACCAGCGCCTTGTTGAGAAACAAAGTGAGCTGTTCGGCAGTGCGTTCGCGCTTGGCCGGGGTGCAGACAAAGGAAACGCTGAAGCCATTTCCGTCACGCCGCGCCACCGTGCCTTCGAAGCGTCCGAAACCGTCGACATACAGCACCACCGGGATGCTGTGTTCGGGAATGATCTCGCACTCGATCGCGGCGCCGCCGGGCGACAGATTGATGATGGTGCAGCGGGCTTCCTTGCCGTCGCCGGGGGTGAACAGCCGCCCCGGAAGACTCAGCCGCACGCGCCGGAAACGCCGACGTTCGGCCTTCGCCTTGGCAACAATCGGCTCGGCGTCCTTGATGGACAACGCCATAGGATCGGCTTTCACTTGGATTCTCATGCCCTTTTACCCGTTTGAGGGTCAATACAAGGTTACCATCTGGGTCTCGATCTACACCTTTTCCGCCCTCCTGGGCTTAACGGGGCAGCGTCGGCGCGCTATATGGAACCCGATTTCGGTGGCTTTCAGGGCTGGGGCCCGGCTTGACCGCCTTTTGGGAGTTTTGCTGAGGCCATGTCCATGATTTCCGCCCATTCCGCCGCCTTCAGGCCGCTCGCCTGCGCCGCTGCCTGCCTTTTCGTCCTGGCCCTGGCCGGATGCGCCGGCGACGACACAGCCGTGACCGCTTCGCCCTTCGCCCAGGCCTTGAACAAGGATTATCTCGACCTGTCGGCCCAGGCCGCCGCCGCGCCGGCCCCGGAAAGCAATGAGAGCTTTTTCGAAAATCCCTTCGGCTTGTTCGGCAGTCCGGCCAATCCCAATGACCTTCTGGTCACCGCCTTCAATGACAAGGCCGATCTGGCAAGCCAGGGCCAGGAGCCAGCGCCCGAAGCCGCCCCAAATAACAGTCCCGATGCTGTGAACCTGCATGACCGTCTGGTTCGCGCCGTGACGGCGGGCAAGGACCGCTTTCCCGAACCGGCCGCACGCGCCCAGGCGGATTATGATTGCTGGGTCCTGGACAACAATGTGCCGGCCATGGTGACGGCGGCGCAGGCCTGCCGCAGCGCGCTGGACGGCTCGCTTTTGGCGCTTGAGAATGCCGCGCGTCCCGCGCCGCCCCCGGCGCCCGTATATGCCCCGGTGGCCGCTCCGCCGCCCCCACCGCCGCCACCCGCGCCCAGCGCATTCACTGCCTATTTCGACTTTGATTCCTGGACCCTGACCGCCGAAGACCTGACGGTGATCACCAATGCGATCAATACCGCCCGCACCGGCGGCCAGACCCATATTACCGTTGTGGGACACACCGACACATCCGGTTCGGCAGCCTATAATCAGAGGCTTTCGGTGCGCCGGGCCAATGTGGTGGTCGAGGCGATGGTGGATATGGGCGCGCGGCGCGCCGCGATCCAGGCTTCCGGTGTCGGCGAAACCGATCTGGCGGTTCAGACGCCCGACAACACCAAGGAAGCCAGGAACCGCCGGACGGTCATTGATCTGATCCCGTGAGCCGCGCCTGACGAAACGGTCCATAGCGGCAGCGTATGGACGGCTTTGGCGAGCGGCCGGGCTCGGACCGCGCTGCGCCTCCCTCGCTGCGCTCATGGCCGCTACGCTGTCGCTAGGCCATGGGGCCAGCTTTTCTAAGGCGCGCTCTCGCTTGCCAAGAAAAGCTAGGCCTCATCTGTTTGGCCGAGGCTGCTGCTTTGCCGCCCTTTCGCAGGGGCAACGAACCTTCTAGGCTCGCGTTATGAGGATGATGGGATTTTATCCGGCCCGACGCCTTTTCGCGGCCCTTTTGGCGCTGCCTGTTGCGGCGTCCGCGGCGTTGGCGCAAGGCGCCAATTATAACGTCAAGACCATGAATTTCGACCTTTGGTGCCAGGAGCAACAGCATCTGGCGCCTGATCGCTGCGACAAGCGCACGCCGGAAGACGAAAAGGATTTTGACGCCTATCGCGCCAAGATCGAGGAATATGAGATTCCGTATCTGCAGCAAAAGCAGAACGACATCGCGCTGGACCGCAACATCCTGAACAAGGATCCGGTGGACAATCCGATTACCCAGGATTCCCAGACCCAGTCGCTGCAGCAGCAGAGATCGCAGACCGTCGATCCGCGCACGCCCAACCCGTAATTACGAAAACTTGGCTGTATCCTGGCTGTTGGCCACGCCCCGCAGGCGGGTGAAGGCTTCGAACATTTTGTGCAGCAGATCGCCGGCGCCGAAGGCGGAAATGGGATGATCCTGGCTCACCACCAGGCGCAGATAGGGCGCCTTGGGATGGGCTTTCTGGAACATGGCCGGGGGCGGCGGCGGCGGGAGATTCTGGTCGTAATTGGGAAGTGGTTCGTCTTCCTGGATAAGCTGGGAGGCGATCAGCCTTTCATAGGCGATGGCGCGGCCAAGCAGAGGTGTGGGATCAGACAGCGTCTGCACCAGGCCGAAAAAGCGCTTGGGTTCGCCGCCGTTGAAACTGACAGGGGTTAAAATCGTCTCCAGCTCGACCATGCCGTTGTCGGCGGTGGCGGCGATGGACGACAGGCATACCGGCTGGCGCAGCTTGAGTGACTGATGCAGCAGCGAGGCCAGCGACAGGCCCGATTGGGATTCCCAATGCGCCAGAAATCCCGTGCCCTTCAGTTCAAAGCCGAAGCGTTCGCACAGCGCGGTGCCGGCAAGACGGTAAACGGGGCGTGAAGGATTCTCGCAGTCGAGAATGAATGTGTAAGAAAGCAGCCGCTTGATCTGGCGCGGATCGATATCGGTCTGGTCCGGCACATCGCGTCCATTGCGCAGACGGCTCCAATACCCAACCAGGAGGTGTGAATTCTTGTGTTTCATGGCCCCGTTAATCCCTTGGCAGCGACCTGTGTGCTTCACTTCGAAACGCAAACCGGTCGTACGCCAGGGTACAGAGCAGAAGGCGTGCCAAGGCCGGGAGTGGGGTCGTTGTAAGCGGGGGGCTTTGCGGCGCGCATATAAAGCGTAGCCGCCGGCTTTATGGGGTGTGGTCGAATTGAATATCCATTGCGGCGTGCCCGGGCGGCACAGCAGCAGCGGCGCCCGGTCTCCGGGCGGCGCGCTTGCGGCACAAATTGCGCGCCCCGCGATGGCAGTCCCGTTTTGGCACAGCATTGTCCCAGCCCCGGTCGGCAGGGCTGGCACGAATCCTGAAGCGAGGGATGCGGTCATTCACGCGCCCCTTGGGGCAAGGAACATCTAAATGCAGCTCAAACCCGCCATGTTTCTGACTTCCGCGCTGGTCGGCACCAGCCTGATTGCCACCTCCATTTCGGCACAAGCCGGGGGCATGACCCATGTCGGGACATGGGGCGGCGATGCCGGCAAGAGCGCCACGATCAACGGCCTGTCCTGCGACATGCCGATCTTCGTCAAGCATCCGGACACCACCAATGTCGGCCCGGTCGCCGTCGCCCATCCCAATACCGGCAATTTCGGCTTCAATCGCCCCGCCGCGCCGGTGAACGTCCAGAATAACATCCAGAACAGCGCCGGTCCGCTGCGCCCGTCCTATTTCGGCGGCAGCGCGCCCCTGAACGTCCAGCGCAATGGCGGCGGCGATTTCAGCAGCAACCGCTCGATCGCCGTTCAGCAGAACAATGCGAATGTGAACCACCCGCTGGATGTCCAGAACAATTACGGCAATCGCGACAGCGGCAACAACGTCAATATCAACAGACCCGTCTCGGTGAACAGCAACATCGAGAACTTCAAACCCGTCAATATCAACAAGCCGGTGAGCTATAACAACAATGTCACCGTCAACAAGCCGGTCTATAACAACAACAATGTGTCGGTGAACAACAACATCGACGCGTCGAAGAACATCAACATCAATCACCCGGTGACCGACAACACCAATATCGAGAATTTCAAGTCGGTCAATATCAACAAGCCGGTGACCAACAACACCAATATCGACAATTCGAAATACATCAACATCAACAAGCCGGTGACGATCACCAACAATATCGACAATTCCAAGAATATCGATATCTACAAACCCGTGTCGGTCACCAACAACATCGACGCGTCGAAGAACATCAGCATCAACAAACCAATCTCAATCTACAAGCCGGTGACGATCACCAACAATATCGACGCCTCGAAGAATATTGATATCACCAAGAATATCAACAATTCGAAATACATCGACGCATCGAAGAACATCAGCATCAACAAGTCGATCGATATCAACAAGACCAACGTCTTCAATTTCGGCGGCGGCAATGGCCATGGCGGCGGCGGCAACAATAACAGCAACAATAACAACAACAATAATAACAACAACTCGAATAACAATTCGAATAACAATTCGAATAACAATTCGAACAACAATTCGAACAACAACTCGACCACGAACAACAACAACTCGATGTCGGATTCCGCGGCGCTGGCCCTGGCGGCCGCGATCGCGCAGCTGTCCAACAAGATCAACAACAGTTCCAGCAGCACCGGCACGGGCACCGGCACTGCCACCGGCGGCACCACCAACATCACGGTGCTCGGCTCGACGTCCACTGGCGGCACCACCTCGTCCGAGGGCGGCGTCGGCTATGGCGGTTCAGGCGGCCAGGGCGGCACCGGCGGCGATGTCAGCGGCATTTCGGCCGAAGGCGGCAGTTCGACCAACTCGCTCGACAATTCCAGCACCAATACCGCCAAAGGCGGCACTGGCGGCAGCGGCGGCACCGCGACGGCAGCGGGCGGCGCCGGCGGCAATGGCTATGGCGGCACCGCTTCGTCGGACAACACCAGCACCGTCACCACCAAGGGCGGCACTGCCAATACCACGGGCGGCACCAACAGCTTCACGCCGACCTTCAATCCGACCTATACGCCCACCAACACCAACGATTTCGCGCCCACCAACACGGCGACCAACACGCCGACCAACGAATACACGCCCAGCAATACCTACACGCCGAACAACACCTACACGCCGACCCAGACCCAGACCCAGAATAATTTCGCCGCCGGCTCGGGCAGCGGCAGTGGCAGCGGCAGCACGACGCCGATCACCCTGACGGTGGACAATTCGGCCAACAATGCCAACAAGACCGGCGACACCACGGCCACCGGCGGGACCGCCAACGGCAATGGCGGCAATGCCACCAACAGCAACAAGACCAACCAGAGCCAGACGGCGAGCCCCACCTTCACCACCAACCCGACCCTGACGGACAGCCCGACCAACACCGCCAATGGCGGCTATGGTTATGGCGGCCTGGGCGGCGCAGGCGGCACCGGCGGCTCGGCCACCGGCGGCAGCAGCACGCTCTATGTCATCGGCCTGGGCACCGGTTCGGGCGGCGGCTCCGGTTCGACGCCTTCGATCACGATTGATGCATCGAGCAGCGCCGCCGGCGCCTCGGTGGGCGACACCACCTCTTCGGCCCTGGGCGGCACCGGTAAAGGCTATGGCGGCAGCGTCACCCTGGGCACCGGTTCGGGTTCGGGCAGCGGCAGTACGCCGGTCTCAATCACCAACAGCAATACGCCAACCGCAACCAGCGACCAGACCCAGACCGGCACGGTCACGGGCACCAATACCCAGGGTGACCAGACCAACAGCAACGCGCCCACCAACAGCTTCACCAATTCGCCGGACAACAGCTTTACGCCGAGCTTCGCGCCGACCTTCAATCCCAGCTACGCCCCGACCAACACCAGCACCAATGACAATACCTCGCAGGGCGGCGCGGGCGGTCTGGGCGGCGCCGGGGGCGCCGCGACGATTTATGTGACGGGCCTGAGCAGCGGCTCGGGCGCCGGTTCGACGCCGTCCATCACCATCGACAATTCCAGCGCCGGCGGCACCAGCGCCGCAACCGGCGGCAGCAATGGCGACCAAAGCTTCACGCCCAGCAACACCTATACGCCGGCTGTCACGGCATCGGGCGGCGCGGGCGGTTTCGGCGGCAGCAATGGCGACCAGAGCTTCACTCCCACTGTGACCTCTGCGGGCGGCAACTCGTCCTCTGAGAACACCTCCACCGTCAACCCCAATGTCAGCATCGCGCCGACCTCCACCATCAGCCCCACTCTTTCGGCCAGCGGCACGGGCGGCACCGGCGGGACGTCCAACAACGACGCCACCATCGCCCCGGAAACCACCATCAGCCCGACCGTCAATCCCACCGTCACCACCAGCAGTGAAGGCGGCGCAGGCGGCTTCGGCGGCACCGCGACCGGCGGCAGCGGAACCGGCGGCAGCGTCGGCGACACAAGCGCGGCCGGCGGCGCCGGCGGCATCGGCTATGGCACCGGCGGCACCAACACCTCGTCGGCCACGGGCGGCGATGCCAACCCCACCCTGACCGCGAATCCGACTTTCACCGCCAACCCGACTCTGACCACCGGCGACACTACCGCCAATGGCGGCGCGGGCGGTTTGGGCGGCGCCGGCGGCACGTCGACGCTTTATGTGACGGGCCTGGGCAGTTCGAGCGGCAGCGGTTCGACGCCGTCAATCACCATCGACAATTCCAGCGCCGGCGGTACCGGCAATGGCACCGGCGGCAACGCCACGGGCGGCACATCCTCGGCCGAGGGCGGCGCCGGCGGCACAGCCGCGGCCACCAATAGCAATGTCACGGGCAGCAACACCCAGGGCGACCAGACCTTCACGCCGACCAACAGTAACAGCTTCACGCCCAGCTTTACGCCGACCTTCATTCCCACCAACACCAACGACAATACATCGCAAGGCGGCGCGGGCGGCAGCGGCGGCACGGCGACGCTTTATGTGGCGGGCCTGAGCAGCGGTTCGGGCGGCGGCTCGACGCCGTCTATCAGCATCGACAATACCAACGGCGGCACCAATTCGGCCACCGGTGGCAGCAATGGCGACCAGAACCAGACTATCACACCAACGAATACCAACAACAATACCCTCACCGGCGGTTCGAGTTCGGGCAGCGGCTCAACGCCGTCCTTCACCATCAACGCCAATCCGACCCTGACCGCCACCCAGTCGGCCAGCCCAACCATCACCAATTCGGCCGAAGGCGGCGCGGGTGGCTTTGGCGGCGCAGGCGGCAACGCGACCAACAACAATACCAGCACCAACACCAACACGCCGACGGCGCTGGCTAATGCCAACAGCTTTGGCGCCGGTAGCGGCAGCGGCAGTGGCGGCGGCAGCAGCACGCCGGTCACCATTACGAACAACAACACCGCCAATGCCAATGCCGCTGCCAATGCGACCGGCAACGGCTTCGGCTTCGGCGGCGGCAATGCGGCGGCCAATGCAAGCGGCACGGGCACCGGTTCCGGCGTCGGCGTGGGCATCGGCATTGGTTCGGGTTCGGGCAAAGGCGGCGGCACGCCGGGCAACAATAACAACACGAACAACAATTTTAACAACAACAACAACTTCAACAGCAACAGCAACTTCAACAACAACAATAATAATTTCAGCAACAACAATGCCAACTACAACAACAATGCGAACAACAACTTCAACAACAACGCCAACTACGGCTATGTGAACAACGGCGCGCCCAGCTATTACAGCAGCTATGGCAATGCCACCGGCTATGGCGCGGGTTACGGCTATGGCTATCCGGCACAGGGCTCTGGCGGCTTCGCGGTAGTTCAGAATGAAGGCAGCATTGTCGGCGCCACCGGCGTCGGCGGCTATTATGTCGGCCATGCCGGCGGCGTGGTCGCCACCGATGCGGCGGGCAACTATGCCCATGGTTATGGTTATGGCTATCAGACGGCGCCCAGCGCGGTGTCCGGCGGCGTGGCCCAGGCGGCACCGGCGCAGGCAAGCGGCTACAGCGCCGAAATTCAGGGTGGCGCCGCGGTCGGCGGCCAGTGCCACTTTGTCGACGCCACGGTGGTCAAGTCCATTCACGCGGTCTGCGTCAGCGCCGACGGGCACCAGTTCCCCGCCTCGCACATGACGCCCGACACCTGGATCAACTCCAGCTATGAAGGCGAAGTGGCGCGCTGCCTGCCGGGTTCGACCCTGCGCGTGCTGGTCGGTTCGGTGATGCAGTCCGACCAGGGCATGGCGACCTCGTACCAGGATGCCGAAGCCCTGGTGTGCGGCGCCGGCGAAGCGGTCCGGCACTACAAGGACGGCATGCTCAAATGCGCCCCGGCCGAAAAGGTCGTCGACTGCACCGAGCGCACCAACCTGCGCAAATACGGCACCGGCGATATGTTCTTCACCTATGTCACCAAGGTCTGCCTGGAACAGCATCAATTCCTGGTCGGCGGCCAGACCAAGGAAAGCGCCGCCGAGGCCGCCTCGCGCGCCCAGAGCTTCGCCCGCAGTCAAGCCCAGTCCGGCGAACTGCATCTGTCGGGCATGACACTGAATGGCGGGGTCGGAGGCCTCGGCTTCTACTGAGTTGATCTCCCGCCCCGTGAATGACCATTTACGGCGGGACGATCCGGGCGCCTCGCGCGGCTGAAAAGCAGCGCGGGGCGCTTTTTTTGCGGCCAATTCGCCGCCTTGCACCCGCATTTCGGGCTGCTATTGTGCACCGCACTTTCGCCCGCCTTTGGCGTCTTTTTCCGGGGTAACTCCATGAATATCCACGAATATCAGGCCAAAGAGGTCCTGCGCGGCTTCGGCACACCTGTGCCCAGGGGACAGGCCGCCTTCACGGTGGAAGAGGCGGTGGCGGCGGCCAAGGCGCTGCCCGGCCCGGTCTGGGTGGTGAAGGCGCAGATCCATGCCGGTGGCCGCGGCAAGGGCGGCGGGGTCAAGGTGGTCAAGTCCATCGCCGATGTCGAGAAAGAGGCGGGGCGCATGCTGGGCATGACGCTGGTGACGCACCAGACCGGACCGCATGGCCGCCTGGTCAAGCGACTTTATATCGAGGACGGTTCGCCCATCGCGCGCGAACTTTATCTCTCTGCCCTAGTGGACCGGGAAACCAGCCGCATCGCCTTCATCGTCTCGACCGAGGGCGGCATGGATATCGAGGAAGTCGCCCATTCGACGCCGGAAAAGATCAAGACGTTCCAGGTCGAGCCGGTATCCGGCTATTCGCCCTATATCGGCAATGAGATCGCAGCCGCCCTGGGGCTGAAAGACGACCAGGCCAAGCAGATGGGCGCCGTGGTCAAGAGCCTGTACGACGCTTTCGTGGCCAAGGATATGAGCCTGCTGGAGATCAATCCGCTGGTGGTCACCAAGGACGGCAAGATCATCTGCCTCGATGCCAAGATCAATTTCGACGACAATTCGCTCTATCGCCACAAGGACATCCAGGCCCTGCGCGACCTGGACGAGGAAGATTCCGCCGAAGTCGAAGCCGGCAAATACGACCTGTCCTATATCAAGCTGGATGGCGAGATCGGCTGCATGGTCAATGGCGCTGGCCTGGCGATGGCGACCATGGACATCATCAAGCTTTACGGTTCGGAGCCCGCCAACTTTCTGGACGTGGGCGGCGGCGCCACCAAGGAAAAAGTCACCCAAGCCTTCAAGATCATCGTCAGCGATCCCAACGTGAAAGGGATTCTGGTGAATATTTTCGGCGGCATCATGAAATGCGACATTATCGCCGAAGGCATCATCGCCGCTGCGAAGGAAGTCTCGCTCAAGGTGCCGCTGGTGGTGCGGCTGGAAGGCACCAATGTCGAATTGGGCAAGCAGATATTGGCCAAATCGGGCATGGCCATCATCTCCGCCAACGATCTCGCTGACGCGGCCGAAAAGGTCGTCAAAGCCGTCAAGGGTGCGAAATAATGTCCATTCTCGTCGACAAGAATACCAAGGTGATCTGCCAGGGCTTCACCGGCAAGCAGGGCACCTTTCATTCCGAACAGGCCATCGCTTACGGCACCAAGATGGTGGGTGGCACCACGCCCGGAAAAGGCGGCACCACGCATCTGGGCCTGCCGGTGTTCGACACGGTGCGCGAGGCGAAAGAGAAAGTCGGCGCCGATGCCAGCGCCATCTATGTGCCGCCGCCTTTCGCCGCCGACGCCATCCTGGAAGCAATCGACGCGGAAATTCCCCTAATCGTCTGCATCACCGAAGGCATTCCAGTCCTGGACATGGTCAAGGTCAAGCGGGCGCTTTCGGGCAGCAAGTCACGCCTGATCGGCCCCAACTGCCCCGGCGTCATCACGCCGGGCGAATGCAAGATCGGCATCATGCCCGGCCATATCCATCGCCGCGGCTCGGTCGGCATCGTCTCGCGATCCGGCACGCTGACTTATGAGGCCGTCTGGCAGACCACGGCGGTTGGGCTGGGCCAAACCACCTGTGTTGGCATCGGCGGCGATCCGGTCAAGGGCACCGAGCATCTGGCGGTGCTGGAAATGCTGCTGGGTGACCCGGAAACAAAATCCATCATCATGATCGGCGAGATCGGTGGCAGCGCCGAGGAAGACGCCGCCGACTTCATCAAGCATTCCAAGGTGAAAAAACCGATGGTCGGCTTCATCGCCGGCGTCACCGCACCGCCGGGCCGGCGCATGGGCCATGCCGGCGCCATTATTTCCGGCGGCAAGGGCGGCGCGGAGTCCAAGATCGAGGCGATGAAATCGGCGGGCATCCGCGTCTCGCCCAATCCGGCGGCGCTGGGCACCACCATGGTGGCGCTGCTGTCGGGGAAGTAGCCCAAGTTCGCATATATTGCACTGCAATAGCTCCGCGCCCGCAGCGCGGGGCTTTGTTTTTTGGCGTCGTAATTGGTTCTTATTGAACCCATATTAACCGCATTCGCCGTTGAATAGGGGCGGCAAAGGCGCTAACCACACCCCGCCTTTTGGATAGTCCCCGCCCAAGGCTTCAGGAACAGGGTTCAGCCCAACAAGCTTCCCTTAAACATTTGAAATGACAGAACAATCCCCTTCAAACCGATTTCGTCGCACCTCCAATGATATTCTCGATGCGACCAGCTTTCTGTCCGGCACCAACGCCGCCTTCCTGGAGGGGCTCTATTCCCAATATCTCGCCAATCCCGATTCCGTGGATGCGGAATGGCGCGCCTATTTCGCCGGGCTGGGCGAGGCTGGCCTCTCCCCCACCCAGCTGGGCCGCGGCCCGGCCTGGCATCGCGACCGCAAAACCGCGCTGCCGCAGGACGATGTCACCCAGGCTTTGTCGGGCGGCTCCTCTTCCAGCAATCCGGGTGCCAAGCCGGCGCCGAAAAAATCCGCTGCAGCGCCGGTTGACGGCGAAAGCATCCGCGCCACCGCGCTGGATTCCATTCGCGCCATTCAACTGGTGCGCGCCTATCGCGTCATCGGCCATCTCGAGGCCGATCTCGATCCCTTGGGCATTACGCCGCGCCAAACACATCCACAACTGGAGCCCTCTTTTTACGGCTTTCACGACGCCGAGATGGACAGGCCGATCTACATCGCCGGCGTGCTCGGCATGGACACGGCGTCGCCGCGCCAGATGCTGGACATCCTCAAGCGCACCTATTGCGGCCGTATCGGTTATGAATTCATGCACATCAATGATGCCGAGCAGAAAGACTGGCTGCAGCGCCGCATCGAAGGGCCGGACAAGGACATCAAGTTTACCCCCGAGGGCAAGAAGGCGATCCTCAACAAGCTGATCGAGGCGGAAGGCTTCGAGAAATTCGCCGCCAACCGTTTCGTCGGCACCAAGCGTTTCGGGCTGGATGGCGCCGAGGCCACCATTCCGGCGCTGGAACAGATCATCAAGCGCGGCGGCCAGCTTGGCGTGAAGGAGATCGTGCTGGGCATGGCCCATCGCGGCCGCCTCAATGTGCTGGTGAATGTCATGGGCAAGCCCTATCGCCAGCTTTTCCATGAATTCCAGGGCGGCGCCGCCAATCCTTCGGAAGTCGAAGGCTCTGGCGATGTGAAATATCATCTTGGCGCCTCGTCGGACCGCGAGTTTGACGGCCATCAGGTGCATCTGTCGCTCACGCCCAATCCGTCGCATCTGGAAATCGTCAATCCCGTGGTGCTGGGCAAGGCGCGCGCCAAGCAGCATCTGCTGGGCGACATCCAATCGCGCGGCTCCGTGCTGCCGCTCCTGATCCATGGCGATGCCGCCTTTTCGGGCCAGGGCGTGGTGGCGGAATGTTTCGCCGCCTCCGGCACCAAGGGCTTCCGTACCGGCGGAACCGTCCATTTTGTCATCAACAACCAGATCGGTTTCACCACCGCGCCGATCTATTCGCGCTCTTCGCCCTACTGCACCGATGTCGCGCTGATGGTGCAGGCGCCGATCTTCCATGTGAATGGCGACGATCCCGAAGCCGTGGTCCATGCCGTGCGCATCGCCACCGAATTCCGCCAGCTGTTCCACAAGGATGTGGTGCTGGACATGATCTGCTATCGCCGCTTCGGCCATAACGAAAGTGACGAACCGGCCTTTACCCAGCCCCTGATGTACCGGGTGATCAAGGACCATCCCACCACCCTGACGCTTTATTCCAGGAAGCTGATGAAAGAAGGCGCCCTGACCGGGACCGATATCGAGGCGATGCAGGACCAATTCAATCAGAAACTGGACGAGGAATTCAACGCCTCCAAGTCGCATTTGCCCAATCGCGCCGACTGGCTTGACGGCAAATGGGCGGGTCTTGCCACCGCCCCCAAGAACAGCGACCGCCGCGGCGAGACCGGCGTGCCGTTCGACATGTTGAAGAAAGTGGGCAAGGCGCTGACCACCGCGCCGGCCGGCTTTCACCTGCACAAGACGCTGACGCGCCTGCTGGAAGCCAAGGCCAAAATGTTCGAAAGCGGCGAAGGCTTTGACTGGGCCACCGCCGAAGCCCTGGCCTTCGGCACCCTGCTGGATGAGGGTCTGGATGTGCGCCTGTCCGGCCAGGATTCGGCGCGCGGCACCTTCAGCCAGCGCCATTCCACTTTCGTCGACCAGGAAAATGAAGAGCGCTATCTGCCGCTCAACCATGTCCGTGACGGCCAGGGAGCGTTCGAAGTAATTGACACGCTGCTGTCGGAAGAGGCGGTGCTGGGTTTCGAATATGGCTATTCCACAACGGATCCCAAATCGCTGGTGCTGTGGGAAGCCCAGTTCGGCGATTTCGCCAACGGCGCACAAGTGGTGATGGACCAGTTCATATCATCGGGCGAAATGAAATGGCTGCGCATGTCGGGTCTGGTGATGCTGCTGCCGCATGGCTATGAAGGCCAGGGTCCGGAACATAGCTCGGCGCGGCTGGAACGGTATCTGCAGCTTTGCGCCCAGGACAATATGCAGGTCTGCGTTCCCACCACGCCGGCCAACTATTTTCACGTGCTGCGGCGGCAAATGCACCGCCCCTTCCGCAAGCCGCTGGTGGTGCTGACGCCAAAATCGCTGCTGCGCCACAAGAAATGCGTCTCGTTCCTCACCGATATGGGCCCCAGCAACTCGTTCCACCGCGTGCTGCGCGACCAGGCAGAAGTCGTGCCCGGCGCCACCAGTGTCGAACTGGTGCCGGACGACCAGATCAAGCGGGTTGTGCTCTGCACCGGCAAGGTCTATTTCGACCTGATGGAGGAGCGCGAAAAGCGCGGCGAGAACCGCATCCAGATCTTGCGCCTCGAGCAGCTTTATCCCTTCCCGGAAAATGTTCTGGCCCAGGAACTGAACCGCTTCCCCAAGGCCGATCTGGTCTGGTGCCAGGAAGAGCCCAGGAATCAGGGCGCCTGGATCTTCATCAAGCCGCGCATCGAAGACACCATCGCCAAGCTGGGCGGCAAGGCCAGTCCGCGCTATGTCGGGCGGCCGGAATATGCCTCCACCGCGGCGGGGCTGATGAAACAGCATCTCGCCGAACTGGCCGCATTCCTCAACGAAGCCCTGTCTCTTTAAAAGGACGGCGCGCGACAAGCGGGCCGGAAAGCATTCATGACCACCGATATCAAGGTCCCCGCCATGGGCGAATCCGTCACCGAAGCCACGGTGGCGCGCTGGTTCAAGAAGGAAGGCGACACGGTCAAACGCGACGAGCCGCTGCTGGAACTGGAAACCGACAAGGTGACGGTGGAAGTGCCCGCCCCCGCTGACGGCGCCCTGGAATCCATCTCGGTCAAGGCCGGCGACACGGTACAGGTCGGCACACTGTTGGGCACCTTGGCCGAGGGCCAAGCCGGCAACGCTGCCGCCAAGCCCGCCGCAAAAGCCGAAGCGCCAAAAGCGGCTGCGCCTACGCCCGCCCCGGCCAAGCCCGCCGCGAAAGCGGAAGTCCCGGCGATGCCGTCGGCACAGCGCATCGCCACTGAGACCGGCCTTTCGACCGCCGCCGTCGCCGGCACCGGCAAGGATGGCCGCGTCACCAAGGGGGACATGCTGGAGGCGCTGGAGGCGCGGGCGAACAAGCCATCGCCTGCGCCCGTGCAGCCCGCGGGCCCGCGTCACAATGCGGCGCGCGAGGAAATCGTGCCGATGACGCGGCTGCGCCGGACCGTGGCGCTGCGGCTGAAGGAATCGCAGAATACCGCCGCC
>Ga0302319_10004581_pt1 | contig 28263 bp, 23 predicted proteins | sample Bog_T0_2_FD_203319 | JGI IMG/M metagenome (GOLD analysis project Ga0302319, IMG submission 203319) | Peat permafrost microbial communities from Stordalen Mire near Abisko, Sweden - Bog_T0_2 | ecosystem: Environmental > Terrestrial > Soil > Wetlands > Peat | place: Sweden: Abisko, Stordalen Mire... | reverse complement strand
CCTTACGCCCTCCGTGCCCACGGGCCGCCTGTCGGGACAACTGACAAGCCGCCCACTGTCGGCATGCACGGCTACGACCCGCACAAGCTGCCGGAGATGAAAGCCAGCTTCTTCGCTGCCGGTCCGGATATTGTGGTCGGCAAGACGGTCGCGCCCTTCGAAAACGTGAATCTCTATCCGTGGCTGGCGCATATGCTTGGGCTCACTGCGCCCAAGACAGATGGCAGCCTGAATGTGCTCTCAGAAACCCTGCGCGACGGCGGCGCAGAGAAAGCGGCCGACGCGAAATGACACAAGGATAATCAGAGCCATGCCACGCCGGTCTTCGCGTTTGTGAACCGGAGCGCCAATTAGGGCACCTACGCTGCCGAATCCTGCAGCAATCGGCGCGGCGCGTGCGCAGCTTTCTCTGAGTCAAGGTCGGCTCTCACCCCCGGTCGTTCGTTTGAGGTCCTTTCTGTACAATGTTCGGCCGTCTTCAATCGATTCCAATTGTTCTTTAAAGCCCATATTTGTGAACATTTTCACGGGATTATGAAGATCGCTGGCAAATATCTGAACGCCGATCGATGTGCAACCGTTTTGTTTCGCAACCTCGATTGCTTTGTCGACGATCCGCCTGCCAATTCCCCGCTCTCGATCGCGGCGATTTACCCACAGATATCGGAGTTCGCACTCATCCCCAGGGGTTAGGTTCTGGAGGATGGTTCCACCAAGGTACCCAGCGCTTTCGGGCCCACGGCTCTTGATGCGCAACTTGGCAACCAGCATTTTCGCTGGCAGCCGAATTGAGGTTTGGCCTTGGGCAGGTTGAGGCCTGGGGTTTCTAATGTCATCGTCGAGATAGTCGATCCAGGTTGACAGCTTCCGCACAGCATCCGGGGCATTCAAGTTAGCCACAGAAAGTTCGTCGTAGGTGTTTTGCAGAAGGCGCATGAATCCGCGCATCGCCCGTTTTGCTTGAATTGCCTCCTGGTCTTTCGAATTGATGTCGTGAGCTTCAAATTCGAGCTCGATAGGAGCGTCGGGCTTGAGCTTTCTCATGAGTAAGGGCAACAAGTAAGATTTCGGGATTGTGATGTCTTCGGGATTGACAGGAATGTCCAGCGCCCGACAGAACATCAGGAGAAGTTCTCTGCTTCTCGGCGCGCGAGTGGATGCCTTTTTCGGGTCGAAAAGGTTTGTTCCTTCGCATAGGGCATTTACCCACTTTTCGAGGTAGCCGCTTGTGACGAAGTAACTGTGGATTATCTCGCGGGTACGCGACAATATAGGCTTCCAAGGCAGATCTCCCGGATTCGAAAAGGTTTCGATCGATCCCATATCCAGACAGAGCGTGTAAAAGACCCATTCCCACGCCAGAAGGGTGGCACTGTTTTCTGCGGTTTCAGCACTTTTCTTGGCTTCCGCACCCTCCGTGTCTTCTCCACTATTGTTGGAAATACGCAGACTTTCAGCCACCGTCAGCGCGAGAGATTTCGCGAGGATGACCAGGTCCTTAGCTGTGGATTCAACTTCAGTGGATAAGACCTGCCAGAGTATCGCATCCAGAAATTCGCGAAATTTGACGTCACTTCTATTGGCGGCGATGCTGCAGAAATACTGGGGAAGCGCCCTCCTCAGGTCCTCGCTTCCGGTTCGTCGATTGTTCAACGGAAACACGAGGCGAGTTCTGGCTGGCTTGAGCCGGTTATGCAACTCAATAGAGGTAAATTCATCCGTGCAAACAAAGGCCGGCTTAACGTCTCCTTTTCTTTGTTCCATCTGAGCGACGAGGGAATCGAGACTCATACTTTTGAGTTCATCCAGTTCGCCGTCGGAATACTTCAGGACCTGCCTGCAATAGATCGCGCCGATATCATTCTTAACCACGATCGGGCGAATATCCCCGCGTATCCCTTGAATCGAGTCCAAGCCTGACAAGATGCGGCCAGTGATGATCTGCGTCTCGAAGTCATCGGCCCAGCAAAGTGCCCCAAGGCTCATCTTGATCGGTAGTCTCCAAAATTGCAGATCGCAACTGAGGATCCGATCCGGGGCATTGAATATGCCGTAATGCAGGTCAGCGACGCGATTGTAATCAAGGGGCGTCAGGTCTCTCCGCTGGCCCACATCTTCAATGGGAATCTGCGCCAGGCTCAATACCCGGCCAACCACACTCTCGAAAAACGATTCCTCCCCTTTATCGTTCCTGGGCCCTGCAATCGGCTGATAGTCGACGCTCATCACGCGCAGCTTCTCCCCATTGCGGATGCCGTCCAACACTCCGCCGTACCCCACCTGCAAAGCAGGACTGAAATTGGTGTGTCTGCCGGCAAACTGGTTGGGGTTCTCAAGAGTAAGCCGAATTTCGCTTTCCAGCTTACCCTTGCGGTCGGGCTCCCCTGGGTAGTTTGTGTCTGCAAAGAACTCTATGAAGTCGCTGGTTGGCTTTCTATAGCCTTTTAGGTAGTTGAAGACCGTGCTTCTGCTTATTTTAGATTTCTTGTCGAGCTTGTCCTTCGCATGAAGCCAATTGGTGTACCTGGTCGCAATCTGCTGCATCGACTTTGCGTTTCCCGAAGTACTCCCGTTGATTTCTCTCGTAAAGACCTTTTCGGTGTCAGGGAAGTAGACCCCTGACTTTTGCTGGCGCTGTAGGACGCTTTCCATGGATGCCTCTTTCCGGGCCTTGGGGAGAAACCCCGCTAAGCCCTAACCGAACTGTTCTCACGTCGTTCTCTCAAAATAAGGTACGCTCACTGAGGCGAAAATGCAACAGTTGCTACACGTGAAACAGAAAACATATGGTGACGTTCTTACGTAGCAAATGTTGACATGTTCTCTTTCTGCGAGTACATTAGGCCGTAGATGTTGACCTGAGTTCGGGAGCGGGCATTAAACATCGGCTGAAGCGGAGGTGCACAGTGCAAACATGCAAGTGCAATGCGCTCGATGGGGTGATGGACCTCGACATGCTTTCCTCAATCAACGGCGTCAGCTGTGGCATTGTCGGCGACTTCATGCAATTCACCATTCTCTGCCGGGCATGCAAGCAGAATCACAGCTTGCGAGTGCCCATCGCAGAGCTCGCCGGCGAGTCCGGGCCAGCGCTGGTGCTGTATTGGAAGTGGTGGGCGGGGCCAGCCAGAGGTCCGCATCATCCGCCACCGAAAGCGCCCGCAATGTGTCGTGTTATCCCAATCAATGATCCGCGTGCGAAAACAATGAAAACAGCTGCATGAATTTGTGGACACTTGGGCTGCGCCAACAGCTCGGCTGTGTCTTTTTAACAGAAAATCGGACCGGGGACCGAGTCTCTAGGAGGAGAATTGACCATGAAATGCACAGAATGCTTCGACCAACACCTTTCCCTGCGCCTCCTCGCGGAGGCTTGCGAAATCAGTAACGTGAACGTAGACATGCGCCCTCCACGCTGCATTGTGACGCTCCGGTGCATCCATGGGGCGACTCACACCCACACCTGCTACCCCGGGTCAATGGACTGGTGGGTTGCTGCAAGCCTTCAACGCAGGCGGGCAAGTTAGACAAAAAATGGCCGTTGCCGAACGGGACGGGTTTGACCGAACCGCCTGGAGGCCGCCCAACTGGTAACCGATGGGTAGGCACAACTTCGGTCGTGCGACGCCTCGCACCGGCCCCTGATAGGCTTCGGGAGAAGGAGTTCGTTCGAAATGAAAGCTGTCTTAGGGATTGATGGCGGAGGGACGCGGACTCGCGCCTCAATTATTTCCGGGGACGCGGTTCTTGCGCACGCGGTCAGCGGTTCAATCAAGCGCTTGCGCGTCGGTGAGCAAGCTGCGGCGGCCAACCTGCGCGCACTGCTCACGGACATCTACGCGCAGGCTGGAGTCACAAGCGTCGCGGCAGCCAGTTGCGGCGTGGCATCGGCCAGCTTGCCGGGCACAGTCGAGTGGATCACCGCGGTTCTCAAAAAATTCAGCGCCGAGCACACGGAAGTCGTTGGCGACGAGGTGATCGCACTCGACGCAGCGTTCCAGGGCGGCCCGGGAATTCTGCAGATTGCCGGAACCGGCTCCAACACCATCGGCCGTGCCCCCGACGGTAGCCGCGAATGTGCCGGCGGCTACAGCTCGCGGCTGGGCGACGAGGGCTCAGGCTACTGGATTGGGCTGCACAGCATACGCCGGGCCCTCAACGCCTTTGACCGGGAAGAACCGACGCAAGTGCTTGAGAAGGTCGGCCAGATCTGGGGAACCTCAAACCTTGAGGAGCTTGTCAGCAAGGGCGACAGCACCCCAGGGCCGGACTTTGCCGCGCTTGCCCCGGCCATCAATGAGCTTGCCGAGGCCGGCGATCCGGTGGCGCTTGGGGTTCTCAACCAGGCCGCGGCAGATCTGGTAGCCTTCGTGCTGCTGGTCCGATCCAAGCTGCGCCGCAAGCACTCGATTGCGGGCGAAGTTCCCGTTGCATGGACTGGAGGGGTCGTGGAACAAATGCGCATCGTGCGCGAAGGATTTTTTGCCGGCCTGCATACTGCCGCGCCGGAGATGCCGGTTGCCAAAGAAGGCGCAATTGCCCTGGAAGGAGCTTTGTGGCGTGCAAAACGGCTAGCGGAATCGGAGCCTTAGCCGGCCGGCTGTCCGTTTACAAACGATGCCAGCAGCTTTCCGGAGTCATCGACTACCACCAGGTTTCCCGGCTTGCCCACTTCCAGGGAACCCGCCCGGTCGCCGAGCCCGGTCATAGCTGCTGGATTCGCTGTGAGCAGGCCAAGGCCGTCGGTCACCGAGCCGCCTGTGAACGCGACGAAGTTCTCCAGCGCCCGGTCCAGCGTCAGCACGCTGCCTGCCAGCACGTCGCCCATGGAAGCCCGCCCGTTGGCCACCTGAACGGTGAATCCGCCAAGCTGGTAGTCGCCGTCGGGCATTCCGGTTGCGCTCATGCCGTCGGTGATCAGAATGCCGCGCTGCGCTCCCTTGCAGCGCCACCAGATCTTCACCATCTCTGGGGTGTTATGGACGCCGTCGCAGATAATCTCCGCAAACAGCGAGTCGGCGGTGAGAACCACGCCGAGAATGCCCGGCTCGCGGTGATCCAGCGGGCGCATGGCGTTGAATGTATGCGTCGCGCTCACCGCTCCAGCAGCGATGACGGTGCGGGCTTGGGCTGCTGTGGCGTTTGAGTGGCCAATCGATACTCGCACACCGCTCGCCGTTGCATGTGCCGCAAGTTCAACCGCGCCGGGCAGCTCGGGAGCCAGCGTCATCAACCTCAAGTGTCCCTCGGCGGCTTCATAAAATCGGTCAAACAGCGCGATGTCCGGCTCAAGCAGCAGGCCGGGCGGATGCACTCCGCGCTTTTCGTGCGAAAGGAACGGCCCCTCAAGGTGGATGCCGATCGGCCAGGTTATCGCCTCATCCGGCGGATGCGTCAGCAATTTAGCTAAACCGGACAACGACCGCAGCGTTGCATCCACGGGAGCAGTCACGGTGGTGGCCAGATAGCTTCCCGTTCCATGCGCGGCCAGCAGACGTCCCACGCCAGTGAGCGCTTCTGGGGTGGCTTCCATCACGTCGTGCCCGGCTGCGCCATGAATGTGTACGTCAAAGAACGCCGGCGCCAGGGTAGCGCCCGGAAAATCCAGAACTCGATCGGCGGTCAAAGGCGAATGGTTGGAAGCCCGTTTGCTAATCCGTTCAATCCGCCCATCTTCCAGGCAGACGATGGGGTTTTCGATGAGGCTCGTTCCCGTGGAGAGCCAGCTTGCTGTCAGCACCGTTCGCATCAGAAAAGATTACCGTATGGGTATCGTTGTTGGCCCACCCAGCCCTGATCCGCTGGCGTCGAGCGAGTTCTAGTGGACCATCACAGCGCGACCCTGCGTCCGAAGGCCGGCTGCAGTCTGCACAGCCAGCAAAGCTGCCTGGGTTGCGGCAAGTTCAGCCTGGCACGCGGTAAGCTGCGCCGCCAGCAGCGCGAACTGCGACTCAAGATGGGTGCGCAAATCCTCGATTGCTGCCTCGAGCCGGTCGTTGGCGGCAATTTGCTCTGCCTGGCTTCTTTGCACAGCCTGGAGGTTGGGTACTACAACGTCAGCAAGGACCTGGGAAAGAGCGGCAAAGGGATCGTTCATGAGGGAATTCTAAGCAAAAACTCATGGTTCCGCATGATTACGGGGGCGCGAGCATTGGTAATGGCGGCCTGGGTAACCCTGTGTTGAAGCAGAATAGCTCTGCGTTTGTTAAGGTTGTGCCATGAAAACTTGGGGCTTGTTGTCCATTGCCGGCTTGATTCTTGGATTTGCGGGCGGTTCCGCGCCCGGTCAGACGGGGCAGATAATTGATCTGCCCACCAGCAAGCAGTTGATCGGTGAAATCCCGGGTCATCCGCAGCGCCTCAACAGCCTGCCCATGTCCATCGCCGTCGCACCCGGCGGCCGCTTTGTGGTCACCGTCAATGCCGGCTACGGAACGGTTGAGTCGAAGTACGAGCAGTCGCTGGCCGTGCTGGACACGCAGACTGGCGCGGTGGAGGACTTTCCCGACGACCGTACCCTGGTCGGCACCAGCCAGACGCTCTACTCTGGCCTCGCCTTCAGCAGCGACGGCTCGCACCTCTACGCCAGCATGGGTTCGGAGACGGTTCCGGAAGGCGACGGCAAGCAGGCCACGGGCAACGGCGTGGCTGTGTACAGCTTCAAGGACGGCAAAATCACGCAGGAGCGCTTCATTCCGATTCCCCTGCAGCAGCTTGCCCCCGGCCGCAAGACCAGGCTGGTTGGCGACGTGGAAGGCGACAAAGGCATTCCGTTTCCAGCGGCTATCGCCATAGTCGACCCCTACTACAAGTTGGTGAAGACAGAAAAACTGCTGGTGGCCGACAACTTGTCTGACGACGTCCTGATGATTGACGCCGCGACGGGCAAGATCGAGAAGCGATTCGACCTTTCCGAGAGCAGCACCGTTCCCTCCGCTTATCCCATCGCGATAGCCGTGCCGCGCTACGGCGGTCGAGCTTTTGTGGCGCTGTGGAACTCGTCGGAGATTGTCGAACTCGACCTGGTCAATGGGACAATCGGCCGTCGCCTGCCGTTGCTCAAGCCCTCGAATTCTGTCGCACCTGGCACGCACCCATGCGCCTTCGAGTTTTCGCCCGACTACAAGACGCTTTACGTCGCGTTGGCCAATCGTGATACCGTTGCCGCCGTCGATATAGGCCCCGGCGAGATACACGGGCAGTTCAAGGTCAAAGGCTACTTCGATACGCGGCTCCCGGGGCAAAGCTACTTTGGCGCGGAACCCGAAGCGCTGGCATTGAACGGCGATGGAAGCCGCCTCTACGTGGCCAATGCAATCTCCGACGCTTTCGCGGTAATCGATACGAAGAAGCTTACGCGCGATGCTGCGAAGCAGGGCATGGTCGAGCCGATCGGCTTCATCCCCACGGAATGGATGCCGATGGACCTCGCGTTTATCCCTTCCACTGCGGGTGGCAAGCTGTATATCGCCACGGCCAAGGGGAGCGGAACCGGCCCCAACGGCGCTCCGTTGCAGCCGACAGACGCATCGAAAGGGAAACGATTCCTTCGCAAGTACACCTACATCGCCACGCTGCTCCATGGCTCGCTGGCTACTCTCGATGCGGCCGACATTGAGAAGAACCTGCCGCAATGGACAGACGTGGTGCTGGAGTCGAACCGCATGAAGGCGGCTCAGGAGAAGATCGCGTTCGCCGGTGGCGGAGACAGCCGCATCAAGCACGTCATCTACATCATCAAGGAGAATCGCACCTACGATCAGATCCTCGGCGACCTTACGAAGGATGGAAAGCCGGTGGCAAACGGCGACGCCAGCCTGACCATGTACGGCAAGAGCATCACGCCCAACGAACACAAGCTGGCACTTCAGTTCGGTGTGCTCGACAACTTCTTCGACTCCGGTGAAGTCTCCGGCGATGGGCATGTGTGGTCAAACGCGGCAATCGGGACGGACTATCTGGAGAAGACCTGGCAGCAGTCGTATCGCAGCAGCCAGCGCACCTACGACTACGAAGGCGTTGTCGCGGAAGGCCTGCCGTTGCAGCAGAACATTCCGGATGTGAATGAGCCGGCCAGCGGCTACCTGTGGGGCAACCTGGCCGCGCATGGCAAAACCTACTACCACTTCGGCGAGTACATTGCGACTACGTTCTGCAATGAGGTGAAGTCGACCAACCCAACGCAAGGCCCGGTGCTGCCGGGCGCAGAGTGCGCGCGCAAGGCCATTGAGCCGGGGGAGGCAATCCCCGAGAACTGGGGCGGCGGCGTGAATAGGTGGCCGTGGGCCATTCCGCTCATCGCCACCAACATCGCCACCAAGCCGGAGCTTGAAAATCACTTCGCGCAGGAGGCGCCAGACTTTGAACTCGCCGTCCCGGATCAGATCCGCGTGGACATCTTTCTCCGCCATCTGAAGGGTTGGATTGCCGACAAACAGAAGGGCAACGACACCATGCCCAACTTCGTGCTGATGCGCCTGGGCAACGACCATACCGCGGGCACGCGCCCCGGCGGACCCACTCCCAAATCCTCCGTCGCCGACAATGACCTTGCCGTTGGCCGAGCCGTCGAGGCCATCTCCCACTCGCCCTTCTGGGAAGACACCGCGTTTTTCATCCTGGAAGACGACGCGCAGGATGGCGGGGACCATGTGGACGCGCATCGCAGCGTGGCGCTGGTGATCAGCAAATACGCGCCGCATGCGCCATCCGGTGGGACGTTTGTGGACAGCCATTTCTATTCGACTGTCAGCGTGGTTCGCACCATGGAAAGCCTGCTTGGCCTGCCGCCCATGAACAACAACGACGCGCTGTGCTCGACGCTGGGGAGTTTGTTTACGGGGCCGGGGGACCACGCGGCTTTCGACGCCGATTATGTCAATCGCGACAATGGCCTGATCTACATGGCCAACGCGAAGACGGCGCCCGGCGCGAAGGAGAGCATGAAGATGGATTTCCGCCACGCCGACCACGCGGATGCGCAGAAGCTGAATGTGATCTTGTGGAAGGACGCGATGGGAGACAAGCGGGTGCCGGGGATGCTGATGGGGAAGGGGAGGAAGGAAGTAAAAGAGGACGACTAGCAACGACCGCTTTCTCGGGCGGGAGATTGAGCTCTTGACTTAAGTGCGGCATTGCCGCACAATGAGTTGTGCGCGAACGGATGCTCACGGTCGTTGAAACAAGCGTCTTTTCGCGGCGCGCGGAGAAGCTGCTCAATGCGGAGGAATACGCTGAGTTGATTCTCTACCTCGCTTCGCACCCAGAGGAGGGGGACGAGATACCCGGGACCGGGGGCATACGGAAACTGCGTTTTGCAGCGTTTGGACGAGGCAAGTCGGGTGGGGTACGGGTCATTTATTACTTCTTCGATGCGGAGAATCCCCTGTATGCGATGCTGCTTTATGGCAAGAATGAGCAGGCAAACCTGACGTCGGAGCAAAAACATGGATTGACGGCTATAGGGGCGGAGGTCAAGGCGATAGCCAAGGCAAGGAGGGTCACTTGAAACGGAAGAATGTTGCGGACGAATTGATGGAGTCGATGCGCGAGGTCTTAGCGATTACCAAGGGTGAGCGAGAGCCTGCCGCAGTACATCACTTTGTCCTTCATCCACTTGATGTAGATGTGCGGGCGGTGAGGGCAGCAACAGGATTAGGCAGGGCTGAGTTTGCGCGGAAGTACGCCTTGGACCTTCGTGCTTTGCAGGATTGGGAGCAGGGCCGCCGGCGGCCAGACCGCGCGGCCCGCGCGTATCTTACTGTGATTGCACGCCGACCGGATGCGGTGGAAGAAGCTCTGGCAAGCTAGCTTCGCAATCGCTGCCCCGCCCCAGTTAAACTATCCAAATGACCAAGCGAATCGGGGTACATCTGGGCACGGCAGGCGGGGCTTCGAACGCCGTAGAGCGTGCCCGCGAGATCGGCGCAAACACCTTCCAGTTCTTTTCCTCCAGCCCGCGCATGTGGCGCGCTCCCAAAGTCGACCCGGCGCAGGCCGAGCGCATGCACGCCCTCCGTGCCGCCCACAAGGTCCACCCGCTGGTCATCCATACCAGCTACCTGGTCAACGTGTGCAGCCAAACCGCCGATGTGCGCGAAAAGAGCATCGAAGCCTTCCGCGGCGAGATTGAGCGCGCCCTCCACTGGGGCGCGGAATACCTGGTGCTCCATCCCGGCTCGTGGAAGGGACTCACCCGCGACGAGGGCCTCAAGCTGGCCGCTGAATCCATTACCCGCGCCATTGACGGCCTGCCCTGGCAGGGAACGCCGTTTCACATCCTGATTGAGAACACAGCCGGCGCGGAGTTCTCGCTGGGCGGCAGCTTTGAGCAGGTGGCCGAGCTGGTCACGCGGCTGCGCGCCACCGCGCCCGTCGCCGTCTGCCTGGACACATGCCACACCCACGTCGCTGGCTACGACCTGGTGAGCGAGGAAGGCTACGCGGCAACCATGCATCAGATCGCCGCAACCGTTGGCTTTGAGTCCGTGCGCGTGTGGCACTGCAACGACGCCAAGGCCGAGCGCGGCTCCAAGCTCGACCGGCACGAGCACATCGGCCAGGGCACCATGGGCGTCGAGCCCTTCCGCCGTCTTCTCAACGACCATCGCTTTGCCCAGGCCGCCTTCATTGCCGAGACTCCGGTCGACGAGCCCGGCGACGAAGAGCGCAACGTCCGCGTGTTGAAGAGCCTGCTGGCGGCAGCGGAATCATCTCCGGCAAAACAGAAAAAATAGCTCGAACACAAAGAAAATTAACTAGCCCCGCGCGCCCGGGAACGTCTATTGTTTGAGTGCATCCACTCCCGGTAGCCCACTCCCCATTCCCAGGAGACGCCCCATGAAGAATTCCCTCAGAGTTTCTGCCCTCGCCCTTGCGTCCGTGATCGCCACTTCTGCAGCCTGCGCACAGACCGCTCCCCAGGCAGCGCCAAAACCCGCCGATGGCCCGTCCAAAGTGCTTCTCGATAACTGGAACGACAATGGCCGCAAGCTCATCGCCATGGCCGAGGACTTTCCCGAAGACAAATACGACTTCAAGCCAAATCCGGCGCAGCGCTCGTTTGCCGAGCAGCTCTTGCATGCGGCCGGCGGCAATTACTACTTCATCAATCCGGCCAAGGGCCTGGCTGCGCCAAAGGGCGACCCAAAGCGCGCCGACTATGCCACCAAGGCAGCCGTGGTTGCCTACGTCAAACAGTCGTTTGCCGATGGCGCGGATCTGATCAAGAGCAAAGGGGACAGCGGCATGAACGATTTGTACGTTGATCCCTTCGGTCATCAGCAGACCCGCATTTCTGACGGGGCCTGGGAATTCGTTGAGCACACGGGCGAACACTACGGGCAATTGGTGGTCTATTACCGCGTGGCTGGAATGGTGCCGCCGGAGTCGCGTCCGAAAAAATAGGCCGCAAAAAATCACAAGAATTCTGCTTGCTTTTGCCTGCAAATCCGCGTCAGACTGTCAGTGTTCCCAGGGTGACGCGAAGGAGGTTCGTTCATGCGCAAATTCGTTACAGGAATGTTGACGCTGGCAGCAGTTGCAGGTTGGGCGCTGCCTTCGATGGGGCAGACAGCAGCCGGCGCAGTCAGGAGCCCCGTGCGGCTACCTTACACAGCCGAGTTCAAGACGACGCGCGTGCAAACGCTGCAGGATGGGAGCACGGTTACCCATGAAACCACCGAAGTCATGGCGCGGGACTCGCAGGGCCGCACGCTGAATTCCTGGACCAATTCCATCCAGGGAGATGTCCCGGCGGAATTCACCAACGTGGCTGTCCACGACCCGGTGGCCAAGACGCACACCAGTTGGTTTGTGCCCGGGCAGCGCGTCACGGTTTCCAGTTTTGCGGAAGCGGAGCAGGGGTTGCCCTCCTGTGCGGCAGGTAACCAGGCCCAGATCCAGGCCCAGGTGGCCCAGCGTTCGAACGATCAGCGCGAGAGACCCAAACCGGAAGACCTGGGGAAGCAAACGTTTCAAGGGCTTGAGGCGCGCGGAAACAGAACTGTCCAAACCTACGCGGCAGGCGAAATCGGAAACAGCGCCCCTTTGACGCATGTCACCGAGGTCTGGTTTTCGACCACCCCCGGCCTTGAGGGAATCAACGTTCACCAGGTGAACGATGACCCCCGCAACGGCAAAGAGACCCGGGACCTGGTGAAGTTTGTGCCCGGCGAGCCGGATGCGGCCCTGTTCCAGCCCCCGGCGGAGAACGAAGTTGTGACTCAGGAAACGCATAACGAGGTGCGGTGTCCGTAAGAGCATGCCGGGCCTGTCCATTGACAAGGTCGGAAGGAAGAGGAAGACGATGGAACGCTCTCGGCGAATGGTGGCATTGGCTACGATTTTCGTGTTTGCGTTCCCGGCCGCGCATCTCTTCGCACAAGATCCCGGAACCGTGCCGGATGCCGCCCGCGTCACCCCCCAACCATACACTCAGGTGTTCCGGGACAATGAAGTAAAGTTCCCTGGCGCCGGAACCTTAAGAAGCTACGAAACAACCTACATGCAAGCGGAGGACTCGCACCATCGCCGTTTTGCCCTCGACATCCACTATCCGCAATCGGGGAGCGGTGAACCCTCCATTCATGGCAGCATCTTCGACGGGGAAAATGGCACGACAACCTATTGGGACAACCGTACCATGCGGGTCGTAGTGGCAAACTGGCCGCCGGAGGAGCAAAGGCACGGATGCTGGCAGACCGACGCAGGCATTCCGAGGATGGGTTTTCCTCCACCTGTACAGGAAGTACCGAACCTCCTGTTAGATGGCGGCCAAACCGCCGATGACCTTCTTGACAGTGAGAGCACTGTCGAGAAGCCTGTGGGGCCTACCCGGGAGAATCTTGGACTCGCCAAGATCCAGGGAGTGGAGGCTTTCGGCGAACGTTTCACTTGGCCGGCGACGACGGACGAGGCGGCGAACGCGAGACGGCCGTTCGTGACATCCGAACGATGGGTTTCAACCGGGTCGTGTCTGCTGGTGAGCATGGTGGTTGAGTATCCGTTCAAGCCAGGCTGGACGAAGAAATACTCCCATGAGTTGGTGAAGCAGACAATGGGCGAGCCGGATGCAAAGATGTTTGCGCCGCCGGACGGCTACGACGTTGTCACGGAAGAGATGCATGAGGTTCCCTGCGGCGACGCTCAATGGCCAGTGCCGCCGCCGCAGTAGCCGCCTTTCCGTTTAAACTAGAGCCTTATGGCGGAAGACAAAGAACAGCGTTACGACCCGGCGACAATTGAACCCAAGTGGCAGCATCGGTGGGCGGCCGACCCCACGCTCTATGCCGCAGAGCCCGTAGACTGCGGCAAACCCAAGTATTACGTGCTTGAAATGCTGCCTTATCCCAGCGGCCAGCTGCACATGGGCCATGTGCGCAACTACTCGATCGGCGACGCACTGGCGCGCCACATGTGGATGCGCGGCTACAATGTGATGCACCCCATGGGCTGGGATGCGTTCGGCCTGCCTGCGGAGAATGCCGCGCTCAAAAACCATGTGCCGCCCCGCGAGTGGACGCTCAGCAATATCGCCGCCATGAAGCGGCAGATGCAGCGGCTCGGACTGGCCTACGACTGGGCCACCGAAGTCACCACCTGCCTGCCCGACTACTACCGCTGGAACCAATGGTTCTTCCTGCGCATGTTCGAGAAAGGCCTGGCCTATCGCAAAAAGAGCAAGGTCAACTGGTGCCCCGAGTGCGCGACAGTGCTGGCTAACGAACAGGTGATCGATGGCCGCTGCTGGCGGCATGAAGACACTATCGTGGAGCAGCGCGACCTGGTGCAGTGGTTCTTCCGCATCACGGCCTATGCCCAGGAGTTGCTCGATGGCCTCGACAAGCTCGACGGCTGGCCAGAAAAAGTCCGCACCATGCAGCGCAATTGGATCGGGAGGTCGGAAGGGACGGAGGTCGACTTTTTCCTGGCGGAGAAAGACGACCAGGGAATAGGGAACAGGGAACAGGGAATAGGAAAGACCCGCATCCGCGTCTTTACGACGCGGGTGGACACCATCTTTGGTGCTACCAGCGTGCAACTGGCGCCGCAGCACGCGCTCGTAGCGCAGTTCACTGCCGTTGATGCCACCTTGAAGGCCGAGGTGGACGAGTTGCTGGAGCAGCAGAAATCCGCACGTGAGGCCGGCGATCTCGGCGCGATTGAGAAGCAGGGCGTGCCCACGGGCCGCTTCGCCATCAACCCCTATAACGGGGCGCGTGTGCCCATCTGGATCGCCAATTACATCCTGGCCGACTACGGCACCGGCGCCATCATGAGCGTTCCCGCGCATGACGAACGTGACTTCGAATTCGCCACCAAGTACGGCCTCGAAATTCGCCGCGTGATCGCTCCCGCCGGCCCCACAACCGAAGAACCGGCGCTGCCGTTTGTTTCTGAAGACGGCGTGCTGGTCAACTCCGGCGAATTCGACGGCCTCACCTGTTCCGAGGCAGAGAAGATCCTCCAAGAGACTGCCGCGCGCAGCGCATTCGGCGAGGCCAAGGTCACCTATCGCCTCAAAGACTGGGGCGTCAGCCGCCAGCGCTACTGGGGCACGCCGATCCCGATGGTTTATTGCCAGTCGCTCTGCAGCGGCGACACACCGATCCCTGTGCCTGACGACCAGTTGCCCGTGCTCTTGCCGGAACAAATTGAAATCACTCAGCAGGGCGGCTCGCCGCTCGGCCGCGTGCCGGAATTCGTGAATACCACCTGCCCTAAATGTGGCGGCCCCGCGCGGCGCGAGACCGACACCATGGACACCTTCGTCGACTCCAGCTGGTACTTCTATCGCTACACGGATGCGAAGAACTCCAGTGCGCCGTTCGCCTCGAAGATTGCAAACTATTGGTTCCCCATCGACCAGTACATCGGCGGCGTGGAGCACGCAATCCTGCACCTCATCTACTCGCGCTTCTGGACCAAGGTGATGCGCGACCTGGGGCTGGTGGCCAACGACGAGCCGGTACGCCGCCTGTTCACGCAGGGCATGGTCATCAAAGACGGCGCCAAGATGTCGAAGTCCAAAGGCAATGTCGTCTCGCCCGACGACATGGTGGCGCGCTACGGCGCCGATGCCGCGCGCGCCTACTCGCTCTTCGCGGCTCCGCCCGATCGCGACCTCGACTGGCAGGAAGACGGCGTCGCCGGTGTCAGCCGCTTCCTGAGCCGTGTCTGGCGGTTGACCACCAAATATGCGCCCGTTGCGCTAACAGGACGCGGACAGATTGCCGAAGCACCCACGGGGATTTCGCTGCAGCTGCTGCGCAAGCTGCACCAGACCATCGCCAAAATCACCCAGGACTTTGAAGGCCGCTGGCACTTCAACACCTGCGTCGCCGCCATCATGGAACTGGTCAACGAGATTCAGGCTGCGGACGCGCACTTGGCCGCCGGTGATGTTCCTCCGCCGGTGATGCTTGAGTTGCTGCGCAACCTGGTGCTGCTGCTCGCGCCGTTTGCTCCGCACCTCGTCGCCGAGTTGTGGGAGGAGTTGGGCGAAGAGAGCTCGGTGCTCCGCGCGCCCTGGCCGCAGAGTGACCCCGTGCTGGCAAAAGATGACGAGCTGGAAGTCCCCGTGCAGATCAACGGCAAGCTGGTGACGGTGATTCGCGTGTCCATTGATGCCGATGCCAAGACACTCGAAGCAACGGCGCTGGCCGATGAGAAGGTGCAGACGCGCATTGCCGGCAAGACGGTGGTCAAGGTGATCGTAGTTCCGCGCAAGCTGGTGAACCTGGTGGTGCGATGACCGCTCCGCTGCGCGGAACGCAGTCCGTTGTGGACCAGATGGGCTGGATCTTTTCCCGTCCCCGTCTCACGCTGATCGAGTTGACCTGGCGCTGGGTCTTCGGTGTCCCGTTTCTCTACATTTGCTGGCGGAAGCTCCAGCAGATTCTCGCGTCCGTGCCGCCTGAGTCTGCAGGCGTCAACGCCATCAATGCACAGAACCCCTGGCAGGCCAGCGCGCAGTTGGTGCATGTCTGGGCCGTCTATCAGCCGCACGCCTTAGCTGTCTCCCACTGGCTCGCGCCAGCCGGCGCCGTGGCCTGGATCATTCTTTCCGGCCTGGGGCGCAGTGTGCTCTTAAAGCGTCTCGCAGTCGAGTCAGGTGCCAACGTCCGTTTCCGTCCGTTCTCGATGATGCTTCTTCAGGCCGGATGGCTGGCTCTCTTCGCAGGCGTCTGCTGGGGCTGGTTCAGCACCATGGCCTGGGTAGCTGCGACGCACATTAACGAGGGTCAGGAACCGGACCTCATCGGCTTTGCCGCTTGGGCCATCTTTCTGTCGCTCGGCTTCTTCACGCTCTGGGCGCTGGTCAGCTGGACATTTTCCATCGCGCCGCTGGTCATGCTGGGGGAAAAGCGATCCGCGCTTTCAGCTCTTGGTCAAGTTCTCAGGCTGGGAAAAGAGTTTACCGGCAAGCTCATCGAGATCAACCTGGTAATGGGCATCGTCAACTTGGCGCTGGTCGTGCTGGCCATGGTGCTGTCTGCCGCGCCGCTGCCCTTCAGCGATGAACTCGGCCCCGAAGCGTTGCACAACATCGCGGCGCTCGCTGTGCTGTTCTACTTCGTCGCGAGCGACTACTTCCAAGTGGTCCGCCTCAGAGGCTTCCACGAGTTTTGGAAGACCTACCGCAGCAGCAACACACCCCAATAGACTCGCTCGCTATTTAGCCGCTTCTTCCTTCAGATAGGAAGCGCTCAGTGTGCCCTTCTTCTGCGCAATTGGCAGCAGCGTCGGATAGAACTGGACAAACGTCGTGTCCACCGCCGCGTGTTCCGCGTGGCACGAATAGCAGGATGCTTTCTGCGGAAGCAGGCTTGCGTTTCCGCTTGCCGAATCGTACGAGAAGAACGCCCACTTACCCGGATACCGCGCCTCGTCCTTCACATGAAATTCCAGGTCCATCACGCCGCCGCTCTGAAAGTGCCCGCTCTTGTTAATTGATCCCTTGCTCGCGGCGTCACGCGCCTCCAGAAGCAATACTGTTTTATCCGGCCAGGTGCCTGTCGCCACAAAGCTCCGATAGGCTTCCGGGTTCACAAAGAGGTTGTCGAACGTGGAGTGGTCTTCCATTCCAGCCATCTTGGGCGTATAGCTCATGTCCATGCCCGTAGTCAGGTAGATCCACTCGCGATAATCTTTTGGCGGAACCAGGTCACCGCCGGCTGTGTAGATGGGCGTCCAGCTTGACGCAGCCGCAACAGGCCTGGGGGTGCGGAGAACCATCAGTAGCGCACCAACGCCCGCAAGCAGGCACACAGCCGCCAGGGTAAAACGAATTCTTGGGGACAAGAGATCCTCCAGGATGCCAGGCATCCGATGCAGGAGGTTACGCGTTTGCGCGACGTAAAGTTCCGCTGAGACTTAGAACAGTTTCAGCCGAATGACCAGGTATTTCTTGGGATCGTCCCGAATGCTCTTCACCAGTTGCTGCGTCTGGTCCATGGTCTGGTCAGCGTGGTCGTAGAGCGAGCGGTTCTGCGCCAGCTGTCCCAGCGTTCCCTTGCCCTCATCCACACCCTTCAAAATCGAGTCGAGCCGGCTCACCGTGTCGTCGAGTTTCTTGGCAAACTCGGGGTCCTTCAACAGCTTGCCTAGCGATCCTTTGCCGGAATTGACCTGGGCCACCATCTCGTTGGTGTTCTTCACGGTGGCGTTCAGGTTGTCGTAGAGCGTTTCGTCTTTCAGAAACTTGCCAGCGCTGCCTTTGCCGTCGTTCAAATCTGTGGTGATCTTATCCAGCTTGTCGATCGCGGAGTTGGCGCGCTCGTAGAGCGTGTCGTCGGTGATCAGCTTGCCCAGCGAACCCTTGCCGCCAGCGATGGCCCCGGTAATGGTCTGCAGATCTGTGGCGATATTCGTGATCTTCTTTGCCAGGCTGGGATCGTTGATCAGCGTTCCGATCGTTCCCTTGGACGAATTCAGCGAATCCACCAGCACTTCAATCTTTTTGGTCAGAGTCTGCACCTGGTTGATCGAGTCCTCGCTGGTGCGGATCACGTCCTGAATGCTGGGTGATCCGGAAGTCTTGAGTTCTGCATTATTCTTCGGCACTTCCCCGCGGGCTCGCGCTGAGGTGATGTCGACATAGCTGTCCCCCAGCACCCCGGCCTGCGCAATGGACGCGATTGAGTCCACATGCAAGTCGTGCAGGAACTCCTCGCCGACTTGCATCGTCACCTCCACGGGCGTCGGGTTGCGCGCCGGAACCACACGCACATGCGTCACGTTGCCGATGGTTACCCCTTCCAGCGTCACCGGTGCTCCGTCTTTAACTCCGGCCGCGTTCTCAAAATAGGCGCGCAGCGTGAGCTTGTGGGCGAACAGGCCGCCCGTCGAGCCGGACATGAGGATGATTAGCCCAATCAAAACCGCCAGCGCCGCTGAAACCAGCGCTCCGACCCTCAATTGCGACCATTGAATCTCTTTGCGGCTCGGCACGGGACTCCCTCAACTGAAATGTGCAGGTATTCGCCTTGAGAATAGCAGACGGGCCAAATTCAGGAGCTGTCTTCCAGAATCACGCTGGCCATGGCCACGTCATTGGTGTGGGTAATAGACAGTGCGGCATGAGAAACGCCAAGACGAGCGGCAAACTCGGCCGCCCGGCCGTGAAATTCCACCGTAGGCCGTGCACCTGGCGGTCGAACCACCTCGATCTCCAGCCAGTTCACGCCGTAGTGGATTCCCGTTCCAAGTGCCTTGGCGCCCGCTTCCTTGGCCGCAAACCGCGCCGCAAAGCTCTCAGCGGACTTACGCTTGCGCTGGCAGTAGGCCTGCTCCGCCGGGGTGTAAACGCGATTCAAGAAGCGGCTTCCGTAGCGGTCGATCGAACGCTGGATGCGCCCAATCTGCGTCAAATCGATGCCGGTGCCCACGATCATGCTGTTTTCCACCCCGAACCGCTTTCTTTTCGATGCAGTGCTGTACCGCAAAGCGTCATTTCTTCCAGGCAACCAGCGTCTTCCCGGCGTTGCTCCTCCCCTCCAATTACCTGGGAAAAGCGCTTCCATGGGTTCCCAGGCAGAAATGTTCCATCGACGGTCAAACTCCGTTCGACTCCGGGACACCTATTATGCTGATCCCCGGTCCTCCGATAAGACCGGTGTGAGGCTGACAATGCCGGATCATGGTGCGGGGATAGGGATGAGTATTCCGTGGGCAATGGAGATGAAGGCGGTCTCCATCGAGGAGCCGTCACGGCTGGTGCAAACCCTGACCGGCGCCATTCTGGCCAGCGGCGGGTGGGTCTTGAGCCGCGGTGCCAACGACTCGGGCACCGTAAATTTGCTCTTCGAATTCGAACGGCATGCCTGTGTCGATATTTACAGCCTGCTGATCGCGGCCGGCCTTGAACTCAGCCAGAGCGGCCACATTCGCTTCACGGAGCTGTGCCAGTGTACGCGGAGCCACCAGCGGGACTGCGGCGGAGAAATTGCCAGCATCGACCTTGAAATTCAAACGTTTCCTGTCGAGCGGCTGCATGGATCCACCGCGCACGAGGCAGCATGAATCGCGCGAATCCCGGCTCAGCCGGCTTCCACCAGCCCGTAACGCCGCTGCCAGGCCTCTTTCAGGCGGCTGCGAACTTGTGCCAGCTCAGCTTCAGAAGCCTCGCCGGGCGTGAGCATGCCCGGAGTCGCAAACCGTGCCGCCTCCCGCTTGGCCAGCTCCAGCAACTGCCGGTCGCGCACCAGGTTGGCCACACGAAAGTCCGGCAATCCAGCCTGCCGCGTGCCGAAAAACTCTCCCGGCCCGCGCATCGCCAGGTCCAGCTCGGCCAGTTCAAACCCGTCCTGGGTCCGCACCATCGCGTTCAACCGTTCCTCGCCCAGAGGCGAAATGCGCGGCCCGGTCATCAGGATGCAATAGCTCTTGGCCGACCCGCGACCCACTCGTCCGCGCAACTGGTGCAACTGCGCCAGCCCAAACCGCTCCGCATGCTCGATCACCATCACCGTCGCATTCGGCACGTCCACGCCTACCTCGATCACGGTCGTCGCCACCAGCACGTCAATGTCCCCGCGCTGAAAACGTCGCATGATGATCTCCTTTTCGTCCGCATCCAGCCGCCCATGCAGCAGGCCCACGCGCAGGCCGTTCAACGGCCCTTTTCGCAGCTTCTCGTGCATGTCGACTGCCGACTTCAACCCCGACTTCGCGCCCGGACTAGCCTCTTGTGCCGCCTTCGGAAACAGCTCCGCCGTCTTTCCTTTTCGAACTGCCTTGGGTGAGTCGGATTTGGCTGCCCCAGGTCTCGGTTTTGTGCCAAGGGACGCGGAAATAGCACCTGTCACCTCAGCCCCAATCTCCGCGTCATCCGGAGGGAAATCCAGCTCCGGCTGGTCGTCTTTGCTGCCTTCAATCACCGGGTAGACGATGTATGCCTGCCGCCCCTGCTTCACCTGTTTGCGGACGAACTCCCAGACTTTTTCGTCGTCATCGCCGGGAACGCGCCGCGTCACAATCGGCGTTCGCCCCGGCGGCAGCTCATCCAATACGCTCACGTCCAGATCGCCGTAGAGGCTCAGCGCCAGCGTCCGTGGAATTGGCGTCGCCGTCATCACCAGCACGTCCGGCTCTGCCTGGTTTGGCTTCTTCATCAGCTTGAACCGCTGCAGCACGCCAAACCGGTGCTGCTCATCCACCACCACCAGGCCCAGTCGGTCAAACTCGACCTTTTCCTCGATCAGCGCGTGCGTTCCAATCACCAGTTGCGCCTCGCCACGGTTGATCTGTCCCCGCGTCGCTCGCTTGCGGTCTTCATCGAGCGAGCCCGTTAGCAGGGCAATCCGGAAGCGCCGGGAGGAGTTCTCGAGCAATTTCCTTGCCGCCAGAAAATGCTGTGTCGCCAGAATCTCCGTCGGAGCCATCAACGCCGCCTGGTAGCCGTTTTCCATGGCCACCAGCATCGCCTGCAGCGCAACTATTGTTTTCCCCGAACCAACGTCCCCCTGCAACAGCCGGCGCATCGGGCTGGGCGCGCGCATGTCCGCCACAATCTCGCCCAGCGCTCGCTTCTGCGCCGCCGTGGGATGAAACGGCAGCACCTCGCGGATGGCCTCGCGCACCTTGTCTGTCGTCGCAAAGGGGATGCCCGGTCGCTCCCGCATCCGCTTCCGCTTCAGCTCCAGGCCCAGCTCCAGATAGAACAGCTCCTCAAAAATCAGCCGCCGATGCGCCGGCGTCGACCACGCCTGCAACTGCGCAAACGGAGTCCCTTCCGGCGGAAAATGCACCTCCCGAAGCGAGATTTCTCGATTCGGTAGTTTCAGCCGCTCGAGCATCGCCTTCGGCAGGCACTCCGGCACCGAGTTCCGCAGCGATTCCAGCAGGTTGAAGATCGTCTTCCGCTGCCATCGCGAGGCCAGCCTTGCCCCGCCCAGAGACTCGTAGACCGGCGTTATCCGGCCCACCTCCAGCAGCCGCGTCTCCGCATCCGCCGACGCGTCGGGCAGAATCTCAAACTGCGGCTGGATCATCTTGAAATTCGAGCTTGACCGCGACGGCTCGACCTTGCCAAAGACGGCCACCGTCTGTCCCGCCTCAAATTTGCCCTGGAGATAGGTCCCGTTGAACCAGACGCACTTCAGCGCCTGCCGACCCTGGCCAACAGTCAGCTCAAAGATCGGCGCCTTGCGCGTCCGCAGCAAGGCAGACCCGCGCACCTCGGCGATCACCGAGGCCATCTCCCCCGGCACCAGCTCGTCCAGCGAGCGCGGGTTCTGCCGGTCCTCATAGCGAAAGGGGAGGTGGTAGAGCAGGTCTTCCGCGGTCTCGATGCCCTTGGCCGCAAGCAGCTCCGCCACCTTCGGACCAACGCCGCGCACATACATTACAGGAGTATCGAGGCCAGCCACACTCTGGATGCTACATGGCTTGCTCACCGCGGCACAAAATCCTCATAATGCTTAGATCCGGATTCAGGACCATAAGACCGGTCATTTCAAAGGAGAGCCCGATGGCAACCGTCAACTCCGTGATGGCCGAGCTGAAAAGCAAGGGAAGCGAGAGGGCGCGCACCCTTTACACGCGCCACGGCATGGACCCCGCCCGCATCTTCGGCGTCAGCGTCGCCGATCTCAAGCTCATCGCCAGGACCATCAAGCGCCAGCAGGAGCTCGCCTGCGCGCTCTACGAGACCGGCAACATGGACGCCATGTACCTTGCCGGCATGGTCGCCGACGGCGCAAAGATTCCGCGTCTGCAACTCGAAAAATGGGTCGACAGCGCTGGCGGTTTGCAGATGATCGGCGAATACACCATCCCCTGGCTGGCTGTCGAACATCCGCAAGGCCGTGCGCTGGCCATCGAATGGATCGCCTCAAAAAAGGAACACATCGCCACGTCTGGTTGGTGCACCTACTCCGGCCTCGTCGCTGTCACCCCGGATGCGCATCTTGACCTCGCTGAAATCGAATGCCTACTCGCCAAAATCCTCAAGGAAATCCACGGCTCGCAAAACCGCGTCCGCCACACCATGAACAACTTCGTCATCTCGGTTGGGAGCTATGTGAAGCCCTTGTCCAACCGCGCCAGGGAAGTCGCCGCCGCCATCGGCAGCGTCTCCGTTGACATGGGCGACACAGCCTGCAAAGTGCCGTTGGCTACGGCGTACATTGAGAAGGTCGAATCCATGGGCAGGATTGGCCTGAAGCGAGAGACGATTCGATGCTAGCGTCACGTTCAGCCGACACCAAGGACCTCTCTCGCAACATCGCTTTTCGACAAGCATCCGCAATCTCGACACCAGTCCCCGCACGTGTATCGTTATGACGTTGGAAAACTGTTTGTCTTGGAGCTCCCAAAAATGACCGAAGTCAATCGCCGCAATTTTCTAAAAGCAGCAAGCGCAGCCTCCGCAATAGCCATTCTGGGCGCCAACTCTGAGGCTGCCCACGCAGCCCAGGCCGACGCCAAGCCCGTCGGCGCCAACGACAACATCCAGATCGCCCTTATCGGAGCTGGCGGACAGGGCATGGGCGACACCCGCGTCGCCCTTAACGTGCCCGGCGTCAAGCTGGTCGCTGTCGCCGACTGCTACGACGGCCGCCTCGCCCGCAGCAAAGAGGTTTGGGGCGACGACATCTTCACCACCCGGGATTACAACGAGATCCTCGCCCGCAAAGACATTGACGCGGTCATCATCGGCACACCCGACCACTGGCACAAGCAGGCCTCCGTCGACGCCATGAAGGCCGGCAAGGACGTCTACTGCGAAAAACCAATGATTCATCTCTACCCCGACGGTCCGGAGATGATCAAGACCGCCCGCGACACCAAGCGCATTCTCCAGGTGGGTAGCCAGCGTGTCAGCTCGGTCATCTACGCCAAGGCCAAAGAGCTGCTCGCCGCCGGAGCCATCGGTCAGCTCAACATGGTCACCGCCCGCTGGGACCGCAACTCGTCCATGGGCGCATGGAACTACACCGTCCCGCCTGACGCCTCCGCCGACACATGCGACTGGCCGCGCTTCCTGGGCACCGCGCCCAAAATCCCCTTCAACGCCGAGCACTTCTTCCAGTGGCGCAAGTGGAAGGCCTACGGCAGTGGCGTCGCCGGTGATCTTTTCGTCCACCTCTTCAGCGGAACACACTTCATCACCGGCTCCCATGGTCCCACGCGCGGCATGGCCACCGGCGGGCTAAGATTTTGGAAGGATGGCCGCGACGCACCCGATGTCATGCTCGGCCTGTTCGACTACAACGAGGGCTTCAACCTCAGTCTGCGCGTCAATTTCGTCGATGGAGGCGAGGAGAGCGAGGGCTTCCTGTTTACCGGCTCGGAAGGCAACATGGAGATCAACGGCGGATCGCTCACCATCACCCGCGTGCCCCGCGAACGGGAGCCCGGCTATACGGTCGACACGTTTCCACTCGCCATCCAGAAGGTTGCCATCGAGCAATACCATCAAAAGTATCCGCGCAGCCTGTCAACCCCGGCCGCATTGGGCAACACGGAAAAGCTCTCCGCGCCGCAAGGCTACTCAGACAGCTTCGACCACTTCGCCAACTTCTTTGACGCAGTGCGCAATCGCAAGCCGGTGGTCGAGGATGCCGAATTCGGCTACAGGGCTGCGGGAGCGGCGTTGCTGAGCAACCTCAGCATTGAGCGCAGCGCAGTTGTCCGCTGGGACCCCGAAGCCATGAAGCTGCTGTAGCTTCAGTATCTTCGTACCAGCAAATGAACTGTGTGCCCCATCCTTGAATCGTCCTTTTGATTCAAGGGTGGGAAAGCACGAGCCTTGATTGTCTCCAGGTCAGTCCGCCGACAGGAAGAAGGCATCAATCGCCCGCTTCAACGCTGGTCGATCGATATGGGGCTGCCGCCCTTCGTAGCGCGCCGCCCACATTACCTGGTTCACAATATCCCGCGGGTAGCACGAGCGTAATTCCTGCTTCAAACTCAGGCGGATGAACTCGATCAGATCCCTCGGTATGCTCGGATCGTAAGCAACACTATTGTCTGTGGCGACGCGACGGAAGATTTCGCAGAATTGGTCGTTGGAGACTTCGCCGATCTTGATCTTGGTCTGAATCCTGCGCAGAAACGCCGGGTCCACCAGCTCTGCCGGGTCCATGTTCGACGCAAAAACGATCAGCATCTCGAACGGAACCTCAATCTTCTTTCCACCCACCAGCGTCAGGAAGTCGATGCGCCGGTCCAGCGGCACCACCCAGCGGTTCAGAAGCTCTTCCGGCCGCAGGCGCTGCCGGCCGAAGTCGTCAATAATCAGCACCCCGTTGTTAGCCTTCATCTGCGAAGGCGCAACGTAAAACTTTGAGCTGGCGTTGAACTGCAGGTCCAGCATCTCCGCCGTCAGTTCGCCGCCCACCAGCACTGCGGGCCGTTGGCATAGTACCCAGCGCGCATCGCGATCCTCCGGTTCCAACTCCGGCACGCGCTTGTGAATCGACGGATCGAAGACTGTGATAATCTGTCCATCCACTTCCACCGCATACGGAATCCAAACTTCATCCTGCGCCAGCACCCGGGCCAGCGTCTCGGCGATGGTCGTTTTTCCAGTGCCCGCGGGCCCCCACAGAAAGATAGAGCTGCCCGAATTCAGCGCCGTTCCAAGCTTGCGCAGCGTCTCGCTATCGATCACCAGGTGAGCAAACGAGCGGTGCATGCTGGCCGCGTTCACCTCCACCTTTTTTACGCTTTGCTCCCGAGTCTGTTCGGTGTAGCTCTCAAAGGCAACCGGCGCCGCACCCGAATAGTGATTCTGAGACAAGAGCTCAATGGCCCGCGTCCGGCCTTGCGCGGTTATCGCGATCTGATGCACATGGCCGGTCATTCCCGTTACCAGGCATAGCTGCTCAAGGCGTAATTGGTTGAAGAGAGAATCCACCACTTCGTAGCTCAGGTGCATCCGTTCGGCTAGCTCCAGAAGCGAAAGCGTCCCCGAAAGGTAGAGCGTCTTCAGCGCGATGTCTTCCAGCACCGCGCGGCGAACATCTAGATTGGCAAGCGATTTGGGACGGTAAGTCGGTCCGGATGAAGGACTGCTGCGGATAAAGTCGTTCTCGAAGTCGTGCATTGATACAACGGCTGCCATGCCACTCTCCCACCTGAACCAACTACTTTAAACAAGTTACGAAAGGTTTGTAGCTCCCTCCTTAGTCTCCCTCTAGCTCCCTCTTTAGTATCAAGCCGGAATATATCGGCACAAACTCAACAAAGATTGAGCGAAATTTTCAGGATTTGAGAAAAAGGAGCCTTGAGCAGTTCAGGGCTGCGGGTGGGCATACAGGTCGAACTCCTCCCTTCCACCGTTCGTATTTCGAAAACAGACCAGGCGTTCCAGGCGGCTTTGTTAAACTCCTCTCAGGCCGGTTCGCCAAGCGTCGGGATGCCCAAGCGTCGGAAATTGAAGCCTAGCGGGAGTTTGCATGCCAGTTGTCGAGCTAGCGGGGGTGACCAAAGCCTACGAAAACAAGGTCGCCGTCAATAATCTCAGCCTTTCCATCGAAGCCGGACAGATGTTTGGCCTGCTCGGCCCCAACGGCGCAGGCAAAACCAGCTCCATCCGCATGATGATGGGCATCACCATCCCCGACTCCGGTTCCATCAGCCTTTTCGGCAAGCCTTTTGAGCGCCAGAGCCTGGAGCGCGTCGGCTATCTGCCCGAGGAACGCGGCCTCTATAAGAAAATGAAAGTTCTCGACCAGCTGGTTTTCTTTGGCCAGTTGCACGCCATTCCCGCCGAAGAGGCAAAAAAGCGCTCCATCGCATGGGCCCAGCGCATGGAGATTGCCGATGCGCTCCAAAAGAAGACCGAAGAGCTCTCCAAAGGCATGCAACAGAAAATCCAATTCATCTCCACGCTGCTGCACGAGCCGGGGTTGATCGTGATGGACGAGCCCTTCAGCGGTCTCGACCCGGTGAACGCAGTGCTGGTGGAGAAAACCCTGCTCGAACTCAAATCCCAGGGCAAGGCAATTCTCTTTTCCACCCACCGCATGGACCAGGTGGAGAAGCTCTGCGACTCCATCTGCCTGGTCAACAACGGTCGGGCTGTGCTGGCCGGGACCATGCGCCAGATCAAGTCCACCTACGAGCGCAACCGCGTGATCATTGAGTTTGAAGGAAGCTCCGCTTTTTTGAAATCGCCTGAAATCGCCGAGGCCAAAAATTTCTCCGGCCACTCCGAAATCCGGCTGAAGGAAGGCGGCGATGCGCAAAAACTGCTGCACGAGGCAGCCGCCGCAGCCACCATCTACCGCTTTGAGCTTGTCGAGCCATCGCTTGAAGAAATCTTCATCCAGACCGTTGGAGGCAAAGCCAATGCGTAATATCCTTCTCATCGCCAAGCGCGAATTCCTCGAACAGATTCGCGGCCGCGCATTCAAAATCTCCACCCTTCTTGTGCCGGTGTTGATTGCCGCGATGCTCGGTTTCAGCCATTTCATGGAACAGAAAGCCGGCAAGGGAAAGCACGTCGCCATTGTCGCCCAGGACGCGGCCCTGGCGAATGAAGTGCGCCAGCAATTGCTGGCTGAGAAGTGGGCCGAGTACAAGGTGGACGTGAGCGCTCCCGCAACCGAGCAACAGCGCTCCGAGTGGCAGAGGCAGGTGCAGACCAAGGCCGTTGACGGCCTGCTGGACATCGACACCTCCAATCCGGACAAGATTTCGGCCACGTTTACGTCGCTTTCTGCCGTCGACGTGTCTGCGAATGGGAGCCTGCAAAACGCATTGAACCGCGCCGCAATCGACCAGCGCATCGTTCGCAAAGGGATGACTTCGGCCGAGGCCGATTCCTTGCTGGCGCAGGTCACCATTGATTCCCTGCAACTCGACAAGAACGGCAGGATCGGCAAAAGCAACGGCGGTTCCGTGGTTATCAAGGCTACTCTGATGCTGGTCATGCTTTCCCTGCCCATCATGCTTTACGGCCTGGACATGGCCCGCGTCATCATCGAAGAAAAAACTTCGCGCATCTTTGAAGTGATGCTGGCCATCGCCAAACCCAGTGATCTGCTGGCCGGCAAACTGCTGGGCGTGGGCGGTGTTGGTTTGACGCAAATCGCCATTTGGGTTATCGGTGCAACTATCTTCATGGGTTCCGCGTTGGCCCCGCAGCTACTCACCGGCAGCATCGCCGTCCACTTCTCCTGGGCCGAAGGCATTTTCTTTCCCGTCTACTTCATTCTCGGATTCGCCCTCTTCAGCGCCATCTTCAGCGGCCTGGCCGCCACCTGCGAAACCTCCCAGGACCTGCAGAAATTCATGTGGGTGGCCATCATCCCCCTCTATACCGCCATGGGAATGCTGCCGGTCATGATCAACGATCCCAATTCCAGTTGGTCGATTGCTGCTTCACTCTTCCCGCTCACCTCGCCCTACGTCATGATCTCGCGCATGGGCCTTGCGGAAGTGCCAATGTGGCAGGTTGCGGTCTCCGTAGTCCTGCTGGCGCTCACCACCTGGGGCGTCCTCTGGTTCTCCTCGCGCATCTATCGAGTCGGCATCCTCATGTATGGCAAGCGCGCCACGCTGCCCGAACTGCTCCGCTGGATCCGCTACAGCTAGCGTCCAGAGCCCCCTTTTTGCTGCTCTGCCTCCCCCCAAAAGCACTGTCATCCCGAGCGCAGTCGAGGGATCTGCGGTTGCCTCTAAGAAGCTGTCCAGAAACCCAGAAGAGGTATCAAAAAGTTGGAGGGAAAAGCGTCCCTCGGGGGCTAAAGCCCGGCTCATTCCAGCGTCTTTGCGGCACAGCTGAAGCCGTGCCCTTTCAAAACTGCC
>Ga0302319_10004580_pt1 | contig 28263 bp, 19 predicted proteins | sample Bog_T0_2_FD_203319 | JGI IMG/M metagenome (GOLD analysis project Ga0302319, IMG submission 203319) | Peat permafrost microbial communities from Stordalen Mire near Abisko, Sweden - Bog_T0_2 | ecosystem: Environmental > Terrestrial > Soil > Wetlands > Peat | place: Sweden: Abisko, Stordalen Mire... | reverse complement strand
AGTTTCTAGATGAAGCTCTCGGTGGGGGAGTTAATCCGGCCCGCTAGCGGCTGAAAGTCAATGCTTGCCGCCCAATAGATGGGCGGCAGCAACTATTGCCAGCTTCGGGCTCACCAACCGGAACCGGCCAGGCGCAACGAATAGGGGAGGCGGGAGTCTAATCCAGCCGGAAAGGATTATGCAGGGAATCCCTCCGATCCGGCTCAGGCCTTCACTCAGGCTTTTACGTGACCGGAGACCAGCTTCGTCATCTCAAACATGGTGACGCTCTTCTTGCCGTTAAATACGACCTTGAGCGCGTCATCCGCATTGATCTGGGTCCTCTTCTTCGCGTCCTGCAGCTTGTTCTTCTTGATGTAGTCCCAAAGTTTTTTGGTGAGTTCACCACGGGGGACGGGCTTGGAGCCGACGATTTTGGACAAAGCTTCATCCGGCTGGACGGGCTTCATCAGAGCTGGATTGACTTTGCGAGCGGGGGCTTTCTTGGGTGTAGGCATGAGATGAGTGTATAGCGGTTTCAACGGGGAGCAATCCTCAAATTACTGGTTATAAGTGATTGACAATAACAGCACAATCATCCAGTAGCCTTTATATGCCAACACTCATCCAACTCAAACAAGCCGTTACCGTTGCTGAACAAATCGAAGAGCTTCAAGCAAAGCTTGCCGGTCTTCTTGGCGGCAGCGGACCAGTAGCATCCTCTGCTCCGGCCGCCAAAGCCGCATCCACTCCCGTGGTAAAAGCGGGCAAACGCACCATGTCAGCGGAAGCCCGCGCCCGGATCGCAGCCGCGCAAAGAGCGCGCTGGGCAAAGTCGAAAGGAGCAGCCAAAGCTCCTGTTGCCGCTACCGCTGTGGCTGCCGCGCCCGCAAAGAAGAAGAAGGGCAAGCTGAGTCCCGAAGGCCGCGCGAAGATCGTAGCCGCGTTGAAGGCGCGCTGGGCAGCGAAGAGGGCTGGAAAGAAGTAGCGTCGCCGGCACAGCCCGCCCGAAGACGCTGTCTTTGGGCCGCAACACAAGTCCCTCCCGGAACCATTGTTATTTCGCATCGCACTTGCGCATTGGAGCAAAGTGCAGCGGTTTTACGCCCACAACGGTTCTGCCGAGCCACCGCGACATAACACTCCGGGCCGGTCGCTACCGCGACTGGACACTAGGCGGCATCCGTTGCCTGGTGAACACCTTTCGGAACATGCACATGCCGCGCCACCGCGAGCTGCCCCAGCAAGGTTTCGGGATCGCTCGCCACGGAAAGCATCGAGTAATGAGCAGCCGTCAAAAATTGTTCGGACTGCATGTGGGCGAAGAACTGAAGAAGCAGGTCGTAATAACAGAGCGCGTTAAGAATGCCGACGGGTTTGAGGTGCAGGCCAAGCTGCAGCCAGGTAAAAACCTCAACGACCTCCTCCAAAGTCCCGATACCGCCGGGAAGGGCGACGAAGGAATCGGCGAGTTGGGCCATGCGCTGCTTGCGCTCGTGCATGGTATCGACTGCAATGAGTTCGGTGAGGTGGAGGTGGGCGCGCTCCTCGGCGATCATGGCGCGCGGAATGACGCCAATGACTTGACCGCCAGCCGCCAGGGCGGAGTCCGCCAGGGCGCCCATGAGGCCGACTCTGCCGCCGCCGTAGACGATGGTGAGACCGCGATGAGCGCAAGCGGCGCCGAATGCCGCCGCTATGGTCGCGTACTCAGGAGACGCGCCGAAGCTGGAGCCGGCATAGACGCAAATTCGAGACATGACGCGCGCAGCCATCTAATATTAGGCAGCGCACTCACCGCGCCCGGGGAAAATGGAAGGGATTTGGGGAAAGGCAGGCATTCGGGCGGAGCGGATCGCTAATGTTTTATTAAAACCGGTGAGTGTGAAACAAACAGTTACAGAGAGAATCGACAGGGCGAATGGCATGCAGGCCAGCGTCCATGTCGCGTGATGGTAATTGCAAGGCGCCGGGGAATACCAGTCCGGCGAATGTCAAAATGGCAGGTCCTGGCCGGCCGTCGCTTGCGGCGCTGGCATGGTTTCGATATCCCTTGCAGGATGCGTCCAAGAGTTTCCTTCATCGCCCTTCTCGTCCTGCTCGTGAAACCGTTGTCGCCCGGCGCGTCCGCCGCCGGCAGCCAGGAGCAGGAGTATCAACAGGTCCGGACCATCGCCTTGCGCGACGCGAGGGTGCGGGCGGCCTACGAGGATGCCGACCGGCGGCTTGAGGAAAAAATCCTGCAAATCGACCCCGCTCTCGCCTCCTACGTCCACACCCGGAAGGAAGGCCAGGGCGCCAGCGGCGCGGCTTCGAAAGAGCGAGCTCCGCATGTGAAGCTAGCCGCATTCTCCGGTCCAAGCGCTCCAGCACGCACCCACGTGGTGGCAAAGGGAGAAACGCTCGGTGGAATCGCGGCGAAATATGGAGTGAGCGTCTCCGCGCTGAAGACTGCCAACCATATTACCGACGATAGGAAGCTCCGCGTAGACCAGACGCTCGCGATTCCACGAAGCCCAGCTCAACCCAGCGCGAAAGGGAAGATCCTGGAATAACGGATCGCGGCAGTTCGCGCCGCGAGTTGGGAAAAGATAGCCGGCTCGACGAATGCCGTCCGTTTCGGAAGGCTTGCTTTCGTCAGCCAGGCCACTGCGCATTTATTGGAATGGCTCAAGCCACGCTCTCGCCGACGCGGAGGCTCATGCCCATCGCGCGGAAGATGTGGTCCCGCCTTTCGAGATAGCCGGGGGAATCGAGATCGCGCGGACGCGGGATATCGATGCGCACGTCTTCCTGAATGGTGGCGGGACGCTTGCTCATCACCAGCACGCGATCCGCGAGCTGCACCGCTTCCTCGATATCGTGCGTGACGAAGAGGATCGTCTTCTTTTCCGTTTGCCAGATGCGCGTGAGATCGCTGCGCATCTTCATCCGCGTGATGAAGTCGAGCGCGCCAAATGGTTCATCCATGTAAATGATATCGGGATTCGAGGCGAGCGCGCGGGCAATCTCCACGCGCTGGCGCATGCCGCCCGATAGCTCCCGCGGATAAGCGTTCTCGAAGCCCACGAGGCCGACCATTTCGGTGTAGTGGGCCACCGTCGCCTCCCGCTCCCGCAGGCTGGTTCGCGAGAGACCGAAGCCGATGTTTTCGCGAACGGTCAGCCAGGGGAACACGCCATTTTCCTGGAAGACGAAAATGCGCCGCGGATCGGGACCGTGCACGGGCTGGCCCTCGACGAGGGCTTCGCCGCGCGATTGCCTAAGGAATCCGCCGATGACGTTCAGCAAGGTGGATTTGCCGCAACCGGATGGGCCGACGATGCAGACAAATTCTCCCGCCGCGACCTCCAGGTTGATGCGTTCGAGAACGTGGATGTGTTCGCCCCGGCGCTTGCCCGGAAAGTCCATCCAGAGGTTGCGAATGGCGATGGCGGAAGGATTCATCGGCGGTTGGCGTAACCCCAGCGGACTTCGTCGAAGGTTTCCAGGCGCCGCACGAGGAGATCGAGGACCAGACCGATGAGGCCGATCATGACCATGCCGGCGACGACGAGATCGTAGCGTTTGCCCGCGTTGCGCGCATCGATGATGAGATAGCCCAGGCCGCTGTTGACGGCGATCATCTCGGCGGCCACGACGACCAGCCACGCGATGCCCAGCGCGATGCGCAGACCCGTGATGATCTGCGGCAGGCACGAGGGAAAAATGACGCGGCGGAAGAGTTCTCCGCGGGAGAGGCCGAAGTTTTGCGCCGCGCGCAAATAGACAGGCTGCATATTTTGCACCGCCGCCGTGGCGGAGACGGCGATCGGAAAAACGCTGGCGAGGAAGATCAGAAAGATCGGCGCAAGATCGGTGATGCCGAACCATAAGATCGCAACCGGAATCCATGCGATCGGCGAGATGGGGCGGAAGATCTGGATCATCGGATTAAATGCCTGATAGGCCCTTCCGAACCACCCGAGAAACAGGCCGAACGGCACTCCCACGAGCACCGCCAGCCCGAAGCCCCACGTCACGCGGAAGAGCGAGGCGACGATGTATTTGAGGAGCAGACCTTTTTGAATCAGCTCGCCGATGCCGCGCGCCACATCGATGGGGCGGGGGAAAATCTCGCTATGCGTGGCGCGCACCGCGGCATCCCACGCGAGCAGGAAAAGCGCGGCCACGGCGACCGGCAGCGCGAATTGCAGCCACGCCCCGGCGCCCTTGCCGACGGCCGGCGAGGTTTCGTCTCTCATGGTTTTGCCCCTTCGAAATTCCATGCCTCCACGCGGTCGGTCGCCGAATCGGCGAATGAGGGATCGACGTAGTCTTCAAAATGCGCGGTCCCCTTGAGGATGCCGGATTCGCGGCCCAGCGCTTCGATTTCCTCAAAGTCTTTCCTGAGCGGAGTGAGCTTCGTGTATTTGACCCGGTCCGGGGGCTTGCTGAGCACAAAGGAGAGCAGCCGGGGGTCCTGCATGTAGTAGTTCTTCGAGACGAACTTCGCGGCGCTCATCCGGTGGTCCATGCTTTTATCGAGCCAGAGGCCGCTTTTCGCGATGCCGTCGACGAGCGCCTGGACATCCGCGCGGCGGTTCTTGATGACGTCCTCACGCACCGCCAGCGCGCAGGAGATGAAGTTCGGCCATACATCCTTGGTCAGCCACAAGACACGGCCATAGCCATCCAGTTCCGTCTGGCCCATGAAGGGCTCTCCCGAGCAGATGGCGTCCACGGATTTTGAATAAAGCGCCGCGGGCATGTCGGGAGGCGGCATCTCCACGAGATCGATGTCGTGGACCGTCATGCCGGCTTGCTTGAGCGCGCGAAAGATGAGCAGACGCTGGTTGGAGTAGCGATTGGGCACCGCGACGCGCCTCCCGCGCAGGTCCTCCATTTTGTAGATCGCGGAGTCCTTGTGGACCATGACGGCGGTGCCATCCCGGTGGCCGAGATAGACGATCTTGATCGGCACTCCCTGCTCGCGCAGCGCGATGGCCATGGGCGCCAGAATGAACGTGGCGGGCGTGTGCCCGGCGAGGTAGGCCTCCTTCAGCTCCGGCCAGCTATTGAAACGCAGCGGCTCGAAAGCGCCATGGCCGGTGATTTGCTGATTGATGAAATCCGTGACCGGGCACGTGAGATGGCAGGTCACGGGGAGAAAGCCGATCTTGAATTTCTCCTTCGCCGCGTCCCTCTTCCCGAGCGCCCCCGACACGAGTTCCTCCAGCCCGCGGATCGAATCCGGATTGAGCTTCGCGTGGAGGGCGGTAATGGCGATCGTCCAGGCGGCGGCCGAGATGACAAGTGTGTTTCGCAGAGACATGGAGCGCGGATGAAAGGACGAACGCGCAGTAATAGCGAGGTCGCTGCTTGTAATGGAAATAAGAGTTCAATATCACTGTGATGCCGCTTCGGCATCACAGTCCCCATGCATTCGATCGATCTTGCTCCATGGATTTGAGACACCTTCGCTACTTTCAGGCGGTGGCCGAAGGGCTCAGTTACTCGCGCGCGGCGGAAAGACTGCGCGTCGCCCAGCCCGCGCTCAGCCGGGCGGTTCAGGAGATGGAGGCGGAACTCGGCGCCGCAATGCTGGAACGCAACCGGCACAGCGTGCGCCTGACCCCGGCTGGGAAAGTGCTGCTGCGGGAGACGGCGATTCTTTTCGAGCGTTGGGATGAAGCGATCCGCCGCGTCCGGCGCGCCGCCTCGGGCGAAGAGGGTGAATTGCGCATCGGTTATATCGGGCCTCCCACTCAGCCGTTTCTGGGCCGGCTCCTCCAAGAGTATCGCCGCCGCTATCCACTCGTCTCGATTCATCTCGAGGAGCGCACCCCGGAACGCGTCTGGGAGATGCTCGCCAAAGGCCGCCTTTCGGTGGCGTTCACACGGCCGGTTCCGACCATCGAGCCTTCCGGTTTGCGCACGATCGTGCTGCGTGAAGAACGTCTGGGCGCGGTGGTCCCGCAGAATCATCCGTTCGCCAAACGCGCCGCGCTCACGTGGCAGCGCCTGGCGAGCGCGCCCTTGATCGTGCTGGCGCGCCGCGAGGGCGCAGGTCTGCACGATGCAATCCTGGCCGGCTGCCGGCGGGCGAATTTTTCACCGCGCATTGCCTACACTCCGAGCCTTATCGGCACCGTGCTGCGCTACGTGGAAGCGGGCGCCGGAGTGGGTGTCGTTCCCGACTGCGCCATAACGCCCGAAATTCCGCTTCGCTTTGTTCCGCTCAAACCGCGCACGATCGTTCCACTCGTTTTCGTCTGGCAGGAGGACGAGGACACCCCCGCCGTGCAGCGGTTCCGTGAACTTGTCATCGAATGGGAGAAAATGGGGAGCCTGTGGAACCGTTAGCCTGGGCGCTCCCTTACCTCCGATTGTAAGCCCCGCGGTCCAGGGCGCCTTTCTGATCCCACATCCAGGAGCCGGGTTTTGGCGGCGGCGGCGGCGGCTGCGCGGGCTGGGGAATTTGCGCCGACTGCCCATTCGGCGCCTGTTGCGGACTATTTGGATTCTGAGCGGAAGAATACACCAAAATCGACACGGTTTTGGTCTCCGTATCGTTCTTGAGGGTGACGTCTCCCGCCGAATAGGCATTAAATTCTATCGACGCGTCCAGCGGCAGGTCCGCGGCGCCAGGAAACCCGGTCAGCACATACTCACTCCCGGACTCTGAATCCTGTTTCGTTCCGGAACTGATCAACAAGCAGGCCCCCTCCAAATGCTGCCGCACCCGTCCGGCATATTGTTTCTGCTCGAGAGCGTTTTCCACATTGGCGAACGGATCCCAGGTGACACGAGGCAGCGCGCGGGGGGATTTGCCGTTTTCTTTGGATGCCGCGCCCGGCTGGTGCGTCGCAGGCTGGGATCCCTGTCCGGCGCCTTCAGGCGCTTCAATCGGCTGGAGCGGCTGGTCCGCCACGGGCTGGGAGTCCTGGCCGCCCGGCTTCGCCGCCGAAATCGCCTGTTGCGCCACGCGGAGGAATTCCTGCATGGCGTTCGGAGAAGAAGCGGGGTGCAAAAGCGCATAGGCGATCACCGAGAGAAGCGCGATGATGATGAAAGTGCTAAATTTCATGTTCTTTCCTGGGGGGCCTCAATTTGATTTTGCCAGCGGCTGAATTGATGCGCTTGACAATGAATCACACACTGGCGACTTCAGCCGATCGTTCAGCGATCGGAGGGCAGCCGGGCGCCGCGCGCTTCGCCTGCTTGCGCCCATACTGCGTGTCTTGCGCTGGATTGTATAGAAAAACCGGGCAGGATGGAAGAGTGATTGTTCAACTTGCATACGGCCATGGAACCCTGGAGGTGGATTTGCCCCAGGACGGCGCCACAGTGATTGCGCCTTCCCATCGGGAGGGTCTGCGCGATGAACACGCCGCGGTTTGCGCCGCGCTGGACGCGCCAATCGGGACCGCCGCTCTGCGCGCGCAGGTCACGCCGCGATCGCGCATCACGATCGTCCATACCGACATTACCCGCCCGACGCCCAACGACCGGCTGATCCCGTGGCTCCTCGCGTATCTGGAAGGCGCGGGCGCCCGGCGCGAAAACATCACGCTGTTGAATGCCCTCGGAACGCATCGCCCCAATACGCGCGCCGAACTGGAGCAGATGCTGACGCCCGAAGTGGTCGCGAACTACGCCTGCGTGAACCACGAACCGGAAAATGACGAAGCGCACATTCAGTTTGGCGTCACGAGCAACGGCGCTCCCGCGCTCCTCAACCGTCACCTCGTGCAGGCCGATATCCGCATCGTGACCGGCTTCATCGAGCCGCATTTCTTCGCCGGGTTCAGCGGCGGACCAAAGGGCATCATGCCGGGAGTCGCCGCTTTAAAGACTGTGATCAGCAACCACGGCGCCCATCACATCGGCGACCGGCGCGCGACGTTCGGCGTCACGGAGGGCAACCCGATCTGGGAAGAGATGCGCGATATCGCACTGCGGATCGGCCCGAGCTTTCTGCTGAATGTCGCGCTCAACGAGGATCGGAAGATCACAGGCGTCTTCGCCGGCGACCTGGTGAAAGCGCACCGGGCCGGGACGGAGTTTGTTCGCGAGAGCGCCATGCAGCGGGTGGAGCAGCCGTTCGACATCGTGGTCACCACGAACAGTGGCTATCCGCTCGATATGAACCTCTACCAGGCGGTGAAAGGCATGCGTGCCGCGGAACTCATCGTCCGCGACGGCGGCGACGTCATCATGGCAGCGGAATGCCGCGAAGGCGTGCCCGGTGGTAGCCCCCACGATCGGCTCCTCCGGAGCGTGCCGGACGGCGAGGCGCTTCTCGCGCGCCTCGGCGAACCCGGTTTCGCCGCGCCGGAGCAGTGGCAGGGGCAGATCCAGGCGCTGATCCAACGCCGCGCCGAAGTCCATCTCTACAGCTCCCTGAATGACGATGTTGTCCGCGCCGCGCACCTCACTCCGTGCCGCGATATCGGAGCCTTTGTCAAGGAACGCATGGGGCCGCAAACGCGGGTCGCCGTCCTCCCGGCAGGGCCGATGACCATTCCGTATATCGGCGCCTGAATGAGCATTGCGATTCCGTAAACTTATGATGGAATGCCGCAGGTTTTCGTTCTTATGTCTGAAAAATCGCCGGCTTCTCCCCTCCCCCAAGACGATGTCCTGGCCATCGATGAACTGCGCCAGGTTTATGGCCGGCTCAATCATGAGCTGAAGAAAATCATCGTCGGCCAGGAAAAAGTCATCGAGCAACTGGCCATCTGCCTCTTCGCCCGGGGCCATGCGCTCCTCATGGGCGTGCCCGGTTTGGCGAAGACGCTGCTCATCAGCCGCCTCGCGGAGACGATGTCACTGAGCTTCAGCCGCATCCAGTTCACTCCCGACCTCATGCCGATGGACATCACCGGCACGGATATTCTGCAGGAGCTTCCCGGCGGCAAGCGCGCCTTCGAGTTCGCGAAAGGGCCGGTCTTTGCCAACATCGTGCTCGCGGATGAGATCAACCGCGCCCCGGCCAAGACCCAGGCCGCCATGCTCGAAGCGATGCAGGAGCACCGGGTCACCGTCGCCGGCCGGACCTACCCGCTCGACGCGCCCTTTTTCGTGCTGGCCACGCAGAATCCCATCGAACAGGAGGGCACCTATCCGCTGCCGGAGGCGCAGTTGGATCGCTTTATGTTCATGATCGGCGTGGATTATCCGTCCCGCGCCGAAGAGATCGCCATCGCGCGCACCACCACCGGGGTCACGCTGCCCAGGCTGGAGCATGTGCTGACTGGCGAAAAGGTGCTGGCCTTTCAGGATCTCGTGCGCCGCGTGCCGGTGCCGGATCATCTCTACGAATTTGCCGTCGATCTCGCGCGGCGCACCCGCCCGGGCAGCAGTGAATCGCCGGGCTGGCTGAAGCCGCTGGTGAGCTGGGGCGCCGGTCCGCGCGCCGCCCAGTACCTCGTCCTCGGGGCCAAGGCCCGGGCCGCGCTGCTCGGAAGCTATGTGGTCCGGCTGGAGGACATCATCGAAGTGGCCGATCCTGTGCTCAGGCACCGGGTGATGACGACGTTCACCGCGGAGTCGGAAGGCGTCACGAGCCGCGAGCTGACCAGGCGCCTGGTGGAGGAACTCAGCAAAGCGGCCTGAGTGAATTTCCCGGAAGATGGCGGACGCCAAACGATCGTTCCTGGAGCCGGCGGTGCTGGCCCGCCTCCTGCCGCTGCCGCTCCATGCGCGGCATGCCATGCTCGGCAGCGTTTCAGGAAAGCACCGCAGCCCGGTGCGCGGATCATCGCTCGAATTCGCGCAATACCGCAAATACGTCCCGGGGGATGACACGCGCCGCCTCGACTGGCGGACCTGGGGGCGCAGCGATCGCTTTTACATCAAGGAATTCGAGGCGGACACGAATCTCCGCCTCTGCCTGCTGATCGATACCAGTGGCTCAATGGCCTTCGGGCCAGCCGGCGCGACGCGGTTTGACTACGCGCGAAAGCTCGCCGCCACGCTGGCCTATCTGGCCGCCAAGCAGGGAGACGCCGTGGGGCTTTGGAGCCTGGCAAAGAGCGCGGTGGAGATTCCCGCCAAGCGCGGCGCGGCGCATTTGGGAATCGTTTTGGATCAGATGGCGGGCATCGAGCCGGTGGGCCGGGCCACGTTGCTGGAGTCCCTGCACGACGCGGCGGAGAAAATCCGCCAGCGCGCCCTGGTCGTCATTCTCTCGGACCTTTTTGTGCCGCCGGCGGAGCTGAAATCCGCCATCCAGCATCTGCGCTTTCGCAAGCATGACGTAGTGGCGTTTCACCTGCTGGATCAAAACGAGCTCGACTTCGATTTCGATCAACCCGCGCGTTTCATCGATATGGAGGGAGGCGACCCCGTGCTGGCCGATCCTTCGCTCATCGCGCGAAACTATCGCCGGGCCGTGCGCGAGTATTTGGCGGAATTGGATGAAGTCGTTCGCGCCACGGGGATGGATTATCACCGCGTCAAAATGCACGAAAGGTACGACGACGTGCTCGTGCGCTTCCTCCTCGGGCGCACTCCGAAACGTTCGGCGCAATGACTTTCCTGGCTCCAGCGCTGCTCGCCGCCCTGCCGCTCGCGGCGCTCCCGGTCATCATTCATCTCATCCATCTCTACCGCCGCCGGCAGGTCAAGTGGGCGGCGATGATGTTCCTCCTGGCCGCGCAGCGGATGAACAAAGGGCTCTCGCGCCTCCGGCAGATTCTCATCCTCGCGCTGCGCGTTTTGGCCGTCGCAGCGATTCTCTTTGTCATGACGAGACCGCTGGCGGGCGGCTGGCTCGGGATCATGGGCGGCGCGCCGGATACCGTGATGATCCTGCTCGATCGCTCGGCAAGCATGGAGCAGCAAAACACCGCCACCGGCGTCAGCAAACGAGTCGCCGGCCTGCGGAATCTTGCAAAAGCCATCAACGACGCCGTGGGCACACGCTCGCGCCTCGTGCTGATCGACAGCGCGCTCGGCAAGCCACAGCCCATCGAGAAAGCCGACGCGCTCCTGGATCTCCCGCAAACCGAGGCCACGGAAACGGAGGCGGACATCCCCGCGCTTTTGCAAGGGGCGCTCGATTACATCACGACCAACAAGACCGGGCGCACCGACGTGTGGCTCCTGAGCGACCTGCAGCGCAGCGATTGGGACGCCGCCAGCGGCCGTTGGGAAACGCTCCGGGGCGCGTTCGCCACGCTGCAAGGGGTGCGCTTTCATCTGCTCTGCTACCCGCAGCCTGCCCAGGACGATCTCGGGGTCAGCGTCGATCGCGTGACGCGGCGCGAGACGAGCGACAAAGCGGAGTTGCTCCTGGATCTGCGCGTCACGCGCCACGCGGATCATCCCCAGCCCATCGAGACGCCGCTGCGCTTTGCCGTCGACGGAACCACCACGACGATCAAGGCGGCCCTGAAGGAGAACCAGCTCGTGATGCAGGCCTATGCGATTCCCATCGACAAGGCGACGAAGCGCGGCTGGGGTCGCGTCGAGTTGCCGGCCGACGCCTATCCGGCAAATAACGTTTTCTATTTTGTCTTCGACGATCCTCCGCCCCTGCGCTCGGTGATTGTTTCCGACGACGAAGCCCAGTCGGGGCCATTGAAGGCGGCGCTCTCCGCGGCCGCCGATCCCGCGCGCAAATACGAGGCCACCGTATTCACCTCCAGCCACGCAGCGGAAATCCCGTGGGACGATGCCGCGCTCATCGTCTGGCAGGCGCCGATTCCGAAAGCAGACGACGTCCTGGCCCGTCAGCTCCTGGCTTTCGCGGCGGCAGGCCGCACGCTTCTGTTTCTGCCGCCGGACACGCCGGACAATGCGGAGATTTTCGGGCTGCGCTGGAGTGGCTGGGAGGAGGGCGCGGGGGGCAAACCGCAGCCCGTGGAATGGTGGCGCAACGACGACGATTTGCTGGCCAACACGCGGGACGGCGCCGCGCTGCCCATGGGCGCGCTGGAAGTCTCGCGGCGCTGCGGCATCGCGGGAGAAGGCGTTCCGCTGGCGCGAGTCGCCGGGCGGGGCACACTGCTCACGCGATCCACGGCGGCGCCAGGAGGAAACGTCTATTTTCTCGGCACACTTCCCGGCCCCGGCGCATCCAGCCTGGCGCGCGATGGCGTGGTCATGTTTGCCCTGCTGCACCGCGCATTGAATGAAGGCGCGCGCACGCTCGGCAAGGCGCAGCAGCGCTTCGCTTCCGCCTCGGCGCTGGGCAGCGACGCGGCGCGATGGCAGCCGGTGGACAAAAAAGGGGATGCCGTGGCGTCCGGGAGCCTTCCTCTACGGGCGGGCATCGTCACCTCCGGAGACCAGATCATCGCGCTGAATCGCCCGCCGGGAGAAGATCAGCCGGAGACGCTCTCCACCACCGACCTGAACGGCCTCTTCGCCGGGCTCGATTTCCGAGTGCTGACCGACAATCTGGAGGACGGGCGCGCCCTGACCAGCGAGGTCTGGCGCACCTTTCTGATCGCCATGGCCCTGGCGCTGGTGGGCGAGGCGCTGCTCTGCATGCCTCCCCGCCGGGAAATCGCGCCCCGGGAAAAGAAAAACGGCGCGCCCGAGGAACTCGCGCCCGAGACGGCAGACACCGCGGCATGAATCCCTCCAGCCAATCACTCGTCTTTGCGCACACGCCCGCATCGCTCGCAATCGCCGCCGTCCTGGTGCTCGTCGTGGGCGGCCTCGCCTGGATGGGGTGGGCGCGCAGCGGATACCGGACTTCGACGGGATTCCTGGAAGCGTTGCGAGTGCTCATCGCCGTCGGCGTGGCGATTACGTTGAACCAACCGGAGTGGCGGGAAATCTTCAAGCCGGAGACCAAGCCCGCGCTGGTCGTGCTCTCCGACGTTTCGCGTTCGATGCAGACGCGCGACATGATCGATGCCGCGAATCCGGCCGCGGACCCCAAGTCCCGGCTGGAACTGGCAAAACCGCTCATGGATATGGCTGCCTGGAAGGAAATCGCGAAGAAGATGGACGTGGTGATCGAGCCCTTTTCCTCCAGCGAACAGCCGCCCGAGGAAGGCACGGATATCGCCGGCGCGCTGACGCAGGCCGCGGAGAAGCATCCGCGGTTGAACGCCGTGGTGCTCCTGAGCGACGGAGACTGGAACACCGGCCAGCCGCCCGCCCAGGCCGCCACACTGCTGAGGATGCGGAAGATCCCGGTGTTTGTCGTTCCGCTGGGCTCGGAAACGCGCCTTCCGGATGTGGCGTTGACGAGCTTCGAGGCGCCGACGTTTGCGATCGCCGGCAAGCCGTTGCGCATCCCGTTTACGATTGAAAGCTCGCTGCCCAGGGACGAGCCCGCCACGCTGGAAATGAAGTCGTCCACGGGGGAAGTGATTACGAAAGCAGTGGTCATCCCGGCCATGAGCCGCCTGCAGGATGTCATGACGTGGAAGCCGGAGAAGCCGGGAGAAATCACGCTCACGCTCACCGTCCCGCCAACCGGCGGCGAACGATTCCTGGACAACAATTCCATCGAGGCGCCGCTCTCGATCCGCAAGGAGCAACTCCGCGTGCTGGTCATCGAGACCTATCCCCGCTGGGAATATCGGTATCTTCGCAATGCCCTGGAGCGCGACCCCGGCGTGGCGGTGAACTGCCTCCTGTTTCAACCCGATCTCGGCAAGCCGGGCGCGGGCAAGGACTATCTGCCGGCGCTGCCGAAGGACGAAGACCTGACCAAATACGACGTCGTCTTCCTCGGAGACGTGGGCACGGGGAAAGGGCAGCTCACGATGGACCAGTGCACCGCTTTGCAGAAGCTGGTCCGCGACCAGGCGGGAGGGCTCGTTTTCCTGCCAGGGCTGCGCGGCTATGAGTCTTCGCTCCAGGGCACCGCCCTCGCGGAGCTGATGCCGATCGTCTGGGACGAGGCGCAGCCGCGCGGCTGGGGCTCCTCGGCGCCGGGGAAATTCGCCTTGACGGAGGCGGGCACGCACAGCCTTCTCACGAAACTGGAGGACACTGACGAGGCCAGCGCGCGGGTGTGGCAAAACCTGCCTGGCTTTCAGTGGTATGCGCCCGCCCTGCGCGCCAAAGCGGGCGCGGAAATCCTGGCCACGCACGGCACGGAAACGAATCGGTTTGGGCGTGTTCCCTTGATCGTCACCAAGACCTATGGAGCGGGCAAAATTCTCTTCATGGGCACCGACGGAGCGTGGCGCTGGCGCAAAGGGGTCGAAGACAGATACCACTATCGATTTTGGGGCCAGGTGGTGCGCTGGATGGCGTATCAGCGCAATATGTCCCAGGGAGACAAAATGCGGCTCTTCTACTCGCCGGATCGCCCGAGCACGGGCGCCGTGCTCACGCTCAACGCCAATGTGACGAGCCTGAGCGGCGAACCGCTGCGGGATGGCGTCGTCATCGCGCAGATCACGGCGCCCTCTGGCAAGACGGCGAGCGTCCGGCTGATTCCCGCGGGCGAAGATGCCTGGGGTCTTTTCACCGGCGTTTTCACCCCGAGGGAGCCCGGCGAGCATCGCGTGCGACTGACCTGCGCCGACGCCGGCTCGGAACTGGATACGGTGATTTCCGTGCAAGGCGCCGCCCGGGAAAAGCTCGGCCAGCCCGCGAAGTTCGACGTGCTTCGGGAGATCGCGCAGCTCACGCGCGGACGCATGATGGAAAGCGCCGACCCGGCGGCGGTCATCGCCGCCATCGCCGCGTTGCCGCAGCCCGAGCTCGAGGAGCGGCGCGTGCAACTCTGGGCTCACCCCCTGTGGGCCGGGTGCCTCGTCTTTCTCATGGGCGTCTTTTGGGCCGGAAGAAAAGCCGCCGGAACATTTTAACTGTGATACAATACCGCTCGTTCATCAGCAGTCGCAACCCTGGATCGCCGCTCGATTTAAGTTCGAGGGCCATTTCAAATAACCCAACCGCCGCGTTATGAATGCAACTCTGCCTCCAGTGCTCGAAACGAAGCTGGCCGATTTCCGGCGCCACGTCTGGGTGGTCAAGCTATCGGAAGCGGTCCTGGCCGCATTGTTTGGCATCGCGCTTTCCTACCTGCTCGTCTTCGCGCTGGATCGTGTTTTCGAAACCCCGGCCTGGGCGCGGCTCGGCATTCTGATCGCCGGCGCCGCCACCCTGGGGGTCGGCCTTCCCTTGAAATGGCATCAGTGGGTTTGGCGGCAGCGGCGCCTGGAGGATGCCGCGCGCCTCTTGCGCCGCACCTTTCCCCGCTTGGGAGATCAGTTGCTCGGCATTGTGGAATTGGCCCGGATGGAGCACGCGGCGGCGGGCCGGAGCGAGCGGCTCGTCCAGGCCGCGATGGCCCAGGCCGCGGACGCCGTGAAGGATCAGGACTTTTCGCACGCCGTCCCGAACGCGCGGCATCGCCAGTGGGGATGGGCCGCCGCCGGCGCCGTTGCCGTGGCGGCGCTCGCCTTCCTGCTCGTGAATGAGGCCGCTCGCAACGGCTTCGCGCGCTGGATCATGCCCTGGCGGAATGTGGAGCGCTATACCTTCGCCCGCGTGGAGCCGCTGCCCTCCCGCCTCGTGGTGCCCTACGCCGAACCTTTCAGTTTGCCGCTGCGCCTGGCCGCCGATACGCAGTGGTCGCCCGATGAGGGCACGGGCAAAATCGGCAAACAACCCGCGGTCGCCGCGAAGCTCGCCGCCGGAATCTATCCGCTGGCGTTCCCGCCGCAGAAACGGGACGAGCCGCTCTTCGTCTCGTTGGGCGATGTACGGAAATCCATCCTGGTCCAGCCGCGCGTGCGCCCCGAATTGGCCGCGCTCGCCATCCGGCTGCGGCTGCCCGCGTATCTCGGATACCAATCCGAGCAGCGCATCGATGTGCATGGCGGCGCAGTCAGCGTGCTCAAAGGCGCGGAGGCCGCCTTTGAAGCGACGGCCAGCCGGGATCTCGCGGCCGCGGAACTGGATGGCGGCGCCCAGAAGGTGGAGGGCAAAAAATTCACCACGGATTACGCGCCGGTGGTCGCGGATGCGGACCGGAAGTTCACCTGGAAGGACGAGGACGGGCTCACACCGCATGATCCGATGGTGCTCAAGGTCCGCGCCGTGGGCGACGAAGCGCCTAAAATCCTGGCCCGCCGCGAATCCATGGAAGAGGTCGTGCTGGATTCGGAGGTCGTGACGTTCGACCTCACGGCCCTGGATGATTTCGGCGTCAAGCGCGTCGGCCTGGAATGGGTGGGATCCCTCACGCAGGAGGATGGGAAAACGCCGATCCATGGAGAGAAGATCGCGGCGGCTGGCGGCCACGAGAAAAGAGAGATGGGGGCGCGCGCCACTTTTTGCGCCACCCGCGAGGGCGTCGAGCCGCAAACGCTGGAGCTGCGGGCCTGGGCGGACGACTATCTGCCGGGAAGGAAGCATTCGCGTTCGGCCTCCTTCGTCCTGCACGTGCTGAACAAGACGGACCACGCGCTTTGGCTCACGGAACAGTTTGGCAAATGGCTGGAAGTGGCCAGGGAAAGTTATGAACGCGAGCAGCAGCTCCACCAGACGAACAAGGAACTGCGCGCCTTGAACGCCGCCGATCTCGACCGCCCGGAGAACCGCCGCCGCGTCGCGCAACAAGCCTCCGCCGAGAACGCGAACGCCGCGCGGCTGGACAGCCTCACCCAATCCGGCCGAAGCCTCGTCGAGCAGGCGACGAAGAACGACGAGTTTGACGCCAAACGGCTGGAGTCCTGGGCCACCATGCTGAAGGCGCTCAAGGACATCGCGGCCAATCGCATGCCCAGTGTCGCCGACCTTTTGAAACAGACCGCGAGCGCTCCCGGAGGGAAGCTGGCGTCCACGAGTCCCACCGGGGGGCCGCCGCGGCAGAATCCACCGGGCGCTCCGCAGGCCCAAATACCGGCGCCAGGAAAGACTGCGCAGAGTGTCAGCCAGGGAGGGACGCTGCCCGGCGCGCCATCGCCCGCGCCGCCGGTCGATCCCAATGCGCCGCCGAAACCCGCCGCGCCCAGCATCTCGGACCGCGAACCCGGATTCGGCAAACCTCCGGAGCCCAAACCCGCCGATCCAAACGCCGCGCCGAAACCGCCCGGCGGCGGAAAACTCCGGCTGCCCGTCACCACCCTGGCGGCGGCGCCGGACAAGAAGAAGGACGACGAAGCCGCGAAGCCGCCGGAATCACCGGCGCAGCAGAAGCTGGAGACCGCCGTCACCGAGCAAAAGAATCTGCTCGCGGAGTTTGCGAAAGTCGCGGACCAACTCGGCGAGATCCTCGCCAGCCTGGAGGCGAGCACCTTCGTCAAACGCTTCAAAGCCGCCTCCCGGCAGCAGATGAAGATCGGCGCCAGCATCAGCCAGAAAACGCTCGACGCCTTTGGCATCGAGCGCGAGCCGGTGACTGCCGCGGCGCCGATCTCGAAACACGCGAAGGACCAGAGCGAGGTCGTCGCGGTGATTCAGAGCGATCTGGACGCCTACTATCAGCGAAGACAGGACATCCACTTCAAAACGATTCTCGACGACATGAGGAAGACCGAAGTGGTGCGGTCGCTGACGCGCGGCAGCGAAAAAGTCTCGGTAAATCTGAGCGGCCAGGCGCTGACCGGCTCCGAATTCTGGGCCGATACGCTGGACCGATGGGCCGAGGAACTCGTAGCGGCGAGCAATTGCAAAGCCTGCTCCAGTTGCAGCGGCGACAGCCTGCCGCCGGAGATCGTGCTCAAGGTCATGCAGGCGTTGCGCGACGAGATGAAGCTGCGCGATGAAACGCGCGAAACGGAAAATGCCCGGGAAGCCCTGGAGGAGGAAAAATTCACGGCTGATGCGAAGATGCTCGGCGACAAGCAGTCGGACATCGCCACCCACACCCAAAGCGCGAGCCGGGATATTCTCGCGCTGCCGAATGGCGCGGAAAAGTTTGGCAAGGAACTGCGGCTCCTCAACTCCGTGGTCTCGGTCATGGATGAAGCCGAGGGAACTCTCGACAAACCCGACACGGGTCCGACGGCCATCGCCGCTGAGACGGAAGCCATCGAACTCCTGCTCCAGACCAAACGCGCGAATCCCAAGGGGGGCGGCGGGGGCGGCTCGAGTCCCGGCGGCGGGGGCAATGGAGTGGCGACCTCGGCGGCGCTCTCCGACCTGGGGCCCGGCTCAAACGCGGACCGGGTGAACGGGGCGAGGCCCGTCGCTCAAGCCACCGGGCGCGCGGGAAAAGAGTTTCCCGAAGAGTTCAAGCCCGGCCTGGACGCTTACTTCAATCTTTTGGAAGGGCCGTCCGCCGGGAAATGAGAATGGCCCGACGCCCAGGCTGGCTGTGGCTGGCGCGCCCGTGGCCGCTCCTCGCGGCGCTGGCGCTCGGCGTCTCCGGCTCGCCCCGGCGCGCCGCGGCGGTCGCCGGAGCCGCCCCGGACGGCAAGGAAGAAGCGCAAACTAAAATCACCTTCCCGCCGAACGTGGAGGCAACGCTCACGAAGTTTTTCGCGAAGGTGAAGGAAGCGAAACGCAAACTGCTGGCCGAGCGGATGCGGAAGGAGATCGAAGACATCACAAAGACGACGGGGTTGAATCCGGAGGAAGTGAAAGCGCTCGAAGCCCCGGCGCAACAGGTCGTCGAACTCTGTTTGGAAGACTGGATGAACAAAACCGAGACCATGTTCCGGCGGGAATTGCGCCAGCCGGAGCTCGTGCTCCAACAGATCCTCGACCAGATGCTCGCGCAGACGGAATTTTACGCGATGCAGGACAGGGTGAAAGGCTACGTGCGCCCTTTCGACCATGCGACATGGGCCGAGGCGCTAAAGCGCACGCTCACGCCAGCGCAATACGCAGCTTGGGAAAAGGTCCGGAAGGATCGCCTCGAGGCCTTCCAGAAGGAGACGGGCGATTTCTTGAAGGCCGCGACGGACAACGCCCGGGAGCAGTACACAAACTCCATCCTCTCGACAGTCGCCGACATCGAACGCCTCCTCGGCTTGTCGAAGGAACGCGCGGCGGAACTCGATCAGCTCGCGAAGAGCGCCGCTGACAAGAGCGCGGAGCAGTGGCGAATTCGCGCCGAGCAGATGCTTCTCCAATGGGATGCCGCGCCGCGCCGCGCGGCCCTCAAGACCCGGCAATTCTACGTGGGTGAGGAACCCGATGAGCAGCCGGAACGGCAGAGCGAGTGGAAGGACGGACTGGCCAGGCTTTTGTCCGCCGATGAATTCAAGCGGCTGGAGACGACGAACGAAGAGCGGCGCTTGAGGCGCATCCGGGCCATCGGAATGCTGATGGTGGCGGAATTTGACGATAAGATCGCCTTTACCGCGATCCAACGGCAGCGCTTGCAGCCGCTCTTCACCCGCCTGTTGACCGAGGCGCGCTCGCCCTCCTCCGACGATCCGCCGCGATTCTCCGTCGCCTTCAGCCAGCAGGCCTTCGTGGCGGCTGGCGCGACCGCCAAAGAGGGCGAGATGAAGGCGATTCTGGATCCGGTCCAATGGCGGCATTGGCGGGAAGCCTGCGGCCAGATTATCCCCGATGAGGAATCCGAAGATGACGGCCCGACAGAACCGCCGGCTGGCCCAGTGGCCAAGGGCAGCGGGATCGCGGAACCTGAGGATTTCGAGAACGCGGTTTCGGATTTCCTCTCCGAAAAGACCGCGAAAGAAAGAATCCGCATGCTCCCCGCCATGGTCTTGAAAGCGGAGGACGCGGGGCGCGCGGCCGGGCTGAACGCGGACGCGACCGCCAGGCTGGCCACCGCCGCGCGCGGCGCCGCGGATATCACCCTCGGCAATTGGAAATCGAACGCCGACCAATGGATTCGCTCCATCGCGCAGGATGCCAACGCGGAAAATATCAGGCAGCGCTTGCGCAGCATCGAGTCCTATAACCTGCCGCGCGATTCCAATATGTCGCCCGAGAAGGAAGTAATCTGGACGGTCGCCACGAAAGCCGAGCTTTCCGCGGCGCAAATGGCGCAGTGGACAAAAGCGGTGGGCGAGCGAAACGCCTATAAAAACAAGGCCATCGCACTGGCGGCCCTGGAGGAATTCGATCGAAGGGTTCCGCTGACCGCGGAGCAATGGGAGAAATTGGAGCCGCTGGCCGCCAGCATGGTGAACGAGTATGCGGGCGATATTTCGATGATGTTCGGGTTTCCCAATTCCTCCCGGTGGTATATGCAGTCCTACAGCTTGTTCCTCCCTTTCGCGGCGCTGCCCGAGAAGGATTTCAAAGACATCCTGCGCAAGGAACAGTGGGCGCGCTGGGCGGGAGACCCCGAGTTCGGAAACAGCAAGATGTACTGGGCGAACATCCAGCAGAACCATGCGATGCGGGCAAAAATGGTGAAATAATGAACTCCTCCTTTCCCACCCTCTTTTGGCCGCGGCGCCTCCCGCGCATCCTCCTCCTATGGCTCACCGGGTGGTGCGGCGCGCTCGCCGTTCGCGGGCAGGATCCGAGCCTTCGCCTGGGCGGGGCGTTTCCGCCGGAGGTGGATGCGATTTATGAGCGCGGCCTGACCTGGCTGGCCGCCGCGCAAACCCCGGATGGAACCTGGAAGTCGGGAAACCAGGGCTGCGGAGTGGATGGCATTTGCCTCATGGCATTCCTGGCCAGCGGGGAAGACCCCAATTTCGGGCGCCACGCCTCGACCATCCAACGCGCGCTCTGTTCCCTCCTCAAGCGGCAGGAGGAGACGACCGGCTATTTTCCGAGCAGCATGTACCACCATGGATTTGCCATGCTGGCGATCTCCGAAGCCTACGGCGCCGTCGATGAATCCCGGCTCTGGGGCGGCGCGAAACCGGCGCGCAGCATCGCACAGGCGCTGGACCTTGCCATCCGCTGCGCCGCCACCGCGCAAAAGAAAAACCAATTGGGAGGCTGGCGCTATTCGCCCGATGCCACCGATTCCGATACCTCCGTCACGGGCGCCGTTTTGATGGGGCTGCTGGCCGCGCGCAATGCCGGGATGGAAGTCTCCGATGAGACGGTGAATAACGCTTTGGAGTACATCCGGCGCAGCACCGGGAAGGACGGCTCCGTGGCGTATTCGGGCGGCTTCGGCGGCATGGGCGGCTCCATGAATCTCACCGCCATCTCCGCGCTCGTCGGGGCGGTATCCAGAACCAAGGAGACCGAGCAATACAAGGCCAGCCTGGCGCGGCTGCTCGAAAATCTGGACCACAAGGAAAGCGGCTACCCGGAGTACTTTCGCTACTACATGGCGCAGGCCCTGTTTCAGGGCGACTATAATGCCTGGCAAAAATGGAACGCGGAGAAAGCGCGGGAATTGCGCGAGATTCAACAGGACGACGGCTCCTTCGCGGGAGGCGCTTACAATACCGGCATGACTCTCCTGGGGCTGGCGCTGAATTACCGCTTCCTGCCCATCTACGAGCGATGAAACGCCGCCTCGCGATTTTCATCGGCTGGACGGCGGCGGCGCTCCAAGCCGCGCCAGCGCCCAAGGCTCCGGCCCCGAAGATCCCAGCGCCCCCGGCGATCCTGCGCTGGAACAACGGCGAGACCCTTTCCGGTGAAATCCTGGAGGCGTCTTCCTCCGATCTCACCTGGAAGACGCCGCTCTTCGAAGACCCGCTCCAACTCCGGTGGAGCGCGCTGCGCCGGATCGATCAAAACCTGGCCCCCACCCCGGCCGCCGACCCCTTCAGTATTCGGTTGCGGGATGGCAGCCATATCTATGGCAGCCTCGTCTCCGTCACGGAGGCGTCCGTTTCAATCCATAGCCATCGCCTCGGGGATGTCCTTTTGAAGCGGTCCGACGTCCTGAGCATGCGCCGGATCCGCGGCGGCAATCTCGTCTTCGCCGGACCCGAAGGCGATGTCGGATGGGAAGCCATCGCCAATCCGAACGCCAACGGAAGACCCAATCCGGCGGCGGCGCAGGAAATGCCGGCTCTCGTGACTGGGGCGGGCGGCGCACTCTCGATGCCCTACTGGAATCGCAGCGCGCTTTTCAAGCTCACGCTGCCCGAGCGCGTGGACCTCGAATTCCGCGCGCGTTCATCAGCCCGCCCGGATTTCCTGCTGGAACTCGAAAGCGCCTCGAAAGGGGGCGTGACCATTGAAACGTGGGATGACGACCTGGTCCTCAAGGCTGGCGGCCAATTCAAACTGATCCGGAAACTCGCCGACCATGAGCGCGAAGTGTCTCTTCGGATTTGCTGGGACACCATGACGCGGAAGTGCTCTGTCTTCGAGCCAACTGGGCAATTGCTTGTCGAGTTGCAGGCCGCTCCCGAAGGCGAGCGTCACAAGCCCGGCCTCACGCTGCAGAATAAGGGCCGCGATCTCTCGCTGGAGTTCCTCCGGGTGCGCGCATGGAAGGAAGCACCGCCCCCAAAAGTCGATGGGAAGCAGCCGCGCATCGAATTGGAAGATGGACGCATCCCGGAGGGAACGGTCGGCGCCGGCTCGGAGGATTCCATCGCTTTTCGCGCGGCCGGGCAGGACTCCGAAGAGAGCATTCCGCTGAACGAGGTGGATGCCGTGATTTTCTCAGCCGACTCCCCCCGGATGACCGACCCCGAGGCGACGCTCTCCTATGCCGACGGCACGCTTCTCGCCGGGAAGATTTCGTCGGTCAAGAATGGCGCCGCCGAGATCGTAACGTCGTTCGCCGAAGCGCCGCTGGCGGCGCAAACGGATGGACTCCGTCAATTGCGCCTCCGCGCCACGCCCGCCGGCGCCGAGCCGGATCCCGCGTTCGCCGCGCTGGACAAGCTCGTGATGAACACGGTCACTCTGCACGGCCGGCTCACGAGCGGCGAAGACAACTGGCCGCGCTGGCTGCCCGTGGGCGCCGTGAAACCGGCGACGCCCGCGAAGAGCATGGCCAGCGAGATCAAACGCGCGTTCCCGCCCGATGCCAAAATCCCCACCGCCGAGGCTCTTTTTTACACCAGCACGGGCGATGTGCTGCCTGGAAAGATGCGCGGCATTGACCGGGCCGGCGTCGAGTTTGAATCCGCTTTTGTCGAGGCCACGAAGTTGTCCGCCGATGCCATCGATGCGGTCCAGCTCCAGCCGGCGGCGCGCGTGAATCTGCAAGGCTTCGACGATCCCGGATGGCAGGTCTTAAAGGGGAGCAAGGAGACTTTGAAACGGGCGAAGGGCGCGCTGGAAATGGAGCCCGGGACAATCATCGGGCACCCCGCGGCGATGCAGTGCAGCGAGATCAATTTCTCGGTGGTGTCCACGAGTTTCTCCTCTTTCCGCCTGCGCTTGTTCTGCGACGCATTGGATGGAACGAAGTCGCAAAACCTTCTGCTTCTGCGCACGGGCTTCCAATTCTTCTCCAGCCTGGAGACTTCGGAGGGCCAGTTCACCAATCAAATCCAAACGCGCGTTTCCTCGACCAATCCGATTCCCGTGCGGCTGGTCATCGATGACAATGCCGTCGAAATCCACGTGGATGGCAGCATGGTGCAGAGAATCCCCATCCCACCCTCCGCGCGGGCCGGCAGCGGGCTGATCGTGGAGCCGGCGAGCGCTTGGGGAAACACGATCAATCCCATCTCGTTATCCGGCTTTTCCGCGGTATCGGAACCCGGGCGCCCCTGGCTGCCCAGCATCGCCGAGGAAACGAAAAAGCAGGCGCTCTCCGTGCCGAGATTTCGCCGGGACGATCCGCCGCGCCATGCGCTCCTGGCGCCAAATGGAGACGTGCTGCGCGGTGAAATCGAAGCGTCCACCGGCAGCCATTTCGGATTTCGCGCCGGCCTGGAAAACCTGAGGGTGCCCATCGATCGCGTGAGAGCGGTGATCTGGCTGAAAAAGCCGGTGGAGGAAACCGCGCCGTCCATGGCTGCCGGGCCCGTGGTCAAACGGCTCGAGCAGAGAATCGCCCGGCTCGTCCGGTATGACCAGGCCACCTTGAAGGTCCAGATCGCGTTTCTGAAACGGGAAGCGCCCGACCTGACTTTCAAGCTTCCCGAAAAAGAGGATCCCCGCACCTTCCCGATGCAATTTGGCGGCAAGACCATCGGTGAGGCGCTCGACCAAATCTGCGCGCGGTTCGGGTTGCGCTATCGGATCGAGGGCGATGCCGGGATCGTCCTCGAACCCGCTCCCCGCGCGGCGCGGGATCTGGCGCAGAAAGTCTATTGGCTGAAGCCGGACGCCTTTCCCAAGAAAGGATCCGCGCAGGAGATCCTCGCCGGAAAAGGCGTCACCTTCCCCGCCGGAGCAACGGCCGCCTGGCAGCCCAAAGGCGGACAACTCCAAATGACCAACACCGCCGCCAACCAGGAGCTCCTGGCGAAGCTGCTTGAGACCGATTTTGGCGGAAGCCTCGGTTCGCCCACGCACTGGCTGTTGCTCACCAATGGGGCGCGGCTCGGGCTGGTGGTGGATTCATTCGGCAAGGATTTCGTCTCCGGCCACCACCCGGTGTATGGCCATTTCAAGGCGCCCATGTCCGAGGTCTACGCAATTCGCACTTCGATGCCTGAGCCCGCCTCGGTCGCCAATTCCCTCAAAGACTGGCGCCTTGTCTATGCGCCCGAGCCTGTCCTGCCCGGAGGCGGCGGCGATACCTCGCCGATGCTGGGCAAAATGGCGAAGGGCTTCAAGTTACCGCTTTTGGGCGGAGGCGACTTCGATCTCGACCAGGAGAAGGGAAAGATCGTCGTGCTGGACTTCTGGGCCACGTGGTGCGGGCCGTGCGTGCAATCGCTGCCCGGCCTCATCGAAGCCATGTCCGCTTTCCCCGCGGATCGGGTCAAGCTCATCGGCGTGAACCAAAGCGAGCCCGCCGAGGAAGTGAAGCGCTTCCTGGAAACGCACGGCTGGAAGCTCACTGTGGTCATGGATGGCAGCCTGAGCGTCGCCCGCCAATACGGAGTCGAAGGCATCCCGCACACCGTGATCGTCGGCCCCGACGGCAAAGTCGCCTGGGTGAAAACCGGCGGCTCCGACGACGAAACGGAAGCGTCCGAGACCGTGAAGAAACTACTCGCGGCAGCGCCCGCCCCCGACGCTCCCGCAAAACCGCCGGCGCCGTAATTGCCCTCATCCGGCGCCGATATACGGCTCGTAACGGCGCGCGTAACGGCAAAAGGCCTCCGCGCATCGCCCGCAAATCAAGCACCCATGCGGGTTGTAACGCTGTAACGGCTTTGGGGCCATTTGGAGGGATATATATATGGAGGCCCTGAACTCCCGTTTGGGGTGGCCGTTTTCACCTTTGGCCCTTCACCGAGGCAGCGCTTTCATTCCTCAACGAAGTCGCCCATGATGCAGCCTCTGAAGGTCGAATAGACCAGCGGCATCCGAGGCCGGCCCCGGATGCCGCACTCTCTCAGCGCCCATGCGATCGTCTTTGCGCCTTCCGCGCTGATTGCTGCACTTGATACGTGTACATACCTCTCCCATCATGCTTGGGAACACGTTCGTTCCCCACCCATTCCCCCCCTTTAAACGAGTCCAGGTTCCCTCCACTCCCATCCTCGCCGCTCTCGCTGACGCCAAATCCCACCGTACCGCCAGACTCCCCATGGAGATCCATCGTCCTGATGGATCTATTTCGGGTTCGTGATGAGGTTTTCGGAGTGATCACGAACAAATCCTAGGGAAAGCGGGCTGAAAGTAAAGCATTATTGTTTGCGTATTCTTTACGATAAAAGCGCCCGCAGATGTGAGGTCTGAAAAGATTCTTTTATTGGCGTCCGCTGACGGCGTCCGATTCGAGAAAGCGCGACGCGCCGCGTCCAAAAAACGTTGTCATCCTGAGTGTAGGGCCGGGAGTTCCACGACCGGCCCGGAATCGAAGGATCTCAAGTATCATGTGTTGCATCCAAAACGTCGCGTCAGAAGAAAGGCCGCTACTGGAGATCCCTCAACTCCGCTACGCTGCGTTCGGGATGACAGCATTTTTTGGATGCGGCGGATGCCGCGCTCCGGCTTCACCGCAGATCGGCCCCGGCACATGCCGCCATATACGCTCCAGGAGGCCAAAAGGTGTTACAGTGTTACAAACTACCACCCATTCGCCTCTATTTCTTTGGCGGCAGAGGGTCAGAACTCCCTCGGCATCCCGCCATATCCCTCTCCAGGACCCAAAAGCCGTTACAGCGTTACAAAACAGGATTCATGCGGCTTCCCGGACTCCCTTCAAGCCCCGGTTTCACGGCGGCTTTCCTTTCCTTGCCGTCCGCGCAAAATCGATACGCTCCCGCGACCAAGCTTCCGCGCGATTTGTAACGCTGTAACGGCTTTCCAGCCCCTGGGGAAGATATGGGCATCCGCCCGGACCGAGGAGAGGCGCCGGGAAAAAATGAGGCGCCATCCATGGACTTTCTTGGCATTCCGCCTCGAATCCCGTTACGCTCCCACGCAAACCACCAACCAATAGCAGCAGGGGCATTTATGCAGGGCACTCCAACCGAAAATCTGGCGACGCGTTTGTCGCAATCATTTCCTTCCGCCGATGACATCCCATCGAACTACCGCATCGATCCCAGGCCTTATGAACGGCTTTATCTGATCGACGGGACAGTCCGCGAATGGGAGGGGCCATTCACGGACGTCAGTTCGCCGATCTGCCTCCGGAAAGACGGGGCGCTCGCCCGGCCGATCATCGGCCGCGTGCCCGCCATGGACGAAGCGGCGGCGCTCGCCGGTCTCGAGGCCGCCGTCCGCGCGTGGGACAATGGCCGCGGCGCCTGGCCGACGATGAGCGTTCCGGCGCGGATCGAAGCCGTGGAGCATTTCGTCACCCGCATGCTCACGGTGCGCGACGAGGTGGTGAAGCTGCTCATGTGGGAAATCGGCAAGAGCCTCGGCGACAGCCGCAAGGAATTCGACCGCACGGTGGAGTACATCCGGCTGACCATCGAGGCGCTCAAGGAAGTGGATCGCAGCAACTCGCGCTTCAGCATCGATAGCGGCGTGATCGCGCAAGTCCGCCGCTCGCCGCTCGGCGTGTGCCTCTCGATGGGGCCGTTCAATTACCCGCTGAACGAAACCTACACCACGCTGATCCCCGCGCTCATCATGGGCAACACCGTGGTCGTCAAGCCGCCGAAATTCGGCACGCTCGCGCATCAGCCGCTCCTGAGCGCTTTCGCCGAGAGCTTCCCGCCCGGCGTGGTCAATTTCATCTACGGCAGCGGCGCGAAGATCATCGGCCCGATCATGCGCAGCGGCAAGGTGGACGCGCTCGCCTTTATCGGATCGAGCCGCGCCGCGAAACTCCTCAAGCACGAACACCCGCGCCCGCACCGCATGCGCAGCATCCTGGGCCTTGATGCGAAAAACCCCGCGCTCATCATGCCGGACGCCGACCTGGATGTCGCCGTCCGCGAGTGCGTGATGGGCGCGCTGAGTTTCAACGGCCAGCGCTGCACCGGCCTCAAGCTAATCTTTGCGCACGAATCCATCGTCGAACGCTTCCTGGAAAGGCTGAGCGCGAGCATCGGCGCGCTCCCCATCGGCATGCCGTGGGACAAGGACGTGAAGCTCACGCCGCTCCCGGAGTTCGACAAAGCCAAATCCATGCAGGCCTATGTGGACGACGCGGTGGCCAAGGGCGCGCGGATCGTCAACCCCGGCGGTGGCGCAGCGTGCGAGACGCTCTATTTCCCCGCGGTCGTCTATCCCGTGGCGCCGACCGCCGAGCTCTATACCAAGGAGCAATTCGGCCCGGTGGTGCCCGTCTGCTCGTATCGCAACGAGCAGGATTTCCTCGATTTCGTGGCCGAATCAAACTTCGGGCAACAGGTGAGCCTCTTCGGTAGCGATCCGCAAAAGATCGCGCGCTTCGTTGATCCGCTGGCGAATCAAGTCTCGCGCATCAATATCAACGCCCAATGCCAGCGCGGCCCGGATACGCTCCCGTTCACGGGTCGGAAAGACTCCGCCGAAGGCACGCTTTCGATCAGTGACGCGCTCCGGTGCTTTTCCATCCGCTCACTCGTCGCCGCGCAGTCCAACGACACCGGCCGCGAAATCATTCAAAAGATCGTCGCCGGGCGTTACTCCAGCTTCCTTCACACCGACTTCATCCTGTAGCGAATCAGTCCCCGCCATGCTTCCCCGGCTGGTCCCGCTTCGCGTCGAGGCCAGCCCCAAGATACAATTCTTCCGCCTTCTTCCGCGCCCACGGAGTTTTGCGCAGGAACTTCAAGCTCGACGAGACGCTTGGATCGAAATTGAAGCAGCGAATGTCGATGATCCTGCCCAACTCGTCCCAGCCGAAATGATCGACCAGCGCGGTGACGACAGTCTGGAGCGTGACCCCGTGCAGCGGGTCTTTGGGATGGGGCTGATTCATGACGCCAGGATGATGATCCAGTTTGCGCGCTTCGCAATCTTCGCGCGGCGGCATCGGGGTTATAGGACCTATTCGTCCTCCGC
>Ga0302319_10004579_pt1 | contig 28271 bp, 23 predicted proteins | sample Bog_T0_2_FD_203319 | JGI IMG/M metagenome (GOLD analysis project Ga0302319, IMG submission 203319) | Peat permafrost microbial communities from Stordalen Mire near Abisko, Sweden - Bog_T0_2 | ecosystem: Environmental > Terrestrial > Soil > Wetlands > Peat | place: Sweden: Abisko, Stordalen Mire... | reverse complement strand
GCTCCACGGTGACCCGCACCCCTCGGGAAAGCGAACGCGGCAAGATTGGCGGGCGCACGCATGAGATTCAGCGTCTGATCGGCCGCAGCCTGCGCTCGGTCGTCGACATGAAGGCGCTGGGAGAGCGGACCATCATTTTGGACTGCGATGTGATCCAGGCCGACGGAGGAACGCGCACGGCGGCCATCACCGGCGCGGCGGTGGCGCTGGCGCTGGCTCTGAGGGCTCTGGTCGAGGCCGGAACGCTCAAGGCGTCGCCGCTTCGCCAACTCGTGGCCGCCACGTCGGTGGGGATCGTGGACGGGACGGCGGTACTCGACCTCTGCTACGAGGAAGATTCCCAGGCCGAGGTGGACATGAATGTGGTGATGACCGAAGACGGCGGCCTCATCGAGACCCAGGCCACGGCCGAGAAGGGCAGCTTCTCGCGCAGCCAGTTGGGCGAACTGATCGATCTGGCCGAGGCGGGGCTGAAAGAAGTATTTACAGCGCAACGGGCGGTACTTGGGCTCTAGCGTTGAGTCTGCAAAGTTGCTCCTGAAGCCCGCATCGGTCCTTCCCTTACGACGGGAATCGCCCGTCGGCACGGAAGATCCAGTTCCTCAGTCTTTCCCAGTCCTTGGGGCTACGCTTCCCAGATGTTCTGGCCGGTAGGCTCGCTCCACTGCGCCGCTGACAGTGCCCCTGGGCAGGAAGCGCGGAGCATTGGCGATTACCCAGGCTGACGCAGAGGGCCGGATGCAACGCTTGCCCTCCGCCAATCCCCGCAGGCCTTTGCGGGCGACTTCCTCTGCCGGTTGCAGAGAGGAGTGCTGCTCAACGGAAGCTCCGTCTTTTGTCATCACCATCGCCGATGCGGTTGGGCCGGGGCACAGGGCCGAAACGCGCACTCCGTAACGCGCCACCTCTTCCGCAATCCCCTCGGCAAACAGGAGGTCGAATCCCTTGGTCGCGGCATAGGTTGCGATATATGGCGCGGGGATCAGGCTCGTGGAGGCGAGGATCAGAATGTATCCCGAGCGGCGTTCCACCATGCCGCCAAGGAAGAGATGTGTCAGATGCACGACCGCATGGCAATGAACCTGTACCATTCTGAGCTGCGCTTCGAGGCCGCTTGCATAAAACTCGCCATAGCGGCCCAGCCCCGCATTGTTGACCAGCACATCGATCGTCAGGTTTTGCTCCTTCGTGAACGCAAAGAGCCTCTCCGGGGCCTGCGCGTCGTTGAGATCGGCCTGAAAAGCCTTCGCCTGAATCCCATGCTTGCTTTCGAGGGACTCAGCCAACTCGTTCAGGCGGTCCAGTCTGCGCGCGGTCAGCAGCAGATGCGCGCCTTGCGCCGCAAGCTCTTCGGCGATCGCCTTGCCGATGCCGGAGCTGGCTCCGGTGACGAGAGCCCATTTGCCGCGCCAGATTTCGGAGTTCCTAACCCTCTTGCTCATCACTTTCCCTCGTTCCTTCCGCCGCTTTCAGGCGCATTTCAACTCGTCTTCTGCACTTCCAGCAGCACTCGAGGCCAGCCCGCGCGCTCGCCAGGCCGAACTCCAGGGTCAGTTGCATATGAAGCTCCGCCGCTCCACCGACCTCCGGGTAAGACGGATCGTGCCGCCGCCATTTCTCTTCCAGGAATTCCATCGCCTGCAACCGGTAGCGCAGTAATGCCTCCAGCCCGGAGAAGTATTTGAGCGTTTGCCGGTAGTCGTCGAGCCCCCCCAGCAGCGCCAGTTGCACCAGAAACGGATGGCGCTCGTCGTGCAGAACGGGGTCGGAGCAGAGCCAGCGTTCCAACTCGGCCTGACCCTCCGGAGACAGCTGATATACGCGCCTCGCCGAACCGCGTTCGCCTGGCGCTCTGGCGCTGGTCAGCAGGCCCCGCTCCTCCAGCCGTTCGAGCGCGGGATAGATCTGACTCAGTTCCGCATTCCAGATGTGCCGCAACCCTTCCTCGAAGGCGCGCTTGATCTCGTAACCGGTCACGCCTTCGCGGGTGACGCCGAGCAGCAGATGGTTAAGGCTCATGAGAATAAAATATCACAATATATATAACTACTTGTATTACAACCGGAGAAATCCAACCCCGATCCTCCAGACAAAGTCTTCAGCAGATTCTCCCGGTTGACGGCCGGTCGCAGTAGAAGCATCGCTTCGCAACGCATCCGTCCCAAATCGGTGTGCCGGAAGGCCATTACCTGACTGTGCTAACAAGCACACCTTTGGCAGGCGGGCCTCTGCTACAATAAGGACGATTGCAGTTCCGCCGCCTCCCAGGCTGATTGCCCGCCCGAAAGGGCCCGAGCGCACCGGCGGCCGGAGCGAAACCAATCCCGCCGGCAAGGCCGGCGCACAGGAGAATTCTCTATGCCTCTAGTCTCCATGCGGCAACTCCTCGACGAGGCCGCCAAGGGCGGTTACGGCGTCGGCGCATTCAACGTCAACGATATGGAACAGATTCAGGCCATCATGGGAGCGGCGAAGGAAACCAATTCGCCGGTCATCATCCAGGCCAGCCGCGGCGCGCGCCAGTTTGCTCAGGACAAATATCTCTTCCACCTCATCCTGGCGGCCAGCGAGCTTTATCCGGAAATTCCCATCGCCATGCACCAGGACCACGGCAACAGCTTCGAGACCTGTAAAAGCGCCATCGAGCTGGGTTACACCTCCGTCATGATGGACGGCTCGCTGAAGGCTGACGGCAAGACGCCGGCCAGCTTTGAAGAGAACGTTGAAGTTACTCGCAAGGTGGTCGATTTTGCCCACGAGCGCGGCGTAACCGTCGAGGGCGAGATTGGCGTGCTGGGCGGCGTTGAAGACGGGCACGGCGCGGGCGGCAGCGGCCTCGATCACATCACAGACCCCGACCAGGCAGTCGAATTCGCCGAGCTTACCGGCGTCGACGCTCTGGCCATCGCCATCGGCACCAGCCACGGCGCTTACAAGTTCACCAAGAAGCCAGATGGCTCGGTACTCAAGATGGATGTGCTGATCGCCATCCACAAGCGCCTGCCCAACACCCACCTGGTCATGCACGGCAGTTCTTCGGTGCCCAAGGATCTGCAAGACATCATCAATCACTACGGTGGCAAGCTCAAGGAGACTTGGGGCGTACCGGTCGAGGAGATTCAGCTTGGCATCCGCAACGGCGTCCGCAAGATCAACGTGGATACCGACAACCGCCTGGCCATCACGGGCGCCATCCGCAAGGTTCTGTGGGAGAGCCCGGAGAAGTTCGATCCCCGCGACTATATGAAGCCTGCCCGCGAAGCCATGCAGAAGGTTGTCGCTCAGCGCATGACCCAGTTTGGCCAAGCCGGTCACGCCGGCGACTACAGCCCCATCGCGATCACCGAGATTGCCAAAGGCTACGCCGACGGTACCCTCACCACCCAGCCCCTGGTCGCCGCCAAGTAACTGCGGCCAAATTTGGACCATGAAGGCAAGGGCCGTTCCGCAACTGCGGAGCGGCCCTTGGCAGTTGCATAGCCGGGGTTTCAGCGATGCGTGCTGCTGCTCGGGCTTACGGCACTGGAACTGCTGGCTCCGGAACTGCTTGAACCTGAGCTTCCGGCGCTGGAACTGCCACCGCTGGAGCTGCCGCCTCCGCCCCCGTGCGACCCACCCCCGCTCGAGCCGCTGCCGCCCCCGCCGCCGCGGGAACCACCGCCAGAGCTAGAGCTGCCTCCTCCTCCCCGATAGCCGCCAGAGCCAGAGCTTCCTCCCCCGCGATTGCCTCCGCCGCTCGTCCCGTTGTAACCGCCCCCGCCGCGATTGCCTCCGCCATTGAAGCCGCCGCCCACGGGCTGCAGGCTTCCGCTGCGGTTGGAGACGGGCGCAACCACCGTTACAGTCCGGTTCCCTTGCGTGATCTGCCGGGCCGTCCTAAAGCTTTGCGATTTGTGATCGAAATTCAGGGGAATGCTCTCTCCCGGCCTGGCGGGCGCACCCTTGATTCCAGATGCTTCATGAAGTAGATGGGCTTCCATGTGCGGCGTCTCCGCTGCCCTCAGCGGGGGCAGATATGCGCTGCGAAACTCCTTCGGTGGCGTCTCTGAAAATTGGATAGGGCTATGCGCGTCGAGCTTTACCGGCTTGATCGAGATGCCGTTCTTGTTGTTCACCGCGAAGACTACCTCCTTGCGATTCATGGGAGGTTGGCCTTTCACGTCGTATGGATGGAGCGGGACGAAGGCCACTGTACGTCCGCTCTTGACCCAGCGAACCGGCTCGATATGGTGTCTTTTGTGGCCCACAACCCACACGTAACGATTGTGGTGGTGAATCCAGCTTCCGACGTGGCACACAGTCCACCGGTACGGGACTCCGGCCCCGTTGAATGGAACGCCGGTGACCCTCTCCTTGCCAGTGACTAGATCACGGACCAGTTGATAACGCAGGGTTGCCGGCAGGCATGGAAAATTGGCAAGATCATTGGGCGCGGTGGCGACCTTCTGCACGGTCATTGCCGGCTTTCGGGAAGCGACAGAGGAAGATGGTGCGGAAGTTGGTTGAGATGCTGCAACTTCGTTGTTCGCAGGTTGGCGCTCACCCACGGCCGATGGCTCCCAGCAGGTCCCAAATGGCGCGCAATCGAAGAATTTGCCCATGCCTCTCAACTCCTCAAGGCCGGGTACCGGAGCCGTCAACCCGGAAGCCTGCATCACCTCGTCCATCGCTTCATTCCGCTGGCCTAAACGATCTGCCACCCATTTGTCCCATGCAGCAAATGCATTGGGGTCGCCCGCGGGCACCACGAACGTAATGCGGCGGCCCTCGCGCAGATATACCGTTTCGCCGTTTGCCACAGCCTCTCCACCTAAATGGAAACTCCATCCATCGAGCGGCGTGACCGCGGTAGCATCCGCATAGCTGCTCACCCTGAGGCAGGCATTGCCGGGATTGCTGGTCAGGTAGCGGTCATCGGTCAGCGTTCTCAGCAGAATCGTTTGGCCTTCTGTATAGGGAATCACATGGGCCGTAACAGTGCCTGCGAGCAGAGCCAGTTCGGCGTAAGGGACGCCGCCCGTGGTGTGCAGGTCGTTGAAAGTGAGAACCGAGTATTCCCCGAGATACAGAGTCGAGGCATCTTCAAGCTCAATCTCTGCGCGTCCCGCGCCCGTAACCAGGCTGAACCCGGTTTCAAGCGGCAGATCGGCCTCAACCTTCTCCCAGCCATCGCCGGCGATCTGCTCGTGCTGCTTGCCCCGCGCGATGCGCACATCTCCCTCGACGTAGCTGATGCGCGCAATCTGCGCATTCGTTGCGCTCGAATAATGCTGCCCGAGAATAAACTGAGCTTCCTTCTTGAGTTTCTCACTGGAGTTGCCATTCAGAATCTCTTGAATCTGCGCCATGGCGCGCGGTTCGTCGGTGCGCAACATGGAATTGAGCGCTAGAAGTTTCAAGTCATCGCTTTTTTCCGCATTCGGCGGGGCGGGCTGGCCGGATTTGGCGTGCATCTCAATCTCCAGCGCGCCGCACTCGTCGATCCATAGGCTCGACGGGAAATCACGTTGTAATTCGATGCAGGAATCCATCGCCTGTCTCGATTGTCCCAGCCTGTTTTCCGAGTATGCCTTCCAAAAGAGCGATCCGTCCGCGTGGGTGCTTCTTTGCCGGGCAATGTTGGTGAAGATTGTCACGGCATGGGACCAATCGCTTCGATTGATGGCGCGCATTCCTTCCGCATAGGCAGCGCTGTCCGTCGCGTTGCCTGAGGAATCGCTCACAGCTCCAGCCGGCTCGACGCCGCTCAAAAAACTCTGTCCCTGCGCGAACTGGGCAACGCCGGCGGCGGGCGCGAAAAGTATTGCGCCAAGCAGAGCGGAATAGAGCATGGATTCGATCTTCATATCGTGCCTCCCTCCGACCGATCGCTCATGGCCGGCCGCCGATCCGGAATTCTGGAGCGCAAGACGCGTACTTCAAAGAGCAAGCTGTCCGATTTCATTTCGTCTTGCAGTTGGCTAAGAGCCTCGGCGTCCAGCCCGCCCTGCCGATTGGCTAATTGCGCCAGCAGGTGATCGAGGCGATCGAGCGCGGTAGCCAGCGCCGGATCGTCCCCCTGCTTCATGTTCTGCTGGCAGATGCGATTCGCGGCCAGCAAGCTCCGCGCCTCATCGCGCAGGGGAGAAAGCATCTCTTCGCTTCCGGCATCGGCGTGCTTCAGTTGGACAAGAAGCCGTTCCGAGCGGTCAAGATGGTCGCTCAAGACCACCACGACAATCCGCTCTTTGGGCGGAGCAGGATGTTCCTGGGCGGGCGCTGACGGCGAAGTGTTCACTGCGGTTGTCGTTGGCTGTTGGTGCTTTTGCTCCCAAATGATGCCCGCGTAAAAGGCCCCTGCAACCAGCAAGCCGCACGCGGTGGCAAAACTCAGACCCCTCATCATGCCGATTCCAAGCCAGTTCCGCTTCCGTCTTTCATAGGCGGGCAGCGAGCCGGAGAGCGATTGCCAAACACGCTCGCCATAGCCGGCATCGCGTGCAGGCGGATCGCTGAACTGCATCTCGTCCAAGTCGCTTTCGAGTTCAGCGTAAGCTGCGGCGCACTCCGCGCAATCCTCGATGTGCAGCCCGACGCCGGTGGATTCCTTGCTGTAATACTGCTCGATCAATTCCTTTTGACTTAAGTGGCTCATCGGTTCACCCTCAATGGAGCCAGACGGCTCCGCAGCTTTCTAACCGCGCGAAAGACTGCTTGTTTGGCCGCGTTAGGTGGGATGCCCAGAGCGGCGCCAATCTCTTCGCTGGTGCAATCTTCCATGTGCCGCAGCACAAAGGCTGTTCGCTCGGTAACCGTAAGGCTGCGCAGCGCGACTTCCTGCATCGATCCAATTTCGCCGCTCAGCAGCAGACGGTCGGGACCGGCCCCCTCATCCGCCACTTGCACCTGTTCCTCTTCCGGATCGGTCTCATCGGCCACACGGCTCGAGTCGTCCCGCCGGCGGCCGCCGATCTTATCCAACGCGCAACGCACGGCAATCCGATAGATCCAGGTGCCGAAGTTGGAGCGGGATTCAAAGCCTTCAAGCTTCCGATACCCGCGCAGGAACGCCTCCTGAACCACGTCCTCCGCGTCGGAATCGTTGCGGGTAATCCGAAATGCGACCCGAAAAAGGCTCTGGCTGTGGCGCTTGACCAAAACCCCATAGGCATCCTTATCCCCATCGAGAACAGCCCGGATCGCCTCGTGGTCGTTCGTTCCCATGCGAAACATTAGACACCAGTTTGCCGGGTGCGGTTAGGAGAGATTCCCGGACGGAAGCGCGAAGTCGCTTTTGGAAGCGCGGAATAGGTTGGTGTTTTTAAATAACTTCGTTTCAGATCTGATACAAATGCTTATGGGTCAATAGGATGAACGTTGCGAGAGACGTCGATCGAGCAAGCGCGGCCTTTGCGGAGATTCCCTGGATTGTTTCGCCGCGTCCATCGCCAGGGGTCAGGAGACCGGGTACAAAGTGTCATCGGCAGTCCCGCTCGCGCCCATCAGCACCAGCGAGCGCTGCGCAAAGGGCGAATAGACCAGAAGCGTGGTGCAGGCCAGCGCCAGGCCGAAATTGATGTGGTGCATGAGCAGGAAGGGCGAGAGCGACCAGACCTCATCCAGAACGAGCAGAAACGGCCATATCTTCAGGAACTTTCCCCGCGCCCCCGGCGCACGAAAGAGCGTCGCGGAGAGAACGAAGGCGCGGACGGGAATCAGGATCGCGGCAGTCACGATCACCAGGACGAGCGCCTCAGCCGCTTTCGGCAGTACAGAGAAAAGCTCTTCAATCTCCGCGAGGTTCGCCAATGCTCCCACATAGAAACCCAGGTACATGAACTGCAATAGGACGAAGAGCGTCCGCACGAGGGTATATGAGGCCTTCGGAAGCTCGTTCGGGGATGCCAGGATCCGGTTGAGAAACTTGGTCTCAGCCTCTGCCGGCGCTCCATGCTGCTCACTAGGAACCGCCGTCAACTCAATTGCTGCCGGGGCCGGAGACGGAGGGGCCGACTCAGCCTCAATGGGCGGCGGAATCTCACTTGCGGCAATTCGCTCCACAGGAGCAATGAAGCGATATCCGCGGCGGGCCAGGGTCTCAACGAATCTCGGATTGCTCGCTGTATCCCCGAGGGCTTCGCGGATTCGATTGACGGCTGAATTGACGCCGTGTTCATAGTCCACAAAAACACCGTCTGACCACAACTCCCTCGATATTTCCTCGCGAGTGAGGAGTTCGCCGGGCCGCTCCAGCAGCATCAGCAACACCTGGAAGGGCTGCGCGTTCAGCTTGGCGCGGAGTCCCTTCCTGCGCAACTCTCCCGTGGTTGCGTCGGCTTCAAAGACACCGAAGCGATAGCGCCGTGCTGGCGTGGGGCCGGTCATGTCTTACCGTCCAGTGTATTGGATCGCTGTTGTAATACAAGACCAGAATGCAATGTACAACTTTCAGGATGTCCTATTGCTGCAAGTACTTGCACGGTGAGAAATAATCTTTCATAGATGAGATTTTATGCATTGCCTTTACGGCTCGGGCAGTGCAAGCTGCAATGCATGAAGCGACGCCAGTTTTCAGATTTCCGAATATCCTCCGTCATCGGCGGGCTACTGATCTCCCTGCCTCTTGCGGTTGCTCCCGGCCTGGCTGCGACAGAACTCGATCCGATCGCTGTTTCGGCTTTCAATTCCTATGTCGTTACGGTTGAGTCCCGGCTCGCCCTTCAACATCGCTCGCAAAATGCCTTTCTCGCGCCGGTGGCTTCAGGGCAGCAAAGCGAACTGAGCCTGCGCCGTGGAGAGTTGATCGTCGAGCAGCTTACACCCTCCACCGGCGCGGCATTTTCCGGAGCCATGCTGCATCACTGGCGCGGTACCGCCTTTGCCCCCGGAGCTAAGGCGGCGGATTTTGAGCGGCTGATGAAGGACTTCAACGCCTATCCGCAACGATTTTCACCGCAGGTGCTTCAGGCAAATGTGCTTTCACATCAGGGCGATCTCTTCCAGGCACGGATGCGGGTACGGCAGAAGCATGTGATTACAGTGGTCATGGACACGGCCTACGACATCGCATTTTTGCGCCTGGATGCGCAGCACGGATACAGCATCGCGCGGAGCACGCAAATCTCCGAGATCGATGCCGCCGGCACACGCGCCGAGCGCGTTCTCAGCGCCAATGAAGAGCACGGATTCCTCTGGCGCTTGAACACCTACTGGAGCTACGAGGAGCGCGACGGAGGCCTCTACATGCAGATCGAGTCGGTCTCGCTGACGCGCTCCATTCCAACCGGCTTCGGCTGGCTGATTCGGCCCTTTGTAGAGAGCGTGCCGCGCGAATCACTGGAATTTACATTGCGCTCCGCGTGCAACGCACTGCGCAAATAACTTGATCAATGTGCCACCAGAGGGCACGAAAACCAGCACTCGGAAAGGAAACGAAGATGAATGTGCAATCGGCAGCAACCAACAATGAAGTCGCGTTTGCATCCGCGCTCCGAATCAACCACTCGCTGACGGCATCCGTGGAGAAGCGCGCTTTGCAGTGGATGGCCGAACGCGCGCCCCACTGGCTCACCTCCGACCAACTCACATTGCTCGGCCTCTGCGCGCAAATCGGAGCGGGAATCTGTTATGCATGGTCGCGTTCCAACCGCTACGCGCTGCTGATGGCGATCATTTGCATCGCGCTCAACTGGCTCGGTGACAGCATGGATGGAACTTTGGCCCGCGTGCGCCGGCAGCAGCGCCCGCGCTATGGCTTCTATGTCGATCACATGGTGGACATCTTTGGCTCCGTCGGCCTGATGTGCGGTCTGGGCTGCTCTGGATTCCTGCACTGGCAGACGGCGATCGCCATGCTGGTGGCATTTCTGCTGCTTTCCAGCGAGAGCTACCTTGCTACCTATACTTTGTCCTGCTTTCAGCTTTCGCAAGGCTTCTTCGGTCCCACTGAGATTCGGATTCTGCTGATCGCCGGCAACCTGGCGCTGCTGCGCAGCCCGTACTCGACCTTGTTTGGCCATCGTATGCTGCTGTTCGACCTTGGAGGAACGATTGCCGCGGCAGGCATGTTCGCGATGGCGATTTTCGTTACCATCCGCCACACGGCGCAACTCTACCGGCAGGAGCCGTTGCCATGAGTACTTTGATCCGCTGGGGCAAGTTCAATCTGGTGGGAGCCATGGGCATGGCTGTTCAGCTTACCGCTCTCGCTTTCTTCAACCGGTGGTCGGGCGGCCACTATCTGTATGCTTCGGCAGCGGCCATCGAGCTCACGCTCGTACATAACTTTGTTTGGCACCTTCACTACACCTGGCGCGACCGCCGCGACCGCTCCGCGCTGCTCGGTCAATTTGTGCGGTTTCATCTCTCAAATGGGCTGGTTTCCATGCTGGGGAATCTTGCGCTGATGCGTATCCTGGTTCAAGAGGCGCGCATGCCCGTAATCGCCGCGAACTGCATCGCCATTCTTTGCTGCTCAATTCTCAACTTCTGTCTGGGCAACAACTGGGCGTTCCCAGCAAGGGCAAACCAGATCCACGGGTGACAAGCCGATCAATTTCAAGCCTCAACGGATAACAGATGACTGCCCACTGACAACTGCCGGAGTAACTGACCTCCGATCTCTGTTCTCCGATCCCTGTTCTTGATCCTTGTATTGCAACTGGTAAAGCTTCCAGTAGAGCCCGCGATTGGCCAGCAGTTGCTGGTGCGAGCCCATCTCGCGCAACTGTCCCTTGTGCATGACCAGAATCGTATCGGCCCGCTGCACGGTCGAGAGCCGGTGGGCAATCAGCACACTTGTTCGCCCCTCCACCATCCTCTCCAGAGCGCCGCGTATGCGCAGTTCGGTATCGGTGTCCACACTGGAGGTGGCCTCATCCAGAATCAAAATATGCGGATTGTAGGCAAGCGCGCGGGCAAAGTTGATGAGCTGCTTCTGGCCCGTCGAGAGCGAGTTGCCGCGCTCCCGCACTGGCTCGTCAAATCCCTTCGGCAAGCTCTCGATGAAGTCCAGCACGTTCACATCGTTTGCCGCCTGGCGAAGGCCAGCCTCGGTGATCGCCTCGTTGCCCAGGCGAATGTTTTCCGCCAGCGTGCCGCTGAAGAGGAACGGATCCTGCAAAACCACCGCGAAATGCTTCCGCAGCGCGGTCAAGTCCTGCCCACGCAGGTCTACGCCATCGAGAAGAATCTGGCCGGCAGTGACGTCGTAGAAGCGCATCATCAAGCTGGTCAGCGTGGTTTTGCCCGCGCCCGTGTGGCCCACAATTGCAACCGTGTGCCCCGGCTCGATGGTGAAAGAGACATCTTTGAGAATCCATTCGACGCCTTCGAGCGTGGCCAACGAGGCGCCGGAGACGGTAGCATTGGCGACAGCCGCTTTCTGCTCCTCAGTGAGCGTCTGATAGGTAAACCACACGTGACGAAATTCAATTCGATTGCTTCCGTCGCCGATTACCGGATGGGCCGGGCTCACGATCTCCGGCTGTGTGTCGAGCAGCTTGAAGATGCGCTCGCACGCAGCCATGGCGGCTTGCAGGATGTTGAACTTGTCGCTCAAATCCTGAATAGGTCGCCAGAACCGCTGCGAGTACTGAATGAACATGGCCAGCGTGCCGATGAGCACCGTTCCCTGGAGCACGCCGAAGCCTCCGCGCCAGATGATCATCGCAATGGCGATGGCAGAGAGCAGTTCGACGGCCGGATAGTAGAGCGCGTAGGCGAAGATGGTGTCTTTGAACGCGATCATGTGCAGGCGGTTGACGTCTTCAAAGTCCTTGTAGGCGCGGTCTTCGCGATTGAAGAGCTGCACCACGCTCATGCCCGAAACGTGCTCCTGGGTGAAGCTGTTGATGCGGGCAATGGCGGCGCGCACGCGACGGTAGCTCTCCCGGACGCTTGCCTGGAAGAGCCGGGTGACAATCAGAATCAACGGGAGCACGGCGAAGGCGGTAAGCGCCAGCCACCAGTTGATGGAGATCATCACGACGGCCATGATCGTGAGGTTGAAGAAGTCGTCCACAATAGCCAGCACGCCAGCGGTGAACATGTCGTTGATGGCGTCCACGTCTGAGGTGAGGCGGGTAACCAGGCGGCCCACCGCATGGTTGTCAAAGAAGGCTATGTGCATCCGCTGCATGTGGCGGAAGATGTCGCGGCGCAGGTCGAACATGATCTTCTGGCCGGTCCACTGCATGAGGTAAGTCTGAATGAATTGAAAGAGGTAAGAGGTGCAAAGCGCGCACAGGTAGAGCGCGGCCAGGCGGGTGATTCCCTGATAGGGGTCGGCAGGGAGGCGGCGGGTGAGCCAGTTGGTTGCGGCGCTAGGCGTGCCGGTGAGGTAACGGTCGATGGCGACTTTAGTCAAGTAGGGCCCGGTGGCGTCGCAGAGGGATTTGAGGCTGATGGATAAGGCGGAAATGGTGGCCTGTATCCAATAAGGGCGCAGATAATGGCCCAGGCGGTGCACCAGCCTGGAGTCGTAAACTTTGCCGACCGGGTCTTCATCCCGCTTCTTGGAGTCGGGCTTATTCGAGTTGTCCAGCTTTTTCTGCTCTTCTTCCGCCATGCGCTTTGGGGCTCGGTTTCCTTGTTTATTGTACTGGGCAGGAAGCCAGCCAACGATTCTCACCGTTCGAGACGTGATAATGTGATATGGGAGAATGTCAACGATGATTCAAAGTCGGCAGCGGCGGGGATGGATTCTGATTGCGGCGATTGCAATCGGGGTCGCTGTTGTGTGCTTGCTGGCGCTGCACGCTTCCTCGGGAGACGCTGGCTCCTATGCCGCGATCCTGCCGCTTCTCTTCGTCGGGATCATTTCGCCTCTCAGCCTGCTTTCGCCCATAGCCTGCGTTTACGCCAGCCGTACGCCTGACGCACCGGCCCTGCCCGCATCCTTCCAGCGGCCGCCACCCTTCCCACGCGCGTAACTCATCCGAAATGGTCCGGTTGTTCAGGGCGGCTCAGGCTGCTTTGCGTCCGCGACCCTTCCTTCGAGAACTCCTGACCGCAAGTGGCGAGGATGCGTATGCATGTGGATGCTTTATCTGTCTTGAGCTTACTTTCCGCGGCTCCGTTTGGGTTGATCGCCGCGATTCTGGGTTTCCATCAAATTCGGCGTATCAAGTGGGTGCGCAAAACGCGAACGGGAAGGCGGCTTTTCGGGATGCAGCCGTCTGCCGTGGGGCTGGGAATGGCTTTTCTCTTTCTAATGTACTTTTGGCAGCCGAGCCTGGTTCATGCAATCGAGGTCCGGGAGCAGGTGGATATGGAAGAGGATGATGAGGGCGATCCGGAAAACCTGAAGAAGCAACTCAACCGGCAACTGAAGCGGATTCGGCGCGGTGAGGCGGTAGATAAGCTTGTGCTGCGGCTTTGAGCAGGCAGCTTTCGCGGTATCCCACCCTAGCCGCAAGAACAAAGACGCGGCGAGGGTGGGGCACCCAGTCCTCTGCGAGCGGACGCGTCCTGCTCGTTCGTAACCCCCACCATTTACACTGGTAGACGGAGAATCCTGTGTTTTTCGATAAAGTTCTTACCAAGATTTTTGGCACGGCGAACGAGCGCATTATCAAGCGGTTGATGCCATTGGTGGCGACGATCAACGATCTCGAACCGGGCATCAAGCAACTCAGCGACGAGGAGTTGCGGGCCAAGACGGTGGAGTTCCGGGAGCGGATTGCGCAGCGGGTTGCGGAGCGATTGAAGGGCTTTGAGATCCCTGAAGAGTTGAAGGCAGCCGGGCGGGAGGGCGAGGCTCGGGAGGCTGCCGAGCGCCGCGCAGAGGAGCAGGACAAAGCCGAGCGCGAGGCGCTGGACGAGTTGTTGCCGGAGGCTTTTGCCGTAGTGCGCGAGGCGGGCTGGCGCGCCGTCGAGATGCGGCATTTCGACGTGCAGTTGATCGGCGGCATGGTGCTGCACCAGGGCCGAATCGCCGAGATGAAGACCGGCGAAGGAAAGACGCTGGTGGCCACCCTGAGCTGCTACTTGAACGCTCTTGCCGGACACGGGGTTCACGTGGTGACAGTGAACGACTACCTGGCCAAGCGCGATGCCGAGTGGATGGGCAAGATCTATGAGTTTCTGGGGCTGACGGTGGGTGTCATCGTCCACGACCTCGACGACAGCGAGCGCCGCGCCGCGTATGCCGCAGATATTACCTATGGAACGAACAATGAGTTCGGTTTCGACTACCTGCGCGACAACATGAAGTTTGAATTAAAAGATTGCGTGCAGCGCGGCCACTATTACGCGATTGTCGACGAGGTGGACTCGATCCTGATCGACGAGGCGCGGACGCCGCTGATTATCTCCGGGCCGACAGACCAGACCACGGACAAGTATGCCCGCGTGCGCAAAATCATCCCTGACCTGGTGCTGGGCGAGGAGGTCGAAGAGGGCGAGACTAAGTATCTCACCGGCGACTACATCGTGGACGAGAAGCAGCGCACCATCGGCGTGACCGACGAGGGTTGGGAGACGATCGAGAAGCTGCTGGGAATCGGCAACATTGCCGATGCGGAAAACTGGGAACTGAAGCACTACGTGGAGACGGGCATCAAGGCACACGCCCTCTACAAACGCGACGTGGAGTACGTGGTCAAGGACGGCGAGGTGATCATCGTGGACACCTTTACCGGCCGCCTGATGCCGGGCCGCCGCTGGAGCGATGGGCTGCACCAGTCCGTCGAGGCCAAAGAGGGCGTAACCATCCGCAAGGAAGACCAGACCCTGGCCACGATCACTTTCCAGAACTACTTCCGACTCTATAAAAAGCTGAGCGGAATGACCGGCACGGCAGAGACCGAGGCGGCGGAGTTCGAGAAGATTTACAAGCTGGAGATCGTGGTCATCCCGACCAATAAGAAGATGCTGCGGCTTGAGAATCCCGATGTGATGTACCGCTCCGAGGCGGAAAAGTACAAGGCGGTGGCCGATGACATCGCCCAGTTGCACGAGAAAAAGCAGCCGGTGCTGGTGGGCACCGTGTCGATCGAAAAGAGCGAGCGGCTCTCGGCAATCTTGCAGCGCAAAGGTGTGCGCCATGTCGTGCTGAACGCAAAGTTCCACGAGCGCGAAGCGGAGATTGTGGCGCAGGCGGGCCGGCTGGGCGCGGTGACCATCTCGACCAATATGGCTGGGCGCGGAACCGATATTCTGCTGGGCGGCAATCCGGATTTCATGGCGCGCCAGGAACTGGTGAAGAAGGCCCATGCGCGGGCCATCAGCGTGGCCGAGGGCGCTATCAACCCGATGGCGCCTGCGGGATTCTTGCGCTTCTACTATCAGGGGCAGGAGTTCGAGGTAGCCGAGCCGGATTGGGATGAGGTCTTCAAGATTCATGCCGAGGCGGCACACACGGATCACGAGCAGGTGATCGAGTCGGGCGGCCTGTTCATTCTGGGTACGGAGCGCCACGAGTCGCGGCGCGTGGACAATCAGTTGCGCGGGCGCGCCGGCCGCCAGGGCGATCCCGGCGAGTCGCGCTTCTATCTCTCGCTTGAAGACGACCTGATGCGCATCTTCGCCAAGGCGTGGGCCAGTTCCCTGATCCAGCGAACCATGGCCGAGGGCGAGGCCATCGAGTCGCGGATGTTTACCAAGCAGATTGAGAATGCGCAGAAAACCGTAGAAGCGCAGAACTTCGAGAGCCGCAAACATCTGCTTGAGTACGACGACGTGATGAACAAGCAGCGCGAGGCCGTGTATGGCGTGCGGCGGCAACTGCTTGAAGGTGTGGACCAGCGTGAACTGATTCTGGAGGATTATGTTGGCGGCATTCTCAGCGCGGCTCTGGACGAGTTTGCGGGCGAGAAGCTGCATCCCGACCAATGGAACTTGAAGGGGCTGGATGAGAAGCTGGTCGATCAGTTTGGCTTGAGCCTGGAGCGCGCCGGCATCAAGCCGCTGGAACTGGCGCGGCACCAGCTCGGCGATGCTATCTTTGAAAAGCTCAAAGCGGAATACGAGGCCAAGGAGAAGATTCTGAGTTCTGCAACCATGCGCTACCACGAGCGGATGGTGATGCTGAGTGTCATCGATGGGCTTTGGAAGGAACATCTACTGTCGATGGATCACTTGAAAGAGGGGATCGGCTTGCGCGGCTATGCGCAGCAGGATCCGCTGGTGGCCTACAAGCGCGAGTCCTACGACATGTTTGAGGCCATGATGCTCAAGTTCCAGGAGGACACGGTCCGATTCCTCTTCCGGATGCAGATTCTAGGTCCGGATGGAGAGCCGATGGGTAGTACGACGCCACAACCGCGCCGGCCCGTTCCGCCGGCTCCTCCCGTGGCCAGCGCCGACCGGCCGCTGATGCAGGAAGCGGAGCCGCGCGAGATTTCGATCACCACGCGCCAGCCCTCCACAACGATCGACGCTCTGGAGAAGGAGTTCCAGCGCAAGAAGCAGCGGGAGCTGGCGGTTGCCAGCCTGGCTGGAGCGGGAGACGCCAGCAAGCCCGCGCAGCGCCGCACAGGCGACAAGGTGGGCCGCAACGATCCCTGCCCATGCGGCAGCGGCAAGAAGTACAAGAAGTGCCACGGGACCGAAAAGTAGACCGATTGCCACCCTTCGGGCGGTTCTCGCTCGAAGGGCGGCAATTCATAGGTTTCACTGGGTCGAGAATGTACGAGCGGCCTCTCAATGCCCCGCCTGCCCGAGAAAGCTCAGCACGGCGGCGTGGAAAGCTGTCGGCTGGTCGTACATGATGAAGTGCATTGAATTGTCGATTCGCGTGAACTGCACGTTGGGCATCCCCGCATAGGAACTCGTGTAGAGAGCAGCCACTTCGCTTTGCGCGCCCTGTGTGGCTGTGTAGGGATAGAGAACCGTTGCCGGAGTCTTGATTCCGGCGAGCCGCGGCCTCAAGTCAGTGCTCAGATCTTCCAGCATTGCGTTTGCAAACACCGTGCGGTCCGACGCAAGCGCTGCGGTCGTCACTGCCTTCTGGCCCTCCAGCGAGGCAGCCAGCCGCGCTGAAAACGTGGGCTGGCTGGTAGCAAACTGTTCGGCCGGCATTGCGACGATGCCGTCGTGCATGGCCTGGGCCTGTGGCCGCAGCGTCTCCACAGTAGCAGCAGGATTGAAGACCAACCCGTAAAATGTGAGGGTATCGACGATCAGCAGCTTGCTTGCATCGCCGGGATGTGCGTCGGCAAGCATCAGCGCCAGCAGCCCGCCCATCGAGTGCCCAATCACAGGGACATGCTCCAGATGGTTGTTCACAATGTACTGGTGAAGCTGTTCGACCACCGGGCCAAGGATCGGACCGCTGGCATTGGGGCCGGCGGGCTCGCCTGCAAATCCTGCAATCTGTATGAGGTGAAGCCGGTAGGTTGGGACTAGCAGTCTCGCTTCTGACGCATAGACATCGCGCGAACTGGCAAGCCCCGGGATCAGAATCACATCCGGAGCTTTTCCGGCAGGCGGACCCTCGACGACGACGGAGAATCGGGTTGGTTCTGCGTTGGCGAGCGTAGCAGTTTTCTGGCAGCGGGCAGCCTCGCCGTTCGTCAGCAGGCAAAGCAAGGTCAAGACCGCGATGGAAATGCGAAGCAAGAAGGGTTGAAGATGCACGCTGGGTCTCCTTTGGTTGGGTAGTGGCCTTTTGGGCCATGATTTGTCGCTCCGGGTAGTCGTCCGGGTAGTGTGGACACGCCCTAGCTTTCATCCGAAAAGATCGCCTCAATGTTGGTCGCAAAAAGCTTTGCCAGTTTGAATGCCAGCGGAAGGCTGGGGTCGAACTTGCCCGTCTCAATGGCGTTCACCGATTGGCGCGAGACCTCAAGCCGGGCGGCAAGATCGGCTTGAGACCAATCCCGTTCAGCACGAAGAATACGCAGTCGGTTTTTCATTTGTACCTCAACTGGAGCAGCCCAAAGGCGGTGCCGCTCAGGATGCAATAAAGCGGGTAAACCAGGATCAGATCCAGGTGGCGGAGGTGGACGAAGCCTTCCAGAAATCCCCATACCACCGTTACGGAAAGCGTTCCTCCAATGCCCCAGAGCATGGACTGCACTCCGATAGCAACCTGGAATTCATCTTTTTCTTCGGCCAGGTACAAACCGAAGGCCGCGATTTGTCCGATGATGGCCAGCGCAGGCAGCAAGGCCAGCAGCCAAGCCAGTGGGCCGGTCGGGTGATGGTGAACAAAGACTAAGACAGCCGTGACAAGGAACAGGGTGTAGAGAAGCATGGTGACGAAGAAACGCCGGAAATAACGGCGTTGCGCCGGATTCTTGGTTGAGCAGATCATGATTGGTCTCCTTTACTAAGTGCTAAGCACACTGTACATATTTCGACAGGTGTTGTCAAGTGTACTTGTCAATTATTTTTCGGGGAACCAAAAAACTTGCCCTGAATTCTCACATTCGGTACTTTCGAGGGTCGTCGATCAGCGTGACCGACCCTTACGAGAGATGAAACTGCGTCCATCGCTTTCGTCCGCTGACTTGCTAGCGCGCTAACCCGCGCAGCGGCGGCCAACTCGCCGTATCCGGTCTACGACCGTCCTCTAAAGATGCTTTTGATTGTGCAACTTGTGACGTAATCAAAATCTTGTTTCCAGCTTGTTGCCTTGCCGAATATCGAGGCATTAGATAAGATATTGAATTCCATCGTTTCGGAAGAAATACGGTTGCAAGTTGTTGAACATAAAGGAAATAGTGGAGGTCGGTGCCAACCCACACTAGCGACAAAAACAAGTACGTCGTGCCTCGACTCAGAGGGCACCCCGGTGCCCAGGTGGGATACCCAGTTTTATCCCCCCGGTGGGTCGGCGAGGCCGTTGGGGGGATAAAACTGAACGGGTTACCGGCTGAAGCTCACAAACCGGCGTCCTGCGTAGATCCTGTAGCCGCCGCCGGCTACGTCGGCCACTACCTGCAAAGGCGTGGGCCGCTTAAGCCCGGCATCTTCGCCCGTGCTCACCGTGAGCACCTCATGCGCACCCACATCCGTAACCACCAGCTTGCTGTCGGCAACAAATCCGATGCCATAGATGCCGGCGGGGAGGTTAGCGCCACCCAGCTTGATGGGAACTTCGGCGATGAAGTAGGCCTGGTACTTCGCCTGCACATCGGTGGAGTAGCCGCTAGTGTCAACCAGTGTGGTCAGCACAAAAAAGCCGTCGGCGAACTTCACGCCGCCGGAGTTGCGCAACTGCGTGGTGGCCGACTGGCCTTTGTAGTACACGCTGGCCGGCAGCAGCTTTTGCATATCCACCGGCTTCAGCACCGTGTCGCTTGCCTGAGCCTTCATCGCCGCAGGAGCCGCCATCATCGTAACGGCCAGCACGCTGGCCGCCGCCATCTTCAATATTGCATTGGAACGCATCGTGAAACCTCCTGATTTCTGCTGCGTAGAGGAGTATAACGCACTCTCCGCCGCTCTGGCTCCAAGCGTGGAACGCTTCATCGGGTCCGCGCGCTTCCCCAACAGGGCCGCGCGGTGCGACAATCATCGCGTCGAGGCAGTTCGTCCACGACCCTAGTTCTGCCCTGAGGAGAAACATCGCCATGAAGAATCTTGTAGCCTGTACAGGCCTGCTCATCGCCGCAACCGCCCTATTTGCCCAGCAGGGGCCCCCGAAGAGCCCGCCCGCCACCGAGTCGGCCAAGCTTGGCGGCAAGGCCATCACCATCGCCTACAACTCACCCGGAGTGAAAGGGCGCGCCGGCCACATCTTTACCAAGGACGGCCTCATCGGCCACGATCCGCAATACCCCGTGTGGCGCGCAGGCGCCAATGCCGCCACCAAGCTGCATACCGACGCGGACCTCACCATCGGCGACCTAGCCGTTCCCAATGGCGACTACACCCTGTTTGTGGATGTCACAGACCCCGATAACTGGGTTTTGATCGTCAACAAGCAGACCGGCCAGTGGGGCCTGGCGCATGACCCCACCCAGGATCTTGGCCGGACCGCAATGAAGACGAGCAAACCCCTTGCCCTGGTTGAGAACCTGAAGTACACACTGACCGATCTTGGCGGCGGCTCCGGCAAGCTGACACTGGAATGGGAGAACCACTCCGCATCTGTTCCAATCGCCGTACATTGAAATCCGGGGACGGGCGCCCCACCTGGGTGCCCTCTGGACAACCCTTTCTTGTTGTTGCGGCCAGGGCGGAATGCCAGAGGGCGCCATGCAGAGAATTTGACGCCCTGCCGATACAATAGGCACAGTGGGTGATTTCTCCCCAAGAGGGAAACGACTTTGCCGTTGTATGCGTATCGCTGTACCCAATGTGGCTACCGTTTTGAGAAGATCCAGAACTTCAACTCCGCGCAGGAGCTTGTTTGCCCCAAGTGCCAAGGCGTGCTGGAGCGCCCTCTCACCGCGCCGCGCCTGCACTTCAAGGGCGCTGGCTGGTATGTAAACGACTACGCTGCCAAGACCAGCGACTCCGCCTCCGAATCCGGGGCGGAATCCGGGCCTGGGGCTGTGTCCGAGTCAGGAAATGGCGCTGCTTCGTCTGAGACAAAAGAGCCTTCCGCCGCCAGCGAAAGCAACGCCAACGCTCCCGCTGACGTGCCTGCGCCTAGCACGACGCCGAGTTCCTCTGCGCCAGCCTCGACCCCGTAAGACAACGATCCCGCCAACTTCCTCCACCCCGGCCCGCTAAGATAGTTCCTGGATATGCCGCTGCTCGATCCTATTCCGTCGCCTGTTTTGCACGCCGACTTTGCCGCTCTGGAGTGGGAGCCGTTGCTGGCCCTGGTGGCCGGCTTTGCCGCCTCGCCCGTGGGCCGGCACGCGATCCTCGACCTTAAGCCCTCCACCGACGAGGCGTGGATCGGCCGCCAGCATCAACTCACCGGCGAGGTGCGCCAGATGCTGGCAGAGCAGGTTTCCATCCCTCTCGGCGGCCTCTTCGACCCCACGCAACTGGCTGCGAAGGCCCAGATTCCCGGCGCGGCTCTGGAGGCCAACGAACTGGAAGGCGTGGCCCGGCTGGCCAATGACGTAGCCTCCTGGCAGTCGCTGCTGCAATCGCCCCCGGCGCGGCTGGTTGGCAAGCTGCCGGGGCTGTCGGCGCTCTCGTCGGAGTTGACCACGAGTCTCCGTCCGCTCGCAGAGTCCATCGAGCGCACGATTCAGCCCGATGGCTCGCTGGCCGACAATGCCTCGCCTGAGCTGGGCCGCATTCGCCGCGATCAGGAGCGTCAGCAGCGCCTTATCGAAGAGTCTCTGCGCGCCGCGCTACGCAAGCTCGCCAGCGACGGTGCAACTCAGGAAGACCTCATCACCATCCGTGGCGACCGCTTCGTGATTCCCGTCCGCGCGGAACTTAAGCGGCGCATCAGCGGCGTGGTTCATGGCGCAAGCTCTTCAGGCCAAACGGTCTATGTTGAGCCGCTCGAGACCATCGAGCAGAACAACGAACTGGTGCGCCTGCTGGAAGAAGAGCAGGCCGAGATTCACCGCATCTTTGTCGCCCTCACCCGTCAGGTGGGCGGCTATGCACATGGGCTGGTCGAGGGGGCGCGTGTTCTTGCGCTGGTTGACAGCCTGCAAGCCCGCGCCCGCTTTGCTCGTGACTACGACTGCGTGGCCCCGGCGATTACGCCCGATCTTCTACGCCTGGAATCCGGCCGCCATCCGCTGCTGGAAAAGCGCCTGCGCGCAACCGGCGGCAAGGTGGTTCCCCTCACATTGGAGCTGACCGCCGCGTCGCGGCAGATGATTATCAGCGGTCCCAACACCGGCGGCAAAACCGTTACCCTCAAGACCACGGCTCTGCTGGCCATGATGGCGCAAGCCGGCTTGCCCGTGCCCGCCACAGCCGCCAGCTTCCCGGTCTTCACCGCATTCCTGGCCGACATCGGCGACGCGCAATCCATTGAGGCGGCGCTCTCTACCTTCTCTGCGCACATCACCAATCTCGACCGCCTCTCGCGCCTCGCCGACGCGCACACACTCGTGCTGCTCGACGAGCTCGGCTCCTCCACCGATCCTGAGGAAGGCTCGGCGCTGGCCGTGGCAATCGCCGGCCATTTCCTCACGGCGGGCGCGTGGTCGCTCATCTCCACCCATCACACCTCGCTCAAGGTCTATGCCGCCAACACCCCCGGCGTGCTCAATGCCGCGGCTGGAGTGGATGAAGTCACTCTCGCACCTAACTACCATCTACGCCTTGGCGTCCCCGGCGCTTCGGCGGGCATCCAGACCGCCGAGCGGCTCGGCCTCAATGCGAGCATCGTTGCCGCCGCGCGCCAGCGGCTCGGCTCGCAGCAGGTGGACATTGCCCGCTTCCTCGACAAGCTCCACAACGAGTTGACGCAACTTGAAGCCGACCGCAAGGCGACCCGCGAGCAGCAGTACGCGCTTAACCAGGAGCGCGCCAGGCTCGCGCGCGAAGGCGACGTCGAACTGCGCAACCGCACACGCGACCTCGAAACCAAGCTGGGCTCGCTGCTCAAAGACTTCGAATTCCAGATGCGCGAGACGGTGCGCGCCATTGAAGATCGCGCCGCGCAGCAGAAGCTCTCCAAGGAAGCCGAACGCCGCATGCTGCGCCTGCGCCGCGAGTTCCAGGAGAGCTTTAACCAGACCGTCGTGGCCCACCGCACCGGTGCGGATGTTGGCGATGCCAACGCCCAGCCGCACGTGCTGAAGCACATCGCGGCCGGCGATCAGGTTCGCGTTAAATCCATGAACAAGATTGCCGTCGTGCAGCGCGAGGTGGAGAAAGACATCTTTGAAGTTGCTCTCGGTCCCATCAAGATGCGCGTCAAGCGCGATGAGTGCTCCGCGGTTTCGGCTGCGGATGCGTCCTCGGCCGCGGAAAAGCACGATCCCCTCGCCGCCGCCCGCAAGCAAAAGAACGTCCACGTCACCGTCACCAGCGACAGCACCGACGAGATGCGCATGGAGATCAACCTCATCGGCCGCACCGTGGACGAGGCCACCGAGGAACTGGAGAAGTATCTCGATCGCGCCTTCCTCGCAGGCCTGCCCCGCGTCCGCATCATTCACGGCCACGGCGCAGGCATCCTCCGCCGCGGTGTCCGCGAATTCCTCAAGAGCCATCCCCACGTAGCCACGTTAGCCGAAGCCCCTCAAAACGAAGGCGGGCAGGGGGCAACTCTGGTTGAGCTAAGGCAATAAGCAGCCGATATGGAATTGAGGAGGTGCAGAGAGTCGACGACCTTCCCTTGTCGGCGGACCAGCAGAAAATCGTTTCAAGCGCTTTGACTGCCTTTGGATCGGAAGTGGATAAGGCTACCCGTGTAGATACAGAAGAGAATGTCGCTTTTCCTCAGAGAGTTCTTGATTATTCTAAGAACGTCGAGCGTTCTGCGTCGGATTTTGGCAGCAGGCGCGAAAGGGAGCGAGTGCTCAAAGAGGTCCTAGCAGAAGGCTTCTGAATGCTTTGTCCTGATTGGCGAGGATTCCCAGGACTGGATTTTCAGACTTGGAAATCCTCGGACCCGACCCGCCGCTTCCTCGACGTGGTTTGACCTGCCGGGTGCCTCCGGTCTCGCGTTTGAAACCTTGGAGATCGGTCGTACGCTCTTACGCCGGATCATAGTTCAGGTTTTGCCCGAGCCAACGCTCGACCTCGGCCACGCTCATTCCCTTGCGTTCGGCATAGTCGGCGACCTGGTCGCGGTCGATCTTGCCGAGAGAAAAATAGCGCGACTCGGGATGGGCAAAGTAGAGACCGCTGACGCTCGATCCGGGCCACATGGCGAACGACTCGGTAATCAGCATGCCAGTGTTGGCCTGCACATCGAGCAAGCTCCAGAGTGTTCCCTTCTCTGTGTGATCGGGGCAGGCAGGGTAACCCGCAGCGGGGCGGATGCCGCGATACTTCTCGTGAATGAGATCGTCGGTGCTCAAGGCTTCCGCGCGGCCGTAGCCCCAGGCATCTCTGACTTTCTTATGCAGGCATTCAGCGAATGCCTCAGCTAGTCGATCGGCGAGCGCTTCGGCCATGATGGCGTTGTAGTCGTCATTGTCCGCACGGTACCGGTCGCACAGTTCCTTGAGGCCGATGCCGCTGGTGACCGCGAATGCGCCAATGTGATCGGTGAGACCGGTCTCTTTAGGCGCAATGAAGTCGGAGAGCGACCTAAAAGGCTCGCTACCCTCCTTGTTTGCCTGCTGACGAAGGAAGTGAAACCGCTTGAGCACATTTGCGCGCGTCTCGTCCGTGTACAGCTCGACATCGTCGCCCACAGCGCTCGCGGGGAAGAAGCCGTAGACGCCGCGCGCCTCGATCAGGTTTTTCGCGATGATGAGATCAAGAAGAGCATTCGCATCGGCGAAGATTTGCCGCGCTTGCTCGCCCTGCTCCGCGTGCTCAAGAATGCGCGGGTAAGAGCCTTTGAGTCCCCATGCGTGGAAGATCGGCGTCCAGTCAATGAACGTGCGCAGAGTGGCCAAAGGGAAATTCCCGAGCACGCGCACACCGGTAAATGCGGGCGCGGGCAGGGCAAGACTGGAACCGGGGGCGCGCCACTCGATGGGAGTGCGGCGGGCGCGCGCGGCCTCAAGCGAGACGACGGTCTGGCGCGGCGCGGCGTGTGCCTTGCGGAGCGCCTCGTAGTCTGCGCGATGCTGCGCCACGAACGCCGTCTTGCCCTCATCGCTGAGCAGGCTCGTGGTTACGGGCACGGCACGGCTGGCATCGAGCACATGCACCACTGGCTCGCTATAGTGCGGCGCAATCTTGACGGCTGTGTGCCTGCGGCTGGTGGTGGCACCGCCAATGAGCAGCGGCAGCTTGAAACCCTGACGCTCCATCTCGCGGGCCACATGCACCATCTCGTCGAGAGAGGGCGTGATGAGGCCGCTGAGGCCGATGAGGTCAGCCTTCTCCGCCTTGGCGCGCTCAAGGATCTTTTCGCACGGGACCATGACCCCCATGTCGATGACCTCGTAGTTATTGCAGGCCAGCACCACGCCGACGATGTTCTTGCCAATATCATGAACGTCGCCCTTGACGGTGGCGAGCACGATTTTTCCCTGCGCCTTGACCACCTCTCCAGCCGCAACCATCGCAGCCTTCTCGGCCTCCATAAACGGCGTCAGATGCGCTACCGCCTTCTTCATCACGCGGGCAGATTTCACCACTTGGGGCAGGAACATCTTGCCTGCGCCGAAGAGATCGCCCACCACCCCCATGCCGTCCATCAGCGGGCCTTCAATCACCAACAGCGGTCGGCCCAGCTTCACGCGGGCTTCCTCGGTATCGATCTCAATAAACGCGTCGATGCCTTTGACCAGCGCGTGCGAAAGACGCTCCTCGACCGTGCCGCTGCGCCACTCTTCGGCCTTCTTTTCATTTACAACCGCGCCAACGTCCTTGAGCTTCTCGCCGTGCTCCACCAATCGCTCGGTCGCGTCGGGGCGGCGATTGAGCAGCACATCTTCGACCAGTACCTTCAGCTCCGGCTCAATCTCCTCGTAGACCTCGAGCATTCCAGCATTCACGATGCCCATGTCCATGCCCGCCGCAATGGCGTGATAAAGAAACGCGGAGTGCATGGCTTCACGCACTTTGTTGTTGCCGCGGAAGCTGAACGAGATGTTTGACACGCCGCCCGAAACCTTGGCGTGGGGCAGGTTCTGTTTGATCCAGCGCGTCGCATTGATGAAGTCGAGCGCGTAGTTGTTGTGCTCCTCCATGCCGGTGGCGACGGTAAGCACGTTGGGGTCGAAGATAATGTCTTCGGGCGCCATGCCGACATCGAGCAGAATGTTGTAGGCCCGCTCGCAGATGCGAATCTTCTCTTCGTAGGTCGCGGCCTGGCCCTGTTCGTCAAAGGCCATCACCACCGCGGCCGCGCCATATTTCAAAACAGCAGCAGCGTTCTGGCGGAACTTCGCCTCGCCTTCCTTGAGCGAGATGGAGTTGACAATGCCCTTGCCTTGAATGCACTTGAGGCCTGCCTCAATCACATCCCAGTTGGACGAGTCCACCATGAAGGGCACTTTGGCAATCTCCGGCTCGCTGGCCAGCAACTGCAGGAAGCGCGTCATGGCCGCGACGCCGTCGATCATGCCCTCGTCCATGCAGATGTCAATGACGTTCGCGCCATTGTCCACCTGCTGCCGGGCCACGCTGACCGCTTCTTCGTATTTGCCTTCCTTGATCAGTTTGGCGAACTTAGGCGAACCGGCCACATTGGTCCGCTCGCCGATCATGATGTAGACGCCGGGCTGTTGCGTGAAGGGTTGCGATCCCGACAGACGCAGTGGTTTGCATTCTGTCTCCGTCTCCGGGGCTAAAGCTCGCGTTGATTCTGCTTGCGTTTTGCTGGGGTTGAAACCATCGCCTCCCTCCGCATCGGCTTGTTCAATAGCCCGCTGCGCTGCGGGCACAGTCCACACCCGCCGCGGAGGCTTGCCATCAAGGGCTTTGGCGATAGCGGCAATATGCTCGGGGGTGTTGCCGCAGCAACCTCCGGCGATGTTGATCAGCCCTCCCTGCGCAAACTCGCCCAGATAGCGAGCCATATCCGCCGGTTCCAGATCGAAGCCAGTCACCGACAGCGGATTCGGCAATCCGGCATTGGGATAGCAGGAGATGGCCGCGTTCGATTTCTCAGAAAGCTGGGCCAGAAATGGATACATCAAATCGGGACCGAGTGAGCAGTTGAGCCCGACGGAAAGCGGCTTCACGTGCTTCACCGCATTCCAGAACGCCTCGATGGTCTGCGCGGAGATCATGGTCTCGCCGCCACGGCCCACGGCGGCCGAGATCATCACCGGGAGTTCTCTGCCACTTGCCGTCAGGCCGTCCTGATCGAAGACCTCGCGAATGGCGACCAGTGCCGCCTTGGCATTGAGCGAGTCAAAGATGGTCTCAACCAGCAGCAGGTCAGAGCCGCCAGCGATGAGGGCGCGGACTTGCTGAGCGTAGGCGGCCTTCACCAGGTCGAAGGTAACCACGCGGAAGCCCGCATCGTCGGCATCGGGCGAGTTGGAGAGCGACACCGTCAGCGGGCCAATCGCTCCCGCCACAAACCGCTGGCGTCCCGTCTCGTTCGTAAAACGATCTGCACCTTCGCGGCACTGCCGCGCCGAAGTCTCATTGATCTCCCAGGCCAAGTCGTTGAGGAACTTATCGTCGACGATCTTCTGGTAGAACTCAGGGTCTTTGCGGCCGCCGCGCTCACGCGGATCGTCCACAAAGAACTCGCTCTGCGTGATGCTGGTTGCACCAAAGGTGTTGGTCTCAATGATGTCCGCGCCGGCCTCAAGAAACCGGCGATGAATATCGCATATCATCGCCGGCTGCGTCAGGCTGAAGAGGTCGCCATTGTTCTTGAGATCTTTGGTCGAGTTCCTGAACCGCTCACCGCGGATGTCAGCTTCCGTCATCCCGTAGATACGGATGGTGGTGCCCATCGCTCCATCGATGATGGCGATGCGGCTCTCTAGTATCTTTTGAAGCGGGTGCTGGTGCGCTGTCGTCATTTCACTCCGATGATCTTAAACATGGCAACGTCGCAGGAACAGGCATCACCCCGAGCTGCGGACTGCGGCTAGCCCTTTCAGGATAACAACCTTGCTAGAGCACGCTAAAATCCGCGGCGACACGATCCGCGATTGCCGCGCTCAGCCCAGCCTCGGCGGCAAACTCCGCCCAGCTTGCCAGCGCCGTGCGCACATCGGTCAGCATATCCAGCGGACGCCGGACGCCAAACCGGTCTGCCTCCACCAGCAAATCCTCGCGTGATATGGCGTTAAACTTGCCGTTCACGCTCATCAGGTGCTGGTAATTCCACTCACCCCTGGGGTTGTAGGCATGGATGAGGTCGTAGGCCGGCGCAAATTCCCACATGCCCCTCTGCTTGAGACGGAAGCTGAAGTTCTTGGTGTGGTCGTCGCAGTTGCGTGCCATTACATTGAAGGCCATCCGCCGAAAAGCCTGCCCGGTGGCCGCATCGCCCAGGTTCAGCCGCGCAATCGCCATGAAGAGCTGGCTATAACTGTGCGTGGCTCTCTGCTTGAAGTCCAGTTGATCCATGGCGCAGAGCGTCTGCAAATGGTGCTTTATGGTTGCCCCGTCCACTACCTCGCGATCGAACCGCCGCGTCATGAAGTGGGCGCGATCGTTCTCCTCAAGCAGCCGGCACGGCTCCATCGCGATTCCGGCGGCCAGCGCCATGCGATGGTACGCATACTCGATGCGCCCATAGCCGGTTCCCATCTCCAACTTCGCCCCTGACTCACGATCCGGTCCCAGCCCATCGAACTTGAGCAGCCAATGTTCAAAGCCCGGCGCGGCTTCAAATTGCCCGCTGCGAATCTCGTCGGTTCTGGGATTCCAGG